>WNFR01025468.1_pt1 | contig 11392 bp, 9 predicted proteins | sample 5400221 | NCBI WGS metagenome assembly WNFR01 (sample SAMN13153357, study PRJNA577476) | soil metagenome | isolation source: 40 cm soil under Madrone tree | place: USA:California | collected 2016-06-14 | reverse complement strand
CTCTCCGGCACGATGGCGCTGCAATGGGCCGCCATGGTCGAAGACGGCGGCCGCGACTTGGGCGGCGGCAAGAGCGGCGGCGAACGGGTGCTGTCGCAGGAGGAAATCGACAACCTGCTCGGTTTTTCCGCCGGCGAAGTCAATCTCGACGAACATTCCGGCATTCGTGCCATCATCGATTCGGCGATGGTGTCCTACGAGCGTCTGCCGATGCTCGAAATCGTTTTCGACCGGCTGGTGCGGCTGATGACCACCAGCCTGCGCAACTTCACCTCCGATAACGTCGAAGTGTCGCTCGATCGCATCACCTCGGTGCGGTTCGGCGACTACATGAATTCCATCCCGCTGCCGGCGGTGCTCAGCGTGTTCAAGGCCGAGGAATGGGAAAATTTCGGCCTGGCGACGGTGGATTCGAGCCTGATCTATTCGATGATCGACGTTCTCCTGGGCGGTCGCCGCGGCCAGACTGCGATACGCGTCGAGGGCCGCCCCTACACGACTATCGAAACCAACCTCGTGAAGCGGCTGGTCGAAGTTGTGCTGGCCGATGCCGAGCAGGCCTTCAGGCCGCTGTCCCAAGTGACCTTCAGCATCGACCGGCTCGAAACCAATCCGCGCTTCGCCGCCATCAGCCGGCCCGCCAACGCCGCCATTCTGGTGCGGCTGCGGATCGACATGGAGGATCGCGGCGGCAATATCGAGCTATTGCTGCCCTATGCGACCATCGAACCGATCCGCGGCGTGCTGCTGCAGATGTTCATGGGCGAGAAATTCGGCCGCGATCCGATCTGGGAAGGCCATTTCGCAACCGAGGTCGCGCAGGCGCAGATTTCGGTCGATGCCGTGCTCTATGAGGCCGACATTCCGCTCAAGCAGCTGATGAAGCTGAAAGTCGGCGATACCCTGCCGCTGAACATGCGCGCCGACGCGCTGGTGGCGGTGCGCTGCGGCAGCGTGACCTTGACCGAGGGGCGAATGGGCAAGGTCGGCGATCGCGTCGCCATCCGCGTCACCAAGCAACTGCGCAAGCCGAGTACCACCTTCGCGATGTTCGAGAAGGCCGACGAGCAAACCAAATTGATGGAGGCCCAATGAGTCACTCATTCGGAGTTGCTATCGAGAGTCTGGTGGCGATATTGCTGCTGCTCACGATCGGTTATTGCATGCTGTTGAACACCCGGCTCAAGCGCCTCAAGGCGGATGAGCATTCGCTGAAGGCGACGATCGCGGAGCTGATCACCGCGACCGAAATCGCCGAGCGCGCCATCGGTGGCCTCAAACACACCGTTCGCGACGTCAACGAGAATCTCGGCAACCAGCTCACAGCCGCCGGCCAGTTGTCTCTGCAGTTGAAGAAGCAGCTCGCGGAGGGCGATCATGTCGTTCGGCGGATCTCCAAAATAGCGATCGCGGCGCGGTCCGCGCCGGAGCTGGAGCCGGCGGCCCCGCAGGTATCGACGGCGAAGGCAGTTGCCGCGGCGGCTCAGGCGTTTTCCGACCGCAGAAGGTCTGATGGCCTCGCCGCATGAAAGCCTTCCGTGACATTCGCGTCATTCCAGTAGTCCTGACCGCGATCTTCGGCCTTACCGTGCTGAAGGTCGCCGGACTGGTGATCGATGGCGGTTACGTATTCGATTATCAGCCGCAAACGACCAAGCGGTCCTGGGCGCAGGAAACCTTCAATTTTCCAGGGGGAAACAAAACCGACCCCGCCGACATCACGGGGGCGGTTCACGAGAAGCCCAGGGAGGAAGCCGCCAAACCGGCGGTTAACACGCCGGAAGTCGCGAAGCCCGACGGCGTCGTCGTGTATCCCGACCAGAGCCAGCCGGTGTCTGCATCCGAGCGCGCGATTCTTGAGCGGCTGCAGTCGCGGCGGCAGGAGCTCGAAACGCGTGCGCGCGAAATCGACATTCGCGAAAGCCTTCTCAAGGCCGCCGAAAAGCGAATTGAATCGCGTGTCGAGGAGTTGAAGGCGGTCGAATCGCGGATATCTACGGCGACCGAACAGAAAGGCGCGGCCGATGCCGCACGCTTCAAGGGCATCATTACCATGTATGAGGGCATGAAGCCGAAGGACGCCGCCAAGGTGTTCGACCGGCTCGAGATGTCCGTGCTGTTCGAAATCGCTTCGCAGATCGCGCCGCGGAAGATGTCCGATATCCTCGGCCTGATGTCGACGGAAGCGGCCGAGCGGCTGACCGTCGAATTGGCGCGGCGCGCCGGGTCGGATAAATCCGCCTCCGCTGCCGATCTTCCCAAAATCGAAGGCAAGGTGCTGCCGCAAAGGCAAAATTAGCGAGAATATTTAACAAGTCCTTAAATCGCCAATTCTAGGTTCGAATGCGCGGGGTGTGGGCGTCCCGCCGGCGATCAGATTGTTGAACTGAAAGACACGTGGGAATGGCGCGAACGGCTGCCGCTGGATCTTGGTCGCTAGGCCGCGCATGCGCACGGACGGTCCAGCGTTGCCTCGGCGCGCCGTCATCGCTTGCCGCCGGCCTGATCCTGATCGGTCTGACGTTTTCCGGCGTCTGCAAGGCCGATCCGGTCAAGGGCGAGGCCACGTTTTCGGCGGCCGGTGGCTACGCCCGGCTGGTTCTCAAGCTCGCCGAGGATGTCGGGTCCGAAGTGACCATCGCTGGCTCGATCCTCGTGATCCGGTTCAATCGTCCGGTGGATATTCCGATCGATAAACTGTCGGACGCGGTGCCCGATTATGTCGGTTCGGCGCGGCGCGATCCCGACGGGTCGGCGATCCGGCTGTCATTGACGCGCAGGGTGACCATCAACACCATGACCGCCGGCGAACGGGTGTTCGTCGATATGATGCCTGACACATGGAGCGGTCAGCCTCCGAGCCTTCCCCTCGAGGTAGTGCGCGAACTGGCTGAGCGCGCGCGTGTCGCTGAGCGCGCATTGCGCCAGCAGCGCGCGACGGCAGAGGCGAACAAGCGTCCGCCGATTCGCGTCCGTGCATCGGTGCAACCGACCTTCATCCGTTTCGTGCTGGAAATGCCTGACGGCGTTGGGGTCTCGTCCGTGCTGAACGACCAGAAACTCACGCTTTTGTTCAACACCCTGCTCACCTTCGATCTGGCGGACGCCAAGGTGGCGGCGCCATCGAACATTGCCTCGATCAATCAGAAGATCGAAGGCGACCGGTCCGCGGTGGAAGTCACGTTGATCGGCAATGTCGATGTCCACTCCTTCCGCGAGGAGAAAAACTACATTGTTGATGTCGCCTTCCAGCAACCGGAAAAACCGTCAGCGCGGCCTTCGCCAGCAGCGGAGGCCCCGCATGCACCGGTGACAACCGCACCGGTGACAACCGCACCGGTGTCACCCGCGCCAGCCGCGCTCGAGAAGCCTGCCGATGCGGCGCTACCACGACAATCCGGTGAGATTGCGCCGCTGACGTCGGAGACCTTTGCGCAGCAGGCAAAAATCGAGACCAGGCCTGCGGCGGCGTCGGAAATACCGCCCGCACCGGAATCGCCGAAGCCGATGTCCGCGCGTCCATTAGAGGAGACACCGGCTCCCACGGCGGAGATGCCGCCAAAAATGACTCTCACCGCGTCCGAGCCGGCGGCTGAAACCAGGGCCGACGGCGGCGTTGATGCCAAGCGAATTGGCGACGGCCTGAGCCTGACGTTTTCCTTCGCCGCCGCTACCCCTGCGGCGTTGTTTCGTCGCGCCGATACGGTGTGGCTCCTATTTGACACCACGAGGCCGATCGATATCGGGCCAATACGCAGCAAAGGCGGGTCGATCATCGCCGACGTCAGCCAGTTGCTGCTGGAAAAGGGCCAGGCGATCCGTATTCGCCTCAACCGCCCTCAATTGCCCTCGCTGACGGGCGACGACCAGGCGGGTGGCGTGAACTGGACGGTCGCATTTTCCGACACGATGCGAACGCCAACGCAGCCGCTGGCGGCAATACGCAACATCGCCGATCCCAAACTTGCCAATGTCACCGTGCCGTTGTCGCGACCCGGCCTTCTGCATCGGTTTGTCGATCCGGACGCCGGCGACACAATCATGGTGGTGACGGCACCGCCGCCGGTTCGCGGCTTCATCAAGCGGCAGGATTTTGTCGAGTTGTCGCTGCTCGAATCGACCCACGGCGTCGCGGTTCGCCCGAACTCCGATGACGTCACCGCCGAGATCGCATCCGACAAGATTGTCCTCAGCAGGCCTGATGGTTTGACGCTGTCATCGGCCGACGCCGGAGCCGAGCGCGCGCCGACCACGATCCGGCCCATTTTCGATATCGTCGAGTGGCGTAAAAATCAGGCGGAAAAGTTTATCGCGCGAGAGGATGCGCTTGTCGCGGCGGTGGCGGCAGCCGAGCCCGATCAGCGCAGGTCGACCCGGATCGATCTTGCGCGCTTCTATATGTCGCGCGGGATGTATTTGGAAGCCAAGGGTGTGCTGGATCTCGTCCTCGCAGATTTCAAGTCAGGTCTTGAGGATCCTGTTGCGCTAGTGATGCACTCGATCGCGAACACCCTGATCGGCCGTCCCGAGCTCGGTCTGAAAGACCTCGCCAATCCGGCGATCGGAGCCAATTACGATTCGCAGCTGTGGAAAGCGCTGGCCTACGCACGTCAGGGGAAGTGGGCGGATGCGCGTGAGAAGTTCAAGAACGTCGAATTCGCCATCACCTCGCTGCCAAACGAGCTGCAGCGCATTGCGATATCGGAAGCGATGCGTTGCTCGCTCGAGGTCAAGGATTACTCCGGGGCCGCCAAATACAGCGGCGATCTGGACGCTGTTGGCCTTCCGTCCGAGCTGAAACCTGCGATTTCGGTGTTGCGCGGCCGGCTGGCCGAAGCGCTCGGACACGACAGGGACGCGCTGGATGAGTACAAGATTGCCGTGATGTCATCTGATCGGGCTGCGGCGAGCGAAGCCAAGCTGCTCGGAATAGTACTGCGGCAGAAGCGCGGCGAAATTGGCCAGGCCGAAACCTTGCGCGCGTTGGAAACGCTTGCGGTGACGTGGCGCGGCGACGGGCTCGAGGTGAAAGTGCTGCAAATGCTGGCGCGCATTTATTCCGATACCGGACGCTACGGCGAATCGTTCGCGGCGGCGCGGATCGCGACCAGGCTGCAGCCCAATTCCGAAATCTCGCGGGAGGCTCAGGATGCGGCTGCGGCGCTGTTCGCGCAACTTTTTCTCAGTCCGAAGGGCGAGGATCTTCCACCGGTCGACGCGCTCGGGATGTTTTACGAGTATCGTGAATTGACGCCGATCGGGCGACGCGGCGACGAAATGATCCGCCGGCTCGCGGATCGGTTGGTCGCGGTCGATCTGCTCGATCAGGCCAGCGAGCTCCTGCAGTATCAGGTCGATCGCCGGCTGGAGGGCTCGGCCCGCGCGCAGGTCGCGGCGCGCCTGGCGATGGTCTATCTGGCCAATCGCAAGGCGGATCGCGCCATCTCGGCACTTCGCACCACGCGCATTGCCGACCTCTCGGGCGAACTGCGTCAGCAACGGCTGTTGCTCGAGGCGCGCCGCCGATCGCTGGCGCGACTTCAAACCGCTGAACCCGGTGGAGAAGGGCGACGTGATCCGCGCGGTGGTCGGATACGCGCTGGCGGAGGATTCCATCGGGCTGGCGCGCTTCCGCGAAAAATATGCGCCATTGATGAGCGGCGAAGCCGACCGCGCCGCCTTCGAGACCGCAAGCAGGCCGGCCGCCGCCAGCAGCGCCGATTTCGCCCAGATCGCCAAGATGGCGGCAAGCGTCGATACGCTCGACGGCTTCCTGCGCGAAATGAGGACGCGATTTCCCGACGCGAGCGCAAGGGCGCCGCTGCCGCCGGAAACCCCGAAGGCCGATCCGTTCCCGACCGGCTCCCTGCCTGAGATCGTCGGATTGAAGCGGGTTGACGCGGCAAGGTAGCCCGTCCGACGCCGCCATCATCCTCTCGACAGACGCTTGCCGACACGGCAACCTGCGGCGATCGAGCGTCGAGAGGAAGCCGCCAGCATGAGCAAGCCCACCAAGACCGAAGCCGAACTCATTGCGATGGCAAGAGCAGAGCTCAAAGTCCACGCCGACTGTCCGGACGGAATCGCGGTTTCCATTCTCCGCACCGGCGACTCCTGGGAATTCCGGACCGCGGCCGACGAGGCGACCGTTGCCAAGCCCGGCTATCCCGAATGCGTCGCACTGATCGTGCAGATCGGCGACCACCTCAGCAAACAGTTCGATGTGAGTGGCTGAGCGCGTTGCGGTGCTCCGTCATTGCGAGGAGCAGGCGACGAAGCAATCCAGTCCTATGATATGGGGCGTCCTACTGAAGGGCGAGGCTGCGGGGCGATCGGCAGCTACCCGCCGCCTGCGAGCAGCACGAAGAAAATCAGCTTGAACCGCAGCGTCTAGTACGCGTCTGCTTTGGAGCTCATGACGGACTCAAATCCGACAGCGCGCCAAGCCCGGGTGTCCACCAACAAAAAGACCGCCCGAAGGCGGTCTCTGTGTGTGCCGCTATTTGATGTCGATTAACAGAAGAGTTTCTATTCGTTACGGTCGAATGCCGTTCCTTTGTGCGCAAGCCCGATAGGCATTATAACCTGCGGAGTTCTTTGCGGCGGGATTGGGACTAAAACCCAAAGCAGCAACAGCTTCGTTGGCCTGCCTGAAACAGTCAGCGCGGATCGCATTAACGTCTTTCTTCTGCGCTTCCGCTGGCATCGCAGCAAGAAGTGGAACAAGCAATGCAAGGCCGAATAGGAATTTGGCGTTCGACATATTGACCTCCATTTCTTTGCGTCGGGCCGGTTCGATTGTGGAGATTTCCATCAACGTGCCCAAGGTCGAAAACTATCGGTTAGGAACAATATTCCAAGGGGCGCCTCCAATTTATCTCGGGTTGCGGTGCAGCGATGTAGGAGCGGGCGCCGTCCACGCAGATAGTTGCGGAACAAATGGCCGCCCCAATGCTAAATGTCCGTTCGGGATCAATCGCGTCGATTGCGCGATGCCCACGATAATTCCGGTCTACCCCCGTAAACAGATCTGCGCGAGCGAGGTAGGCCGGTCGGAGTCGTCACCCGGCTTTATCGGCGCAAGAAATAAGACGCCCCGATGGGTGCGTACAAAGCGAAACATCAATGATTGCGTTTGTCGCGGGCGGCAAAAGGTCCGCTTGGGTGAAAATCCGACATGAGGCCTCTATCGGCAATCAACGCAGTCGGACAAAACGCCAGTCTATCCCCCGTAACTCTGCACCAGGCTGCCCGCGACCAGCGACCAGCCGTCGACCAGCACGAAGAAAATCAGCTTGAACGGCAGCGACACCACTACCGGCGGCAGCATCATCATGCCCATCGACATCAGTACCGAGGCGACCACGAGATCGATAATCAGAAACGGCAGGAACAAGAGAAAGCCGATCTCGAAGGCGCGCTTCAGTTCGGAGATCATGAACGCCGGCACCAGAATCCGCAGCGACATTTCCTCCGGCGTCGCCGGCGGCGCCTCGCCCGACAGATCCATGAACAGTTTCAGATCCTTTTCGCGCACGTTCTTTTGCATGAAGCCGCGCAGCGGCACCGAGGCGCGCTGCAGCGCGTCCTCGACGCCGATCTGGTTGGCGACCAGCGGTTTGATGCCGTCATCGTAGGCTTTCTGCAGCACCGGGCCCATCACGAACGCGGTCAGGAACATTGCCAGCGCGATGATGACGGCGTTCGGCGGCGCGGTCGCAGTGCCCAGCGCGGTGCGCAATAGCGATAGCACGACGACGATCCGGGTGAACGATGTCATCATGATCAGGATCGACATTCTCAAAGCCGCTCTTCGAAGGCGCAGCATCGGGTGGTGCCGTCGGCGGCTCGTTGCGGGGTGTGCCGCGGCCCGGAGGCGATTCGGGTGCCACCGGCGGCGCGCCGACCCGCGGCTCGCCGGCGTCGCCGGCCGGCCGGCGCAACGCGGCTTCCAGCCGTTGCGCCATCTCGGCGAGATTTTGGTCCGCTGTCGACAGAGCCGGGGACGGCGGCGGGGCGGAACGTTCCGGCGCGCGAACCGGAGGTGCCTTTGGCGCTTCGCTCGGACGCGGCGGGCGGGGCACGATAGGCTCGTTGCGCGATGTCACGCGCGAGGGCATCGGCTCGCCGCGCAGCTCGGGGCGGGGCTCCGGACGGCCGCCGAGCGGCTCCGGCGTGAAACCTGTCAAGGAATCGCTGCGATCGCTGCGCCGTTCCGGCGCCGGGCGGCGCACTTCGTCGGCAAAAGAGGGCCTGACCAAGCGAGGTGGCGGCTCGGGCATTTGCGGCTCAGCGTGATCGTACATATCGGATTTGGAGCCATCGCCGTCGGTCCAGCTACCGGCGTCGGGCAGCGGCGCGATTCGGGGCGGCGGTTCGGTTCCGCCGACGGCGGGCCGCGGCTGCATCTGATCCCGTCCGGACATCGCGCGCACGATATTGGCCTCCACGACGATATCGGTTGGACCGCCGATCATCAGCAGATGTTCGATGTTGTCGCGCCGCACCAGCACCAGCCGCCTGCGACCATCCACGGCGGCAGCGTCGATCACTGCCAACCGCGGCATCCGCCCGCGATTGGTGTTGGCACCGAGGCGATTGCCGGCGAATCGGCGAACCAGCCAGGCCGCGACGCCGATCAGCGCCAGAACGGCCACGAATGAGAAGAAGAATAGAAGTGTCTGCGACATGCTTTGTCCCCGGCAAATAGCGTTTTCTTCAAGTCTCTCGTTCGTCGAACGCGAATCGGAAACAGCGCAACAAACGGCGAATGAAGCCCGAGATCGGCCCTATCTCTTAATTGCCCACGGCAGAAGCTGCCGCCCGTTATCTTAATAACCTATGAATCGGCTGGACCAAAATGACTTCTTGGGCTTCCGGTTTCAATGACTTGGCTGGTTAACGCAGCATTCGTGGCGAAAATGCGCACGAATTGATCTTAAGGGGTGAATCCGCCTCCGGATGTCGTGCCGTCCACCGCTGCGCATCTTAACCCGCTGTTAACCATACAGGCGGCAAATTCTGCCTACCTCATGGCATCGTGCCGGGAGGCGAGGGGAGCGGTTTCGATGTCCATCAATGATCTTCCGGTCTTGTCGGCGCTGCGCACCAAGATGCAGTGGCACCAGGAGCGTCAGCGCGTCCTTTCCGAAAACGTCTCCAACTCCGACACTCCGAATTTCAAGCCGCGCGATCTGATCGAACCGAAATTCGATGGCGCGGGCGCCAACGCCGCCGGATCGATGGGATCGCTGGCGATGATGCGCACCACCACCGGTCATATTGCTCCGTCAGGTGGCGGACAGAGCTTTGCGCAGGATCGCAAGGGAACTTTCCAGACCAGGCCCGCCGGCAATGCCGTCAATCTGGAAGAAGAGATGCTCAAGGTCTCCGCCAACCAGATGGACTACGCGGCGGCAACCTCGCTCTACAGCAAGAGCCTGCATCTTCTGAAGACCGCGATCGGCAGGGGCTGAGGCCGGCCGGATAAAGACAGGGGGACGACATCATGGCAAACGATACAGGGGATTTCGCCCGTTCGATGAGCATCGCGACATCAGGCCTGCGCGCGCAGGCGGGACGAATGCGGGTGATCTCGGAAAATATCGCCAATGCGGATTCCACGGCATCGAACGCCGGCGGCGACCCCTATCGACGCAAGGTCCCGACATTTTCCTCCGCGCTCGACCGTACGCTCGATGCCAAGGTCGTCACGCTCGGCAGGATCCGGTCCGATGCATCCGCATTTCGCGTCAAGCACGAGCCGAGCAATCCGGCGGCGGACACCGCCGGCAACGTCAAATATCCCAACGTCAATCCGCTGATCGAAATGACCGACATGCGCGAGGCGCAGCGATCGTACGAGGCGAACCTCAACATCATCAGTGCCACGCGCCGAATGATTCAACGCACGCTCGACATCCTCAAGGCCTGAACAGGAAACCTGAACCATGGCTTCACCTACAGTCGCTGCAAATGCCTACGCCAATCTCGCCCGCATACTGGACAGCGGCGGCGCAGGCAAAGGTTCCGAAGCGGGCGGCGGCCCATCCTTCGGTGCGCTGCTCAAGGACGCGATCGGAAGCGTCATGGACGCGGGAAAAAAATCCGACGCGCAAACCGTCGCGATGACGTCGGGCAAGGCCAATGTGATGGACGTGGTGACGGCGGTGGCGGAAACCGACGTCGCAGTCTCGACGCTGGTGTCGGTGCGCGACCGGGTCATCCAGTCGTACGAAGACATCATGAAGATGCCGATCTGAGTTTTTTGAAACACCGTCATTCCGGGTTCGATGCTTCGCATCGCCCCGGAATGAAGAAGGTAACTTAGGACAAGCGAGACAAAGAATGACCGGAGCCGAAACCCTCGACGTGGCACGTGATGCGATCTTGACCATTGTCGTGGTGTCTTCGCCGCTGATGCTCGTTGGTCTTGCCATCGGCGTTGTGGTGTCGCTGTTTCAGGCGCTCACGCAGATCCAGGAACAGACGCTGGTGTTCGTGCCGAAAATCCTGGCGATGTTCGTTACCTTGCTGCTCGCGCTACCGTTCATGGCGGACTCGCTGCACGGTCACATGATGCGGATATCGTCGCGAATCATAGGCGGTTGATGCATTATGCGTAAATCATGCGCATCGATGTTTCACTGCTGCCCGCGCTCGCCGCCGCCTTCATGCTGGTGTTTGCCCGCATCGGCGCCATGGTGATGCTGTTGCCGGGGTTGGGTGAGTCCAATATTCCGGTTCGCATCAAGCTCGCGATCGCGCTGTTGCTGACGCTGGTGATTTTGCCGTTGCACCGCGCCGCCTATCACATCGACATGCAGTCGATCACGCCGCTGCTGGTGTTGATGGTCCATGAGATCGTCATCGGTATTGTGCTCGGCGCCACCGCGCGGGTGACGCTCGCGGCGCTGCAGGTCGCGGGATCGGTGATCGCCCAGCAAATGGGTCTCGGCTTCGTCACGGCGGTCGATCCGACCCAGGGTCAGCAGGGCCTGCTGATCGGAAACTTCCTCACCATCCTCGGCGTGACGCTGCTGTTTGCGACCGACAGCCATCATCTCGTCATCGCCGCGCTCAACGACAGCTACTCAATCTTTTCGCCCGGCGAGATGATATCGAGCGGCGATGTCGCGGCACTCGCCACCCGCGCCTTCGCCGCCGCTTTCAGGATCGGCATGCAACTTTCGGCGCCGTTTCTGGTGTTCGGTCTGGTTTTCAATATCGGGCTTGGCGTGCTGGCGCGGCTGATGCCGCAGATGCAGGTCTATTTCGTCGGCGTGCCGCTGTCGATTCTCGCCGGCTTCCTCATCTTCGCCCTCGTCATCGCGGCGATGATGGGAACGTTCCTGGATTATTTTATTGGCGTCATGCACGACCTGATACCGCT
>WNFR01007112.1_pt1 | contig 11392 bp, 15 predicted proteins | sample 5400221 | NCBI WGS metagenome assembly WNFR01 (sample SAMN13153357, study PRJNA577476) | soil metagenome | isolation source: 40 cm soil under Madrone tree | place: USA:California | collected 2016-06-14 | reverse complement strand
CACCGAATTGCTGGAATTTCCTCCGCACCTCCCCGTCATCGATAGACTGATTAGAGTTGCGCAATGTTACGAGCAATGTGCCTTGCAGTTCCTGCATACACAACCAGTTAAGCTCTTAAAAATCAACAGGCGCGGGATCTTACTTGCCTGATTTTTGTCACCGCCCTTGGCTAAGTTGTCATCCCGTGGTAACGAGTAATGAACATCGATCTGTTACTCGGTGTGAATTGCGCGTATTAACCGAATACCAGAGGACTGACAGGTCTCCCACTGATCTCCGAACCCTGCAACCGCTCTCGTGCTCTTTCTGCAGCACGTAGATCATACTACCATCCCAGCTAAATCATCTTACTCGAAGACAGAAGTGCCGAACACTTACGAAGGTAACGAACACCATACCACGGTTTGCAATTAGATCAAAAAATGTCTTGATCTCGCCGTGTTCTTCAAACTGTCGGCGAACTTCGTCACTGTTAGTCTCATACTAGAAACGTATGGATCACAAGAGTCAGTCCTCCGTTTTCACTGCGCACGCCACTATAGATGCCCTGCGCTTTGTTCAACGTGACACTCGCCTTAATGTTGCGGATAAATAGTGTGCGGCAGGGACGTTCGCGCTGTATACGTTCTTCAATGATAGACTCGTGCACCTTATCGTCTCTTTCACGTTTTGGACCGCGCTTGGGCAGTCGCGCTCCATATCCTCCAGGACCGCCGTAACTTTGACTTGGACCATCTAACGAGAATATTCGGTGTGAGATGAGCTGCTTAACTTCAGAGGAGAGCCAGAAAATCGGAAAAGTAAGGAGATGACGACATAGATATGTGTTTGAAAGTGGCCAACACGACGGATCACATTGAAAGCCATAGAGCAAGATAATTTCGCGCTCAGAACCAATCACGGCAGACAGTCTGCTCGGTCGTGCTCGGTCTCTTAAACAGCGCCAGAATTGACCACACGCGTCGAGGGTTTCAAATTTTAGAGGCGGTGAGTGTGCAAAGTCAATAAGGCGTCGAGGGAAAAGAGTTTGCCTCAACCTCCAGAACGAACGGCCGCTGCCTGCAGTTCACAAACTCAAATTAATTCAGCAACTTAGCGCACCTTGGAAATTTCCATTCCCATAGCTCTGATCATATCCGCCTGGGGTATCTGAGTCACTGAACTGATTCGCAAAACCACTGTTCTGATAGAACGAGTCCTGATTGGCTCCAGAATTGTCGTAATTGTTATAACCACCCATATTCCCCGTAGGCGCCTGGTCATATATTGGATGACTACTTGCAAAATCATGACTAGCCCCTGCGAAGGAGCCTCGACCTCTTCCCCGACCAAAGCCCCTTCCACGTGGGGGACCATCAAAGCGATGGTATCTATCAGGACCGGGACCGGAGGGAGGACCACCCCTGCGAGGACCAAAGTTTTCGTATGATTGGCCGTAAGGATGGTGTCGACTCATAACGATTTCCTCCTCGTTCAGAACTCAAATAGGGAGGTAAGAGTTGAATCAGCGGAACTGAAGAACGATGGGTGTTAGATGTGGCTTAGATAATGAGGGCTTAGAACGTAGGGCGAGGCTGGGAGAAATGAGACAAAGGTTGTACTTTGCAACAGGAAAAGTACAGCGATGATGACGACGACGACGACGACGACGGCGACGTGAAGGTGGTGGTGGAAAAAGAGTCACTTGACACTTGACATGACAAAGCCAAAATAAAGCAAAATAAAGTAAGAATAGTTGGTATGTCCTAGTAAAGAAATATATTCCCACGAGGCATGGAGCGGCAACTGTGTCTCGTGTTATTTGGAACGCTGAACTGAACTGCGCCCACTTCATCCGCCCATGTCGAAACAACTCCAATTCAAACTCGTTCTGCTCGGTATGCATCGCCCATCCTCTATTTAATTCACGTTCCTACTTATACTCCATTCAGGTGAATCCGCCGTTGGTAAATCCAGGTTTGTGCCTCTACACTTCTGCGACGAACCTATTAAACCCATATCGTAGTCTGGTCTTGCGTTTTGTGAAGGACCAATTCGACGACTATCGGGAAAGTACAATTGGAGGCTAGTCATCTTCAAATCTAATCTTATGACAACTCACCTTCTTGGCTAATTAGCCGCCTTCCTCACCCAAACCGTAAACCTCGAAGATGGCACATCTGTCAAATTCGAGATATGGTGCGTATATCCCATCAGACGCATTATCTCGTGTGGACGTTCTCTCCCCATAGGGACACCGCAGGTCAGGAGCGCTACAAGGTCCGTTCATATTTATGGCGTCTACAAAAGGATACCTAAAGTATGCTTATTTTCCGGTCTATGCGGTTATAACACAGTCTCTGGTATGCATCCATAATTTATGGTTGTTGCCGTTTGTCTGATTCCCTGTAAAGGCACCCATGTATTACCGCAATGCGAATTGCGCAGTTGTGGTTTATGACATCACCCAGACGGCCTCACTAGAGAAAGCCCGTAATTGGATTCGTGAACTCCAACGTCAGGCCGATCCGTCCATCGTAATTGCCCTTTGTGGCAATAAGTTGGATTTGGCTGCCCGGCGGCAAGTGACACAGGACGAAGCGCAGAAGTACGCGGAACAAGAAGGTTTGATGTGGGCTGAGACCAGTGCCAAGACTGGTGAGGGCGTCGCAGATATATTCACTCGTATTGGTCAGTCCACACCTCCCTGGTGGTACTCGTTTCATTAATAAAATTAATCCAACGTAGCCAAGAAGCTTCCCACAACCGCACAGCCTACACCAAGAGGAGGCGCTGGTCGTGCGGGTGCCACAGCAAGTAGGGCGGGGGTAGATTTGAATAAGCAGCAACGACCCCCCACCTCTGGGGAGTGTAACTGCTAAGCCTCTTCCTTTGTTACTATTCGCACTTGCGGTGATTCTTCTCGTGGGCATCACCCCTAGATCCGCGTTGACGGGCCCTTTTCCCGCGTACCCTTAACACAGCTAGCGCGTACAGTCCCCATACCACTTTGTACTATCATCGCCCTTGTTCATTGCTGTGTTGGCTCGCTTATTGATGCACGGTTTATTACCCGGACTCTTCTCGGCATCCCCATTAATGACCAGTCCTCACGATGAGCTTCCCGTAGCGAGTGCATGGGTTTGAACGAGACAAGGTCAAGCTGGTTGTGGAACTAATACGGAAAGCTATGTGTAATGGTGCATGATGCTGTTCAAACTAAAGAGATAAGTAAGAAATACGCGGACCCCGTAGATAATAGAAAGATGGTCAGAATCCGGCAACTTCAAGTCCTCTTTTTATATCGGCGTGGACAAGCTCGGCTCGTTGCAACTCGTCACTTCGTTGCCAGTGCCAAGGCTCTCCCTTTGCAACGGCCCTTGTCATCTGGCTCGTAATGAAGTTTGTCATCTCAGGATTCTCAGGGATGAGATATGGTTTTGCCTGGAAACGAAGCATTTGCAGTGTGATGTCGTACCACTTCTGTCGCTTTACGAAGTGGATAAGCGTAAATTGCTTGTCCGGATTCGTTCCAGATTGGACAACAACGTTGTCCGCGTGCTGCTCCTGCGCGTAAACGATATTTTTCAGGAACGGTCCGACGAAAGGGACACAAGGTCCATCGACGGCCTCGAGTATTCCGCGATAGTAGCCATAATTGGAGGCCGGGTGAATGACTTTACGGAGAGGTTCCAGAGATGATTCCCTACTCGAGTTGAGCCACGTGAAATGTAAGCGCGAGATCAAAACGCTTGACAACGCCGCCACTATGGAACTCATCGACGAAAGGTTGTTGAGGGATCTACATTTCTGGAGAACGCGCTTCATAAATGGGACTTGGGGACAGTCGTTGATCCGACGCACCTCAGCGACGCGAATCCAAAAGTCCAGCATGTTTGCACGCTTCCCCAGTACATCAACTTCGAGAATGCTGCATCTCACCCAATCGGCCAACCTATCATGTACGGCGCAGAAGGACTGGATATTCTGAACCGTGTCACCTTCCTTGATCTTTGTCCAGAGAAAGCACTCTTGAGCACGAATTTTCCGGTATAGTGCCGATTCAAATAACGAAAGGTGCTGGGCCAATTCCATAGGGTCCACGCGAACCAACTCAAGGATGTCTCCTTTCCGCACCTTCTTCCACTTTTTTGAAGGCATGACGATTGCCTCAGGCGCCATGGGCTCTGCAAATGTCTGAAATAGAGTCAGCAGCCGAACGAGGTCCAAAGTTCTGAATCTTACTAAACGCTCGAGGGATTTCAAGATGTGCTTTGTTGTCAATGCTAGCGTGGCCGGACTGACGATAAGAGATAAAAAGTCCTGTAGTTTTGGTGCTACTTCTGGATCCTGGTTCAAAAGGTCATACTCTTCCAGCCACATCGTCAGAACGGTCAAAACGCGCTTTTGAGTAGGGCGTAGCTTTTCCCTCCTCCAGTGGTCAAATTCTTCAACGGAGAGATTTGGCGGTGCCTCCATTTCGTATTGCGCGACTAGGAGATCAAAGACCTCCATGGATGTCGCGAAGGTACGAAATGTGACAAGGAAAGAGCGACGAAACATTTCTTGCTGGGACACCCCTAGAACAAATGTGATCAGATGATGGCGGCTGATGCAGGAACAGGTCCCTCACGCAGTGGGTCCACTACTAGATGCTCTACGAGAGCGGGGAGAGTACCAGCCTTGACTGTGCCATCAAACTCCAGCTTGATTTCTTCTTCACCATGCTGATGTTTAAGATACCACGGGAGGTTTGCTTGAGCTTGCTTGGCGTTGTGGAACGCCTGTGCACTGTCATCTCCCGTAAGTTGTAAAATTTTTCCAGGTCGAGGGTGAGCGTATGGTAGAAACGGAGGAACCGAAAGCGACGGAGGTGGCTGTTGCGGGCTTACGAGGTCCGATAGTTGGTCGGAAGTCCGCGCTCGTATGATGCTGGACAGTCTCGATATTGACGATTGATCGTCTAATAGGACTGGTCGTCGCCGCCGAACGCGATCTTGTAGGTCGATAGCACCGCCAGAGAAGCTACGGCCCAGCACACTGAACGTCAATTCGATATCACTGGAACTAGGAGAGCTTGGTGCAATGGGCGATTCAGGGAGAGATTTATCCACTCTAAGGGGAGAAGGTGCACTTTGGGAAACGGAAAGAAGGGCAGACGATGGTTCCGACGAATTTTCTGTCTCTTGAAGGACAGAATTTGGTAGCGAACCTTGAAAATCATCTTCCGTTGCCGGAATGTCATGAGATTGGCACGTAACGCTAGGAGGGTCCGGCCGGTTAAGCGACGGGGTAGATAGGGAGTCAGGCTCGGTGTTCTAAGGAATGATGTTCAGCGGCTGTACGCGTATCCAGTGCAGAAAGAACATCCCACCTGGGCCGGTTCTGGAGGCTCGATCTCGGTTGAGGATGGCGTATCACCTAACTGAGTTGAGAACAGGGGAACGCTTTCTTGACTCCGTGTCTTCTCAAGGACGGTGTAGAGCTTTTCAGGTGCACGGTCCGAAAGTGTATGAACATACGAAGCGGGAACCCAGCCTACTTCGGAACCATCACCTCGCACAGCAGCCCACCATCCTGACTCCTCTTGTCTCACGATGTCTAGAATTTCATTTTTACTGAAAGAGAGGTGATCCGGATCTAAGGAGGAAAAGTCATAGAGGCAAATCACGGTGCATAGGCGTTCGTAGCATTCCCCTGACGGTGATTCAAAGCTCCATGGTTCCCTTCCTGTGCGCACAGGAGAGGGAGCGGTGGTTACATAATCTCGGAGGGCCGGTGGGGTTATCGAAAGACGGAGTGAACGGGGACGATTGAAAGAAGTTGATATAACGGACATTGAACACTGGAAAGTCGAAAGGCAGAGGAGGGAGAAAAGAGTCACACGCAACCGAGATGACCTTTACACGGAGAGTGTACAGATCAACTGTGTGAAGCCGCCCAGCATGGACACTGCCCGCACAGGATGTGGTGACCCGTCGGAGAGTCGCCAAACGGGTGCAATGTCTCCCATATGGTCAAGACCGACCATGCTTGGCACTAGAGACCGGAAAGTCACCTGTGTCAGCCGCCGACGCAAGAATAACTTAGAAAGCAACAACAATCTCAATCGCAAATTCTAATGTGGTGGTGACGCGGGACGTTTTGATTGATTGATCGGTCTGTCTGGATCACCACCACCTGATATATCCCTGTCACAACTTTGCACCCACGACTAGCCAGGACACCACAGAACCGTCTTATAATGGCACCATGGAGTTCTACAAAGGCCAAGGTGTGACAATCTTCATCCACATCTTGCACTCTGCTGACCTTCTGAGCCCACAGGTCCAGTTAAGGTGCGCTACCGTCAGCGTCAGAGAACCTCGTTACTTGTAACGATCCTCTATGTATAGACTATCAGTCCAGCGTTTGAGAACGCTACAGGAAAAGAAAGAGGCCCAAGCTAAAGCAGCGCGCCGCGATATTGCCACACTACTGGAGAGAGGCAAAGTCGAGACTGCGCGTATCAAAGTGGAAAGCAGTACCTCGTATTTCTTCTCATGTCGCCTCTTGTTTCTCACGGTTCTCCAAGTAATAAACGAAGACATCTACCTCGAGCTCTTGGAGCTTTTGGAGTTGTATTGCGAACTCCTGATAGCACGTTTCGGTCTTGTAGAACTGAAGTGAGCTGGGGGTGTATCCGTTTTACTTTCCTTCTCGTCTAAAGCGTGATTTCTCCTGTTCAGTACGAGAGAACCCGATCCAGCTGTCAGCGAAGGCATCTGTAGTGTCATCTATGCGGCGTCGCGCACAGAGCTCAAAGGTGTGTAACCACCATTTCGTGTGTTTGGAGCTCGAGCTCCCCAGTTTTTTAGAGTTACACACCCTTCGCGATCTTCTCATGCACAAGTACGGTAGGGAATTCTCCGCGGCAGTAATGGAGAACCGGGACGGTTGCGTTAGCGAGAGGGTGAGGTCCTAGCTTCACTCCACTGTGTTTCGACGTCCAACAAAACAACGTCATACTGGCAGGTGATGAAGAAACTCACAAATGATATGCCATCCGCCAGCCTTGTGGATGCTTACCTCACGGAGATAGCCAAGGGATATGGAGTACAGTGGAACCCAGATCTCAAACAAGCTGGGGGCGATCAAAGTGACCAAGTTGAGCAGGGACTGGTGGTCAGTCGATACCTTTTAGCGGTTTGCGGATTAGTTGATTGCTAAGCTCGCTAGGAAGTGCCTCCGAACGATGCAGGGAATATTGCCACTCAAATCAACAGTGGCAAGTCCACGTTCACCGCAGGGGACGGAACACCGAAACTGCCCGATATTCCGCCGACGGAAGATGATGATGAGAAAGGCGGGAGCGAAAACGTGCCGTCCAAGCCATTAGATGATTTCGCGATGCTAGCGAAGAGATTCGAAGCACTTAAGAAACGGTGACTGACATACATACTCGTAACGCCGGCGTGTCCACCGCTGTGCCCGAGGAAGTCAAGGCATTGTACAGCGACGTAAATGTATTGTGAGTAGTTGTGGTTGGCTTATACGTTTGTACGTATAGTACGTGTACAGTAGTACATCAGCACACTACTGAGATCACTGTGCAGCGGTGGCCGAAATCCGGGAAAGTGGTTGTCCGGATGCCAAGCGGGACTGAGGTGACGAGGCTGGACGGCGGTGGAATGGGGACCGCCGATATAGTAGCTTGGCCCCCGCTGTTTTGGGGGATATCCGCCGCGCACAAAGACAAAGGCGATCAGAGGTGTGCGACGCGTTAATGATCATCGCACTTTATATGTCACCGTTATCCCACTCTTCGTCCTCTCCGTCCTTTCCCCAACGATGAACGAGAACGATCATATCGATGATGATTTGCGTTCAGACGTCGATTCCGACATCTTCTCCTCCCGCAGTGCACCCAGCTCAGCTACCTCTTACGATGTCTCCATGCGTTCCGGATCTCCCGCTCCCTCTGTCTACTCGGTCTCAAGCTCGATAAGGGTGGCCTCTTATCGTCATGAATACGGGAGGGGCCTCAACAATTACTCGGAAGTTTATCGACTCCCTGCCGATGACGAGGAGCTAGACAGACTTGGTATTTTCTCTTTCGAACCTTCCTTCGAACATAACATCTTAACACGTTTGCGTAGACAAACAGCATGAAATGTTCAAAAAAGTCATGGGTCCATATCCTCCACCCATGACAGAGGTTATGGCAGATGACACCCCTTGGGAAACCAAGTCCGTTCTTGACTTGGGCTGTGGAAGTGGAAGTTGGTGTGTCTTCGTCTGCCTCTCAACGCCTGCCCTGATTTCTACGTCGTGCCAGGATAATGGATGTCGCTCGCGACTTCCCACACTGTCAGGCCGTCGCTGTAGACTTGGTCCCTATGCAATCGATGCAAGTGACCTCAATTTCACTTTTTCAATGGATGCTTCTGACAACATGTTTATTAGTGAAATGCCTCCAAACTGCAGGTAATGTCTTCCTACCCTCACACCCGCGTTCTATTAGAATATTCAGCATTGTAGGAGCGAGGTGGACGATATCAATCTTGGCTTGCAACATTTCTATGGCGATTTCAACGTTGTGCATGCTCGTCTCATCTCATCTGGCGTACGTTCCTCCTCTGGTTCCGGTCAGACGCGGAAACAGTCATACTAACCTGTTATGCTTAAGATTAAAGACTATCCATCGTTGATAGATCACATCAGTCAATGCCTGCGTCCTGGCGGGCTCATGGAACTTATCGAGTTCGATTTCAGGGTCTACAATCCCGATTTTCAGCCCTTTTCCTTACCCACAGATATCATGGAGCCACCGTGGTTTCCTCGGTGGATGTCCTTTCTTAATATGGCTGTTCGTCAACGAGGTGGGAGTCCCGATGCTGCCAACATGTTGTATAGCTGGACGTTAGAACACCCGGCCTTTGACGACGTTGACTATCAAGATTACTTTGTCCCGACAGCACCTTTCATGCGCCGAAGTGAACCCAATTACGATTTCCTTAGGTCTATCTCAGAAACCTTCCGCGAGGATATACAAGTGAGTGAATACAAAGGATCCTCGTTGAAATGAACCCCCCCCTCACCATTGGCATAATTTACTTAGGCTTTTCTCCGATCTGGACGGCCTCTTCTCTTAGGGAGCGGGCTCCCGGAAGATCTCGTAGACGAACTGCAACATCGTGCGCACTTGGAGCTCAAAGAAGCACGCACAGCTAGTTATATCCGCGTAGAGCGAGTGTATGCTCGCAAAAGACCTTAGGATTCTCTGAGCTTACCCAGCTGTTTCCATAGCTACTTTTGTATTCGACATTGTGTCTATGTAAACGGTCGCCACCATTTCTCATCCTGCCATCACGTGGGTATCGTCGTAGGTTGTATCATCGGGCGCGTAGTCACTACACTGTACATGAAATGGTCGAGCGTGCCAATGTCCAAAACTTGGTCGACATTTCAGATGTTTTGCCTGAGGACTCTCCTCAACTTTTAGCTTCCATCGGGTTGAATGTGATTCCATCCCGCGAGCATATCTACCGTGAAATAGAAGAAAGACTTCTCTTACCCGAAGAACGTATCCCAAACCATTGGCTGTCTAAATATCAAGTGTGAGAACACTACCTTATAACCATAGAGGGATATCTGACGTCTGTTCTAGGTGCTGGCATGAACAGATATCGATACCGTCATTATTATCTCTTAAGCCTTCCCCACCCCCGACCAGCATTTCGTTTATCAGATCGGGTCTAAGCGGACGGGTTACCGGCTACACTGAGGCAATCGTTTACTCCATTCTGTGTTGATTACATGCATTCTTATGATGTGTTGACAGGTCGCGAACCCCCCGATCCAAACAGGTCTGACTTCAACATCTGCTGATAGGCAGCCTGCACCCGCCACTAACTTCGTAAGGGGAAAGTCTGGCAACGCTCCATTCTGGCCTGGAGGGCTAAATGCTATAGTCACAAAGCCAGATGGCGGTGGCTCTCAAGGCAGTGCCCCTCATGCCAGAGGCCTACGAACAGTTCCCCCGGGGCTTAAGCGCGGACTAAGGCTTTCTACGGATCAGGATCGCGACTCCACGTTCTTGGACCAATACAACCTCGATGGATATGAAATCGCGGCTGACAGCCATGTAGTTATTCATCCTCACCTAACGCACGCACCAGACTTACGTGCCTGTGACAGCCCGAAACTCTAACTCACGAGCTCGAGAAACAACATCTGCTAGACCTACCGCCGGCATCGAGCCAGTCTACGGACATTGATCACCTACTACCAGCCACGGTGATCACCACTCTCTATGACGACTTGCCGAGCTGATGTCAGGACAGAGGTCAATGTTACGACCAGTTTCGTCTGGTCATAGAACCGGGAAACAAGCTCTGGTGCAAAAGAGAGATTGGGCTCATACCGTGGATGTTAACAAACCGATGAAGAATTTTCATACGCTTATACAGAATCCAGCTCGCCAAGTTAGTCTTTTTATTCCATTCCACTCTCAAGTGGCTCAGTGACGCATTGTTTAGTACCCTTTTGAACTTGACACCTTCCAGAAGGAGGCTGTTTACCATCTCGAGCTTGGCGATTCGGTCTTCGTTGCTGCTCACACATCGGCTGGAAAGACTGTCGTTGCAGAATATGCGATTGCACTCGCTGAGAAGCATATGACACGGTGCGTTTGTGAGCACTCAGCTTCGTTGATTCTTGAATCGGGATTGTAGCGCTATATATACGTCGCCGATTAAGGCTCTATCAAATCAGAAGTTCCGCGATTTCAAGCAGACGTTTTCCTCAAATTCTGTGGGCATACTAACGGGAGACGTACAGATTAACCCAGAAGCCAACTGCCTAATCATGACGACAGAAATTTTACGAAGTATGCTTTACAAGGGTGCTGATTTAATTCGCGACGTAGAGTTCGTCATTTTTGATGAGGTTCATTATGTGAATGACGCCGAGGTTCGCTCCTCAGTTGGGAAAGTTTTGTATCTTCTGATTGTGCTGAAACAGAGAGGTGTTGTTTGGGAAGAGGTCATAATCATGCTCCCAGATCACGTCAATATCATTCTGTTATCGGCTACTGTCCCGAATGCCCAAGAGTTTGCCGAGTGGGTGGGGTGAGTACTGACTGAATTCCTCTACAACCAACGCATTACATCACAACCTTTCACAACCTTTCAGGCGAACAAAGAAGAAGGACATATATGTCATCTACACACCCAAGAGGCCCGTCCCGTTGGAGCATTACCTGTATGCTGGTCGCGATATGCATAAGATAGTAGATGAGGGTGGAAATTTCTTGTCTCAAGGGTTTGTGCTTTCACGGACGCTGGTCTTCTAATTTTCGAAACGCGTTATAGGTATAAGGATGCTGGGGAAGCGATGAAACGCAAGCAGGACAAAGAGCGCGAGGCCGCA
>WNFR01019198.1_pt1 | contig 11394 bp, 7 predicted proteins | sample 5400221 | NCBI WGS metagenome assembly WNFR01 (sample SAMN13153357, study PRJNA577476) | soil metagenome | isolation source: 40 cm soil under Madrone tree | place: USA:California | collected 2016-06-14 | reverse complement strand
AGTGGCAGCTCATGTGACCAAGGGTGATTTGAGGTCGAGCAAACCCAGCGGGCTTTCTATTTGGGCCAGCCGTTCAGCACGCACGTGGAGATAGCCGGCCGTGGTATGCAGAGACGCGTGACCCAGGAGCATCTGCACGACCGTGATCTCGATGCCGTTCTCCAGGCAGTGGGTGGCAAAACTGTGGCGCAAGCAATGGATGCCACCGCGATCCGGCAGTTTGGCTTTGGCGACGGCACCATAGAAGATGCTTTGGCCGGTGCTCTTGTTCAGGGGTTGAAGAGGTTCGGCGCCCGGGAAGAGATAGGTTTTGGGTTGGAATTGGCGGTAGTAGTCGCGCAGCACGCTTAGGAGATTTTCGCTGAGCAAGGTGTAGCGTTGGCGACCGCCTTTGGGATGGGAGACCAGCAGACGATGGCGAGCGCCGTCGAGGTCCTTGATGCGAATGTGAGTGGCTTCGGAGAGGCGCAGTCCACCGCCATAGACACAACTGAGGAAGGCCCGGGAGCGCAGGTTGCCTTCGGTGCCGACGGTGAGGAGCTTTTCGACTTCGGCCATGCTATAAACCCGAGGGGAGCGGGCGGGACGTCGCGGACGTTTGATGCGTTTGAGCAGGGCCTCGATATCCCGTTGCAGGAGTTTGCCGTAGAAGGAGCGCACGGCATTGATGGCCAAGTTGATGGTCGAAGGGGCTTGCTTGCGCTCGGCAATTAGGTGATAAAGCCAGCGTTGGATTTCATCGGCTCCCAGGAGCTCAGGAGAGCGCCGGTAGTGCTTGGCCAGGGAGTAGATGAAACTGACGTAGCAGTGAACCGTACGCTCAGCCTTGCGGTTGAGAGTGAGGTACTCAATGAATTTTTGGCGTAATGGAGTGGGATTGGAATGTATGTTTTTCATCCCCCGGAGTGTGGAACTCCGGGCGCTCCATTACGTCCCAAATCGTCCGCCCCGCGCAGCGGCTTCGTTCAACGAGCGCACTGGAGTGGATGCCGGACGTGCGATTTTTGCATCTGAACATTCTCGACCAGACACCACTCGGGCCAAGCGTTCGACGCCTTAAGGCGAGCCCATGACGCTCACAGTCGCTCCTCTCACGCCAGATCGCTGGTGCGATCTCGAAACGATCTTCCGTGCCAAAGGCTGCTCGGTCGCTCGTGGCTGCTGGTGCATGGCTTATCGTTTCAGCGGCTCACGCGAACCATTGCCGCCGGGAATGACCCGTGCTCAAGCAAATCGCGCCGGGCTCAAAGCGCTCGTCGATGCCGGCAATCCACCAGGCCTCATCGGCTATCACGGCAAGGTCCCAGTCGGCTGGGTCTCCGTCGGTCCACGCGAAGAGTACGCGAAGCTCAAGCGCTCTCCCGTGATGAAGGCGTCTGGTCAGTCATCTGCTTTGTCGTGCCGGCCGAGTACCGTGGCCAAGGTGTGGCACAGGCGCTCCTCAAAGGAGCCGTCGCCTACGCCAGGAAACAGGGCGCAACACTGGTTGAGGCCTACCCTGTCGACAAACCTGTTCGTTGCAATGACGAGTATATGTGGTTCGGGGCAAAGTCCATGTACGACAAAGCCGGCTTCAAGGAAGTCGCACGCCGCAAGCCGCAGAGGCCTATCGTCCGCATCAAACCTGCTTGAGTCGCCATGTCGCAGGCGCCTAACAACAAGTCTATGGAGATCAGAATCGACGATCTAAGGGGGCCTGAAATTGCGGCTCTGCTCACAGAGCACCTTGAGTGCATGGCTCAAGTGTCTGCGCCCGAGAGCCGCCATGCACTAGACCTGGAGCGGTTGCGCCAGCCGGGTATCGCATTCTGGACCGTGTGGGAAGGACCGTGGTTAGCGGGGTGTGGAGCTCTCAAAGAAATCGGCCCAACGCATGGTGAGGTTAAGTCTATGCGCACCACGAAGACGCATCTGAGGAGGGGAGTTGCGAGCATGCTCCTGCAGCACATAGTCGCAGAAGCGAAGCGGCGGGGATATCGCCGGTTGAGTCTTGAAACCGGATCGATGGCATATTTTGAGCCAGCTCGAAGCCTTTATCGCAAAGCGGGGTTCAAGGAATGCGCGGCGTTTTTTGGTTACGAGCCTGATCCCAACAGTACATTCTTCACCCGGGAGATCTGAGCCATGTCTAATTGCTGGATCCTGGGGTGTCGCTCCACTCGACCCCCGGCTACCGAGGCTACGTTCTGGCAAGCCTGTGCGGCTTGCTAGTTACGCGCGGGCGGCTGGCTTGCCTTTTGCGGCGTCCAGGATGGTGGCCACGATGCTGTTCGGCACCGGCTCGAAGCAAAACGGCTCCATCGAATAGGCAGCGCGGCCCTTCGACAATGAGCGGATCGCGGTGGCGTAGCCGAACATTTCAGCCAGGGGCACCTCAGCGTTCAACACGGTCGAACTATCTTTGGCCTCGATGCTGAGAATCTTGCCGCGGCGCCTGTTAAGATCACCCAACAAATCGCCCTGATACTCATCGGGCGTGGTGACCTCCACTTTCATAATCGGTTCCAACAGGATTGGATGGGCTTTTTTGGCAGCATCTTTGACCGCGAAAATACCAGCCATCTTGAAAGCCAATTCGCTCGAGTCCACTTCGTGGAAAGTACCATCCACGATGGCGACTTTAACATCGACCACCGGATAACCCGCCAGGACGCCCCCTTTAATTGCCTCTTCAATACCATCGATCACGGGGTTTATGTATTCCTTGGGAATCGCTCCGCCGACAATCTTGTTCTCGATCTCGACTCCCTTGCCCCGCCCGTTCGGTTCCAGAGTTACGCACGCGTGACCGTACTGACCGCGACCACCCGATTGACGGATAAACTTGCCTTCACCCTCGGCTGCCTTGGTGACAGTCTCACGATAGGCGATTTGGGGTGCTCCTGCGTTCGCGCCAACTTTAAATTCCCGGAACAGACGATCTCGAATGATTTCAAGATGGAGTTCACCCATGCCGGCGATAATAAGCTGGCCGGTCTCTTCGTTGGTAAAGCATCGAAAGGTAGGATCTTCTTCGGCCAGCCGCTGCAAACCTTCGCCCATTTTTTCGCGATCAGCCTTGGTCTTCGGCTCAACCGCCATGGAAATTACAGGCTCCGGGAACGTAGGCGGTTCGAGCATGATCTCGAAATCCTCATCGCAAAGTGTGTCACCCGTGGTGATGTTCTTCAACCCAACCAGCGCGGCAATATCACCCGCAAACGTCGTTTCCACGTCAATGCGCTTATCGGCCTGAATCATCATGACCCGGCTGACGCGCTCCCGCTTCCGGGTACGTGGATTATAAATCACATCGCCCTTCTTGAGTTGTCCGCTATAAACGCGGAAAAACACGAGCTTGCCGACGTAAGGATCCGTCCACAATTTGAATGCCAGCGAGCAGAACTTTTCGCTGTCGCTCGAGGGTACTTCGACCTTTTGATCCGTTCCCGGAACCAGGCCCACGGCAGGGGGCACATCGAGCGGCGAAGGCAAATAGTCCACCACCGCATCGACGAGCGGCTGAACACCACGCTTCTTGAAAGCCGAGCCGCACAAAACCGGGACTAATTCGATCTTGCAGGTCAAACGACGGATCGCCGCTTTCAGTATCTGAGGCGTGATTGGCTTGTTCTCGATGACTAGCTCAGCGATCTGGTCGTCTTTATTAGAGACCGCGTCAATCAATTCGGCGAGCGCCGCCTGCGCGGATTCTTTGAGGTCCGCGGGAATGTCAACCGTCTCGTATTTCAACCCCACCTCGTCATTATCGTCGTAGATGATGGCTTTTTGATTCACGAGATCAATGACGCCACGGAAGTAATCCTCTTTGCCAATGGGCAGAAAGATAGGATAAGCGTAAGCCCCGAGCTTCTTTCGCATGTCGTTGAGCGCATTCTCAAAGTTCGCGCCTGTGCGATCCATCTTATTGACGAATGCAATCCGCGGAACACGGTATTTAGTGGCCTGCCGCCACACGGTCTCGGACTGAGGCTGAACGCCGGCAACGCCGCAGAAAACAGCGACCGCACCGTCGAGCACGCGCATGGAGCGTTCCACTTCAGCCGTGAAGTCCACGTGGCCGGGGGTGTCGATGATATTGATGCGGTGGGGGATGCTCTGGAAGGCCTTGTAAGTGCCGTCATCCTTCTGAGTCCAATAACAAGTAGTGGCTGCCGAGGTAATGGTGATCCCGCGCTCGCGTTCCTGTTCCATCCAATCGGTGACGGTATTGCCATCATCAACGTCGCCCATCTTATGAATGAGGCCGGTATAAAAGAGAATACGCTCGGTCGTCGTGGTCTTGCCCGCATCGATATGCGCCGCGATCCCGATGTTACGGGTCCTCTCCATCGAGTACTGCCGGTCTGGCGAGTTATGCGGTTTGGCACTCGCCCCTTTGTCTTTTTCCATTACTGCTTCCATCGAAATGTCCGTTTTGAGAATAAAAACGCCCCGAGAAACTTTCGGCCATCGGGGCGCACTACTATTATTTACTATTACCAGCGGAAATGTGCAAATGCTTTGTTCGCTTGCGCCATCTTATGCACCTCATCACGTTTGCGAATGGCGTTCCCCTGCCCTTGGTAGGCTTCGAGGATTTCGGCCGCAAGAGCCTCTTTCATCGGGATACCCTTGCGGGCGTCAGCAAAATCGACCAGCCACCGAAGCGCGAGCGAAAACTGCCGATCAGTGGGCACCTCAAGCGGAACCTGGTAGGTTGCGCCGCCCACACGACGGGCTTTTACTTCCAAGCGCGGTTTCGCGTTGTCCACGGCTCTTTGCAGCACTTCCAAAGGGTTGGAGGCGGGGTTCTTGGCGATGATTTGATCAAAAGCGCCGTAAACGATCCTCTGGGCTACGCTTTTCTTGCCGGAGTGCATAACCGTGTTTACCAGGCGAGAAACTAGCGGGCTTTGAAACTTCGCATCCTTGGGAACAGGTCGTTTGGTGGCTTGACGTCTTCGAGACATGACTTGGTAAAGTTAAAATTATTAGAACAGCTATGCCGCAGCTGGTGCTGGAGCGGCAGCAGCAGGTTTAGCCCCGGCTTTGGGCCGTTTAACGCCGTATTTGGACCGACTCACCCGGCGCTTCTCCACTCCTGCAGCATCGAGCGTCCCACGCACGATATGGTAGCGAACCCCGGGGAGGTCTTTGACACGCCCGCCGCGCACGAGAACGATAGAATGTTCCTGGAGGTTATGCCCCTCGTCGGGGATATACGCAATGATCTCATAACCGTTGGTCAAGCGAACCTTGGCGACCTTGCGCATGGCCGAGTTCGGCTTCTTGGGCGTTCGGGTCATCACTTGGATACATACCCCCCGCCTGAATGGCGAGTTTTCCAAGGCCGGCGACTTGGACTTGTGCTTGAGTTTATTGCGGCCCATGCGGACCAGTTGGTTAATTGTTGGCATTTCGCTTTAATTCTGCCCTGTTTGCCCGTGCCAGACAAACGGAGCGCGGAATATACCAAAGAGAACCCGGGTTGCAACAACTATTTCGGTCACCCGAGTTCTCCTGGCGTAATTTGGTTGAGTTGATTTAGATCAGCCGACTAATGGGTTTTCGGCCAGGGCCGCTGGTAGTTCTTCGGGCTCAGGCTCTTCGCTGATTTCCACCAGAGGCTTCAGCCGCACTTTACGGTGGTGATCAAAACCCGTTCCTGCCGGGATGATATGCCCCATGATCACATTTTCTTTGAACCCGCGCAGATAATCGACCCGAGCTCTTGTGGCCGCCTCGGTCAGTACCCGAGTGGTATCCTGGAAGGATGCCGCGCTCAGGAAGCTTTCCGTCTCCAACGATGCTTTGGTGATGCCAAGCAACACGGGTTGCGCCTCAGCGGGCTTGCCACCCATCTTCTCAACTCGCTGATTTTCTTCTTCGAAATCCAGCTTGTCGATCTGTTCACCCCAAAGAAACGTAGTATCGCCCGGTTCGGTTATCCGAACTTTTCGAAGCATTTGGCGGACAATGATTTCAATGTGCTTGTCATTGATCGTTACGCCCTGCAGCCGATAAACTTCCTGCACTTCATTGACCAGGTGTTCCTGAAGCTCTTGCGGACCGCAGATGTCGAGAATCTCGTGTGGATCGATTGGCCCTTCCGTCAACTGTTGCCCTTTATGAACATAATCACCTTTGAACACGATGACGTGTTTGCCGATGGGGATCAGGTGTTCCTCTTCAACCTGTGTCTGCTGATCCTTGATCACAATGCAGCGCTTGCCACGCACGCTCGGACCAAAATCCACGATTCCGTCAATCTTCGAGATTTCGGAGGCATCCTTGGGCCGGCGAGCCTCGAACAACTCGGCAACACGCGGCAGACCCCCGGTGATGTCCTTCGTTTTCGAGGTTTTACGCGGGGTCTTGGCCATCAGCGTTCCCGCCACGATCTTGTCCTCTTCAGCGACAACGATGTGCGCCCCCGAAGGGATGGGGTAATTGGCCGCCGGTTCGCCATTGTCATCGAGGATGATGATCTGCGGGTGCAGATCTTCTTTATGCTCGATAACGACCATGGCTTCCTGGCCAGTCGTTTCATCCATCTCCTGTTTCATCGTGACGCCTTCGATGATGTCGTGGAATTTCACTTTTCCGGCCTTTTCCGACAAGATCGGTACGTTGTATGGATCCCATTGGACGAAGGTTTCACCCTTCTTCACCTTGCTGCCGTCCGGGACTGAGATGACCGCGCCGATCACAACGTTGTGGTTCTCCAACTCGCGTCCGTCATCGCCTAGAATAGAAACCGAGCCGTTCTTGTTGAGGACGATGTTGTTCCCGTCTTCCAGTTGGACCAGCCTCAGTTCATTATAACGAATTGTACCGTCGAACTTGGCCTTGATTTGCGGTTGCTTGAACACCTGAGATGCCGTGCCGCCGATGTGGAACGTACGCATCGTCAACTGGGTGCCCGGTTCGCCAATGGACTGGGCGGCAATGATGCCGGTTGCTTCGCCCAGTTTGACCAAAGCGCCCGTGGCCAGATTGCGCCCGTAACAATACATGCAAATGCCATGTTTGCTCTCGCAAGTCAGCACGGATCGAATCTTAACCTTTTCCACCCCGGACGTATCAATCTGCCGGCCCTTGATTTCGTCTATTTCCTCGTTGGCCCGGACAAAGATTTCTTTTGGATTCTGCGGATTGGAAATGTCGTCACATGAATAGCGGCCGACCAGGCGTTCGCTGAGCTTGACCACTTCGTCTTCGCCTTCATAAATCGCCTGCACCCAGATACCGTTAGTGGTCCCGCAGTCCTGTTCGCGAATGATCACGTCCTGGGCCACGTCCACCAGCTTGCGAGTCATGTAGCCGGAGTCGGCAGTCTTAAGCGCGGTATCCGCTAAACCTTTGCGCGCGCCGTGAGTGGAGATGAAGTACTCGAGCACGGTGAGACCCTCACGGAAGTTCGAGAGAATGGGTTTCTCAATGATATCGCCGGAGGGTTTGGCCATCAGGCCGCGAACGCCGGCCAGCTGCCGAACCTGCTGGCGATTACCCCGCGCGCCGGAATCCACCATCAGCGAGACAGGATTGTATTCCTGCTTGCCCTGATTGTGATCCAGGGTGCGCAACATGACGTTTGCAATCTGGTCAGTGCAATGAGTCCAGATATCAATAATCTTGTTGTAACGTTCGCCCGGAGTGATAACCCCCTTGCGGTACTGTTTTTCGACTTCTTTAATCTGCTTTTGGGCGGCTTCAATTTCCTGCTCCTTTTCCTTGGGAATGATCATGTCATCGATCCCAATGGAAACGCCCGCTTTAGTTGCCTCGCGGAAGCCGAGTTCCTTCAGCCTGTCGAGCATGGTGACCGTTTTTTCGTGCCCGCAGATCTTGTAACACTTCCAGATCAAATCGCCGAGTTCCGCTTTCTTGACAGGTTTGTTCGGGAAACCCATTTCGGGCGGCCAAATCTCACTGAACGTGACTCGACCCACCGTGGTTTCAATGATCTTGCGGTTCGCATCGCCATACTCTGTCTTTTTGCCGAGGTCAGGGTTGGCCAGCCGGATCAGATGTTTTGAATCTGCAGGAGCGGGAGTGCGCAGATCGGCTGTGAGATAAAAACAGCCGAGGGTGATGTCCTGAGTCGGTGTGATAATTGGCTTGCCGCTGGATGGACTGAAGATGTTGTTGGGCGCCATCATCAACAGGCGCGCTTCCATCTGGGCTTCGACCGAAAGCGGCACGTGAACTGCCATCTGGTCTCCGTCGAAGTCTGCGTTGTAAGCGGTACAAACGAGCGGGTGAATACGAATGGCTTCACCTTCGATAAGCTGCGGCTCGAAAGCCTGGACTGAAAGGCGATGGAGAGTCGGAGCGCGATTGAGCAACACCGGATGGCCGCGTGTGACTTCTTCTAGAATATCCCAAACCTCGGTGGTTTGGCGTTCGATCATCTTCTTTGCTGATCGGACGGTGTGGACGTAGCCCAGTTCTTTCAACCGGCGAATGATGAACGGCTCGAACAGGACCAGCGCCATCTTTTTGGGCAAGCCGCACTGATGCAATTTGAGTTCCGGACCGATTACAATGACGGAACGACCTGAATAATCGACGCGTTTGCCGAGCAGGTTTTGCCGGAAGCGTCCGCTCTTTCCCTTCAGCATGTCGCTGAGGGATTTGAGAGCGCGGTTGCCGGCGCCAGTCACAGCGCGTCCATGCCGCCCATTGTCGAACAAGGCGTCAACCGCTTCCTGCAACATGCGCTTCTCGTTGCGGATGATGACTTCGGGTGTTTTGAGCTGGAGCAGGTTCTTCAACCGATTATTCCGGTTGATCACACGACGATACAGATCGTTAAGATCGGACGTGGCGAAACGTCCGCCTTCGAGCGGCACAAGCGGGCGCAGGTCTGGTGGAATAACCGGCAGAACGATGAGGATCATCCATTCGGGACGGCTCTTGGAAGACTGAAGGCCCTGCAGGAGCTTGATCCGCTTGGCGATCTTCTTGCGGATTTGCTTGCTCTTGGTTTCCGTCATCGCGATCTGGAGCTGATCAATTTGCTTGCCGAGATCAACTTTAGAGAGAGCATCTCGAACTGCTTCGGCGCCCATCTTAGCCAGGAACGCATCCGGGCCGTAGGTCTCACGAGCCTCGCGATATTCATGTTCGCTCAACAACTGATTCTGTTTGAGCGGAGTCGAGCCAGCGTCGATCACCATGTAATCCTCGTAATAAATGACGCGCTCGAGATTGCGGGCGGTCATGTCGAGAACTAGACCGATACGCGAGGGCATGCACTTAAAGAACCAGATATGGCAAACCGGAACGGCGAGTTCGATGTGGCCCATGCGTTCGCGCCGAACCCGCGCCAGAGTCACTTCAACCCCGCAACGATCGCAGACTACTCCGCGATGTTTGATCCGTTTATACTTCCCGCAAGAGCATTCCCAGTCTTTGACGGGGCCGAAAATGCGTTCGCAGAATAAGCCACCTTTTTCAGGTTTAAAAGTTCTGTAATTGATGGTTTCCGGGTTTTTGACCTCGCCTTTGGACCATGATCGAATGGCGTCAGGTGACGCGACGGCAATCGCGACATACTCAACCTGGTTGACTTTTTCCAAGCCAAGTAATTCTCGGGCGCTTTCTTTGGTGCTAATCATAACAAAAAATAGGACTTATGCTGCTTAACGAACTTAAACTGCGGTTAAAGCGGTGATCGGTTCCGCGGGTTGATCCACGGGATTGGAGTAACCCACTTTCACGTCGAGACCCAAAGACTGCATCTCTTTGACCAGGACGTTGAAAGACTCGGGAATACCGGCCTCCAAACTATTATCGCCTTTGACGATACTTTCGTAAATGCGCGTGCGTCCCTGCACGTCATCGGATTTGACCGTGAGCAATTCCTGGAGGGTGTAAGCCGCTCCATAAGCTTCCATGGCCCAAACTTCCATTTCGCCGAAGCGCTGGCCGCCATATTGAGCCTTGCCACCCAGAGGTTGCTGGGTCACGAGCGAATAGGGACCGACCGCGCGAGCGTGAATTTTATCCGCGACCAAATGGCCGAGCTTCATCATGTAGATGTAGCCGACGACGATCTCCTGATCGAAAGATTCGCCGCTGCGGCCGTCGAACAGTTTGGTCTTGGCGTTTTCCGGCAAGTTCGCTTCTTTAAGATAGCCACGAATGTCCTTTTCCTTGATGCCGTCGAAGACCGGCGTAGCGAACCGCAGCCCAAGCAACTTGGCGGCCCAGCCGAGATGCGTCTCGAGCACCTGACCCACGTTCATGCGTGAAGGCACGCCCAGCGGATTCAGCACGATTTCCACAGGAGTTCCGTCCGCAAGGAAAGGCATGTCCTCCTCGGCAACGATTTTAGCGACGACACCCTTATTACCATGGCGTCCGGCCATTTTATCGCCAACGGAGAGCTTGCGCTTCGAAGCGATGTAGACCTTAACGGATTTTACGACACCGCTATCGACGCCTTCGCCGGATTCGGCGCGCTCGAGTTCCTCGTCATATTGCATCTGCAAATCATCGAACTTCTTCTTAAACGTGCCGATGATTTCATTGATCTTGTTGCGAATGGGGGACGGATCAATCTCGATACGATCATAGACCTGCGCCAGCTTGCGCAAAAGTGTCTTGGTGATTTTCCGATTGGCCGGAATGATGATTTCGCCGGTTTCGCTGTTGACGACGTCCAGGGGAATCTTTTCACCGAGCAAAATGTTGCTCAACGCTTCAGTGAGTTGCTCCCGCAATTCGTCGGTCTTTTTCTTATATTCCTCTTCGACTTCCTTGGCGTGACGCTTTTCTTCGGTCACAACGGCGCGCACATCGCGGTCGGATTCTTTCTTCGCCGAAACCTTGACGTCCATGACGATGCCGTAAGTGCCCGAGGGGACCTTGAGCGACGTGTCCTTCACATCGGCCGCTTTTTCGCCGAAGATCGCCCGGAGCAGACGCTCTTCGGGCGCGAGTTCGGTTTCGCTCTTGGGCGTAATTTTACCGACCAGGATGTCGCCGGGCTTAACCTCGGCGCCGACACGGATTACTCCGTCGGGTCCGAGATTCTTGAGGGCTTCATCGCCGAGGTTCGGAATGTCGCGGGTGATTTCTTCAGGGCCCAGCTTGGTGTCGCGGGCTCCGACTTCGAATTCATCGATGTGAATCGAAGTGAAGATGTCTTCTTTGACGATACGTTCGCTAATGAGAATTGCGTCCTCGAAGTTATAACCGTTCCACGGCATGAACGCCACGAGCACATTGCGGCCCAGTGCCAGCTCGCCGGCCTGGGTGCAGGGGCCGTCCGCGATGACCTGGCCTTTTTTGATGGTGTCGCCTTTGCGCACCAGGATTTTCTGGTTTATGCAAGTGGCGGCATTGGAGCGCATGAATTTGCGCACCTGGTAAACGTAAATGCCCTTTTCGGGATCGTGCTTC
>WNFR01007110.1_pt1 | contig 11394 bp, 7 predicted proteins | sample 5400221 | NCBI WGS metagenome assembly WNFR01 (sample SAMN13153357, study PRJNA577476) | soil metagenome | isolation source: 40 cm soil under Madrone tree | place: USA:California | collected 2016-06-14 | reverse complement strand
AAAGAACTCGGCCGCGAACGGTACGCAGGTAATCGCCCGTGAATGTCGGCGTGCTCTCGAATCGTTCGACGCGTTGGCCATTGAAGAGATCCGATACCGTAATAATCCCTGTCAGTTCTGGCTTCATCTGACGCTTGTAGCCAACATTGACGATGTTGATCGCGCTCACATAGCCCTGCGGGGTCAGCCGCTTGTCGGAGCGGGTCACGATCAACTGCGCGGAATCATCGGTCGTCGGACGATAATCGAGTTTCAGCTTGGCGTTGACTCCGGCCGTCGACTTTAGCCCCGCTACCCCGAGCGCGGTTGTGTCGATCTGGCTGTAAAACAGGTTTCCGCTCAGGCTGTAGGCGAGCTTCGGGACTATGTGGCCGTTCGAGGTGATCTCCAGTCCCGCCGAGTCGCTCTTGGGGAGATTAGTCTTCGTCGTCAGTGAGAAGCCGTTGCCGAGGTATTCGGTCACGTCGGTCACGCTGTCCCGGTTGCGGCGGTAGTAGCCCGTCAGCTGGTAGGCCAAACCCCCTCCCTCGAACCCATAGCCGATCTCGTAAGACTGGGTGTACTGGGGTCTCAGGTCCGCGTTGCCGGCACGCAGGTTCGGCGTGTACTCATGATCGACGTAGGGGTTCAGATTGCTGGGGTTCGGCCTGGTCACGCGCGCGCTTGCCCCGAAAGAGAGCGTCGTCTCGTCCGACATGCTGCGATCTACGTGGAGGCTTGGGTAGACCCTGAAGTAGCGCCCGCTGTTCGAGACGTTGTCGGTCAGCTGCTGCGCATCGGTTCGAGTCAGCTCCGCCCGCAGGCCGGCGAGCCAATTCCAGACGCCGATGCTCGCCTGATAGCTCGCGTAGCCCGCCTCAATCTGCTGTCGGAACTTGAAGTCATTCGTGATGTTGGGGTCGGGGACCTGTGCGCCGGTCACCGGATCGAGGTTGTTGCCGGCATTAGCGAAGCGGTAGTCGTCCTGTTCAAATGCGTAGCCCAGCTTCAGGGAGCGCGCTTTCGAAAACGGCAACGCGTAATCGACCCCCAACTCCGTTGTCTCATGATCCTCGCGAAAGCTCAGGTTGTTGTAGTAGCGAGCCGCCGGCGGAATGAATGACTCGTTCGTGTAATCGTAATGTTCTCGCTGGTGCGACGTCGATCGATGCAGCGAGAGATCCAGTTCCCCGCCCGCTCGACCGAGCTTGCGCGCAAACCCCAGTCTCTCATCGTAATCCGTCTCGGGATCATGCCCGGAACTCAGACGCTGAGAAGAACTCGTGAGCACGGCCGATGGAGTGCTGCTCTCGTTGAGCTGCGTGTAGGTGCGGAGTCCGCCGCGCTTCGACCAGGTCAGCGACCCGCTGACGGATTGGCGGTCGTCCAGGGTGTATGTGGCCGATAGTCCCGCGGTCGGCGCCTGGCGGCGGACCCTTTCGTTAAGGGAACTGTTGCTGTCGAGCACTTGTGCCGTCGTCGGGTCGCGCGCCTGCACGTTCGATTCCAGTAGTCGCTGGCGGTAGTCGTGGCGGAATCCTGCCGTGGCGGAGGCGGTCAGCGAACTGGAACTGTAGCTTGCGTTCGCGCCGACCACCGAACGTCCGCCACTGCCGAGGCTGCCCTGGAGCGAACCCGCGACCCCTTCCGGGCGTTTCTTGCGGGTAATGATATTGATCACGCCGGCGGTGCCGTCGGCCTTGAACTGGGCGGGCGGCGTCGTAATGACCTCAATTCGCTCGATATCCTTTGCGGGAATGGATTGCAGGTTGTCCCCCGCTGCGGAGCCGGAGAACTGGGTCGACGGTTTGCCGTCTATCAGGATCAGGACGTTGCTGTCGCCGCGTAGCGAGACGTTGCCGTCCGGGCCCACATCCACGGATGGAATCGCACTTAGCACGTCACTCACGGTGCCGAAGCTGGCTTGCACATCGTCCGTCACGCTGTACACCTTGCGGTCGATCAGGGTTTCGACCGCAAGCTTATGGGCCGTGACGACGATGGATTGCACCGGAGGGGCGGGAGTCGGTGACGAGGGGTCCGCAGCTCTCGCAGTTTCGCACGCCACGACAAGAGCCAGCGCGGGAAGGCCGGGAAGGGAACTCAAGACTCATCAGGCCGTCGCATTTGGACCCGCGAGTTTGAAGGGAACTCCGCATCCGCCGATCCCGCAGTAGCCCTCCGGATTCTTCGCCAGATACTGCTGGTGATAGTCCTCGGCGTAGAAGAATTCCGGCGCGTCGCGAATCTCCGTGGTGATCGCACCCAGCCCGGCAGCCGTGAGGTGCGCCTGGTAGGCGCGCTGCGACGCTTCGGCCGCCGCGCGCTGCTTCGGATCCGATACGTAGATCGCCGAGCGATATTGGGTGCCGACGTCGTTCCCCTGCCGCATGCCCTGGGTGGGATCGTGCGATTCCCAGAACACTTTCAGCAGGTCCTCGTAATCAACCTTCTGCGGGTCGTAGACCACGCGCACCACTTCGGCGTGTCCGGTCTGCCCGGTACAGACTTCCTCGTAGGTGGGATGGGGAGTGAAGCCGCCGGCATAGCCGACGGCGGTCGAGTAGACGCCCGGCAGTTCCCAGAAGAGGCGCTCCGCACCCCAGAAGCAGCCCATGCCGAACACCGTCTCCCGCATACCCGCCGGGAACGGCGGCACCACCCGATGACTGTTCACGAAATGCGTGTCTGCTACCTTGAGCGGCGTGCTGCGTCCGGGCAAGGCAGCCTCCCTGGTCGGGATCGTGGACTTCTTGCGGAACAGCGCCATGACGTCAGCCTCCTGTCTGAGGAGCGTATCAGTGTGGGGACGGTCGTCGCCTGACTCAAGCCCCGGGGGCCTAAGCAGGTCCGCCGCCGGTGACTTGCGGCCGCCGCGCACCGCACCTTAAGCTCCCGGGCGCATGGGCATCAGTCAACCGCAGAACCTCCGTTCCCCGCCGATCGAGAGGCTGCGTCCCTACGGGATCCGCGTGAGCCTTCCGCCGGGGGATCCGTTCCGCAAGCTCCTCGGACCGGACTGGCAGCGGCAGCACTGGTACCCCACTCCGGCAGAGCGTGACGCCGCGCTTACCGACATGAGCCGCAGGCACGAGTTCTCGCGCGCCGGTGACAGACCCGCGCTCGTGTTCCAGAAGATCGAAAAGCTCGCCGAGAGTCGCGGGCTGTAGATGACGCCATGACCGACTCCGCAGACTATCCCTACGCCACGTACCTGGACGTCAAGTTCGCTCCCTTGAGCGTCGTGGACGTGCCCGCGCTCATCGCTCAGTGCAAGGACCGCTGGTACAACCAGACGCTGTGCAAGGTCAATGACTCGGTCATCCGGCTCGGTGTCATGCAGGGCGAATACCACTGGCACAAGCACGACCATGACGATGAGTTCTTCTTTGTGCTCCAGGGTCACTTCATCATCGACCTGGAGGACCGGACAATCGATCTGCAGCCGCTGGAGGGATTCGTCGTGCCCAGGGGCGTGGTGCACCGCACGCGGGCGCCCGAGCGCGCGGTGATTCTGATGGCGGAGACCTCTGCCATCATTCCCACCGGCGACGGGTGAGCGCCAGGCGGCACTGACGTTCGCTCGCTGCGCGGCGCCACCCGCCCGGTGCGGCTAGAAGGTCCGCCCGAGGAACAGATAGAACGCCTGGTTGCCGTGCTCGTCGAAGCCAGTGGCCAGATACACCGGACCCAGGAACGTGTCCATTCCCAGAAACACGCTGGCGTCCTTCTCGGTGCTGCCGAATCGCATATCGCTGCGCTTTTGCCACACGTTGCCCGCCTCGAGCGACAGGCCCAGGTAGGTCGGCACGTCCAGGTAGCCCGGTCCCCCGCGGCCGATCTGCCGGTAGTACAACACGCGGGCAATGCCGAAATCCGGCCCGGTGAGCGAATTTGCCCTGAGCCCCGAGAGATTGAGGAAGCCCCCGAGCGGAAACAACAGGTTGATGTCGGTGAGCCTGGATTGCAGCGTCATGCCTGCGGACACCGAGAGCGCCAGCGTATCGTGCCCGAAGGAGCGGGCACCGAGATAGTTGAGCGTCACCTGGTCGGAGGTCTGCTCCGCGCCGGTCGCATTGCGTACCCCGCTCCACTGCAGGATCGCGCGCTGGCCGCGGTGCGGGAAGTTGATGTCGTCGAGCCGGTCGTAGGTGAAGCGCACGAAGTAGTCGCGCGTGTCGAAGGGCGCGAAGCTCTGTTGCGGCAGATTCGGATCCGCAGGGTCGCCGATCTTGAGGCGGAAATGCCCCTGTTCGAGCTGCGCGCCGGCGCGGATCTCCCCCCAGTTGCCGAATTGCCGCCCGAAATCCAAACCGTAGGCGAATTTGTGCACGCGGTACTCGGCCAGCAGGTTCTGTCCCTGCAGCACGTCCACGTCGCGGGTCTGCTGCGACGCATGCGGCATGACGAACCAGCCGGAAAACCGCGCCAGCGGCAGGAACAGCTCGGTCGAGATCTGCGAGAGGTTGCCGATCTGCAAGTCGGTGACCCACTCGCCGGCATTACGGGTGATATCCGACATGACAAAGCGCATGGCGGCGTTATACGTGGAGTTGCCCTGGAAGTCGTCCTGCAGGCTGAGCCCGAAACGCAGGTAGTTTGGACCCTGGGAATTCGGCCGCGCATCGAGCGCCAGCCCGTAGCGGCTCTCGTCCCCGATCACGTGATAGTCGAGCGAATCGAGGCCGCCGCGCCCGTAGAGCTCGGTCACGCGGCGCGCAACCGCATCCGGATCGAGCGGTTTGCCGGTCAGGTCATCGAACAGACTGCTCGCGGCGGGGCCATAGCGCTCCGATCCCGGATCGACGCGCACGAAGTCGATGCGTGGCGGCGGCGCGCGTGAGGACTCACGACGCTGCACATAGCGCTGCATGTCCTGCTCGCTCACGCTGAGCGCCGCGAGCTGCGCGGCCTTGCCGCGCGCCGCTGCCTCGCCGACGTCGATCGCGCGTGCGACGATGCCGAAGTCGAACGACGACGCGTTACCGAGCGACGGCTGGATGAGAATGTCCTGCGCCGTCAGCGTGGCGAGCTGCGCCTGGGCGTTGCGCTGGATGAGAATTGCCAGCATCTGACTGGAGATCACCGGGGCGGTGCTCAGCTGCCGGCGCGGCAGCAGTGGAAAGCCGACGTCCACCGCTATGACCACGTCCACACCCATGGCGCGCGCAATGTCGACCGGGACGTTGTCGGCGATGCCCCCGTCGACGAGCAGGCGCCCCTCGCGCTCCACCGGCGCAAACACCCCGGGCGCCGACAGGCTCGCGCGCATCGCGCTGGTCAGATCGCCCGAGCCCATGACCACCGTCTCACCGCTCTCGAGGTCGGTCGCCACGGCGCGAAACGGCGTCGGCAGCTGGTTGAAGTCGCTCATGCGCGCCACCGGCAATGTCAGCCGCCGCAGCATCTGCGTGAGCCCCTGACCCTGGATCAATCCTTTCGGCAGCAGGATGCGGCCGGCGCGCACGCCGAGCGGAAACTTCACCAGGAAGCTCTCGTCCTCCTGCTTGCGCCGCAGCGTCAGATCCTCGCGCGGTGGCCGGTCGTGGAACGCGTCCTGCCAGTTGATCGAAGTCATGATCTTCTCGATGTCGCGCGCGGACAGACCGCTCGCGTACAGGCCGCCGACAACCGCGCCCATGCTGGTGCCGGCGATCGCGTCGACCGGTACGCGCATCTGCTCCAGGATCTTCAGCACTCCGATGTGCGCGACGCCACGCGCGCCACCACCCGAAAGGACCAGGCCAACGCGCGGCCGGTGGGCGGTGGCCTGCCCGCCGCCGGGCTGATCGGCGGCACTCTGAGCGTTGCTGATGGCGGGAGCCGCGAGCGACTGAACTGCGAGGATGAGACTCAGTACCCCGAGACGGGGCGTGACCGCCCGTGTTGAACTCACGGGGCCAAGAATACCAGCATGCGGCGGCGGGTGCGCTTGAGGCTCGCAGTGGACGCGCAGCATCGCGGATAATGCCCGTCATGATGCGGTCCCGCGGTGTTGCCGGCGCGCGTGGCGGCGCCACGCTTCCGGCACGCCTGCCCAGCAGGCTGTGCGTCGTGACGGCGCTGTGTATCGGCGTCGCGCGCGCCGCGCTCGCGCAGTCGCCGGACGCCAGCGACTGGGGCTACTACGGCGGTGATGCGTTTGGCCAGCGCTTCTCGAGCCTCGATGAGATCAACCGCAGCAATGTCTCCCGGCTGTCGGTTGCCTGGACCTATCGCACCGCTGAGCTGGGCGCGGGTCTGGCGCGCGCCGGCAAGCTGACCTTCGAAGCAACCCCGGTGCTCGCGTTCGGTCTTTTATATCTCGAGACCGGCACGAACATCGTGATCGCACTCGATCCGGAGTCCGGAAGCGCGCGCTGGCGCTTCGATCCGCACATCGAGCGCGCCCGGCGCTACGCCGAAGCGAGCTCCCGCGGCGTCAGTGTCTGGGAGAGCAACGACGCACGGCAGCCCGGTCCGTGCCGGCGGCGGGTGTTCACCGGCACGCTGGATGCACGCCTGCTGGCGCTCGACGCCGAGACCGGCCGCCCGTGCGAGGACTTCGGCGAGCGCGGCCAGGTCGATCTGACGCGCGGTGTGCGCATTCGCGATCCGGGCGCGTACCTGGTGACCTCCCCGCCGGCCGTCTACGGCAATGCGGTGATAGTGGGTTCGGCGATCGGCGACAACCGCGCCACCGACGTGGAGCGCGGCGTCATCCGCGCCTACGACGCGCGGAGCGGCGCGCAGTTGTGGTCCTTCGATCCGCTGCCGGATTCCCCCGCGCACCCGGCGGCGTCCGAGTGGAACCTCGCGCAGGCCGCGGGCACCGGCGCCGGCAACGCCTGGGGTGTGATGTCGCTCGACGAGGAGCACGGCCTGCTGCTGGTCCCAACCGGTTCGGCGAGCCCGGACTTCTACGGCGGCATGCGCCTGGGTAGCAATCGTTTCGCCGACTCGCTGCTGGCGCTCGACGCGAGAAGCGGCCGGCTCGTGTGGCAGCAGCAGCTCATCCACCACGACCTGTGGGACTACGACGTCGCGGCGCAGCCGGTGCTGGGGGACATCGAGGTGCAGGGAGTCCCCGTACCGGCGGTCATCCAGGCGACCAAGACCGGCATGTTGTACGTGTTCGAGCGCACCCGCGGGCAGCCACTGTTCCCGATCACCGAGAAACCCGTGCCTGCGAGCCACGTCGCGGGCGAGCAGGCGTGGTCCACGCAGCCGTTCTCGTCGCTCCCCGCGCTGACCTCCCAGCGCCCGGTACAACCCGGGGATGCCTGGGGCCTCACGTTCTGGGATCGCGGCAAGTGCCGCGAGCTCATCGCCTCGCTGCGCAACGAAGGCATTTTCACCCCGCCCGACACGCGCGGCACGCTGCTGTCACCCGGTTACATCGGCGGCGTGAACTGGGGCGGCATCGTGTTCGACGAGCAGCGCGAGCGCGTCATCGCGGCCGTCAATCATTTGCCGATGGTGGTGACCCTCATCTCGCCACAGGACTTCGAGCGTGACGTGCGCTCGGACCGTTTCCCGCATTCCGAGTTCGCCCGACAGGCAGGCACGCCCTATGCCATGCGCCGCGAGCCGCTGCTCTCGCCCTGGAACCTGCCGTGCACCGCGCCGCCCTGGGGTACGCTGGTGAGCGTCGACCTGCGCCATTCGCGCATCGTCTGGCAGGTGCCGCTCGGCTCGACCGAAGGCCTGACACCGTGGTTCGTGCCGTCACGCGATTTCGGCATGCCGAACATGGGCGGACCGATTGCGACCGACGGCGACCTGGTGTTTGTGGCCGCGGCCCTGGACAGCTACCTGCGTGCCTTCGACATCGAGACCGGACGCGAGTTGTGGAAGTACAAGCTGCCCGCGGGTGGTCAGGCCACACCCATGACCTACCGGGTGGGACCCAGACAGCGTCAATATCTGGTCATCAGCGCCGGCGGCCACGGCCCGCTCGGCACGCCACGCGGCGACTACGTCATCGCCTTCGCGCTGCCAGCCGGAGCGGCGGTGCACCCCTAGTTTGCGGAGAAAAGGGAATGTCGCTTCTGATTCTGTCGATCCTCGTCCAGGTGGCACTCATCATCCATGTCGTCAAGACCGGACGGAACCAGATCTGGATCTGGGTACTCGCGCTGCTGTCGCTCCCGGGGGCGATTGCCTACATCGCGGTGGAGGTTCTTCCCGAGCTGTTCCGCAGTCGCGCCGCGCAGCGCACCGCGCGCGGCCTGCGCAAGGCCATGGACCCCGGCCGGGAGCTGCGCCGTTACGAGAGCGAGACGCGTGTCGCCGGCAACGTCGCGAGCCGCCAGCGCTACGCGGAGGAGCTGGTGCGCCACCAACACTACGACGAGGCCATCGCTCAGTACCGCGAGGCACTCACGGGACTGTATGAACACGACCCCAATCTCATGCTCGGACTGGCGCAGGCGCAGTTCGGCAAGGGCGATGCATCCGCGGCGCGCGCCACGCTCGATGACCTCATCCGCCACAACCCGGATTTTCGCTCACCGGCGGGACATCTCCTGTTCGCGCGCGCGCTCGAGGCGGAAGGCAACGTACCGAAGGCGCTCGAGGAGTACGCGGTGCTCGCGCCCTCCTACCCCGGCGCCGAAGCCTCGGTGCGTTACGCGCAGCTGCTGCAGGCGCAGGGTCGGCGGGCCGAGGCGCAGAAGGTGGCGCGCGAGTTGCTCGAGCAGGCGCGCATCGCGCCGGGACACTACCGCCGGGCGCAGCGCCCGTGGCTGGATGCCGCCCAGCGGCTGTTGTAAGGGCTGAGGACCGCGCTCGCCAGCACCGCCAGCGCAAGCGCCAGCAGGCTCAACACGTCGAGGGCCCCACCGCCGCCACCGCCACTGGGTGCGGGCGCGGCCGCGGTAATCGTGACCATTGCGGAAGCAGAGCGAGTCGCATCGGCAAGCGATACGGCCGTGACTGTCACGGTTGCGGGTGAGGGCACCATCGCCGGTACCGTATAGACCCCGGCGCTGGAGATCGTACCGACCGTTGCGTTGCCGCCCGCAATCGTGTTGACCTGCCAGGTCACCTGCGTATTGAGCGTATCAGCAACCGTCGCGGAAAAGGGCTGCGTAGTGCCGCTCCCGGCCTGCAGGCTGCCGGTGGCGGGCGACACGGAGACCGTAACAGGGGAAGGGACTGCAATGGCGGTCAGGCAGGCGTTGGTGCCTGCGCTCGTGGGAGCGGTGCTGGTGGCCGCCATGGGGCCGACGATAACCGTGGCGGGATCCTGTTTGCCCGCATCATCGCTCACCGTGAGGGTCACGTTGAATGTACCGCTCGCCGGTGCGGTCACGGTGGTGGAGGGACCGGTGAAATTTGTGACGGGGTGCGCCGCCTGATCGCTGCTCGCCCATTGATAGCTCGCAATCGTGTGGTGACACGCCGCGCTGCTGCCCGAAGCGTCGAGCGTCACGTTCATTCCAGGCGCGACACTCGCAGGAACCCTCACGGCTGCGACCGGCCGCAGCGCCGCGTTGAGCGCCCCCGAGGCGCTCGCCATTCCGGCACCGCAGGTCTGGCCATCGAGGGTGCAGATGCATTCGGAATTTTGCACGTCGGTCTGACCCGTCGGTACGTGACACATCGGCGGCGTGGGTACCGAGGTGGACGTTTGAGGGAAGGGCAGCGATCCTTCCTTCAATCGCGCAATGAGCTGAGTCGAGTTCAGATTGCCGTTCACGGAGAGCATCAGGCCCGCGATGCCCGAGACGAGAGGCGCGGAGAAGCTCGTGCCTAGATTCGGATTGCTGACCTGGTCGGTATAACCACTCGTGGCGGGCGTGGTCGTGCCCTGATTGACGGTCGTGGTAATCGGATAGAGGCAAGTTGAGCCTGCCCCTGTATTAACGCAGTTTCCCGCCGGGGCACTGAGCGCGATCTCTGGCCCGAGGCTGCTGTAGCCGACCTTGGTGCCGGCGTGCCGCAGGCCGGCCACACCCGCAACGCCCGCACAGTTGGCGGGCGCGTCGACCGGTCCACCCTCATTCCCCGCCGAGGCGACGACCAACACTCCCTTCGCGGTCAGCTGACCGACGACATCGGCATAGAGCTGCGGACAGACGCCCGTTCCGCCGAGACTCATGTTTTCGATCCCGGCGGGATACGGGTTATCCGGAGCTCCGTTGACGTGGATGCCGGCCGCCCACAGCATCCCGGCGATGATGTCCGAGTCGAGGCCGCCACACTTGCCGAGCACGCGCACGGGCAGCAGCCACGGGCTCCAGGTCACACCGGCAATACCGGTACCGTTGTTGCTCAGCGCACCGAGGAGTCCAGACACACGCGTCCCGTGCCAGGAGCTGTTGGCTGCCGTCCCTGCGCTGCATTCCGGTTTGCTCAGGTCCGCCTGGATGACCCAGTCCCCCGGATCCGAGGCGTCCGCATCCTGTGCATCGCCATCGTTGGCGACGAAGGTATCGGAGATAAAGGTGTACCCCGGCAAGAGACGGCCGCCCGATCCTGCCCATTGCAGATCCGGGTGCTCGAAGCGCACTCCGGTATCGAGGTCGGCGATTACGATCCCGGTGGTGCCCGTCGTCCCGATGCCGCCCGTGGTCGTATCCCAGGCAGTCACGGCGTCGACGGCACTGGGCGTCGTGGCGGAGCTCTGCTGCAGGTACCACTGCTCCGAGAACAGCGGATCGTTCGGCGTAGTGGCGTGCGGATAGCGCCGCTGATCGAGTTCCGCGTACTCGACCTCAGGATCCACCCGCAACCGCTCGACCGTTGCCGCAATGGGCTCACCTGTAACCGCCGGCTGCACATGAATGACGTGCAGAACATCGGTAATCGAGCGGGCCGCGTGCAGCGCCAAGCCCGTGCGCGCCGTCAGGGCGGCGATACGATCCGGCGCCGGTCGGACCTGCGCGCCCTGTGCGGAGTGGCTCGCGGAGCGAAACTTGACGATGACCGCTGCGACCGGGGTTGCGGCGATGCCATGCGGGTGCGTGCGCACCGGGTTGAGCTCGCTGTTCACGCCGGCAGCGCCGGCCCCGACCGCGATCGCCATCAACATCGTCCAGGCTAACCAACGCATGCTGACTCCCTGGCGGCGTATCGCTTCATGACCCAAAGAATGTCAGGTGAACAGCCGCTGTGCGTGCGAGGTGCGTCACGAGTGAGAACGATACCGCAAGTGGTAGTCCCCGCGGTCCTGTCGCTCGGGAACGACGGGGCCGTCCCGCCGTTAACTTAACGGCCGTGGAAGCGTGCCTCTCTGTCAACTGGCGGCCGGGACGGGCGCTCGCCGTCGGCTCATTCCGGCTGCGGGTACCTGCTGCGTGATGCAGTGGATGTTGCCGCCTCCCAGCAGGATTTCGCGCGCCGGCACGCCCACCACGCGGCGCGCCGGGAACAGGCTCTTCAGGCGTCGCGCCGCGGTGCGGTCGGTGCGTGCATCCAGCAGCGGCATGA
>WNFR01007109.1_pt1 | contig 11394 bp, 12 predicted proteins | sample 5400221 | NCBI WGS metagenome assembly WNFR01 (sample SAMN13153357, study PRJNA577476) | soil metagenome | isolation source: 40 cm soil under Madrone tree | place: USA:California | collected 2016-06-14 | reverse complement strand
CAGGAAGAGATTTCGCCGGCATCGTCGTTGAAGGTCCAGTGACCTGGAAAGACAAAGAAGTTTTTGGAACCGGTGGAAATCTGGGGTTTGGGCGGGATGGTTCGCATGCACAGTTTGTATCCGTGCCGGTCGAGGCCTTGGTTAAGAAACCCAAGCAGCTCAGTTTCGAGCAAGCAGCTGCATTAGGCCTGGGGTATCTGACTGCGTGGAGCGCGATCGTCACAGCGGGTCGCGTGTCCCCCAGTGATATTGTGCTGGTGCTCGGAGCGACGGGCGCGGTCGGATCTGCTGCGGTCAAGATCGCGAAGCATTTCGGCGCCAAAAGAGTCATCGGCGTTATCAGAAAAAAGGCCGACCGCACCAGGACCGCTGGCATCCCTTCCGATGATTGGCTTATCCTGGAGAAGGAACCCTTGCCTCAAGGTCTTTTCGAAGTCACGCAAGGCAAGGGAGCGGACCTGATTCTTGATATGGTGGGAGGACCATCCTTTGAGTCGGTCAACCAATGTATGGCTCATCGTGGTCGTCACGTAGTAATCGCATCCATCGACCCGAGAGTTTCGTTCAATTTGGTGGACTTCTATCACCGTGAAGCACGACTGATTGGCGTTGACACATTGAAGCTTTCTTTTTCCGAAAGCGCGGGTGTCCTGCGAGAAATTGTCCCACTGGTGAATGCCGGTGTCCTGACGCCGCCTGAGTTAGATAGTATTGCTATCGAGCAAGGGCCGCGTGCTTATCAAGCCGTCCTGGAGGGAAGCGCGGGCCGAAAGCAAGTCATTCGGTTCTGATCTCTTCCGACCGAACTCCCACATCCGGCGCGGTCTCGAAGAGGCGCTATCTCAAAAGAGGGAGCAACCATCAGTTCTTAAGTGGCAGCTCAAAACCCCGCGATTGTGCAATAGCCGGCAAGATTGAGCCGCCGCACGGTTCGGGCATGAAAACAAAAAATATAGTTAGTTTGTTAATCGCCACGCTTGCGTTGGCAATGCAACCCGCGCGCGCACAAAGCGCGGCTAGCAATCAAGACCCGCCTTCAGCGGGTTACAGTACTAGCGTTTCCGCCGCCACGGTTCGCGCAGTTCAATTAGCCTTGCAAAAGGCGGGTTATTACGTCGGCCGGACCGACGGTGAGTTTACCGGGGATACTCGCGCCGCATTGAACAAATTCGAGAGCGACAACGCGCTCCCCCAAACCGGGACGATCACCCCGGAGGTGCTCGAAGCCTTGGGGTTGAGCTAGAGGCGCCCGAAGAGGCGGCCGAACTCAACTCGACGCGCGCGTGCTCGTCAGCAGGCGCACTTCGGCGACTTGGCCTCCTCCTCACTCTAAGCGACCGCGGCGGTTGTTACACCGCCGCGGTCCGAGAGTTACCTGCTGGTAACTCAGTGGTTACCTTTGCGGAGGGAGCAACAGTTGCCTAATAATCGACGTGGTTGCCCCCGGCTCCGACTGGGAGGCAGTTGCTATCTCAAAAGAGGGAGCACCCACCAGTTCTTAGGTGGCATTGCAAAATCCTACCTTCGCGTCGTGGAAGGAGGATTGGAATGCAAGGAACGTTGGACATGAAAACGAAGACATTAATCGGTTGCTTGACCACTGCACTTCTGGCGTTAGGTCAACCAGCGCGCGCCGCGGCTAACCCGGCCAGCGCTCCCTCGCGCACCGCATCCTTCGAGCACAGGCATCATACGCACGAAGCTCGCCGGCCCGCGACTCTGTCCGCGCGCGATGTTTCTGGTGTGATCCCGCGCGCGATCCGCGGCGGTAATCCGATGCAGATGTTAAACCCACTCGCGCCGGCGAAATACGGCACCGCGGAAGAGAGCGTTTCGCTGGATCCCGATGTCCCCGGAAAAGTGAACGGAATCAAGTTCTTCAGTATTTCTTTCTAACGACGCTCCGTGCCTAAAACCACTTCATAAAAAACGATATGACTACCGAAAAAAACGACACTGCCATCAGGGTTTATCTGCGTGAGATCGGACGAATCGCGCTCTTAACACCGAAACAGGAGATCGAGCTCGCGGTGAAGATCAAGCAGGGCGATCGCGAGGCGCGCTCGCTCCTGATCAGTTCGAATCTACGTCTCGTTGTGACGATCGCACAGGACTATGCCAATCTCGGTGTGCCGCTGCTTGATCTCATCTCCGAAGGAAACGTCGGATTGACGATAGCAGTCGATCGGTTCGACCCATCGAAAGGCGCAAAGCTCAGCACCTATGCGGCGTGGTGGATCAGGCAGTCGATCAAACGCGCCCTCTCTAATCAGGGCAGAACGATCCGGTTGCCCGTTCATCTCGGCGAGAAAATCTCGAAGATGCGCCGCGTCGCACTGCATCTGAGCGAGGAGATTGGCCGCGAGCCAACCGATGACGAGCTTGGCGAAGAGATCGGCATCGCCAGTGAAAAGGTTTCACATTTAAAGACCGCTTCGACTAGTCCTGCCTCGCTCGACGCGCCAATCGGCGATGACGATTTGACCGAGTTTGGCGAAAGTGTTGCGGACGAACAGGCGCGAACGCCGTTTGAATTACTGCGCGACAAAGACCTGCACAACGACGTCGACGGCTTACTCGAAGTACTCGACGATCGGGAGAAGGAAATTATCTCTCACCGTTTTGGTTTCGACGGCGGAGAGCGGAAGACGCTCGAAGAAATCGGCAGGAAATTGCGTGTCTCGCGCGAGAGGATCCGTCAATTGGAGAATATCGCGCTCTCGAAATTACGTCGCGCCCTCAGGCAAAGGGAATATCCTATCGGACTTCCACTCGCAGCTTAAACAAAGCTTCATCGAAGCCTGCACGGTCCAGGACTCCCGCGACTGACTCCCGACTTCTGTCCTCCTTGGCTCGCCGCAGTCCCACCGCCGCGGGACGAAGGCGGCTGACCTCTGTCTCTCCCGGGTCGAGCCTTGTTTGATATGCATTTAACAGGGGGCAAGAAAAGAAATTAAAAAAGCTTGCCTGTGGGGCTGTGTTATAGTTAACTATAACACTATATGAGGGGCAGTGGTCGAACATAGAATGAATAATGAGTGGAACAACAGTCAGCCAATTTATCGCCAGCTTCGCGATCGTGTCGTCGCCATGATACTCGACGGCGTGCTCAAAGAAGGCGATCCGCTGCCGTCCGTGCGCAACGTCGCGGCCGAATACCGGGTCAATCCGCTCACCGTTCTAAAGGGCTATCAAGAACTGGTCGACGAACAGCTGATCGAGATGAAGCGAGGGCTCGGCATGTTCGTCAGAACCGGCGCGCGCGATCTGTTACTGAAGGGCGAGCGGCAGAAATTTCTCGCTGAAGAGTGGCCCAGGGTTGCAGAGAAGATTCAGCGGCTTGGCCTGACGCAGAAAGAACTCGATGCCGCGGCCGCGAAGCGCGGTTCTAGCAAGGCAGCAAAAGGGAGGGAGCGCTAATCACTATGGCAACGATAGAAGCACGCGGTCTCCGCAAAGTTTTTGGCACAACGGTCGCGGTGGACAATGTCGATCTTCGCGTCGAAGAGGGCCGCATCCTTGGACTTATTGGTCCGAACGGCGCGGGCAAGACCACTGCGCTCAATGCAATTCTCGGCCTCACCTCATATGAGGGAAAATTGACCGTGCTCGGGCGGGATCCGTGGAGCGCACGCGATCAGCTCATGCGCGACGTTTCCTTCATTGCCGATGTCGCCGTGCTGCCGCGCTGGATCCGGGTTTCGCAGCTGCTCGACTACGTCGCGGGCGTGCATCCACGATTCGATCGCGCGAAGGCGGAAGGTTTTCTTGCCAAGACGACGATCAAAAGCGCCAGCAAGGTGAGGCACTTGTCCAAGGGCATGGTGGCTCAGCTGCACCTCGCTCTGATCATGGCAATTGACGCCAAATTGCTGGTACTGGACGAGCCGACGCTGGGCCTCGATATCCTGTATCGCAAACAATTCTACGAGTCGCTGCTGAATGACTACTTCGATCGCACCCGCACCATCGTGGTGACGACACATCAGGTGGAAGAGATCCAGGATGTCCTGACCGATCTCATGTTCATCGACCGCGGGCGCATTGTGCTCGAATGCAGTATGGAAGAATTCGATTCGCGCTATGTGGAAGTGATGGTGCATCCGGACCACGTCGCCGGAGTGCGATCACTCAATCCGATTCACGAGCGCCAGGTGTTTGGCCGCAGCGTTATGCTGTTCGAAAATGTCGATCGTGGCCAACTGGCCGCGCTCGGCGAAGTGCGTCGGCCGAGCATCGCCGATTTGTTCGTTGCCATAATGGGCCATCCGCAATCCGCAGTCCGCGATTCGCAAACAAATGCCGGAGGACTTCGATGACTGCGCAACCAAATCCACGGCCGCTATTTTCAGAAGGTGGCGAGGCCAGCGGGCTGGCCTCTCACGGCGCGCCGACGCAGCCATTCTACTGGTCGGTGTGGCGCGAATTGTGGGAAAACCGTTCGATCTACATCGCGCCGTTGATCGTCGCTGCGGTTCAGGTGTTCGGTTTCGCCATCAGCACAATCGGTTTGGCAGAGCGCAGGCGGGCGGTGTTGTTGCTCGACGACCCGGCGAAGCAGCGAGCCGCAATCGAGGTGCCGTACGACATCGCGGCAATGATGATGATCTTTACGGCGTTCATCGTGGGCGTGTTTTATTGCCTCGACGCGCTGCACGGTGAACGTCGCGATCGCAGCATCCTGTTCTGGAAGTCGCTGCCGGTTTCGGATCTCACTACCGTACTCTCGAAGGCGATCATTCCGCTGGCGGTTCTGCCGCTGATCACTTTTGCGCTGATCATTTGCGTGCAGGTGGTCATGCTGTTCATGAGCAGCGTGAATCTCGTTATGCACGGCGTTAGTCCCGCGACGACGTGGGCGCACGTCCCGGTGTTCCAAAACTGGTTGGTGCTGCTCTACGGTCTGGTCGCGATCGCGCTCTGGCATGCGCCGATCTACGGGTGGCTCCTGCTAATTTCAGCCTGGGCGCGGCGCGCCACATTTCTTTGGGCGGTGTTGCCCCTTATCGCGATCCAAATCTTCGAGAGGATTACGTTCGGCACTTCGTATTTCGGCTTGTTCGTGAAACATCGTTTGATGGGATTCGCGCCGGGCGCTTTCGGTTTCCACGGCCAGGACCACCCCACAATCGACTCGCTGTCACAACTTACTCCAGGAACATACCTGAGCTCGCCGGGGCTTTGGATCGGGCTGGTAGTCGCGGCGGCATTCCTAATTGCAGCGGTCCGGCTACGCCGCTACCGCGGACCGATTTAGAAAAACCGAAATCCTGAAAAGCTGAAACCTATGCATCCAACCAAAAAAGCCGCGCGGATCGCCGGGGCTGTGTATCTCTCGATGGTAGTCACCGGGCCTTTCAGTCTGATTTATGTTCCGAGCAAACTTATCGTGCGCGGTAACGCTGCCGCGACTGCCGATAATATCCTCGCTCACCAGACCCTGTTTAATCTTGGGATTTTGGCTGATCTCGTCGGACAAATAATTTTTATCTGCCTCGCGATCGCTCTCTATCGGTTGCTGAGCGGCGTTAACAAGACTTGGGCCGGATTAATGGTCGCGTTTGTCTTGGTCTCGGCCGCGGTAGGATTTTTCAATACACTCAACAATATCGCCGCCCAGATTCTCTTCCGCGGTGCGGATTTCCTGGCGGTCTTCGACAAACCGCAGCGCGACGCACTCGGGATGTTGTTTGTCCGGCTGCACAGCAAAGGAATCTTTATCGATGAGATGTTTTGGGGATTGTGGCTCTTTCCCTTTGGACTGCTCGTCTTTCGGTCCGGCTTCCTGCCGCGGTTCATCGGTCTCTGGCTAATGATCAACTGTTTCGGCTATGTCGCTCTCAGTGTTACGGCGTTGTTCTTTTCCGCTTACTACGAAGCCGCGTTCAAATGGGCGCAGCCGGTCCTGTTCGGAGAACTTGCCATCATGCTGTGGCTGCTGATCAAGGGCGCGAAGGTGCCGGCTGGTGAATTTCATTCTTCTGTAGGGGGAGGCGCTGCCTTCCCAGGGAAGCTAACAGCTTCCCCTACAGGGACCGGATCCTAAACAAATGCGTTGCCTTTCGTCAGGCCGATGAAGCGGATTCTGAAATGGACAGGGGCAACGATTCTCCTCGCGTTGATCTTGTCGATCTTCGCGGGGTTTATCGCTTACTGGAGATCGACTAACGATTGCGATCGCAAGACTGCTTTGGTCAATCCTATGAAAGCTATTGTATACTGCGAGTACGGTTCGCCCGATGTCGTAAAGCTTGAAGATGTTGAGAAGCCAGTGCCGAACGACAACCAGGTCCTGATTAAAGTTCGGGCGGCTTCCCTCAACGCGCTGGATGCGTACATGATCCGGGACGCATGGCTTAATCACTTGATTTTCGGATTGCGCAAACCAAGAGACACGCGGCTCGGCCGTGACGTCGCCGGCCAGGTGGAAGCGGTCGGTAAGAATCCCGCGGCGGCGGGACAATTTAAACCGGGCGACGAAGTGTTCGGCATCTGCCGCGGCTCGCTGGCCGAGTATGCAGTTACTCCCGAACGAGCCTTGGTCATCAAGCCGCCGAATGTTTCGTTTGAGCAAGCCGCCTCTCTCCCGTTGGCCGGACTTACGGCGCTGCAAGGCTTGCGCGAGGGAAACATTCAGCCGGGGCAGAAGGTGTTGATCAACGGCGCGACCGGAGGTGTAGGAACATTCGCCGTGCAAATCGCCAAATCGCTTGGCGCAGAGGTTACGGCTGTTTGCAGCACAAGGAATGTCGATCTTGTCCGATCCATCGGCGCCGATCACGTCATAGATTACACGAATGAAGATTTCACCAAGAGCGACCAGCGTTACGACGTGATCTTCGATAACGTTGCCAACCATTCCTTCGCCGAACGCCGCCGCGCGTTAAATCCCAAAGGCATCTGCGTTTTGGCCGGCATGGGCGGAGCCGGGGTAAAAGAAGGTCAGGCGCTCGGACGCATCGCGAGTAATCTTTTCATAGCACGTGGATTATCATCGTTCATCAATCAAAAGTTCGCCCAGTACATGACCAAGGTGAGCAAACCGGACCTCATCCTGCTGGGCGAACTCATCCAGGCGGGAAAGGTCAGGCCGGTCATCGAGCGGACTTACAAATTAAATGACGCGCCTGAAGCTTTCCGCCAGCTCGATGCAGGACACGCGCGCGGCAAGCTCGTCATCACGGTCGGAGAGGAGTCGCGCTAATCACATGAAGCTAAGGAGAATCTTTAAGTGGACTGCACGCGCGCTTTTGCTCGCCTTAATATTGGCATTCCTGTGGGGGTTTATCGCGTACTGGATGTCGACTAGTGACTGCGATCGCAAGACTGGTGCTCCGGCAAATCCCATGAAGGCTATTGTATACTGCGAGTATGGTCCACCTGACGTTCTCAAATTTGAAGACGTCGAGAAGCCTGTTCCGAACGACGATCAAGTCCTGATCAAAGTTCGCGCGGCTTCCTTCAATTTTATTGATCCGGGCTTGATGCGAGGGCCGTGGCCGCTTCGACTAATGATCGGTACTGGGCTGCGCAAACCAAAGACGACACGGCTAGGCGGCGATGTGGCCGGCAAGGTTGAAGCGGTTGGCAAAAACGTGACGCAGTTCACAGTGGGCGACGAAGTTTTTGGCGTGGCTCGTCCTTCTCTCGCGGAGTATGTGTGTGCTCGCCAACGATCACTGGTCATTAAGCCAGCTAATGTGACGCTTGAACAAGCGGGCTGTGTAGCTTGGGCGGGACTCACCGCCTTGCAGGGTCTTCGCCAGGGTAACATTCAGCCGGGGCAAAAGGTCCTGATCAACGGCGCAACGGGAGGCGTGGGCACCTTCGCGGTCCAGATAGCGAAGTCATTCGGCGCGGATGTGACGGCCGTATGCAGTACGGGAAAAGTCGATCTTGTCCGATCGATCGGCGCGGATCACGTCATTGACTACACCAAAGAGGATTTCACCAAAGGCGAGCAGCGTTACGACGTGATTTTTGATAACGTTAATAACCACTCCTTCTCAGATCGCCGGCGCGTCTTAGCTCCTAATGGCATCTGCGTCCTTGCCGGAATCGGAGGAGCAGGACTACACGAGGGTCAGTTGATGCGTATGGCTGGTGCGTTCAAAGCGGATCTGTTGTCGCGGTTCGTCGATCAGAAGTTCGTCAGGTATGGTACGACACTGAACAAAGAGGATTTGACCGTGTTGAGCGACCTCATGCGAACGGGGAAGGTGACACCCGTTATCGACCGGACTTACAAGTTGAGCGAGACCGCGGAGGCGATGCGGTATTTCGAAGAAGGTCACGCTCGAGGAAAAGTAGTAATCACTGTGGAGTAGAACGCGACCTCACTACGGAAACGGCAGAACGATGAACTCACTCAAGACACAATCCAGGGTCGCGGCCGCCCTCCACGTGAACAAACAACGATGGAAGGAGCAAGCCTCGTTAGGTATATGAAAATAAAACGAATACTCAAGTGGAGTACGCGCGCGATTTTGCTCGCGCTAATATTGGCGTTCCTGGTCGGGTTCGTCGCTTACTGGAGATCGACTAACGAGTGCGATCGCAACACCGGCGTTCCGGCCCATCCGATGAAAGCGATTCTTCATTGCGAGTATGGCGGACCCGAAGTTCTCACGTTGGCAGACGTGGAAAAGCCGACTCCTGCAGACAACCAAATCTTGGTCAGAGTTCGCGCGGCTTCCGTAAATCCGCTGGACCTGACCATCCGCGGCCCGTTGCTCCTGCGCCCGCTGTTCGGAATGCGCAAACCAAAAGACACGCGACTAGGTGTCGACTATGCGGGGACAGTTGAAGCAGTTGGCAGAAATCCCGCAGCGACGGGACAGTTCAAACCGGGCGACGAGGTGTTCGGTGGGAAAAACGGGGCCTTGGCCGAGTACGTGTGTGTCCTGGCGGACCGATCAGTCGTGTTGAAACCGGCGAACATGACGTTTGAGCAAGCCGCTTCTGTCCCTGTCGCGGCAATCACCGCCCTGCAGGGTCTTCGCGACAAGGGAAAAATTCAGCCCGGGCAAAAGGTCCTGATCAACGGCGCGTCGGGAGGCGTGGGCACGTTTGCGGTGCAGATCGCGAAATCGTTCGGGACCGAAGTGACCGGCGTATGTAGTACGCGCAATGTCGATCTTGTCCGATCAATCGGCGCCGATCATGTCATTGATTACACGAAAGAGGATTTCACCAAGACCGATCAACGCTACGATCTGATCTTCGACCTCGTTGGGAACCATTCGTTTTCCGAGCGCCGGCGCATTTTGAATCCGAATGGCATCTGCGTCATGGCCGGGCTCGGCGGAGCGGGATGGCATGAAAGTTTTGCGACGCGTTTGCTTGGCGAGCTCAATGCGTATGTGCGGTCACGATTCGTTAGCCAGAAGTTCATCGCCTACATCGCGCAATTCAACAAGAAGGACATGATGGTCCTGGCCGATCTCATGCAGTCGGGAAAGGTGACACCAGTCATCGACAAGACTTACAAGTTGAGTGAGACCTCCCAGGCGCTTCGTTATCTCGAAGAAGGACACGCTCGGGGCAAAGTCGTAGTCACCGTAGAATGATACCCCGCACAATTTCTCCGAATGCAGCTCCACTCCGTCTCGGTCGCTCAGGTTAGCCGCAAGGCAAAAACAAGAGATGGATAAGCTTCCTTCGACTCGACCCGCGTCGCATAACCTCGGTGATATGCCTGCCGAAGAGTTTCGGCAATATGGTCATCAGTTGATTGATTGGATTGCAGACTTCCTTGCAAACGTCGGCAATCTTCCAGTTTTCCCCAAAGTCCAGCCGGGCGACATCCTCGACAAATTGCCGAACGCGCCACCGATCAAAGGCGAAAGAATGGACGAAATTCTGGCCGATGTTGATCGCGTAATCATGCCCGGAATGGCCCATTGGAACCATCCGCGCTTCTTTGCCTACTTCACTTCATCGGGTAGCGCGCCTGGGATTCTGGGCGACTTGCTCAGTGCTGCCTTCAACGTCAACAGTATGCTCTGGCAATCGTGTCCGTCGGCGACAGAGCTTGAACAGGCCACGCTCAATTGGCTCAAGCAGATGATGGGATTAGGGCCGGAATCTTGGGGCATCATCTACGACGGTGGATCAAGCAGCACATTCCACGCAATTGCAGCGGCGCGCGAGCAGCTTACTGAATTGAAGGTCCGCGAACGCGGGTTGTCAGGGCGCGGTGATGTGCCGCAGCTTCGCATTTACACTTCCGACCAAGGCCATTCGTCAATTGATAAGGCAGCGCTTGGGTTGGGTTTGGGATTGGACAGCGTGCGTCGAGTGGCAGTGAACGATCAATACCAAATGAATCCGCAAGCTCTCGAAGAAACAATTGCCGAAGATCGCCGCGTCGGCAGACTGCCATTTTGTGTGGTTGCGACAGTCGGCACAACGTCGTGCACAAGTATTGATCCGATTTCGGCAATTGCTGACATCTGCGAACGCGAGGATTTGTGGCTGCATGTTGATGCCGCATACGCAGGCGCTGCGGCGGTAGTCCCTGAAATGCGTCACGTGCTCGATGGCTGTGATCGTGCCGATTCAATGGTTATCAATCCGCACAAATGGCTCTTCGTGCCGCTGGATTTGAGTGTGCTCTACACGCGTAAACCTGAAGTGCTGCGACGTGCCTTCAGTCTGGTGCCCGAATATCTACGGACACCGCAAGGTGACGAGGTCGTCAATTATATGGATTACGGCATTCCGCTTGGCCGCCGTTTCAGAGCATTAAAGCTGTGGTTCACGCTTCGTTACTTCGGCGTGGAAGGCATCGCCGATAGGATTCGTGAACACATCAGGTTGGCGCAGCAGTTTGCAGAATGGATTGATGAGCATCCAGAGTTCGAACGTCTGGCGCCGGTGCCTTTGAGCACAGTCTGCTTTCGCGCTCATTGGCCGGGAATGGATGACAATGAGTTGCTGAACCAATTCAATGAACAGCTTATGCAGGCTATCAATCACACTGGCGAGGCTTATCTGTCGCACACGAAGCTATCGGGCCGTTTTGCACTTAGGCTCGTCGTGAGCCACTTGAGAACAAATGAGACGCACGTTGCTCGCGTTTGGGAAATTTTGCAGGAGCAGTTGCGCTTCTTGAAAGATAGGCTGGTTCATCGACATCTGCGTTAGGAGAAAATGAAATGACAACCAGCGCCATCGACAATTCACAACGCACGGCTGCAAAAGTCGCGGGATTCAGTGGCCTGTTTGCGATGGCGATCGTGGTGTTCGCCAACTATGTGTTGCTCAATCCCCTGATCGTTCCGGGCAACGCTGCAGAGACCGCTCGGAACATCGCGGCGCACGAAACCCAAGTGCGTGTCATAGCCACTTGCTTTCTAACGTATAGCGCAAGCGTTTTCGTTCTTCTCACAG
>WNFR01014010.1_pt1 | contig 11395 bp, 12 predicted proteins | sample 5400221 | NCBI WGS metagenome assembly WNFR01 (sample SAMN13153357, study PRJNA577476) | soil metagenome | isolation source: 40 cm soil under Madrone tree | place: USA:California | collected 2016-06-14 | reverse complement strand
CGCTCCTCCATCCAGAACAGCCCGGACTGGCCTTCTGTCAAGTCGCTCCCCCGTCCCCCAACACTGAACCTGAATGGACCTGATGACGAACAGGACAACGAAGATGATTTGTCTCTAGCAAATTTTTCCTATGAAGACTCGCTGGGTCGCATTTCTGTGATCACGGCTGACACCTTGACATTGTCCATCGATAGTCGCCCAAATACCCCCCCTACCAGTCAACACACATACCCCAATTCACTCGAACTAGACGTGCACGCCCGTGAGTTGGGGAGTGGGCGCCCATATTCCCATACAGATATAGCTACTCATCAGCTTAATCATTCGTCGCACCGTGCGCGGTCTTGGGTTCCATCTTGGGTTCCCGGGCCTGGCGAGCTAGACGACGACGCCTCCCAAGCAAGTGGTAGTGTCGCTCAATATCCTCAACAGTCAAGTTCAGTAGGCCTCGGTGGGACATCGGCACTGAATGCTCGACAAACGGACATTGTCCGTGCTATCAATTCAATAACCATCGGCAATGCCAATTGGGTACCAGTGGCGGCTACCTCTGTCGACAGCACTGGCAGCAGTGCCGTTCACCCAAGTTTCTTCAAAGGCAGCTCCGATTCTGGACCGGCAACCATCCCTACAACTGCACCTATTAGTACATCGTTACCCGCTCCTACTCCTTTGACTCCAGCGCAGGCAATTCTTCCGCAGCCGCCGGGTGAACCTTCCACTGCCGTGCCTCCATATCCTCTTTCCTCTCATCCATCACCTTCCGTTCCTTCACAACAGCGGCAGCAGTTCTCCGCCAGGAAAAAGGGCCCCCACTCACATTCGCACTCGCAGACGGGGACACCTGGGTATATGCAGCCATCCGCAGGTGTGATATTTGGCTGCCCGTTGAGGGAGAGCCTGAAGTATGCAAGTATGCAGATCACGATATCGACGGCAGATGCGAATGGCAAGTCGTATGTCTCGGGTTATATTCCTGTAGTCATCGCCAAATGGTGCGTCCCCGTCGTCATTCCTTCTCCCTCCATCTTTCCCCCTTGTCTCCAAATAGCGGTACTGATGCCAACCCTGCTGGGTATCGGATGTTGCTCCGGCACATGCAGTGGGTTTTTCCTGAGGGAAAAATGTGAGCGCGAGGCCTTTCAAATTGATGCCGTAACGATCGTTAACTTTTTCTTCTCGGTTTCTAGCTATCGAAGTCGAGGGCACGTTTAGCGTGAATGGCTCCGACAAACGCATGCGCGAGCTCCAAGCCGTCTTCGAGACACCACCCCGAGTGCGTGGGGTTCCCCACACCCCACCCCTCTTTACGCTTATCTTTTACTGGAGCACAGTACGGCAAATCATTCAACTTGCAAGCTGAAAACTATACAACGCATGACGTCGCGAGCGTCTTCTGCCGCTATCTTACCCTGATGCCTGTGCGTGGTCTGACGCTCATGAACGCGCACGCACAGTGCACGTATTATGCGTTCTTCTTTTACTGACATGCGCGCACCTGTAACTTTTAGGAGCCTGTGATACCATATGACTTTTATTTCCCTGTACGTATCGGCCCTTCTCTTGTCCCATCTCCGGTCTTTGATCCGTCTTTCTGTTTCTGTTCATCGCACGGCTAACTTCATGTAGTTCCGAGAACCGGTCGGTTCGTCTTCCGTGTGGCAGGGGGAATATTTTGATCCTGATAGGATATGCACAGCGAAAAAGCCATACGATCAAGAAGCTGTCATCGCGGCATACAAGCGGCTCATCCGCTCGATGCCCCGCGCAAACCAACATCTCTTACTCTACGTCCTCGACCTTCTCTTCGTTTTTTCCCGCAAAGCCGACAAAAACCTGATGACCGCCCGACGTACGTTCGCTCTCTTCTCAACCGTCGATTCCCTGGCACTTTCTCACTATGGTCATCTATAGATCTTGCCGTGATCTTCCGTCCAGGACTGATATCGCATCCAGATCACGAGCTATTACCCGCTGAACACCTGTTAAGCCAAGACGTGCTCGAGTTCCTCATCGCGCTCCGGGACTGGTTCATACCCATTGTGTAACCTCCCATACCCCCAGATGCCGTCGCACTCGCTTACAACAACGAATAGCCCCATATGACGCCAGCAACCGTGAGCGACGGCGAGGACCCATACGGTTGGCGCCTCGTACTGTCTAGATGGCGCGAGTGTTGAATGTGATTCGACCCGGGGAGAAGATGGTAGTCAATTTGAAGCAAATTCCACATCCAAGCGAAGCTGTCCGGGACTAGTAGTGCCACATGTCGTCACAGGTTTATGAATAAGGGTGACTGCAGGTATGCACATGGAGGAACGTATCTCGGCGTGAGTCGGTGATCCCAGTTGGCAAGTCCGACGGATGAAGTGACAAAGTTGTGGGAATTCGATGGCGTGCCAGCTGTAAAATACCAACTCGATGTATTCGATAAGAGGGGTATCAATTCTAGCCACGAAATTTTCACAATGCTCGAGGACAGCGTCGTAAGATAAGTCGGTGAGAGCAGGCAGGACCGCACGCTCAGTTGGGATCGTGTTTGTATTGAGGTAAGATGTGCGGAAATCGGCGTAGATTCTGAGCGTCTTAAACCGCGTCAATGCAGAAAGACCTATGAAGAGTGCGGCCACTAGACAGTGCCCAAAGCATGCAAACCGCGAAATTTGGAGCGAGACAAGACTGCCAGTCGACAGAAGGAACTTTGGCAATGCAGAAAATGCAACACGATATAAGGTAAGATGAGTTAGAAGAGGCGCAGATCCACCTAGAAAGTCTTCTGGAAGCTGCAGCTCTGTCTTACCTATGGCCGCTAGTGTAAGGGATCCTGCATGTTTGCAACCAATCGCTTGCCGAGCGAGACTGAAGTCGTGATATCAAGCACCTGTATACGATCAGACTGGCAAAGTGCGGTCATGAGGTTTTCCTCATTGTTAAGAGAAGAATAACGCATGACGATGGGCAACGCCGGTGGCCAAATTTCTTTGACAGGGGTACCGTCTATGCAGCAGAGTTGCACATCTTGCCGGTGGGGAGAAGAAAAAACGAGACACCGCCATCTTTGGCACACATGGACAAGCATATGCCAACGACGCCGTTTCCAGGAGAGTCTAAAAGGGACTTCGAAATGGGTGAGTCTATAGAAATCAAGAATTTCGAGGAGGACGTCATCCGGAAGCACGTCGATCGTTGGGCACTGGTTGTGATAACGCTGGCAACCAGCTACGGTAGACAGGATAGTAAGTAGTTGAAGTGCTCGCCACGCCAATCCTCTTTTACAGTTCCGCGCAAAAAGGGGTCAGGTCACGTTGGTTCACGTGGGCCTGGTTATAGTATCGCGAGGCGTGTGGTATTTCTGGGCAGATCCACCCCGCGACGACGCGATGTTCACCTGAATTATACCGTGAGTATATTCACCACGTTAAGTGGGCAGTGGTCACGGTCGGCAATGACGCAATCGGAAGCGACACCTTAGCCCTAAACTTCTGCTGGAAACTTGAACGTCTTCTCCTATCCTTGGGGCTCACACAAATCTGCAGAGTCACGCAAACTGAGTGACTAAGTCCTGTTGTGTACGATGACCGTAACCACAATCTGGTTTGCCGGGCTGCTGCCAGACTGAGTGTCATTGGTGCAGCGGGGTTACCTAGGATCGCACCATGTTGGCCTTCCACATTTTGACCATGAATTACGCCACAACTGCCTGTTCTTGAGTCGGTCTGCTTCGGTCAGGGGTGACGGCTGAACAGTAAACGTTGCTGTACATTGTGCTTTGTGTGAAGCTCCGGACATTGCCACATCATCCCGGGGACCATCGGCGTGACTCGGACTTGCTTGGACACAGGCCTGCCACCACATCTCCTGCCAATGGTCCGGAGCCTTTTGTCGCCTCGGTACAACACCGACCTTGTTTTCATGAATGTGGAGTGCCATCTAGGGCTACTACCTTCAAAAGAACAATCACCCTTTGATCTGATGAATGAAAGGCGGAGAGACACACTAAAGGCCGTCGCTTGCAATTAGACACCTCAGACTCTGCGGGGTTTCTCCGATAAGACCAGAGTAGACGCCACTGAATCAAAACGTGAAGGCCACGAGGGGCCAAAGCGAATGCACACGGCATTGTCAAGGCAAAGACGAGAATCCACGGACGTCTCTCGCTTGCAGCTAAGCGAGGACGACCTCAGCTCTCACACGCACTAGCAAATAACCACTTTGGTCAACTCGTTAAAAGCACCTGCTCGTCCGCAATCCCTCTCTCGAACTACCTACAGTTCACACATCCCCCACTTGTCTCATTAACACCACGATCCACCGATCCACAATGAGTTATCCTTACGCGGCCCCCGACGCCTTCGATTACTTGCTTTGGCCGGACAACTCGGCTGGTGGAGAACAGACATCGGCGTGGACTTGGACTGCTGGGTATGCCCAGCAAGAAGGACGTGTCGATGAAAATATAACATTTGAAGACCTTGTTGCCGCGTCTGGTTGGGAGCAAAACGCTCCCATCCCAGCCAATGAGAACCTATTATTTAAAGACATTCCTGTGAGTACATTTGACTTCGGATATGAGACTGAGGAGAGCTTACATTCACCATAGGGTGTCGACTGGGACACGGTCCCAGTCGGGGTAGATCATGCCCGGTGGCCATCGCTTGAAGAGGCTGCGATGGCACGGGTGCTGGCGCCACCTCTTCCCTTCGCCAGCAGCGGAACGGGCTTCACGAGTTCGGCTACCACCCCAGGTAAGTCATCGTTTTCAGCCTGCAATTCATTCATACTCACCTTTCCGAAGCCCTCACGGAAGACCCTGTGCCATCGCCAGAAAGCGATGGCACCGGGTTCTTTTTCCCTGCGTTCTCCGATTTTGAGGCCATGTCCTCGAATTTTGTGAGTACCTTTAACCAACTCATCAGGCTCAGCTCACCGCGATTTACCATAAGGCACCGCCGTCGGGCCTCGCGCCCCCCCATTTTGGCTTCCCCGGAGCTCTTAGCCCCAACCAAGCCATCTTCGCGGGGCAGAGCCCCTTTGATTTTCCTATGTTTGGTAATATGTCGTACGTGCCCTTCACTTTCCGACTTCCTTTTCGATAATAAGACCAACTCTTGATTTCGATGCCCCCAGATCGTTAGGCCCCAACCCCTTCGCGACGCCACCAGAGGGGTTGGCCGTGATGGCCACGAGCGGAGCGAGTATATCATCAGGGTTGGCGTCCCTAGGGAAGCGCCGTCACGAAAGGTATGAAATCTACATTGTGATCTTACACAGGCTAATAACAAGAACAGCGACGGAATCGAACCGGCCGGCCCCAAGAAAAGGGGCAGGCAAGAAGCTAGGGTCCAGGGGGGAGAGGCGTCAACGAAACGGACGCGCCGTTCCCCGGTCACCAGGACCCAAGCAATGATCACTGATAAATCCAAGGCAGCAGGGCGCGGAGCGGGGATGCTCGCGCCCTTGACGGCGCAGGGAGTTTACCACCGATCTTTGCTGGGACATAGTGTCCCAGGAGGGTTGGGCGGTGTCTTTGTGCATGAAGAGCCGCTGTGGATCGAGGGGAGTGGGTGGCAGACAGTAGCAGCAACACAACAACCAATCGCATGCAGCTCGGCAGCGCCACCGCAAGTCGTCGTCCTCCCAGAAGCCGCAGAGGAGGACACGCACGAGGAGTTCAAGCCCATCTGCACGAAGCTCGACAAGCGGCAAAGGTTGTTCCTCCAGACGACACCAGAAGAGGGGCAACGCGGAGCGGTCAGGGTGATCGCTTGCAGGCTGTGCCCCGGGACGCAGTTTGGCTCCTGGGCCACCTATAAGCGCCACTGCACGTCAGTGGATAAACACCCTGTCCTCACCGACAGCCACTTCTGCCCAGCCTGCGGCGACTACTTCGGGCGGAAGGATTCGGGCAGCCGCCACGGCAGTGGCGGGGGCGAGAAGTGCCGCAACACGACGGAGGCGCAGGCCCGAGAGAAGAAGGATCTGGTCAATCACATCCTCGAGGACTACGACGACCACTTGCAGGACTGCTTGGCGACCGGCGAGGAGATCGGGCCGAGGTTCTCTGAGGTCATCAACAGAAAACTGGATAATACGTCGAAGAAAATATCCAGGACTGCAGAGAACTGGTCGGAGGGCGACTCTTAGGCGGCTGGCTTGTGAGGCTGGGACTTAACTTTATTTTTCGCCGCTGTTACGGATGACATTTATTGACCGTTTTCATTTATGCCTTTTTCTTTTTGCACCCAATCGTCTGAGTGTTCTCGGATCGATCAATTTCGATTACGTACCGTGTTTGGTTTCCAATCGGGCTGCTTGTAGTAGATGATACAAATGCGACTCGGAGCCCCGACCTTCTGGCGGCGGTCCTTTCACCCAGGTGCTGAATGCGGGAGCGAAGTATGATCAGGTGAAGGAAATTGATTGTTAGCTGATATAAAGGTTCCCTTGCCCCACCACGCTGAGTTCCCACACCTACTCATTAACCCACTGCCCATACGAGCTGTTCCACAACACGGAGAATACGAAAAACGGAGTAGGAGAGGAATGGAGAAAACACATAGCCGAAACATAGTTCCGTAAGTCCAAGCCAGTTGGGGTGAGGGTCCACAATCGATTGGGAAAAACATAGGGTGGAGGCACAGACAATTTAGGGTGCCATCGTCGCCGCTCCGCGGGATCCGCTCGTCGACCTGAGGCTGCTACAGTAAGGCTTGCTTGGACAGGTCCAGCTGATCGATTACAGTAACTTATACCAAAACAAACACAATTTCGGCAAAACGGCGCTTATCCAGCCGTGACGCGTCACGCGTCACGGTTTCCCTTTGTCATGCGACATCTCACTTCCCTCGGGAGACATCAACCAACCTCGATTTCTTTGGGATAATCCCTAAGCTGATACGTCAAAGGAATTGCGGTGCGTACTAGCGGCTTTACTCGCCCAGACATGACAACTCTTTGCTCTAATCCTCGCGATAGCCGAAACTGCTGTGATACACGTGGTACCATCGGGTGACCGCCAACTGCGTGTAAATTGTCAGGCAGGCAAGAAACGACACGCAGTTCATCCATTCTTATCAGATTTCCGTCACTCCGAGCCATGATGTGTCTACATGAGGTGATTTAGGGTGTATGATGCGTGCAATTACCCTTCCAGTACTATACAGGAGAGCGACTCGCGTCTACTGTGAAGCCCCAGTTATCGACAATCCCTTACGACCTGGCTTGAAGCGTAGCCATAATGACCGAGAGTTATGTTGCGAAGGTAGTCTCATGGCTTCCGAAAGCTAATAGTTGTTTTGACAACCACTCCCGGTAGGCGGTTTCCTTGTCGACTCATCTTTCTCTGTAACGCCTCAAGTCTCTCGATCGACATTTGAGTCTCTCCACGGAGTCTCTACCTGTGACCCCTAAGATGCATCTTCTAGGATGTTTGAATGATGGACTTTGTCAGGTGTTCGCCTCAAGTTCAATTTATTCTCAATAGCATCACTTTATGACGCTTGATCCCCCACGGGGCGATCGTCACGGTAATAGACTCATTCTCGCTCATACTATCTTGAAATCCTTACCTGTAGGTACTGGTGGTAATCATCGCCTCATCTCTGGCCTTTGGTTCCGCGCCGCACGAGACCACATTAATACCATGCCTTGATATGCGCGCAGTCGCACGCTGCAACTAGGGTCGAAGACAAACCATGCCAGGACCTACTGCTCTGAGGCACTATGGATCAGCCAAATGAAGGTATTCTTCTGCTTCTGATATCGAGGCCTTGGGAAGCACGGAGCTTACGAGAAAAACTACTTCTGCCACTGTGACTGGTCGAACTATGGGCTTGGGCGACTTCACCGAGTTTTATGGATGGCGGAGAAGCGGACTGATACCATTGGTTTAATAGAGTCACCGTCAGCTCGTGCGGGGTCTGTGATCAGGCGCGTGTTTCACGCACCGTGGCGCGGCATGCTACAAACTTGAAGGTGAGTAGTGGAGCCTTTACAAACCCCTTCCTCGGAGCCGGCCTCACCCCTCTCCAGTAACAGTTTCCGTGGGAGATATAGTCCCTTCCGGCACTTTCTCGCACACAAGCAGCATGTTCGAAGAGGAGGCCTATATATCAGATTACGTATCACGACGACGGAGACAGAGAGACGTCTGTCCTGGGGATCCATGGCGGTGGTAGCGGGGAGGGTGGTACCGTTTCCGTATACCTGGAAAGGGAAAAGATCGCTGTGCTGCTCTGGGAGCAATGACTTGTCGCATAAAGGTACGGATTAGAGTAGGTCTAGAACGGCGACTTGAGGATGCTTTACGCAGGCTGTGTTGACCTTACGTATCGAAGCTTTTAGCGAATGATTGTTTATCGATTTATTCGCGTTCGAAAACAGGTGTGTGCTCTAGTAGGAGGTGGTGTCCAGGCGCAATTCTTGTTCCCGACGGGAAATCCCGGCCAGGCGACTTTGTCCCCGCGTCCGTGTCTGTGAGAGTGAACGCGTACACTCTGTAACAGTGTAACCCTCCCAACACGGAAAAAGTTGCTCTCCGCGATTCGCATGTCGGGCACCTCCGACTCCCTCATCTACCTCACTTACGATACACAATCGCTCGCATAGCGAGAGTCGAACCAGAGGGCTCCGAATGACGGATATCGAGGGCGTTCGATCGCAAGCCGAGCATGTGGTTCAAGCAAAGATGACTGGGATTAGCCGAAGAAAGAGAAAGCTAAAGAGAATGCCACGAGTTCACCCCCTGCGCCTGCGATAGCGGCTACATATACGCCATCACAGCAACGACATCTTCGGCACGGTCACAGTCGGATGCTGGGCCTCAGCATTGGGTGCACGTTCCTTGTGGCGACGCAGCAGTACGTGCCTCGGTTATCACGTCAAGTGCCTTTCCACACAGAAGCATGACGCTTGGTGAGTTGGATGCTGCAGCCTCCCCAGTCCCAGCCTCTGTTGCTTCGCAACCTCACACTCTCCACCCCCATCATCATCACAACTCCAGGCGCCACCACAACCTCACCCGATGCTTCACCCGATCCCACCAGCGACCCATCCCGAAGTGGAACGATCAAGAGGCCCATTCACGTCCGCCACCTTAGGCTCGCCCTCGCCCAACGGCACCAAGAATGAACAGCCCTTTCAGCCTACGACACGTGGGTTCACGCAGACGCGAATCGAGATGAAAGTATTCGTTGTGGCTAGTATTCGCGAGCAGAGGCATCGGTCGGAGGACAAAGGGCCAACTATCTCTTAGCACATGAGAAATGGAAAGAGAAAGATAAATGCATTTCAGTTAAGCTGTAATTGAATGAGCGAGGAAAGACATCAACACCCAGCTACGGATGTCATATATGCTAACAGGCTCAAGTCACCAACCGCCCTTTCAGCCATGTGAGCAACCCCTTCGTACTCGCTGGCAATCTGTGGGTAGCCCTTTTTTTTGACTTGGGTGACTTTGGGTGCGTGTTGATTGGTCGAATGCCGGGATCGAATTCTCTCGCACGTCGAGCTCCTCTAGCGACCATCATTTGGGGCACTCGTCCCCGTCGTGGCCTTCCTCAGCGCCGAACACCGCCCGCGCGAGTTCTCGCAGCCCATCGAGTTCTCCAATCTTGTTCCCGCACAGCCCCAAACGGCGCAACCCCGCACGCGGCGGCGTGCCATTCCCCTCGCCGACGAACAACAGTTGCTCGAGTGTCTCACGCGCCAGTGCAACACGCGCCAGGTCATTATAAGCGAGCTCGAGGTTTCGCAGGCTGGGAAAAAGCCTCCCGAGCACACGCAGCGTGCCACCCTCAGCCGCGCCGGGAACAGTATCACTCAGCGCGCACCCTTCAAGGGTAAGCGTTTCCAGATGCGGCAATAGCGGCTGGCAATCGTCGACGAATGCTGGCTCGGCACGACGCCCGCGCAACTCGAGTAAGCGTAGGGTGTCCGCGAAAGAGTGAGGCGCAATCAGCGCGAGAGGAAGAGTCGCGCGTGGGAGATCCTTGGAAAAGGCGCTGGATCCGGAACGCGCGGACCGACCTGTGGAAGGAGGGAGCGTGAGCGTAAACGAGCGCGCGTCCCAATAGCGATCCAGGGTGAGCTTCTCGGTGGCTACCTCCTCAGCCGCGCGTTGTTGTGCGGCCTCCGCTCGCGCACGGCGCTGTGCACCCTCAGAAAGCAGGCCTTGTTCCGCGTCGATTTCCCATTGTTCTTTGACGACGGGCTGAGGCACAGGCGGGGGTGGAGGCTTCCCTTTCCCTACCGACGAAGAACATGGCGCCATTGGGAAGCGGAGCCAGTGCCGTGGCCGCGCAAACCACCACAACTTGACCCGGGTGTAGCGGCGGCTCTGCGTGTGGACTCAAGCTATGCTCTTGTGACTGGTCCTGTAACTCGGCCACATCCTGGACCCCATCAGGAACGCAACGGGTATTTTCGGGCGCGCCCACAGCCGATGTTGCTGTCTGTGGTGGGCGCCGTGGTTGACATGGTGTTGATCGTCGTCGCTATAGTCGGAGACGTCGAGGCAGGTGTTGGAGAATTGCGCGGAGGTACCGGGTAGCGGCTTAGGGTGAGGACAGTGGGCGTGTCAAGACACAGCGAGGTACACCAGCAGGAAGTTAGGCTTACAAGAAAGGGGACGGGGGTTGAAGCAGGGCATCGAAGAGAAGACCACATTTCCCTCCACTGGCGATCGGATTCGTGAGTGCTCTTGATGAGGACCAGGCGTGAGCGGGCGCCGCATACACGTTGTTGAAGAGTGTTGGCGAAGACCTCACCCATAATTCTACGCACATCTCAGGAGCCGAATGGGAGGGGAGAAACGAAGTACGTAGGATAGTCAAGCTGCTCGCGTCAGCTCAGAACCATGCCAGTCAGAACCATGACAGTACTGAGCAGAAGCCTGGGCAGAAGCCGGGCGGAAAAGAATACCATTTTTGGACATGCAATGTACATAACACAGTAAGACAGGGGGTCGGAGTAAATTCACTCTTCACCAGCACTTCGAAACTTGAAGAGAATGGCTTCTACTCAACGTACGTGTTTAAAGTCTAGTCCACCCTCGCATGTATTAAATTGGTTGGCCGGACAGGACCTGCAGAAAGTTGCGTCAAACCTGCGCCAACACTAGACACCCTTCCTGATGTTGTCCTTCGAGAAATATTTTCATTCTGTCTAACCCGTCCCAGTCCCAAGGTTCGTATGCGGAGTTGGAAAACTCTAGTACAAGTCTGCAAATGATGGCGAGAATCCGTCTAGTATGCGTCACAACATTACCTCGACCTGTTTCTCTACCTCGAGTTCTCAGACTGGTGTCCTGATGAGCACACCGTCCAAGTTGAAGAGACTATCAATAGTTGGCCAGGGCCAGAGATTCCTCTCTTTCTTCACTTCGTCATCAATGACG
>WNFR01013129.1_pt1 | contig 11397 bp, 9 predicted proteins | sample 5400221 | NCBI WGS metagenome assembly WNFR01 (sample SAMN13153357, study PRJNA577476) | soil metagenome | isolation source: 40 cm soil under Madrone tree | place: USA:California | collected 2016-06-14 | reverse complement strand
CATGGCGAGCAGTGCAGGTGCTCCTTTGAGTAATTCGCGTTTCATATCGATTCTCCTTTCGGGCGTTGGCGTGAAACTCTATTTCCGCCGCGATGGCAAGGGCAGCTCCGTTCGACCTATTGCTGCGATCCATATTTCGCGCGGTCTAACGATCTATGGAACGACCCAAACGTCGTCTTCGAAAATGTCCGTTCCTCTTTGTTTCAGAGAAGGAAGAAAGTTTCCTGCCCTGTTTAACTGTTAATTCGTTGCCCTCCGTTATGACCCAGCACTATAATCCGCTGGAATAACAGAGAGCCTGGAGTTCCCATAAGTGAGTTCGAGTCATCTCGCCGCGGACCATATCCTGAAGCCGTCTACTAAGTCCTCAAGGATCGCTAAAAATTTTCAAAAGGGATTCTAAAAGGTGTCTTAAAGACCAATGAAATCGATCAAGTTCAAAGCAAGTGGAGGAGGGCTGTATGAGTTCGGACCATTTCTCCTGGATACCGCCGAACGAGTCCTGTTGCGCGATTGTGAGCCGGTATTACTGACTCCGAAGGCATTTGAGATCCTTACAGTGCTTGTCCGACACAGTGGGCACTTGGTGGAAAAAGATGAGTTGATGCGGAACGTCTGGCCCGATGCCTTCGTCGAAGAGGCCAATATTACGCAGCATGTCTCCACGATCAGAAAGGCCCTGGGTGAAGGAACCGATGATCATCGATATATCGAGACCGTTCCGAGACTTGGTTATCGCTTTGTGGCTAACGTAAGAGAGTTGCCATGGGGAAGCAGAGAGCGAATTACCGACGAGTCCTCTAGCTTATCCGTTACTACCGAAGATCGGGGAGAAACGAGCGCGGCAATTCCCACCGCGCGTTCCCACTCACTTTCGGCGTCTGCTGTAAACGAAGCAGTTGACGCGACTGTCGGCCAGTTGAACCTACGGCCGCGATCACGCAATCGCCTGATCTGGGTCAGTATGGGTTTAATCCTGGCCGCACTTCTTGCAGTGTCGTTGAGTCGACCCTCGCTGCCACCCAAAATCTTGAGGTACAAGCAGATTACAAACGACGGTCAGCAGAAGATAGGCTTGGTTACCGACGGCTCGCGGCTCTACATCTCAGAACTTGTCGATAACAAGTCCAGTCTCGTCCAAGTCTCAACCACCGGTGGAGAGACAGTTCCGCTTACTGTGCCTTTCCCGAACCCCGGCCTCGATGATATATCAGCGAGCGGGTCTGAGCTTTTCGTCGCAAGCAACGATGGCCCATATCCCTTCCACTATTGGCTTGTGCCGGTGACGGGTGGGTCGCCTCGCCCTCTTCGCGACATACGCGCCCATGACGTACATCCGTCGCCCGACGGGCAGTTCATAGCCTACTTCGTGGAATCGGATTTGTATTTGGGGAAAAGCGATGGGACCGAAGTGCGCAAGCTCGTAACCACACCTGGTAAAAGCCCCGGTAGTGCTGCTTGGTCACCTGATGGGCGTCGGTTGCGTTTTAGTATGGAGGATCCAATAACCTCTGCATACTCGATCTGGGAAGTCGCGGCCGATGGAAGTAATCTTCACCCCTTGCTCCGGGGCTGGAACGATCCGGCGGCTGAATGTTGTGGCAGATGGACTCCGGACGGTAAATATTTCCTCTTCGAGGCCAGGCATGACGGCATGACGGATCTATGGGCTGTAGGCGAAGAGGGAAAGTTTTTAGGTAAGGTAAATCGTGAGCCAGTGCAGTTAACCACCGGGCCGGTCCATTTCCGCTCACCTGTTCCGAGTAAGGACGGAAAAAAGATCTATGCTATAGGCGACCTGGTGCGCGGCGAGATCATGCGTTATGAAGCGAAGTCTCAGGAGTGGGTGCCTTATCTTTCAGGGAGGTCGATTGTGAGTTTGAATTTCTCCAGGGCCGGAGAATGGGTTGCATATACTACATACCCGGAAGCCGCATTGTGGCGCAGCAGGATAGACGGCAGCCAACAACAACAGCTCACTTTCGCGCCGATGGAAGTCGACTGGCCTTCTTGGTCCCCGGATGGAAAGCGGATTGTGTTCATGAGCAGAACGCCTGGAAAACCCTGGAAGATCTATACAGTGTCCTCTACGGGGAGCAATCCTCAACAACTGGTCTTTGGAGACGACAGCGAAATCTTCCCTGACTGGTCGCCGGATGGCAAACGTATAATATATGGAGACGCTAAAGATGTAGGCCTGAGCACGCTCCACATACTAGATCTAACGGCAAACCAGATATCAACAGTGCCAGATTCGCAGGGTTGCTTAGGTGCCCGATGGTCGCCCGACGGTCGATATATCATTGCTCACCGGTTCGATTTTCAGAAGCTGCTGCTGTTCGATTTTACGACCGGCAAATGGGAGGAACTGGCACAAGGCATTTTACATTTTGCTAACTGGTCGCGGGACGGGAAGTATATATACTTTGAGAAATGGGGAAGCGACACAGCCGCCTGTCGGATACGGATTAGCGACCGTAAGCTGGAAGAGATAGGAAGCCTCAAACAATTCCGGCGAACAATTGGTCCTGAGAGATGCTGGAGTGGTCTTTCACATGATGACTCACTCTTGGTGCTACGTGACATTGGGAGCCAGGAGGTCTACGCACTGGACTGGGACGGCCCGTAACTTAGAGAATGTGAGCGCCAACCAATCAAAGCACCTAGGCGTTCCTCTTGACTTTCGCCGCAGCCTTCCGTACTTGAAGCCTCAAACGCCTCGAAACAATTGTGACGGTGGTGACGCCCAAACCTTCACGCGCTTCAGTTGTATTCGGGATAGTGGTCTTGGAGGATGAGTGCCTCAGGCGGCCCTTCGCTCATAGCGATGATGCAGCCCGCCCACTTGTGGTAACTCGACCACAATACCAGTCTCTCGAGGTTGAATTGCTCTCGATTTTGGCGCGTCTTTCTCCAATGCCAGATGTGTCCGTGAGTGTTCGTAGTACTCGACGTATGCTTTCAGAATATGCCGCAAGGAAGCTTCATTGAATACAACTATGTGGTCCAAGCACTCTCGTCGCAGCGAGCCGATGAAACGCTCAGCATAAGGGTTCTGCCAAGGGCTTCTCGGCGCTGTCAGCACTTCGCGGATTCCCATTTCCCCAACTCGCTGACGAAATGCTGCTCCGTAAATGCTATCTCGATCATGTAACAGATAACACGGCGCGCTATCCCACGGAAACGCTTCCGCAATGTCCCGGCCCGTCCATTCCGCAGTGGGATGCGCCGTCACATTGAAGTGGATGGCGTGACGTCGATGGTGGCCCAATACTACGAAGACAAACAACAAGCGAAAGCTGACTGTCGGCACAACCAGGAAATCAATCGCCACCAACTGCTGGACGTGGTTCTCACACATTCACTAACACATTCACAGTGCGAACTGTATAGCATTAGTGGGCATGATTAAGGCAAGAACGTGCAAGACAATTCAGGCTAAATTCTTGCAAACAAAATTAACACGCAAGAAAACCGACAGCTTCGAGTAAACTAACGACGCTGGCTTTTAACCAGTGGGACGCAGGTTTGAGTCCTGCTCGGCTCACGACCTTAAGTGGTTGAGTAATTAAGCTAGAGACAAACCCAAAGATTGCCGGATAGTAGAGAGATCTGATGCCTCTAAATTTTTACTGGAACCTTTTTGACTTTGGTGTTTGAGGGAACGAATGCATGCGAACCATGGGAGAATAAAATGAGAATTGTTTCGGTTTGCTTCGCGCTGGTGGTCGTTTCGTTTACGTTCGTGTCAGGGACACACGCGCAGTCACTCGAGGACAATGAGGACTACCAGTCTTTCAGGAGTTGGGCAATCGACACCCAACAACCAGATCCAGTGCCTAACATGTTCAAGTTCTGTATCCAGTCGTATGACAAGATGATCGCGAGCGGCGTCTCCCCATCGACGCGCGTTCCGGAGGGCGAGCATAGCGGGATACCGTGGAAGGGAACCGTACAGGAGATCAAGGAGAAGTGGTGCGACGCCGGGCTGAAAAAGATCACGGGCGATGTCGTTGAACGGCACGCGCCGTACCGCGCCAACCTCAAGGCCGACAAGCTGCGACTCGTCATCGACGAGACGCACGGGGGTGTCACGTCGTATGCGTTACCCGGCGGCAAATACACCAGCGATGCAAAGAAGCTCGCTGCCGCTCCAGTCTGGTTCCTCGATGTCGGCCCTCCAAGCAACGAGCGGCAAAATTGCCCGAGCGGCGGCAAGCGCAACTCCGTTCGCCGCTATTCGTTCAACGCTCAGCACAAGCTTCTTGGCACAACGCAAAAGGAGTACTGCGGCGATCCTCCGGCATCGGCCTACCGGTAGCGTCACACCGCACGCGCGCTGTATGAATGCTCGGCTCCCGCTTGGGCGAAAGGTTTGCAATTAGGAAAAGCCTAAAGCCTTTGTCGTTCGCGAAAATTGACTCCGCTATGATCAGAAAGCCGTGGCGACTGCCACGGCTTTCTTTGTTGTCTTTCCAGTTTCGCGAAAATGTTGCTTTACGTTGCCAGTCTCGTCGCTCAGTCCTGGTGAACCCGGCGTCGGTTGCGTAGTTTCAAACCGAGTCCTGTCACCCCGATGCCAAGGAGCAGAATAGTCGCTGGTTCGGGAACAGCATTAAGGCCAATATTAGCAGTAAGACTGGTAATCGGAAGACCCCCGCCAATGGTTCCGATGAGGGTCGCTGCTCCGTTCGTTAAATTGACAGTGAAGAGTTGAGAAGCAGTTCCGCCGGGCGCTGTGAACGCCGCATAAGCTGTGCCCGACAACCCGGAAATATCGAACCCTACTAAGTCTGAGGTGTTAAAACCCAAAGCCCCTACAGTAAAGAGTTGCCCTGTGTTTGGAGACACGGGTGAGCCGTTGGGACTTCCCTGCGTTGCGAGAATGTCCAAATTGGAGTCGACTATATAAAGTGTGGTCTGAGTCGCGCCGGCAAAATTATTGGTGTACGCCGCGCCCACCGCTCTTGGCGTTGCGCCAGCGTTAGGATCCCCCGCTGCATACCCAAGCGCGGTATCTGTTCCGGCGAGCGTGCCGTCGTTTGGATTGAGACGTAGATTCTGGCCAGTGTTACTGACGACGCGAAGCCGGTCCACCACCGAATTGAAGTCAACGCCGAACGCCGTACCGCTTAGTGTAAAAGCTCCCGCACTTCCTACTTGTGTCGCAACACCAGTAATGGGATTGATGATGTATAAGCGGCTCGTGCTACCAAGCCCATAGATTAGGCCGTTGGCAGGACGTCGGTCGATGCCAAGGATTGTTTCACCGGCTTGCAAGCCCGTAACACCTACTGAAGTTGTAATTGTTCCAGGAGTGGCACTGTCGAAAGTATGAAGCACGTTGGTAGTCGTAACGACAACTAGTGGCTCAGCTCTTGTTTGGGTTGCGCCCAGGACCAACAGGAATGCGAGAAGAATAGATTTCGAAATTGTTCGCAGCATGGCACCTTCCTTACACGAGGCCGCACAACTCGATTTTCAAACGGACGGTTGAGTGACGGGGACATGTTTTGGGCAAGGAGCATAGATTTGGATCCCGATTGTGTCAAGATCTTTAGGGGTCCATTTGGGGTCCATTAAAGGTCCAATAAGCGTTCCCGTGAGTCCGTTAAGTGCTGTAGAGTGCTATCCATGCCGCTAAGTTCCGTTGAATTACAATAGGTCGCTTCTCTTTCACGGCGGCGACACGGGTTCGACTCCCGTACGGGACGCCAATACTTTCAATTGCTTACAAGTCATCGCCATTTCGCCGCTCGTCAAGGCTACGCCGTCAGTTCGGAGTCTGCGGTTAGTGAAAACTGCTCCACGGATGAGAACTCAAGCTCACCTCAACAGGCTCACGCGGCCGCGCTCCCCCCGCAACGCGCGCATATGTTTCCAGCATCAAGGGCATGACGGCACCAGGTGAAAACAGCATTCGATAACGCCCAAGCGCCGCTTCGCCCATCTGCCGGCGTAGTTCAGGATCTTTAGTGAGCACGATCATTGCTTTTGCCAGGGCTCGAGGATCGCCCGGCGGTACCAGAATGCCGGAATTGTGATCGATCATGTCGGGAATCCCGCCGACAGCCGACGCAATAATTGGTTTCCCGTTCGCCATCGCTTCGACAATGCTATTGGGGGTGCCTTCGGTAAACGATGGCATGACAAAAACGTCGAGGTCGTGCATGAACGACGTTCTCTCCTCGGGTCGATTGTAAATACCGTTGTAATCATAGTGGTCGGCGAAACCCAGTGAGCGCGCCATTGCAGCTATCTCTTTCCTTTCCGAACCTTCACCAGCAAGCTTCAGGCGTACGCCCGGCACGTGATCGCGAGTGGCGGCAAACGCCTCCATCAAGATCTTTGGGCCTTTCAGTTCTTCCAGGCGCGCGGCGAAGCCGAACTTAACGTGTCCATTAGTTTGCTGCGGCGCACTGTTGCCGTTGGTTATTTCTTCCGACATGATCGGCAATACCGAGATCCGGGTTGAAATAGGTAATGTCTCGCGGCAGTACTCAACGAGTTTTGGCGAGAGTGCCGCAACCTCGCTGCAGAGCGGCAGCACGCTGGTGAACTCTCGATAATAAGACGCGAAATCAGGTGGGTGATACGGCAATCCCAGCTCCTGATAAATGACCGGCACCCCAGCATCGTAACCAGCGCGAATCATGACCATCGCGCTTGGATCGGGCGTGATGATGTGCATCAAGTCGGCATTTTGTTGCTTGAGATGATCCAGACACTGCTCGTAGTTGCGGCCGGCCATGCCAGTCACCACACGTTGTGCGCCATTTCTGATGATCTGCCTTGAAGACGGAAATGTCTCCAGGAGCTTGCGTCCGAGTTTGCGTGCAGTGCCCAGGGACCGGTGTGCAAACTTCGACGCGATCCACGACACCGGGACCCCCGTGTCGAACAGTCGTTGTGCGTATGGATCGTTCTTGGCAGCGCGGTACATGAGCAACACCGAGACTGAGTGTCCCGCTTTCTGCAGTTGAACAGCGTAGGTTACGAGCGTCTCATCTGCACCGCTGATGGGACCAAGCACCTGACCCTTACAAAGGACTATGCGCATTTCTTATTCATAACTGGCGCAGCATTGCCGCAGGAACCAGACGTACCAAAGCGAAGAGATTTTTTGTTGCCTGAACTAGCTGGCGATCTCGCAGCGCGCGCAAGGATTGATAAGAAAGGTGCGCGCACATATTTGTCGAAAAGCGGCGCCACGCACCGCGTTTCATTGTTCGCGAACCGCTCGCGACTCGGGGCAGGTTTTGCCAGGTTTCCTGGAATTGCTCAACACTCCGCGAAACAATCAGGGCCGCAGCCGAGGTTCCTTGCTGCGACGCCGGTGTTGACTGCCGCCAGCGCAGCACGGGTTCTTCCAAGGCAAGGATTGAATAAAGCTCAGCAATTCGTATCCATAAATCCCAGTCGTCAAGTCCCGCGAGACTTTGATCGAGCAGGCCAATGCGGTCAAGACATGAACGTCGAAACACTGCTGTACCACAAGGAATGAAATTGTGGCCCAGCAACTCCCAAAGCACATCGCCTTGAGGGCAGAAACGCGGGTAGCTTTGATTCGTTGACTTGCCGGTTTGATCAACCAGGATCGCCCGTCCGTAAATCAATCCAGCTTCCGAGTTTGCTTCAAGCAACTTGATCTGACCTTCGAGGGAGCCCGGCAAACGCACATCATCGTCGTCAAGAAATGTAACGTAGTCTCCAGAGCAGACCAGCAGGCCCAGGTTGCGCGCTCCCGCCACACGCTGGTTGCGATCGACGCGAACGTATTTGATCCCGGTCAATTCTCTACAGAGTGCGGCAGTCTCATCAGTTGAAGCATCATCGACGACGACCACTTCGACGTTGGTTCCAGCAGCGAAAGCACTTTCTACAGCGCGGCGCAGTAACTGTGGACGGTTATGCGTTGTGATAATGATGCTTGTTAGCGACATCGAATCAGTTGTTAAGCAATAGTCCTGAGCTAAGCGATTGGCGACTTCAAACTACTCGGATCTGAATTCCTCATAGTCAAACGATCTTTAAGTGTTTTTCCCAACCTGCGAAAAACAGCAGGACGCAGCGCCCGGAAAGGACCAAGGCGCAGGGCCGTCATGATGTTGGCGGCCGCGAAGCCAAACTCTCTTTGGGGCAAACTTCTCCACGCATTCCAGAGTAAAGTGTCAGCAACCCTATTGATCGTTCGCCGGCGAATGGCCCGGCGCGGTGACCTGGAAAGAGTTTGAGTTGCAACTGATGTCTTGCCGCACGTGCAAGTTGGCCAGATTGAACTGATGATCCTTGTTCGGAGCGCGGCGCTGGTTGACGATAGATCCCCACGGGTTCTGCCATTGTCATGACCGGAAACAACTCAGCGATGCGAACCAGAATGTCCCAATCGTCGATTCCCGAAATGCGAGGATTTAGCAAGCCGGCACTCAGAAAGCATTGCTTGCGAATGACCACGCTCAATGGCATGACCGGAAAATCAAGCTCGAGAAGTTGCCAAAAAGCATCTTCCCCCACCTCTGGTGGCGACGAAACTTCGCCCGTCAGACGGTAGTTCTGATCGGCAATAAGCATCGCGCCGCAAACGAATCCGATCTGGGGAGCGGCGGCAAGTTTGGTTACCTGTAAATCAAGAGAACCGGGTAAGCGCAAATCGTCGTCGTCCAAAAAAGCCACAAACTCCGCCGTGCTAGCCAGGATGCCCAAGTTACGCGCACCGGCAACGCCCTGATTGCGATCCAGACGAATGTAATTGATGCCGGGAAGCGAAGCGCAAACCGCTGCGGTTTCATCCTGAGACGCATCATCAACGACGATAATTTCAACGTCGGTGCCCGCTGCCCGCGCGCTCTCAACAGCGCGCGGCAAAAATTGCGGCCGATTGCAAGTGGGAATAATGATGCTTACGGAGGGCATGCCGATAACACTGAATCAGGCTGACGCCGGCGCGACTGATTTGCTCGCGTTCGCTAAAAGACTTGTGTGACGTGCTTCGGCCTCGGCGACGTCTTCGAGGTATTCTGCAATCGTGCTTTGCGGATCGGATCCTTCATAGAGTTGGCCCGACCGAATGAGAAAGACGCGCCCACACATCTCCGCGATAGCCTCCATGCTGTGACTGACAAAGAAAACTGTGCGCCCATCGCGACTCACCGACTTGATTTTGGCGAGGCACTTCTCTTGAAATGATTTATCACCAACCGCCAACACTTCATCAAGTAGCAAAACTTCCGGCTGGAGATGCGCGGCAATTGCGAACGCGAGACGCAAATACATTCCCGAAGAATAGTATTTGACAGCCGTGTCGAGAAAGCGAGCCACTTCGCTGAAGGCCACGATTTCGTCAAAATTGCGTTTGATTTCAGTTGCCTTCATCCCAAGAATGGCGCCGTTGAGAAAAATGTTTTCACGGCCGGTGAGATCGGGATGAAAGCCGGTGCCAATCTGCAACAGGCTGCCGACTCGTCCATAGATGTCGACTTCTCCTGAGGTCGGCTTAACAATTCGCCCCAGTATCTTGAGCAATGTGGATTTGCCGGCGCCATTACGACCAATAATGCCGACAACCTCACCGGGTTCCACCTCAAAGGAAACATCCTGAAGTGCATTGAGCGTGGTGCCGTCGCCATGGCGCTGCCCTCGCAGAAAAGATAAAGGAGAGCCGATTGCGCTCACGAAAGCGTCGCGCAGAGACGGGTTGCCATTTCGCAGCTGACCAATACGGTAGGTCTTACTTAAGTTTCTGACTGTGACAATTGACTTCATCTGTAAGCTACACGACGTCGGCAAACTCATCTTCTATATGCTTGAAAACGAAGCTCGAAAAAACGAGTAACGCCAGCGTGATACCAAATGAGACGAGCAAACTGCGCCACTCGAACTCTGCGTTCAGCAAAGCGGCGCGAAACCCATCGATGACGCCAGTCAAAGGATTCAGTTGGTAAAGCCATTTCCAGTTTGCCAGCACGAAAGTCGTCGGATAAATCACCGGCGATGCGAATAGCCAGAGTTGCAGCAACACCGGAAGAACCGTGCCGACGTCGCGGTATTTCACGTTCAACGCGGAGAACAGCAGGCCGAGGCTCAACGCCAGCAAGGTCAAATGCAGAATAAGAAATGGGACGAGCAAAACGGCACTCGTAAGAGGGCGGCCGTAGTAGATCATTAAAACGAAGAGGATCAGCGAAGCAACCAGAAAGTCTGAGAGCCTGACCAGTACAGTCGCCATGGGCACGAGAGAGCGCGGGAAGTAAACTTTTGTAATCATCTGCGCGCTTGCAATGAGACTGTGGCTGCTGGTCGATACGGCATTCGAGAAGAACGTCCACGGCAGCAGTCCCGAATAAAGGAAGAGTACGTAAGGCACATTGCCCGATGGCACGCGCGCAATCTTTCCCAGAAATACAGCGAAGACCAGCGTCATGAGGATTGGTTGCAAGACAACCCAGGACACTCCAAATAGAGTTTGCTTATATCGCACTTTCAGATCGCGCCAAACCATGAAGTAAAGTAGTTCGCGATGGGCCCAAATGTCGCGCAGCTCGAGCGGCATCCATTTTTTTCTGGCACGGATCTTAAGCAACGGATGCAACGGTAGCGAAACCTGGTGGTAAGCGCGTTCAGAAAACTCGCCGCGCGACTTCGGTTGTCGAGACACACCTAAACTGGCGTTTTCGCTAATGGTCATAAGCAGACTCAGGCAAACGGGACGAGTGCGAAATCAAGAACTGACGTGATTGGGCCTGAAGGCAAAACTTCATTACTGTTCCATCTAGTGTGGGCAACTCAGTCTAGAGGGCTCACTCAGCATGCGTCAAGCAGACTTCTTGCGGGCTCACAGCGTCTTGAAGGGCAACTCTCCAGCGTGTACATTGACCGAACTTGCTAACGAGTCTAATCGATGAGAATTGCAGTTTGGCATAACTTGCCCAGCGGTGGGGGAAAGCGCGCTCTCTATTACCACGTTCGTGGTTTGGTTGAGCGCGGACATCAGGTTTCGTGTTGGTGCCTGGATTCTGCCGACCAATCATTTCTGCCGCTGTCAGAATTTGCTCCTGAACGAGTTGTCCCGACGGAGTTCAGAAGACCACGCGCAGGATTCACGAGTTGGCTGGCTCCCTGGTACAGCGAAGCGATCGCGCGCATGCAAGCGTTCGACGAGGCATGCAGGCTTTGCGCGCAGGAAATTGCGGCGGGGCAATTCGATCTGCTATTTGCGAATAGTTCAGTTGGCTACTACGTGCCTTTTATCCTGCGACATCTGGACATGCGAAAGGTGTTGTATCTTCAGGAGCCCTGCCGGTTCCTATATGAAGCAGCACCAGTTTTGCCGTGGGTTTCCGGCGCTGAAGAGGAGTGGGGTTCGACTTTATTCAACCCGCGGAGAATACGGGCGAATTA
>WNFR01007107.1_pt1 | contig 11397 bp, 10 predicted proteins | sample 5400221 | NCBI WGS metagenome assembly WNFR01 (sample SAMN13153357, study PRJNA577476) | soil metagenome | isolation source: 40 cm soil under Madrone tree | place: USA:California | collected 2016-06-14 | reverse complement strand
CGCCAGCCAGCAGGATGCATCCGATTCCGTCATCGGCTTCGAGATCCTCGACTGCGGCGGCGATTTCGCGAAACACGCCGAAGGACAGCGCATTGAGCATCTTCGGGCGGTTGAGCGTGATAATGCCGACCGCGCCTTTGCTTTCGACAATGATGTGTTCGAACGTGCTCATGGTCCACCCCGCGCCTGTTTTCGCGGGCAATGTGCCCGCTGGCGGGATGGGCTTCAAGTGGGGTTTGGGATAATGCGTCATCCCGCGATTGCGAGGAGCGCAAGCGACGAAGCAATCCAGTCTGCGCCTGCGGCCTCTGGATTGCTTCGCGGAGGGCCCCTGTCATCGGGCGGCGCCTTGCGCCGACCCGTTGGTTCGCAAATGACGAACGGTGGTCGTTACCGGCTAGGCCATGAACATGCGCGCGGCGGAGGCCATAGTCAGCAGAGCTCCGAAGCCGATGAAGATTTTCCCGATCAGGGAGGTCTGGTCCCAGGTGGAGCTTTCGTTGCTGTCTGCTGCCATCACGGTCGCGGCAGGCGCGGCGGGTGCCTCGGCCGCGGCCATCGCCAGGGTCGGCGCAGGTCGCGTGGTTTCGCGCAGCGTACGATCGACGTCGTTGAGCTGATCGGCGGAAACGAGCTGAGTCTCAGCGGCCGGTTGCGCGTCGGCCGCATTGTCCGGCGCGGTCTGCAGAATCTCGTTGGCCCGCGCGGACATCGCCTTGGCTTTACCGGCTGGCGTGTCGGCGGACGCCAGTCGTGCATTGGCGTTGGCCACTGATGGCGGGATCGCGGTCGGACTGTCGCCGTCGTCGGCCGTGACATCGGTTGTGGCGGGTTTCTTAGCCGTAGAGGATTTCAGCGCCACCTTGCTGGATTTACGATGTGCGTGGCGCGCGGCGTGTTTGGTGTATTTGTCCAGCGCAATGGGTGCCCCTGCGGCATTTTCCGGTTTCGAACTTGTGGCTGCATTGTCTGCGTCTGCGCCCGCCGCCTGCGATGGCCCTGCGAAACACACAAAGAGCCCTGTTGCTAGTATCAATGCGGAGCGCCCGTTGGCTCTGGTTGTCATTGCAATCTCCCCATTTGCCAGCCCCAAAGCGGAATCAGACCTCGCGGCGTGTCCGCAGCGGGGCAAAAAAGGGGAATCTTCGCGCGAGTCCGGGCGAAAGCTGGGCAACCGCATCGTGCCGGTGAGTACTTCCCAAGCATTTCGTTCGCGAAACCTTTTTGGAATCAATGCCGCGGGTGCTAGCCGGACCGATCGATGCTATGAGCCTGCGGGTGCGAGAATTTGTCGTCGCGATTCCCAAACCGGGCGCGATGATCCCAATGCTTTCCGGAAGCGTGATCACGATTTCGTGATTGATGCCGTCGGTCGTAACAAATTGAAAGGTCGATCGAATTGCAGTGTGGGAGCGTGCGTGCCCGAACGTGAAGATGAATGGACCGGCCTGATGCGGTCGGCCATTTCAGGTGACAGTGCGGCGTATCATCGTCTGCTCAAGGCCGTCACACCGGTACTGAGGGCCGCGGCGCGCCGGGGTCTGGCGCGGGCAGGGCAACCGGTCGATCAATCCGAGGACGTTGTGCAGGACATTTTGTTGGCGGTGCATCTGAAGCGGCATACCTGGGACGCCAACGCGCCGTTCGCGCCGTGGCTGTTTGCGATCGCCCGCAACAAACTGATCGATTCGCTGCGCCGCCGCGGCCGGCGGGTTTTCGTCAACATCGACGATTTCGCCGAGACGATCCCGGGCGAGCCTGCCGCGGAGACCGCGCCTGCGAGCGAGGTCGCGGCCCAGCTCCAGTCCCTGCCGGCGCGTCAGCGCGACGTACTGCAGTCGATCGCGGTCGACGGCGCATCGATCAAGGAAACGGCGGCGAAATTCGCGATGAGCGAGGGCGCGGTGCGCGTGGCGCTGCATCGCGGGCTTGCCAGCCTCACCGCCAAACTACGGGAACAATGAGAAATGGAAACCGATCAGCTCATTCGAACCCTCGCCGCCGATAACGCGCACCGCGCGCGGCCGGTCGGGTTCGTGCTGGCACTGGCGTTACTCGCTGCGGTGCCGGTTTCGGTGACGATGTTCTTCGCGGAGCTGGGCGTCCGTCCGGATGTCATGACCGCGATGCGCAATCCGTTCTTTGATCTGAAGTTTGCGGTGACGCTGGCGCTGGCGATCCCGGCCATCGCCATCAGTCTGCATTTGTCGCGGCCGGAAGCCTCGCTGCACGGCTGGGCGTGGCTGCTGCTGATCCCGGCCGGACTTCTCGTCATCGGGACCGCAAGCGAGATGATGATGCCGCAGCGGTTGCCGATGATGACGCGCCTGGTCGGCACCAATTCGCGCACTTGCTTGACGGCTATTCCGCTGATGTCGCTGCCGCTGCTGGCGGCGGCGCTGGTCGGCTTGCGCCACGGCGCGCCAACACGGCCCGCGGTAGCAGGCGCGATCGCCGGACTGTTATCGGCGGGTTTGGCGGCGACGCTATACGCCTCGCACTGCACCGACGATTCACCGCTGTTCGTGGCGACCTGGTACACCATTGCGACCGCGTCGGTCACCGCCATCGGCGCGGTGGCGGGATCCCGGGTGCTCAGGGTTTAGCTTTTTTGAGCTGTTGACCCTTTTGACTCCAACAGATCAGAGGCCGGGACATCGGCGGTATTGCGGTTCACGCCGCCGCTCGGTGATGGCGCAATCCCAATCGAGCGAAGTCCTGGTCTCGAGAGTCGTCACCGATCTTGTGGCCGGCGCCGGCTTGAATTCTCCGAATGCCGATCGCGTGAACTCAAGGGTCTTCCGGGCCGATGGGACTTGTCCGCCGCGAGCGTATGACTCACGCGGCCGGCGCTGTGGTCTGCTGCATGCGGTGGAAGCGCAGCACCTGCTGCGCAGTCGAGGGCCGCAGCCGTTCGTAGGTAGCCTTGCATGTCCCAAGGTCGACCGGCTTCATGCCAGAGAGATCGTCGCGCATGTTGATGATCGCCTTGACGGTCGGCCACGATATCCCCGAAACCTTGGCCAGGATCATCACGCCTTCGGCGCAGGTTTCCACCATCATATTTTCTGCGATCGACACCGGGACGTTGGCGAGTGCCGCGATCGCCGCATTGGCTTCGTCGAATTTGCCGGCCTGGGCAAATGCCGCCACCTGCAATTCGTCGAGCCGGCCGTCATCGTATAATGATTTGACGAGCGCGTGGGCGATCACAGTTTCTTGGGTGATGGCCGAGGGCGCGGCGCGCGCCAGCCGCGTCGCCTCCCGCACCGCGGTCGGCACGTCTCCCGCCTGCTGCGGGTTGGCGGCCTCGAGCCGCGCCCGCACCGTCACTGAGGCCTTCGCGATCAGTTTCAAATAGAGGTGCCGCGGAATCGTCGGACGCAGGCCGATGCAGGTCGCAAGGTTATCGTCGCCCTCGGCGCGATTTATCAGCCGGGTGAAGCCGCGCTCGGAAAATTCCGCGCCGGGATTGTTGACAGTGCTGTGGATCACCTCGTCATCGCCGCGTAGCACCAGCACGTCGGTCACCGCGCCGCTCAGCACCCTTCGCGTTGAAATCGCCAGCAAATGCGCCTGGCTCTTGTTGCGCGCGGTCTCGATCAGCGTGTCGTCGTCGAGCCGCTCCGACAGGGACAGCACCGGAGCTGCGACCTCGATCAGATCGTCGAACGCCAGCGCGCGAATGGTGAGCGGCGGCGCGGTATCGATCGGAGCGAGACGATTGGCCAGCAGCACCTTGGCGGAGGTCTCGATGTGATTCGTCAGGCACTGGAAGACGTCGTCGAACAGCCCGATCTCTTGGTCGGAATAATCCACCGCTCCGCTGAGGAAAAGATCGGTCACGCGGCGCAGGGTTTCGACCCGGCGCGCGACGGTTCCATGCGCGAGCGTGGTCTGCAATTCGTCGAGCAGATTTTCGGAAGTGGTAGCGGATTTAAAACTCATGACTCTGTCCTGGAGCGTTTGCTGACCGGCGACGGTTCTTCGTCCCCGGTAACGGAAGTGGTCGGATTCAGGTGCTGGCAATGCGGTTGCGTCCTTGTGCCTTGGCTAAGTAGAGCCCGTTGTCGGCGCGGGCGAGAAATGCGTCCGCGGTCTCATCGGGTCTCAGCGTCGCGACGCCTGCGGAAATCGTCACCCGCATGCCGGGCGAGAACGCACTCCAGTCGAGATCGGCGATGATCGCGCGAAGCCGGTCGAGGATGCGCGCGGCGACGTCATTTGGCGTATCGGGAAGCACCAGCAGGAATTCCTCGCCACCGTAACGGCCGAACCTGTCGATGTTGCGGATGTTTGCGAAAACGGTGATGGCGAATGTCCTTAGCACTTCATCGCCGGTGGGATGGCCATAGGTGTCGTTGATGAGTTTGAACCAGTCGAGATCGATCAGCGCGATCGAGCAGGGCGTCTTCTTGCGATGGGCGCGGGCCCTCGCGTCATCCAGCATCCGCATGATGCAGCGGCGGTTGAACGAGCCGGTCAGCTCGTCGAGTTCGGCGAGCTCTTCGATGCGCTTGTAGGCTTCCTTGAGCTCGAGGCCGCGTTTGTAGAGCGACTGTCGCAACGAACTGGAGAATATCCCGAGAAACATGCAGCGTCCGATGCTCAGGATGAACATCAACATCGTCGTGAAGCGCTCCAGATACGTGCTGTGCGGAATCGAGATCGGTTTATCGGTCAGCAGAAACAGCCCGGCAAGGCCGAACGCCATCGCGGTCCACACAATTGCCGTTTGCCGCGGCGTCGAGCGCAGCGAGCTGAAGTTGAACACGACGAACAGAGTGCAGAGAAACATCACGCCGATTTCCGGCACGATGTAAGTGAAGGTCAGCATGATCGCCATACTGACGATCGATTGCGACGCGACGAAATAATGATCCTTGAAGCGCTCGTTGAAGCCCGTTTCCGACAGCACCAGATAGCAGGCGACGAAAACGAGACCGGAGGCGGCGTATGCCGGGCCGATCGTCGCCGGTATGGTGCCGGCGTAGGCATAGATCAGCAGCACGAACGCATCGATGACGTAGCCGACGGCGATCATTCCCTGAATTTGACGGCGCTGCTTCGCGCGGCGCGACAACGCCTTCGCCGTCAGCTCGGGACTCGCGCTGTCCAGCTCAGCCGCAATTGGATTCAGGAAAGGGGAGGCAACGGTGCCCATGGTCTCGCCAATTCGAGGAATTTAAGCCGCCAAAATCCAAAATCTAAGTAGGAAAGCGTTTAGGTTTGGTATCTTTCGCAGCTGAATCTCGCATCAGCGGTCGGCATTGCCCTTGTTTGGCAATGGAAATTAGCCGGATGCCGGTAGTGTGATGCGACGCCGCGAATCCGGCGGGGCAGGCGGAAGGCGGATGGGGCACGCAAATGCTGTTTTGCGGGCCAAGCATTGCTAAGGTCGGCAGCGGATAGCCGGAATATAAAGAAAGTATTTCTGTATTATGATACCAATTTTCCCATTTCTTTCGCCTCTCTACCTACGATGGTTGCCAAACAAGGCCCTTGCGTGCGGTACATCACAGATGCAGGCCAGGTATTGCGATAATTTGAAGAATTTTGCCTTTCCAATCGAACCACCCGCGAACCCAACCCGACCAACCTTGCGAGACGGCCATTGAGTGCGACACAGGCGGCTTCGGACGACGTCCTGATCGCTCGGATCGCTCAAGGCGACCGCCTCGCCATGCAGGTGCTCTATGGAAGGCACCATGTCAGGGTGTTTCGCTTCGGGTTTCGACTCGTGCGGGATGAACAGGTTGCGGAAGACCTCATCAGCGAGGTCTTTCTCGATGTGTGGCGCCAGGCTGGCAAGTTCGAAGGCCGATCCGCCGTTTCCACCTGGCTTTTGGCAATTACGCGATTTAAGGCCCTGTCTGCGCTGCGCCGCAGGAAGGACGTTGAACTGGACGATGAGGCCGCCAATGCGATCGAGGATACTTCAGACGATCCGGAAGTTTCGGTGCAGAAGAAGGATACCAGTGACGCGTTGCGCAAGTGCCTGACCGCACTTTCGTCGGAACATCGGGAGATCATCGATCTTGTCTACTACCACGAGAAATCTGTGGAAGAGGTGGCTGAAATCGTCGGTATCCCGGAAAACACCGTGAAGACGCGCCTGTTTTATGCGCGCAAGAAACTTGCCGCACTGCTGAAGGCAGCCGGCGTGGAACGAGGCTGGCCATGATGGCGATGAGCAAAAAAATACTGGAGCAAGAACCCAGTGAAATAGAAATGCTATTGCCATGGCATGCAGCCGGCACGTTGAATGCGCGCGATGTCCGCCGCGTCGACGAAGCGCTCGCCCGCGATCCCGAGCTTGCGAAGCAATACGCCGCGATCCGGGAAGAATACGCCGAAACCATTGATCTCAACGAAAGCCTCGGTGCGCCGACCGCGCGCGCTATGCAGAAGCTGTTCACGGCGATCGACGCAGAGCCGGCGCGCAAGCCGTCGGCGTCGGGCAATATCTCCGCGCGCATCGTCGAGTTTTTCGCAAGGCTCTCGCCGCGAACGTTGGCCTGGTCGGCAAGCCTTGGCGCGCTGGCGCTGCTATTGCAGGCCGGCGTGATCGGCGCGGTGCTGGTGAAGAATGAGGCCGCCTCGTACCAGACGGCGTCGTTGAGCACGAACGAGCCCATCACGCGCGATTTGGGGGCGGGAGCGCCACCGCGCGCTCTGGTGCGGTTCGCGCCGGAGGCACGCGTCGCCGACATCACGGCACTGCTCGACAGCTATCAGGCCTCGATCGTCGACGGCGCTAAAGGCGGCATGTTCCGGCTGCAATTCGGCAATAGGGCGATGTCGAAGGATGAAATCGCCAGCCTGATGAGCAAGCTGCAAAACGAGAAGATTGTCAGTCTCGCGGTGGCTACGCCGTAAAGCCGCGCTGCGTTTTCCTCAATAGCGCATGAACCCGAGGTCTCATGGTCCACGATCGTCCCAGATGGCGGATTAAGACGCGGCATGCGGCGTTGGCCGTTGCGGCTTTGCCGTTTGCGTATTTCGATGGCTCGGCGGTTCACGCGCAAAGTATCATGCGTTCGCCCAACCTCAACATCGAGTCGCGCATCCCAAGCATCAATCCGACAATGGCGCCACGGATCGATCCTAACATCGCCGGCAGGGCGGTTACGGGAATCGGTAGAACGACACCTAACCTCAGGACATATCCGGCCTGCAGCTACGCCTATCGCAACAGCGACGGCGAATGCCGGGACCAGCCGGTCTCGTCGGCAGATGGCGGCGGCACCGGCGGTGCGTCGGGCAAAAACAAGAACAGCGCCCCGCGCCGCAACGCTGCGCAGACAGGCCTCAACCTGCGCACGGTCGCAGGCGAAATCGTGGCCGAAATCGACGGCTCGCTGTCCGACGCGCAGGCCGACGAACTGGCGCGGCGCCACGGCCTCGCGCGTCTGGAATCGCAGAATTTTCCGCTTGTAGGCTCTACCATAGGCCTTTTCCGCGTCACCGACCGGCGCACGGTAGAGGTCGTGAGCCGCGAACTCGCCACTGAGGCCAGCGTTCGCGCGGTGCAGCCGAATTTTCGTTATGTCCTGCAGGACCAGAAGGCTGCGTTGACGGAAGGCGATCCCGCGCAATACGCGATCGCGAAACTTCGATTGCCCCAGGCGCATACGCTGGCCTACGGTGCCAACGTCATCATTGCCGTGATCGATTCCGGAATCGACGTCAAACACCCGGAATTCGCGAACGCAATTGCAGACGCCTTCGATGCGCTCGGCAGCAAGGAAGGCCCGCATGTCCACGGCACCGGCATTGCCGGCGCGATCGTGTCGCACGCGCGGCTGATGGGGAGCGCGCCGGCGGCGCGGATTTTGGCGATCCGCGCTTTCGGCGTGACGCCGAAGGGCGCGGAAAGCACCTCGTACGTGATCCTGAAAGGACTGGACTACGCAGCGGCGCACGGCGCGCAGATCGTCAATATGAGCTTCGCCGGTCCGAAGGATCCGCTGATTGAACGCGGTATCGCCGCCACAATCGCGAAGGGCATTGTGATGGTCGCCGCCGTCGGCAATGCCGGACCGAAATCGCCGCCGCTCTATCCCGCCGCCAATACAAATGTGATCGCGGTCACCGCCACCGACGCCCAGGACAGACTGTTTGCGGCATCGAACCGTGGCAGCCATATCGCCATATCCGCTCCTGGCGTCGATATCTTCCTCCCCGCACCGGACGAAAAATACCAGATGACGTCCGGCACCTCATTTTCCGCCGCCTACGTCAGCGGCCTCGCAGCCCTGATGCTCGAGCGCAATCCTGCATTGAAGCCGGACGAGGTGCGCGCGATCCTGATGAAAACCGCCCGTGATCTCGGCGCGCCCGGCCGCGACGATCTGTTCGGCGCAGGGGAGGCGGATGCCTATGCGGCGGTCTCGGCCGTCGCCACCGCGCCAGCCGCGGTTTCCGACACCCCTGCCGCCGAAAAGGTTTCGGATCGGCCGGAAGTTCCCGCGACCACGGCCCTGAGCCAGCCGGCCGCCATGGCGTCCGACAAATCGGCCGCTGGCGGAGGCAATCGCCCCGCCGGGCAATAATTTTCCGTCCAAAAATCCCTGCCAAAAAGTTAAAAAAATCGCAGGGCCGTTTGAACGTGCGGAGACCCTCCCGCGACACAACTATGTGGGAGCGGTTATCCCTCCCCCATCGAGGCTGTATTCGGCGCGAGCGCCCATCCACCCCAAGCGCCCATATAGCTTGACCCGTCCGGTTGTCCCCCCGGACGGGTCTTTCGTTTTCGGGGAAGCGCCTATGGGCCTATCCGCTCAACACCAATCGGGCTGTCATTGCCGGGCTTGATGTTCAGTCCGGAGACATGGCCGACACCTGTTCGGAGACATCACCGACACTTTTACCTGCCGTCAAGTTGATGGTCGCGACTTGATGAGCCGCGAAGAAAACGCCGTATTGATCCTCGTTTGACGTAGGCCTGATGGCGAGACGCTCGCCACGCAAGGCCTGCGGAACCTTCCAGAGCCGGCCTTGCCTGGCGTCTAGTAACGTTGCTGCTGGACAACGCAAAAGTTTTCCACAGAATATCCCTGTCACGTTCCAATTGATTCGTCCCCCGTTGCGTCCGCGTCCGTTCTTTCTCCTTACGGGCTGATTCATGACACATCGAGCAGACGTGGTACGTGGCCGCGACGTTATTGCGCGCTGGTGCGCTCTTGCCGAGCAGCGGTTGGAGCACCTCACCGAACTGTTCGATACCGGCCGCTGGCGCCGCTATCACAGCGAACTCGCCTTTCTCGAAAACATCCAGGAGGCCAAGGCCGCGGTGGAAATCTGGCGCGATCTGTCGTTGCGCGAGGCTTCCCGCGACAATTCCGCCGTCGACGTCTCCTGGCTCGGCCGCACCAGAGCGATGCTGCCGCGCGGCGAGACCTTGCCCGATCAGGTTCATCGGCTGCAGCCGCAGCCGGCGCAGATCCCGGCCGAACCGCCGCCCGATGTTTCGATTGCAGCGGAAACCGATCGCGTTTGTTCGGACGACGCGCCTTCCGCCCCGGAGGGGGACGCGCCGGCCATGGACCCAGCCCTGAGAAACGCTCCGGAGCTGACGCTGGACATGTCAGCGATACAGGAACGCTATCCGCTGCTGCGCAATGCCCTGTAGGGTTGCAAGACACGCTTGCGCGCTGCGCCTATCTTCTCACCGCATTCGTCCCCATCACTAACCTGGGCAAAACGTTGCGCGCCCTCGGCGGACAAATCCGGCGTAATCGGCGCGTTTTGGTATTGGTTTCGCGCAACCTATTGGAGATTATGAATGCTCATTATCGAGCGTCGTAATTCAGTTCCACGCTGGTACTATATTTTTTTCGCCATAGCGATGTTCTCGATCGGCGCTTTCGGAGCGCTAATGACCATGCATATTCGTTGGCGTCCGAAAGCGAAAAAGAAATCCTGACCTTTTTTGGCATGTTCAGCGAGTAGGTGCGGGCAAAGCCAACGGGTCGCGCGAACGCGCGCCCGATGACAGGCTCCGCGTGCCCACCAGAGTGCTCGACGAATGAACCGGTGGGCACGGCGCAGATGCGCCTCTTGCCCCACCCTACGAAGTCCGGGCCGCCTGTCTTGTCAGCTTTACCAACTCCAGAAGCATCGCTTCGCCGGCGTCGACCAATCCCTCCAGCGTGACGCGGTGGGTCATGCCCTTGCGCCGCGATTGTACGCCGCGCGCGAGCAGCGGTATGTGTACGAACGCGGCAAGCGCCGGGCCGTCGTCTTTGGACGTCGCTTCGATCGCGCGCCAGCTCAAATAGTTGCAAAGATAGCTGCCGGCGTTGCGTGAGGGGCGCGCATCGATCCCGGTGCTATCAGCCGCGCGCAGCAGTTTGGCGGTGTGCGGGCCGAACATCATGGCGTCGGCGCCGTCAATGATCGAGCCTTTCCGCGCACGGTTGCGATCGGCGTCGGGGAACAGCGTGGTGATCGCATTTCGGGCGCGGGTTTCGATCCGGACATGCGCCGTGCGATCCGCGAGGCCGAACATCAGGAGTGCTTGCGGGCGACGTTGGACGATGAGTTCGGGGAGTTCCCGGTCGACCGTGCCGCAGGTGACATGGAAGATATGGCCGATCAGTTCGACATCGCCGAACGCAGGGCGGCGCAGCTGCGTCAGCCGCTTCACCAGGGGCATCGTCGGGTTGTACGGCGCACCGGGAAACGGGCCGAAACCGGTGATGAGGACGCGGAGTTTGTCGGTCATTCGGTCAAGCCCTCCTACCGTCATGCCCGCGAAGGCGGGCATCCAGTAAACGCCGACGTTTGTGTGATTCCCCATGGCTGATCTGGAATACTGGATCGTCCGCCTTCGCGGACGATGACTCTCTCATATGAAGTTCATCCTGGCTCACCTCAGCAGCTCCGCGATCTGCTCGGCCGCCAGCGCCGGTGTGATGCGGCCTTCGGCTACTTCGGCTTCGGTCTTTTTCACTTTCGCACGGATCGCCGGATCGGCGCGCAGCCGCGCCATCATCCGTTGCTCCAGCATCGACCACATCCATTTCACCTGCTGCTGCCGGCGCCGCGCCGCGAATTCACCCGAGGCGTTCATCGCGGTGCGGTGATCCAGAATTTTCCGCCACAGTTCGGGAATGCCGGTGCCGGTGAGCGCCGAATAGGTCAGCACCGGCGGATGCCAGTGCTCCGAGCGGGGGTTGAGGATATGCAGCGCGCCGCGATATTCGGCCGCGGCAAGATTGGCACGCTTGATGTTGTCGCCGTCGGCCTTGTTGACCGCGATCATGTCGGCGAGTTCGACCAGGCCCTTCTTGATGCCCTGCAATTCGTCGCCGGCGCCCGGCAGCATCAGCGCCAGGAAAAAATCGGTCATATCGCACACCGCGGTCTCGGATTGCCCGATGCCGACGGTTT
>WNFR01019704.1_pt1 | contig 11399 bp, 7 predicted proteins | sample 5400221 | NCBI WGS metagenome assembly WNFR01 (sample SAMN13153357, study PRJNA577476) | soil metagenome | isolation source: 40 cm soil under Madrone tree | place: USA:California | collected 2016-06-14 | reverse complement strand
GGATCGCGCAAATCCTCGTAAAACTGGGGGAACTGCCAGGGCGTGAGCAAGCCCTTGTACACGATGGTCTGCGAGGAGAGCGAGCAGATGTAAGATCGCGGCGGCAAGAGCGATTCCGCTCGTTTTCTCAAAAGAGCCAGACGCCACTCGAATCGCGCGGCGCCCCGCGCGGCATGGAAGGGTTCGACAAAAAACTGCCAAATTTCGGGCATCGTTTCGAGCGCGCGGCGCCCCAAAGAATTGGTATTCACCGGCACGTGGCGCCACCCGACGACACGCAGCCGCTCGGTGTCCGCCGCGGCTTCAACGGCCGCGCGGGCATCCTCAACCACGGAAGAAGGAAGAAAGGCGAAGCCGACCGCGAACATTTCTGGCAGGTCAATTCCCTGCTCGTGAGCACGGGCCCGGAAGAAAGCCTGCGGGAGCGAAGTGAGCAAACCGGCACCGTCGCCGCTGGCTCCATCCGCGTCGACTCCTCCGCGGTGAGTGAGGCGCTCTAAAGCGGTCAAAGCAAACTGGATAATGTCGTAGTTGGGGGCACCACCGAGGCGGGCGATGAAGCCTGTACCACAGGCGTCGTGGTCTAGGTGGCCCCAGTTGGGGTGACGACCCCGAGTCGAGCGGGATCGCGCATCCTGAAGACCGCTTTGGCCTCGACCATGCTGATGGTACATACCAGTTTATTAAACGGGTGGAGGTTGGATGTACAACGCAGAATTTTGATTCTCTGAATTGATTTCTTGATAAGTGAGGCCCCGAGTGCTCGAATCGCTAGAACTTGGTCACTTCGGAGAACTGGAAGTCACGAACTTTCATGGCGGGCACGACCATCTCGAACGCCTCTTCGCCGGTGGCACGCACGGCGGGACCCAGCAATTCGACATTCTTGAGCATTTCAATGATCGACTGGTTGAAGCGAAAGTTCCGCACGGCGCCGCTAACCAGCCCATTATCAACAAGAAACAGGCCATCGCGAGTCATGCCGGTCATCACCTTTTCGTACGGATCGACTTCGCGGATGTACCAGAGGCGGGTCACGAGCAACCCTCGTCGGGTGGAGGCGACCATTTTCTCTATCGACGAATCTCCGCCTCCGAAGACGAGATTCATGGGCGCTTCCCCGTATTCATTCGGCAGGGCAAAACCGTGCCCGGTGGGCTGTTTGCCGGCGGCTTTGGCGGCCGCGCGTGAATAGACGAGATTGATGGGGATGCCGCGATCCACCAGCAATACCCGCTGACGCGGCATTCCCTCGCCATCGAACGGCGCGCCCTGTTGCAGCGGATGATAGACGTCGTCGCTGATGCTGATGTTCTGACCAAAGAGCTGCTTGCCCATGCGTTCGTTCAGGCAGGAGCGTTTGTCTTGCAGCGCGGTGGCGGAGAAATCATAAAAAAGAAACCCGACGAGATCGAGCACTGCCGCGGGTTCGAGGATTACCGTGTAACGTCCAGGCGGAAGCTCGCGCGCGTTGACGGCAAGATGCGCTTTCTCGCAAGCCCGCTCGGCGAGTTTCTGTGGGTCGAACGCGCGGACATCAGCGGAGTTGGCTTTGGCCCAACTCGCCGCAGAGTCTTCCTGTGCGGTGATGGAAAATTCGGAATGCGTTTCGCGATAGGCAGCAAAAAGGCCGCGCGAATTGCCCAAAGAGGACTGGCTTTGGCCGTTCGAATAGATTCCAGCGGCGACCTGGCGTTTCTTGACGGCCAAATCACAGGCACGCCGGACGGCCCGGGCCCGCTCCTCAGCAGAGAGAGCGGCAGTCTGCTTGAAGAACCGGTTTACGCGGCGATAGCGCTGCCCTCCGGGCATCGGCAAGAGGCGCGGATCCTTCGGCTGGCTGTGAGCAAGGGAGAGAGAAGCTTCGATCGCGGCGCGGAGCGAGTCCTCATCAATGCGATTGGTTGTGGCGCGCGCGGTGCGGCCATCGACGACCGTGCGAATCGAAACTGTCAGCCCATGCTCGGCGACGTTCTGGTGAATGGCGTTGTTGGCGAACCGGGTCAACGCGTCCGCAACTTCATCCACGTGGACTTCCGTCTCGTCGGCTCCCGTGGATTTCGCCAGACGAAGAACCGTATCGACGATGCGGCGAAGCTCGCGCTCGTGGAGAAGCTCCGCGGCTCCCGCGCTCGCCCCCGTTGACGCTTTCTTCGTCTTGGCCGTCGGTGTCATTGGTCCGAAAATGCCGTCCCGATATGCACGTTGCGGAAGCGCGCCGGGGAAGCCCCATGGCCCGTGCCCATGGTCTGCATGGGCTGCCCTTTTCCGCAATTGGGCGTGCCCCACAGCGTCCAGTGATCGAACTTGCAGATGGCATCGCAGGAATTCCAGAACTCAGTCGTAATTCCGCTGTAGCTGGGATTCTTCAGCATGCGGACTTTCTTTCCGCCTTTGATCTCCCAGCCGATTTCGGTTGAAAACTGAAACTGGTAGCGCCGGTCATCGATGGACCAGGAGCGATTCGTCTCCATCAGGATTCCGTCGTGCGTGTCGGCAATCAGATCGGTGTAGTCCCACGTGCCGGGCAGCAAGCTGACGTTCGTCATTCGAATGATCGGCAGGCGGTTCCAGCTTTCTGTGCGCATCGTTCCGGAAGAGCGTTCCAGGCCCACCAGATGCGCCGTTTCGCGATTCGAAAGATACCCGCGGAATTTCCCATTTTTAATGATATCCGTGCACTGCGCGGGAACGCCTTCGTCGTCGTAGGCAAAGGTACCGAGTCCCTGCCCGTGGTCGAGCCGGGCGTCTGCGACGACGTTGACAATGCTCGAAGCGTATTGCAGCTGGTTCAACTGGTCGAGCGTCAGAAAACTCGTGCCAGCGAAATTCGCTTCCTGACCCAGAACTCTGTCCAGCTCGATGGGATGGCCGATAGATTCGTGGATCTGCAGGCCGAGCTGGCTGCCACCGAGGATGAGGGTGCCGACCTTTTCCGGGCATTGCGGCGCGGAATGAAGCGCGGCGGCTTCTTCGGCTATGACCGGCGCGTGTCTCAGCAAATCGAGCGATTCGACGAGTTCATAACCTTGCAGCGAATGCTGGCCGCCAAAACTGCTGGGATAAGAACGCTTTTGAATTTCTTCATCCTGAAACGAAGTGGCGGCAATTCCGCAACCTGAAATCACTTTGCGTTGGTGAATACGCGAGCCGATGGTGGATGCAAACCAGGAATCGATCTTGCGGAATTGCATGTCCGTTTCCGTCAGCGTCACGCCTTTCACGCGGCGCATTTCGGCGTCGGCGGCAAGCAGCAGCGCCAGCTGCGTTTCGAGGGGAATTTCGAACGGGTCCTTGCGGAACGGGCTCTGCCAACTGTCCACGTAAGCTTTTTCAGGGGCAAGAACAACTTCGCTGCGCTTCGCCAGTGCTGATGCCTTCGCGATGGAAACAGCCTGCGCCGCGCAAGCCGCGACGCCTTCCCGTGTCAATCGATCCGTGGAGGCGAAGCCCCAGGCACCATTCGCCAGCACGCGAATGCCTAGGCCGATCGATTCGCTCTGGGACAGAGTGCCGACCTGGCCGTTTTTTGTGGTGAGGTCGCGCTGGCGCAAATGCATGACGCGGACGTCGCCGTAGGCGGCGCCGCGTAGCTTGGCGGTATCAAGGGCGTTTGTGCAGAGATCCCACATGGGTGTCCATCAAGTTGGAAAAACTATCGGTAGATGCACAGGGCGCAGCATGCTGCGCCACTACAAACATAACACCAGCCGGGAATGGCAGGGAGAGTTACGTGCCTTCCTGCCAGGAAGCAAGGTAATGTTCCTGCTCGGGGGTGAGCTTGTCGAGCCTGTGGCCCATGGATTCGAGCTTGAGGCGCGCGATTTCCTTGTCCAGGTGCTCGGGAACGACATACACCTGCGGCTTGAGGTTTTTGTAGTTGGCGCTCAGATATTCGGCGGAAAGCGCCTGGTTGGCGAAGCTCATGTCCATGACCGAAGCGGGATGTCCTTCGGCAGTGGAAAGATTGACGAGGCGCCCTTCAGCAAGCAGGTACACCTTGCGGCCATCCTTCATTTTATATTCATCGACGAGCGGGCGAACTTCCTTCTTCCCGCCGGACAACTTCTCAAGCGATGGAATGTCGATCTCCACGTTGAAGTGGCCGGAGTTGCAAACAATCGCCCCGCCCTTCATCTTTTCGAAATGCTCGCCGCGGATCACGCTCTTGCTTCCCGTCACGGTGATGTAAACGTCGCCTTCCTTGACCGCTTCGGCCATGGGCATTACCCGGAATCCATCCATCACCGCTTCGATGCCCTTCACCGGGTCGATTTCCGTGACGATCACGTCCGCGCCAAGTCCCTTGGCGCGCATAGCCACGCCGCGCCCGCACCAGCCGTAACCGGCAACGACCACCTTCAGGCCGGCGAGCAGCACGTTGGTGGCGCGAATAACGCCGTCAATCGTGGACTGCCCGGTGCCGTAACGATTGTCAAAGAAATGCTTCGTCATCGCGTCATTCACGGCGATGATGGGATACTTCAGCGTGCCATCCTTAGCCATTGCGCGAAGACGAATCACGCCGGTGGTGGTTTCTTCCGTTCCGGCGATCACGTCCGGGACGAGATCGGTACGCTTGGTCAGCAGCATGGTGACCAGGTCGGCGCCGTCGTCCATGGTGAACTGCGGCTTGTGCTCCAGCGCCGCCCTCAGGTGCGAATAATACGTGTCGTTATCCTCGCCCTTGATGGCGAAGGTAGGAATGTGGTAGTCGCGATTCAGCGAGGCGGCGACTTCGTCCTGCGTGGATAACGGATTGGAGGCGCACAGCACGGCATCCGCACCCCCGTCGCGCAGCGCGATCATCAGGTTTGCGGTTTCGCTGGTCACGTGCAGACAAGCCGAAACGCGCAGCCCCTTGAGCGGTAGCTCCTTGACGAAACGCTTGCGGATCGTTTCGAGCACGGGCATTTGTTGTCCCGCCCATTCGATCTTGCGCTTGCCGGCATCGGCCAGCCCCATGTCCTTCACATCACCTTTTTTCAGTTCAGCGATTGGCAAAGTCTTGCTCCTCAGTCTTGGATTTCGTTCGGGCAGGGAGTAATCTCAATTCCCCGGTCAAAGGCCCGCACGCTGCCGGGTCTCGTGTTGCTCTAGTTCTGGAAGCTAGCGGCCTGCCCCGACTTCCGCAGTCGCGGCTGCTCCGAGGCCAGCGGCCTTGCGGAGAGCATCCGCACGATCCGTGCGCTCCCATGTGAATCCAGCCCCGCTGCGGCCGAAGTGGCCATAAGCGGCGGTGGCCTTGTAAATCGGGCGGCGCAGGTCGAGCGTCTCAATGATGCCCTTCGGAGTGAGCGCAAAAAATTCACGGATCAGGGCGGTGATTTTTTCTTCCGAGATTGCGGCTGTGCCGAAAGTCTCCGCCATGACGGAGACGGGCTCGGCTACGCCAATCGCATAAGCTAATTGCACTTCCGTCTTTCGCGCCAGGCCCGCGGCCACAATGTTCTTTGCGATGTAACGCGCCATGTAGCAAGCCGAGCGATCCACCTTCGAGGGATCCTTGCCGGAGAAAGCGCCGCCGCCGTGCCGGCTGTAACCGCCGTAGGTGTCGACGATAATCTTGCGGCCGGTCAAGCCCGCGTCGCCCATGGGTCCGCCAATCACGAAGCGGCCCGTCGGGTTGATGTGATACTTCGTTTTCGCATCCAGCATCGCGGCGGGAATGATCGGCTTAATCACGTACTCGGTGACGGCGTCGCGAAGGTCCGTGTTGGAAACCTTTTCGCTGTGCTGCGTAGAGACAACCACGCAACCGACGCGCGCCGGGCGACCGTTGCGGTACTCGACGGTGACCTGCGACTTTCCATCAGGCCGGAGAAAATCAACTTTGTTGGATTTGCGAATCTCGGCGAGGCGCTGCGTGAGGCGGTGGGCCAGCTGGATGGGCATGGGCATCAATTCTTCTGTTTCATCGCAGGCAAACCCAAACATCAAGCCCTGGTCGCCTGCTCCACCGGTATCCACGCCCATGGCGATGTCCGGCGACTGCCGCTTCACCATGCACATGACGGCGCAAGTATCTGCGTCGTAGCCGTACTTCGCGCGATCGTAGCCGACATCGCGAATGGTGCTGCGTACGAGCTGGTCGTAATCGACGTGCGCGCTGGTGGTGATTTCGCCGGCGACCACCGCCACGCCCGTGGTGATGAGCGTCTCGCAAGCGACACGCCCTTTCGGGTCGTGCCTCATGACTTCGTCAAGGACGGCGTCAGAAATCTGGTCGGCAATTTTGTCCGGATGACCCTCGGTGACAGACTCCGAGGTAAATAGGAAGTTGCGTAGGGCTTCGCTCAAACTCATTCTCCTTATTGGCTTGCGGGGGGCCGTACCGCTGCGAACCACCCTTATATTATAGACTCTGCTGAAGCTTAGAAAGTTACCATTCGCGCGGGGAAGAATCAACGCATTGATTCCAAGTAGCTCGCCCGTGCGTCAAACGGTCGAAATCAGGCTCCCAACGGCTAACTGCTGCATCCATCGGGCGACGGCTAGGCCACCCTTCGTCTTTTTGGCCATCAGGTAGGAGCGGATGAACGGGTCCAGGTCACCGTCCATCACGCGGTCCACATCGCCCACTTCGAATTTCGTGCGGTGGTCCTTGATCAGGCGGTAAGGCTGCATCACATAGGAGCGGATTTGACTGCCAAATGATATGTCCAGCTTGCTCTCGTCAAGTTTGTCGGTGTGGGCCTGGCGCTTCTGGATTTCCAGGTCGTAGAGGCGCGAGCGAAGCATCTTCATCGCCAGCTCGCGATTCTTGCTCTGGCTACGCTGGGCCTGGCATCCAACGACGATGTTGGTCGGGATGTGGGTGATGCGCACAGCGGTTTCCACTTTGTTGACGTTTTGCCCGCCTTTGCCACCCGACCGGAACGTGTCCACGCGCAGGTCCTCGGGGCGGATGTTGATCTCGATGCGGTCGTCAATTTCCGGAATCACGAAGACGGAGGCAAAAGAAGTGTGGCGCCGCGCGGCCTGATCGAAGGGCGAGATTCGAACGAGACGGTGAACCCCCGTTTCTCCCGCCAAAAGGCCGTAGGCATTTTCGCCGGAAAATTGAATCGTCGCAGATTTAATGCCCGCTTCTTCTCCCGGGGTCTCATCGAGGACTGAGGCGGTCATTCCCCGGCGTTCCGCCCATCGCAGGTACATGCGAAGAAGGATGGATGCCCAATCCTGGGATTCCGTTCCGCCCGCGCCGGGCTTGATGGTCATGATGGCGTTGAGGTGATCGGTCTCCCCAGAGAGGAGTGTTTTAGTTTCCAGTTCGGAGATGTAGGTATCCGCCGCGTTGAGCTCCCGGTCCAGCTCTTTCAGCAGATCGTTCTTTTGCTCGACGTTGGTTTCTTCCTGAGCGAGATGGATGTACGTCTCGATGTCGCCGGAGATGGACGTGAGCTTCTCGTCCGCGGCGATCTGTTCTTCGGCTCGTTTCCGCTCGCGGAGAACACTTTGTGCGGCTTCCTGATTGTTCCAGAAACTGGGATCGGCGACGCGCGCTTCGAGAGCCTTCAGGCGCTCGCGGTACTGCGGCGCGTCAAAGATAGCTCCGCACGAGCGTGATGCGCTGCTTGAGGCCTTCGTAACGGTGCTGCAGATCTTCGAGAATCATGCTTTTTCTGGTAAATCGCCCGTCAGAGGACGGACGTCACTTTGCCTTTCGAAAAGTTGTCGCAACTAGAATAACGGAAACGAGCACGCAGAGCCAGGCGAACCAGTCCCCAAAGCGCGTGTAGAGCGTTTCGTCCGTTCGATAATCATAAGGAAGATCGGCCGCGGCTCGCACATCCGGCGGAAGCGGCTCGAAGATGCGGCCGTAAGGATCGACCGAAGCGGTAAAGCCGTTATTCGTCGAGCGCACGATCCAGCGGCGGTTTTCCACGGCCCGCACGCGCGCCATGCGCAGATGCTGCTCGGCGGCGGCGGACCGCCCAAACCATCCGTCATTCGAAATGTTGATGAGCAACTGCGCCCCGCCTGCGGCGAACCGGCGCACCTCGCCCGGATAGGTCGCTTCATAACAAATAAAAACGCCGAACGTATTTCCGCGTGGAAGCTGCCCGACGACGTACTTGTTGCCTTTGTGGAAACCGCCCACCTCGCCGGACACGCTCGTGACCACGCGATGGATCAATGGAAATGGCTCGTACTCACCGAACGGGACGAGATGGACTTTGTCGTATACGAATACGCGCTGGCCTTGCGCGTCAATAAGCAGCGCGCTGTTGTAAGGCACAAGACTGGCGTGGGGCGCCACGTCTGATGGGTCCGCCGGTGATTTCCATTCGATGGCTCCTGCAAGGAATGGGTGCCCGAAACGGATCGCCAGAGTCGAGGCAATCTTTGCGAATTGTGAATCTTGAAAAGAGAAAGGAGCGGGCGATTCAGGCCACACAAGAAGGTCCGGTTTTTCCGCGGCGGGGGCGAGGCTGAGTCGTGAGATTTCATCGAGCTCCGCGGCGTGCGCCTGAAACCAATCCGCGGGGAACGACTCCACCTCTGGAAAATTGAGCTGCACGGCGCGCGCGAAATGATGGGCTTGCGCCTGTGGCACCAGGCGCGGGCCAGCCAATGCGGAAATCAAGAGAATTGCCGTTGCGGCGGCTGCATACCGGATCCGCCTGCCGAGTGTCAGCGCGTTCGACGCGCTCGTCCATGCGAGCAGCGCATTGAAACTCGCCACAAGAAACGATAGCCCGTAGATTCCCGTGATGGTCGTGAGTTGAACAAGGCCCAGATTCGCCGCCGCCGGATAACCAAGCAAATTCCAGGGAAAACTAATTTCAGGCAAACGCGCGCGAACAAACTCAAATGTCACCCAGATAAATGGCGCACCTATGCATGCCAAGCCGATACTTCGGCGAGACAACCGGTGAACCGCCCAAGCAAAAGCGCCAGTGAGAATTCCCCAAGCAATGGCGATCAGGAGCAAGACGCCCCATCCGCCCGCTACCGAGAGGCCACCGTGCAGAGTAAGAACCGCTGCAATCCATGGCACCGACGTCAGGACAAAAAGAAGCCCGTGAAGAAATCCGCATCCAAACGCCACTCGCGGCCGCGCGCCAAACAGCAAAAGGAGGAGAATCCCAACGCAAACCCAGGAATAAATACCGAGATAGAGACCGGTATAGGAGAGCGAAAGCGCGGCGCCGGATACGGCTCCAATTACGAGACGCAATCCCGATGGTATTTCCCCACCGGCCTGCGGACGAAGGTAGGTGAGCCAACTGCCCCGAGGCATCAGTGTTTCACGATGGCTTTAAAACCTGCGCCCTCGAGGCCCTTCCTGGCCGCGTCGGCGGCCTTGGGATCAGCGTACGGGCCGACCTGCACGCGGTAATACTTGTCTGCTTGCGGAGAAAGAACGAACGCGGGGAATTTTTTCTTCTGCAAACGCGCCGCGAGTTCAAGCGCATCCGCTTCCTTCCCCAGCGCGGCCACTTGCAACGTATAAGCGCCGCCTGGAATGAGCGGCGCGTTCAGAGTTTTCGATGAGCCGCCGACGGTTCTCGGTGGCGCCGTGGTCCTTACCAGCACCGGCACGTTTTTTCGCGCTGGGGCAGGCACGGACGCCACGGGCTTCAGGTGGTCTTCGGTTTTCTTATTGTCCCCCGCGTGATAAAACTCCCAATCCGAATTCGGCGGCGCGGCCGTGTCCGTCGGCGTAGGGGCAGGAGCGGGATGGTTCGTCCGCTTCGAACTCACATCCGTCTTGGGAGAAACGAAAATCTCAGGCTTCTTGAAAAAATCGGTCGCGGCACGCACCGAGCCATCGTACTCGTTACGCCCCATGACGTAACCGAGCGTGAAAAATACGCCCGAAAACAGCAGCATCAGCATGAACAGACCGATGACATGCCGGCTTTCGAGCACACGCTCTCCGGCGCCCCCTCGTTTTCCTCCAGAAGCCATTCTTACCTTTGCTGCCCCCCTAAATTCTTAGTCCACTGATTAATGATATCGATAGGCAGAGGAAACACAATCGTTGTGTTCTTCTCGACACCTATCTCCGTCAGAGTTTGCAGGTAGCGGAGCTGGATCGCGGAAGGCTGCGTTTCCAGAACCTTCGCGGCATCCGCGAGTTTCTGCGAAGCTTCGTACTCTCCCTCAGCGTGAATAATCTTTGCGCGGCGTTCGCGTTCGGCTTCCGCCTGCCTTGCGATGGCGCGCTGCATCTGCTCGGGGATGTCGACCTGTTTCACCTCGACTTTAGAAACCTTAATACCCCAAGGTTCCGTGTCGGTGTCGAGTATGATCTGCAGCTTGGCATTGACCTTATCGCGCTGCGAGAGTATCTCATCAAGTTCGAACTGTCCGACGACGCTGCGTATCGTGGTTTGCGCGAGCTGCGAAGTCGCATAGGTGTAATTCTGCACCTGCGAAAGCGCCTGATTGGCGTCGACCACGCGGAAGTAGCAAACCGCATTGACCTTCACCGAGACGTTGTCGCGCGTGATGATGTCCTGCGGAGGAACGTCGAGCGTCTCAATTCGCATGTTGATGCGGTACAGCGTTTCAATCGGCCAAAAAACCAGATTTATGCCCGCGCTCTTTGCTTCGGGTATCAACCGGCCGAGCCGAAGTACCACGCCGCGCTCCCATTCCTTGATGATATAGATCGAATTCCAGAACCAGATCAACAGCAGGCCGACGATCAGCGCCATCCCGACAAAACCAATTTCCATGTTTTCCTCCTGAACGTGAGAATCCTTATTTCGCCGCTGAAATAGCCACATCGGCCGGCTCAACGTAGAGCTTCAGTCCTTCGACGCGCAAAATCCGTACGGGCTCGCCTTCCTGCACGGGCCGCGAAGATTCAGCCCGCCACAGCTCGCCATGCACGCGAATCATGCCCTCTGCGCCTGTGGCGAGGCGCGCCACCGCGACGCCCTGTGCTCCGATGAGTTCTTCTTTTCCCGTTACCGATTTCCATTTCCGCGACCGCAATACCAGCCGCATCAAAACTACAGCAAGCACCGCGAACGGCACTGTCCCCGCGAACGCCACGCCTACACTCACTCCTCCAGGTGTGAGCGGCGAGCGAATCAGAAAGATCGCGCCAAGAAACATAGACACGACTCCGCCGAGGGCCAGCACACCATGGCTGGGAGCTTTGGCTTCGAGTACGAAAAACGCCAGAGCCAGTAGAATCAGGAACACGCCCGCAAGATTGATGGGCAGAAAATTCATGGCGTACAGCGCGAGAATCAGGCAAATGCCGCCGATGACTCCTGGAGCGATCACTCCCGGATGCGTGAACTCAGTGTAGACGCCAAGAACTCCAAGAATCAGCAACACAAAGAAAACATCGGGCTCGACAATGCGGGCAAGAAATTTCTGGCGGGCCGAAAGTTCAAAAGGCGTGCGCGCCGCATTTTTCAGGGAGAGCTTAG
>WNFR01013148.1_pt1 | contig 11400 bp, 10 predicted proteins | sample 5400221 | NCBI WGS metagenome assembly WNFR01 (sample SAMN13153357, study PRJNA577476) | soil metagenome | isolation source: 40 cm soil under Madrone tree | place: USA:California | collected 2016-06-14 | reverse complement strand
ATCTCCGTCACGGGATGCTCGACCTGCAGGCGGGTGTTCATCTCCATGAAGAAGAAGGTGCCGTCCTGGTCGGCGATGAACTCGACGGTGCCGGCGCCGACATAGCCGATCGCCGTGGCCGCCGCGACCGCGGCCTCGCCCATCGCCTTGCGCCGCGCCGGGTCCATGGCAGGGGCAGGCGCCTCCTCGATCACCTTCTGGTGGCGACGTTGGATCGAGCAGTCGCGCTCGAAGAGATAGAGGCAGGAGCCGTGGCCGTCGGCGAAGACCTGGATCTCGATGTGGCGCGGGCGCGTCAGATACTTCTCGATCAGCACATGATCGTCGGCGAAGGAGGCCTTCGCTTCGCGCTTGGCGCCGGCCAGCTGATCGGCGAATTTTGCAGCACTTTCGACCACGCGCATGCCCTTGCCGCCGCCGCCGGCCGAGGCCTTGATCAGCACCGGAAAGCCGATGCGCTCGGCCTCGCGCGCCAGCAGCTCGGGCGACTGGTCGTCGCCATGATAGCCCGGCACCAGCGGCACCCGGGCCTTCTCCATGATCTTCTTGGCTTCGCTCTTGCTGCCCATGGCGCGGATGGCTGACGGCGGCGGGCCGATGAAGACCAGCCCGGCGGCGGCGCAGGCCTCGGCGAAGCCCGCGTTCTCGCTGAGGAACCCGTAGCCCGGATGAACCGCCTCGGCGCCGGTGCGCTTGGCGGCAGCGATGATCTTGTCAGCGACCAGGTAACTCTCGCGCGCCGCCGAGGGACCGATATGGATCGCCTCGTCGGCCATCGCCACATGGCGCGCGCCGCGATCGGCGTCCGAATAGACGGCCACCGTCTTGATGCCGAGCAGCCGCGCCGTCTTGATGACGCGGCAGGCGATCTCGCCACGATTGGCGATCAGGATTTTTGAAAACATCAGACCGCCCACCCTGGCTTGCGCTTGTCGAGGAAGGCGCTCATGCCCTCGATCGCCTCTTCGGAAACGCTTTGGTTGGCGACATGCTCGCCGAGCAGGTCGGCCACGTCCGAATCGTGCCGCAGGGCGGCGACCTGGGTGATCAGCCGCTTGACCAGCGTCTGCACCGAAGGCGCGCCGAGCTTCAGCTCGGCTGCCAGCATCGCCACAACCACGTCGAGCTCCTCGGGCGCCGCCACCCGGTCAACCAAGCCGATGCGCAGCGCTTCCTCGGCGTCGAACATGCCGCCATGCATCAGGAGCTGGCGCGCCATCCGTGGGCCTACCGCCTCGATCAGCACCGGGATGGCGATGCCGGCCAGCAGGCCGTTGCGCACCGAGGTGAGTCCGAAGCGCGCCGTCGAGGAGGCCACGGCGAAGTCGCAGGCCAGCATCAATCCCACGCCGCCGCCCACGGCGGCGCCCTGGACGCGCGCGATCGAGGGCTTGGGGAAGTCGTAGACCGCCTGCACGGCGCCCATCATGGCATCGGCATTGTCGCCGCGCTGGATGGCATCCATCGCCGGCCACTCCAGCACCCAACGGAAGTCGCCGCCGGCGGAAAAGGCCGGCCCCTCGCCCGCGATCACCAGGATGCGCACGGATTTGTCGGCAGCGAAGCATTCGACGGCGTCGACGATGCCATGCGCCGTGGCCTCGTCGAAGGCGTTCATCTCGCGCGGGCGGTTGAGGGTGAGCGTCGCCACGCCCGCCTCTATCCTGGTCAGCACGGTCATTGTTGCATCACATCCTGAAGACGCCGAACTTGGTCGGGCCGATCGGCGCATTCATCGCCGCCGACAGAGCCAGGCCCAGCGCCATGCGCGTGTCGACGGGATCGAGGATGCCGTCGTCCCACAGCCGTGCCGAGGCATAATAGGGATGGCCCTCGCGCTCGAACTGCTCGCGGACCGGCTGCTTGAAGGCCTCTTCGTCCTCCTTCGACCAGCTGCCGCCCTTGGCTTCGATATTGTCGCGCCGCACGGTGGCGAGCACGCTGGCCGCCTGCTCGCCGCCCATCACCGAAATGCGCGCGCTGGGCCACATCCACAGGAAGCGCGGGCCATAGGCGCGACCGCACATGCCGTAATTGCCGGCGCCGTAGCTTCCGCCGACGATCACGGTGAATTTCGGCACGTTCACCGTCGATACCGCCGTCACCATCTTGGCGCCATCGCGGGCGATGCCGCCAGCTTCGTATTTGCGACCGACCATGAAGCCGGTGATGTTCTGCAGGAAGAGCAGCGGGATGCCACGCTGGCCGCACAATTCGATGAAGTGCGAGGCCTTCAGCGCCGATTCGTTGAACAGGATGCCATTGTTGCCGACGATGCCGATCGGATAGCCCCAGATGCGGGCGAAGCCGCAGACGATGGTGGTGCCGTAGAGCTGCTTGAACTCGTCGAACTCACTGCCGTCGACCAGGCGGGCGATGATCTCGCGCATGTCGTAGGGCGTGCGGTTGTCGCGCGGGATCACGCCATAGAGTTCCTCGGCGGCGAAGCGCGGCGCGCGCGGCTCGAGCAAGGAGGCCGAAGGTGATTTCTTCCAGTTGAGGTTGGCAACGATGCGCCGCGCGATGCCCAGCGCATGGCTGTCGTTCTGCGCATAGTGGTCGGCGACGCCGGAGGTCCGGGCATGGACGTCGGCACCGCCCAGCTCCTCGGCGCTCACGATCTCGCCGATCGCGGCCTTCACCAGCGGCGGGCCGGCAAGGAAGATCGTGCCCTGCTTGCGCACGATCACGGTCTCGTCGCACATCGCCGGCACATAAGCGCCACCCGCCGTGCACGAGCCCATCACCACCGCGATCTGCGGGATGCCCTGGGCCGACATGTTGGCCTGGTTATAGAAGATGCGGCCGAAATGGTTCTTGTCGGGAAAGACCTCGGGCCATTGCGGCAGGTTGGCGCCGCCGGAGTCCACCAGATAGAGGCAGGGCAGGCGATTCTCCATCGCCACTTCCTGTGCCCGCAGATGCTTTTTGACCGTCATCGGATAGTAGGTGCCGCCTTTGACCGTGGCGTCATTGCAGACGATGACGCATTCGACACCGCTCACCCGGCCGATACCGGTGATCACGCCGGCGCCCGGCGCCTCGTTGCCGTACATGTCGAGCGCCGCCAGCGTCGACAATTCAAGAAAGGGCGAGCCGGGATCGAGCAGCGCACGCACGCGCTCATCAAACTCATCGCCATCCTCAATCAGCGAATGCAAGGCAGCACCGAGCGGCAGAAAAACCCGCATCTCAACAACACCCTCGCATGGGCCGCATGGGTCATCGCCAAACTCGGCGGATGGCACGAATAGGAAGCCAAACCTCCAGGCCCCATCACCCTCTATAATGGCTTGACCGCTTTTCGAGCCGCCGCCAGCGTCTTCAAATATGTGTAGATGGCCTAGCATCACATGGGGGAGGTGCCCGAAGGGCGGAGGGGGATATGGTCGAAGCGCTTCGTCCCGGTCCCCCTCCGGCCCTGTCGGGCCACCTCCCCCATGCGCGCCTCAGAAGGCGCTAAGATGGGGGAGGAATGATTCGTCAGGGCAGCTTTGAGAGAAAATGCCAGGCTGTGCTCTGCGCCGTGAACTCCCGCAGATTGGCCCAGGCCGCGGCGAAATCGGGATCCTGGTCGGCTAGTTCCTTCAGCACGATCTGGGTCTGGTTCTGGAAGGCATCGAGCAGCGCCGGCGACCACGTTTTGATGACGACACCCGCCTTGCGCAATTTGTCGAGCGCCACCGCCTGGAGATGCGAGGAGCGCCCGAGCATCCATGCCATGTTGGCCCGGCACGCCGTTTCGATCTGCGCACGCTCGGCGACCGAGAGCGCCTGCCAGTGATCCTTGCGCATCAGGAAATCGAGCAGTGACGAGGGCTGGTGCCAGCCCGGCATGTAATAAGGCAGGCCGAGCTTGTCGAAACCGAGCGCTGCATCGATGGCCGGCGTCGACATCTCGCCGCCGTCGACCTTGCCTTGCTGCAGTTGATAGAAGAACTCGCCCGACGGAATCGGGACCTGCGTGCCACCGAGCCGCGTCAGGACCTCGCCCGAGAGCTTGCCGAAACGCAGCCGTGCACCCTTCAGATCGGCCACGGTGTTGAGATCGCTGCGAAACCAGCCGCCACCCTTCGGTCCCTGGACGCCGCAGGGCACACCGACTACGCCAAGCTTGTCATAAGCCTCGCGGTGGAACCGTCCGCCATCGCCGTCGAGGACCCAGGACGACAGGTCGTCGGGTCCCGGGCCGAACGGTACCGTGCCGAAAAGCTGGAAAACCGCGGATTTGCTGGCGGCATAGCCGCTCCAGGTAAAGGCCGCCTCGAGATCGCCGGAGATCACCGCGTCGAGCATGTCCGGCGTCGGCACCACCCGGCCGGGCTCGACCACCTTGATGACCAGACCGCCGCTCGACATGCGCTTGATCGACTTGGCGAAAGTGCGCACTGCTTCGCCGGCGCCCGGGAGATTGGGGTTGAAAGCCGTCTGCATGAGCAGCGTCTTGCCTTTGCTCGTGGGCGTCTCCGCCAAGGCAAGTCGGGCCGTCGTCACGGTAAGGACGGCAAGGGCAACGGCTCGGATCCAATGGCGCACGGTGGTCATCCGCCGCCTAACTCCTCTGAAATCATGGCAATTTTGGCATCCTTGCACGCGCCCAAAAGAGTCACAAGCTCTGCGATTTCCACATGCGCCAGCCCGGCCCAAGCGGTCGGCCAGGCACAGCGGAGCCGGTCACCAGGAAATCTCGGATCGGTCATAATTCAGGAAGCGGCCATTATCGGCCGGTTTCAGCCCCTCGATCACCTCGACCATCGCCGGTACGCTCTGGTCGATGGTAAGCGTGGCGCTGGCGCCGCCCATGTCCGTCTGCACCCAGCCGGGATGCAGCACGACACAGATCAGGCCCTTGCCCGCGAGATCCTGCGACAGGCTCTTCCATTCCATGTTCAGCGCCGTCTTGCTGGCGCGATAGGCATAGCGGCCGCCGTCGTTGTGCGCGATGCTCCCCAGCCGGCTCGAAATCGCGATCAGCTTGCGCTCCTTCGAACGCGCGACATGCTCGACGAAGGCCTCGGCGATCATCAGCGGCGCCAGCGCATTGACCTCGAAGGCCTGCCGCCACACCGCCGGATCGATCGAGCCGAGCACGGTCGCCTCGCGTCCGGCGATGCCCGCATTGTTGATCAGCACGTCGATCGCTTCGCCGGAGAGCTTGTCGGCAAGCCCGGTCACGGCAGGATAGTCGGTGACCTCGAGCTTGTGCCGGTGGATGTCGCCCTTGACCGCCTTCAATGCCGGCGCCTCGGGCTCACGGGCGCAAGCCAGGACCCGCCAACCCTTGGCGGCATATTGCTTCACGAAGTCGAGGCCGAGCCCACGGGCCGCGCCGGTGATCAGAACAGTGCTCATGGACGGAACCTCAGTTGCGCCAGCTCGGATCGATGCAGTCGAGCATCCGCAGCAGCGCCGGCGTGATCGGCAGATGGAAGGGGTTGGTCATCAGGACATAAGCATACAGTACACCGTCATGCGCCGCGAGCGCGCGGCCGAGCGCTGACAGGAACATCTTGGCGAAAAAGGCGGCGTGGGCGTCGGCAACATCTTGAACGCGGTCTCGCTGGTGCTGAACCGCTTCCTCAACCAAGACAATGCGCTCTCGGGCGACGTCGATATCGCGGCCGGCGTGCTGACCGATCGGAACGTGCAAATGCAGGGAAACGGCGCCACGGCTCACATCGCCACGCGCACCGATCTGGCCAACGCCACGACCGACACCACGATCAATTTCATGCTGGCCGAGGACCCATCGGCGCCCTACCTGATCGCCACGGCGCGCGGGCCGCTGGCCTCTCCGACTTTCAATGCGACGCGTGGCAGCGCCAAGGATCCGCCGGGCACGATCAGCACCTTGCTGGACAATGTTCCGTCGATGCCACGTGTGCCACTTCCAAAGATTTCGATTCCCACCCCCGCCTACCAAGCATTTTCGGCCGCTGATGCGTTCAGAGCCGTTTCGCCAGCCTTCAACCGATGCCAGTGCCAGGCGGATGGTGGGTAAGCCAATGTCGCGCGATGTCGATGCGGCGGGCAATCCACACACGATCTCCCAGCCGCTTGAGCCGCTCCATGAATTTCTGGAGCGCCCAGAATCGGCCGGGACGACCGATGATCCTGATGTGAAGACCGACGTTGAGCATCTTCGCCTCGCCGCGCCGTCCCTCTTCAAGCAGCACCTCGACGGCGCGCTCTAGATACTCGAGATAGGCGCTCGGCGCCCCCCACGGGTCGTTGGCGATAAACTTGAAATCATTGCTGTCCAGGGCATAGGGAATGATCAGCATTGGTCCGCCAGGCGTCGAGAAATCGTAATATGGCAGATCGTCGTTATATTCATTCGAGTCGTAGATAAAACCCAGTTCCTTGAGAATTCGGCGTGTATTGAGGCTTGGTGCCCACATCGAATAGAAGCCAAGGGGACGCTCTCCGGTCGCCCGCTCGATGATCTCGTTGGCCTTCAGAATGTGCTCTTTCTCCGTCGCGTAATCTTTGAAGTAGGAATGGCAGTGCCAACGGTAGCCATGCGAGGCGGGTTCGTGCCCGCGCGATACTATTTCCGCCGCGATCTCGGGACTGCGCTCGACCGCCCGTCCGCACATATAAAACGTCGCCTTTCTGTCGCAGCGATCGAAGAGGTCGAGGATCCGCCAAATTCCGGCGCGGAGCCCATACTCGTGAAACTGCTCCATCGCGAGATCACGCATCCCGTCCGGCAAAGTCGAGACGAACTCGCCAAGCTTGTCATTGGTCGGCTGGCCGTCCTCCAAGGAGGCCTCCGCTCCTTCCTCGAGATTGACTACGAAGGAGACCGCCAACTCGGCGTTATTCGGCCAGGTCACCTTGGGACGCTGCCGACCATAGCCAACGAAATCTCGGCGCCGATCAGCGTTGATGTCATTCGCCATGTGCACCTCCATTCTCTCTCGCACCCGCGATGTGTCGGCAGAGCCGAGGGCGATCGCTTCGTGGGGCAAGATTGACTGTACCGCCGCACGGCCATCGAACCCAACTGCGGCCAGGCCTCTCCGTCTGCCATCCGATCGCCGGCCCGCTTCGAATTGGCAGCTTCCGTCCCGGATTCCAACCGGTCGCATTTGAAGCGCTCCCGTCAAGCAGGGCTTCGTCGGCGATGGGGATTGACTCGCCCAAAGCCCGGGAGAATGGTGCGCTTAATGTCGCGGCGGAGGGACGGCCAAAGAACAGTTCAGGCGTAAATGCAACCGATCCTACCGACCGGTCGCCATCGCCCTCGTCGGTGAGGCGAATCAGCCGGAATTGGAGCCGCGTAAGTCACCTTTTGCAAGGGAGAGCGCGATGACCAGAGAAGCGGAGGACAAGCGGAAGGGCAAGATTGCGCGTCGGCGGGTTTTGAACGTTGCGGCCGCGGGCGCCGGCCTGGCGGTCGGCTCGGGCTTGGTGCGGGGCTTCCCGACGATCTGGGCCCAGAACATCAAAGACATCAAGCTGGTTCAGGTGGGCGGGTCCTATTCGAACATCGTTGAGATAGCCAATCAGGCCACGAAGGAATTGAACTTCACGGTCGAGATGCAGGCAATCGATCCAGACGCTCAAACCAATCGCACGCTGACCCAGCCGAAGAGCATCGACATCAACGATCTCGGCACCTTCCTGCTCTACTACTTCGTCGGCCGGAACATCGTGCAGCCGGTTCCGGTGAACAAGTACAAGTACTGGGACGAGACTCTCCCGATCTTTACCAAGGGAGAGTACGCGGACGGCCGCAAAGTCTCAACGCAGGGCACGGCCCCCATGAAGATCCAATATTATGACTCGAAGGAAGGCAAGAAATTCGCGGCGCAGCCGACCGAGTGGTTGACCGGCGTTCCGACCATGTTCAACGCCGACACGCTCGGCGTTCGGCCCGATCTCATCGGCCGCCCCATCGAAAGCTGGAAGGAGCTGCTGAACCCCGAATTCAAGGGTAAGTCCGCCCTCGTTAACACCCCTTCGATCGGCGTCATGGACGTGGCGATGGCCCTTGAAGCTCGCGGCGACATCAAATACGGCGACAAGGGCAACATGACCAAGGAGGAGATCGACAAGACAATTAAGATAATGCTCGAGTACAAGAAAGCGGGACACTTCCGGGCCTTCTGGACGAATTTCGATCAGTCGGTGAACCTGATGGCATCGGGCGAGGTGGTCATTCAGTCGATGTGGTCGCCGGCGGTGACGGCGGTGCGCTCTCGCGGGATCCCCTGCTACTACGCGCCGCTCAAGGAGGGCTATCGCAGCTGGTCGAGCATTCTCTGTCCGATGGCACATCTGAGCGGGATGAAGCTCGATGCGGCAATCGACTATATGAACTGGCACAATTCGGGCTGGACCGGCGGGTTTATCGCAAGGCAAGGCTATTACTCGACGGTTCCCGAAAACGCTAAGAAGTTCCTCAGCCCCGAGGAATGGGACTACTGGTACGACGGAAAGCCGGCGGCTATCGACATCAAGGATCCCTACGGCAACCTGATGGAAAAGAAGGGAAAGGTCCGCGACGGCGGCTCGTTCTCGGAGCGCACTGGTAAAATTGCCTGCTGGAACACGTTGATGGACGAAGACCGCTACCTGACGCGGCGCTGGAACGAGTTCATCTCGGGGTGATACGCTGGCATTGGCATTCGGCGGGGCGAACGTCTTGCCCCGCCGAAATCGTTCCGGTGCAGAGCGGTGGAGGAGACGGTGAAAGCTTTCTTTTGGCTCGGCTCCTGGCTTCAAGTCGGGCCAGTCGCGCTTATTCTCGTGCTGTTCTTCGGCCTGCCGATGCTGGTGGTCGTCGCCGTCAGCTTCTTCGACTATGGGCAAGGGCGGCTTTATCCGACCTTCATCTTCGACAACTACCTCGAGATCTTCGCATCGAGCATGACGCTGCGGCTCTATCTGAGCTCGCTAAAGTTTGCGCTGATCGTCTGGGCGGTGACGCTGCTTATCGGCTTCAACATCGCCTATTTCCTGGTGTTCCATGTTCGCACCCTGCTTTGGCAGATCGGTCTCTTCCTCTTGTGCACGGTACCGTTCTGGACGTCGAACATTATCCGGATGATCTCTTGGATCCCCTTTCTCGGGCGCAATGGCATCTTCAACCAGACGTTCCTGGGTCTCGGCGTCGTGTCCCATCCCGTGGAGTTCCTGCTTTTCTCGGATTTCGCGGTGGTCGTCGCCTATGTCCATCTGTTCACGCTCTTCATGGTGGTCCCGATCTTCAACTCCATGGCGCGCATCGATCGCAGTTTGCTGGAGGCTGCGTACGATGCCGGCGCCGGACCCTGGCGGATCGTCGCCGAGATCGTGCTGCCGCTTTCGAAGACTGGCATCGCGCTCGGCTCAATCTTCGTCATCACGCTGGTGATGGGAGACTTCTTCGTCGTGAAGGTAATGAGCGGCGGGCAAAGCGCCTCGGTGGCATCGGCGTTGTCGAATGAGATCTCGGCGATCCAGTATCCGCCAGCCGCCGCCAACGCAATGATCCTGGTCACCATAGTGACCTTGATGGTGGCGGGGATCCTCCGCCTCGTCGACGTCCGCAAAGAACTGACCGGCTGAAGGAGGACGCTTCAATGAAGCATGCGGCAGGCCCTCGGCCATGGACGTTCTATGTCTTCGCCTCGTTCTTCGCCTTGTTCGTCCTCTTCCTCTACGGTCCGATGACAGTCATCTACGTCCTGTCGTTTCAGGGTCCGACGGGCGGACTGACCTTCCCGATGACGGGCTTCTCGCTGCGATGGTTCCACGCGTTGGTGGCGAGCGAGCGCGTCGGCGACATCGGCGGCTCCTTCGGCCGATCGATCGTCCTGGCCGTGATCGTCGCCATTCTGACGGTCGTTCTTTCGGTGACCGCGGGCCTTGGCTTCCGTCGGCGCTTTCCCGGATCTGGCGTCGTCTTCTACCTGGCGATCGCGAGCCTCATCATGCCGGGCCTCTTCGTCGGGCTCGGCATCGCTGTGGGCTTCCAGCTGCTCGGGCTCGACATCGACTGGTACACCTCCGCTCTTGGTGCCCAGCTCACTTGGACGCTGCCTTATGGGCTCCTCATCATGTTCGCCGTCCTGGGACGGTTCAATCGAGCCTACGAGGAGGCCGCGACCGATCTCGGAGCGACATCTTGGCAGCGATTGCGCGAAGTCGTCCTCCCCATACTGTTGCCCGGCATTATCGGCGTCGCACTCTTCGGGTTCACCCTCTCGTATGACGAATTTCCTCGCACCGTGCTCACGGCCGGCACCAGGAACACCCTGCCGCTGGAGATTTGGGCCATGACGACCAACGTCACCTCGCCTGCACTTTTCGCGGTAGGGACCGTGACCACCGTCGTCTCTTTCATCATCATCGGTGTTGCGCTCATCTCGATCGCCGTCATCCAGCGCCGGCGCACGCGCAGTACCGACGGGCCGATCTGAGATCTGCGGAGCTTCAGATGTTAAAGGAAACCAGGAACGGCGAGATCAAGATTGTCGGCGTCACCAAGCGCTTCGGCGACATGGCGGCAGTCAGCGATCTCAACCTGACGATTCCGGATAAGGGCTACTGCTGCCTCCTGGGACCCTCCGGCTGCGGCAAGACGACGATCTTGCGCATGATTGCGGGGCACGAAACGCCGACGACAGGAGAGATTCGCATAGGCGGCGCGGCGGTCACGGGATTGTCGCCGGTGCAGCGCGGTACAGCGATGATGTTTCAGAGCTACGCGTTGTTTCCGCACCGCAGCGTACTCGACAACGTCGCCTTCTCGTTGAAGCTGCGTGGTGCCAGCAAGGCCGAACGCCATCGGCAGGCGCGAGATCTCCTGGCCAAGGTACGTATGGAGCGCTTCGCCGACCGATTCCCTGCGCAGCTGTCCGGTGGGCAACAACAGCGGGTGGCGCTCGCCCGCGCCCTCATCACCAACCCCCGTGTGCTCCTTCTCGATGAGCCCCTCTCGGCGCTCGACGAATATTTGCGATTGCGCATGCGCGGCGAATTGCGGCGCGTGCAAAAGGACCTTGGCATCACCTTCATCCACGTGACGCACACGCAGCTCGAAGCAATTGCGGTCGCCGATTTGGTCGTTGTCATGGCGCAAGGACGGATCGAGCAGGCGGCGAGCGCCCGCGAAATTTTCACCGCGCCCCGGACCGCCTACGTGGCCCGCTTCATGGGCGGTCAGAATGTTCTCACCGGAACCGTGGAGAGCGTCGTTGACGGACATGCGATCGTGGCCGGCGATGACGGCGCGCGATGGTCGATCGCGGTGGACAAGGAGAGGCTCGTCAAGGGATCGCGTCTTGTCGGTTCGATCCGCCGCGATCGGGTTTCCGTAAGCAAGGCGGAGGGCGGCGCCACGCCGTCAAACGAAGTCAATGCGTTGCTCGGCGAGGTCCACGCGATCGAATATCAAGGATCCTATGT
>WNFR01008903.1_pt1 | contig 11401 bp, 6 predicted proteins | sample 5400221 | NCBI WGS metagenome assembly WNFR01 (sample SAMN13153357, study PRJNA577476) | soil metagenome | isolation source: 40 cm soil under Madrone tree | place: USA:California | collected 2016-06-14 | reverse complement strand
CCTTTGATTGAAATCCCACTCGCTTTTACCTCCAGCTAATGTTTGTAGAATTTCAATATTATACAACTAGCGGGACCGCTAGTCAAGAGTTTTCTTTTAATTTTTTCACACCTTCGGGTGGTTTACCTCCGCTCAACGTTGAATTCGCTCAACATTACCTGCAATGCAAATCCATAACTTCTTGTTTTCCTGGTGAGATTTTATCGCCATCAAACGCACACTATCTTGAAATACTGTGACTTCAGCAATTTGAAATTCAAAATTTCCCAGCTTGCGGTTCTGCCGCGCTGCGATTTTCTGCGGCTAATTTTCTTCCCGTGTACCAATCTTCCATGGCTCGCTTCAGGCTATTCACTCAAGGCCGAGCACTGAGCTGCCTTTGTGCGTATTCTCAACAAGTGTGCTATCGCTTTGATGAAGCGCCAGGGCAGGCGTGTAAACCGTATCCGAAACAGTTCTTAACGCGGGCATTTCGCCAAGTTGTCTGGCTGCCATAACCTCCAAATCATACCCTTCGCGCCTGACCCGCTGGTCTACGTACAGCAGAGACAGCCCCAGCATCCAAATCGGCGCAATTATTATTGAACTTACCTGCGTCAATACTGTGTAGCCGATTGCATACCACGAAGGCGCTTCGGCATTTGAAAACGCAAACGGGTTAATTCCGTTAACGTAACCGTAGAGCCCCAGCGGCACAATCATTAACATCAGCGCCGAATAACCGGCCATAAAACTAAAGATGGCCATCGCCATCAAACGCTTTACATGTCCTCGTGCCAGGCTAAAGCTTCTTCCGATCGCATCGAAGACCCCTTTCCCTTCAACCAGCATCACCTGAGGTAAATAGGCCAGATGCCCCATCAGAAAGAAAAACAATGCCAACACCAACAACAACAAAACGACAAAAGCCACCACAGCGAGTATCCAAACTGTCCATTCTGGCAAGATTTGGTACATCGCAACGCCCCCGATGAAGAGAATTAAAACCCCAGCATAAAAGACAACGAGTAACACCAACGATACGACGCAAAAGGCGAGAGCGATCAAAACCGCAGCCAGGACAAGTCCCCAGAACCGCATTTTCACGTTTCTATACGTTGTCCGGGCTGTAACAGGCGCACCCCACAAAAGATGCGTAATCAGATTTCTGGTTGCTCCGCCCATTATGATTACCTGGAAAAGCAACCCGCCCCAACTCAGAACCACCCCGAAGCAGATCATCAACACATAGATCGCCAGCGAAACCGAGTTACTCGTAACGTACACTTCACGCGAGCCGATCGTCGACATCACACCGCCGATCGCCGAAATTACCACCGGGAGCGCCGCAATGCGCAAAAGCGTCAAAAAATGTGTTCGATAAAGTCGAATCGCACGATCGATAAGATCCCCCGCGCCCAGGGGAGCGAGTTGGAGATTATCCACGCTTTGCAGTGTCACAGGAGAAACCATTCAATGGTCTGAAATTACCTTCACGGGCATTGGAGTGTACCACAAGGGATTAACTGTTTTGTGGTCAGAACTCAAGAGCTTGGTCCAGCTTCTTTTGGATGTCCCTCTGACGTATGCACTCAAACGCCCTCGCTTAGAGTCCCCAAAACTATAGCTGAGTTCATCCACCTATACATATTTTCTGTCGCACCGACCCCTCAGGGACTCCAGCTACTTGGATACAAAATTCTGAATTTGAATGCATTTTACCGGATAACCGTTTTTGCACGAAAGGTCGCCAAGTGCCTTATTTTGCCCAATTACGCTGGCTGGTGGGTGCTGCCTCCTCAAAGGCACAGCTATTGCCGCCTATCGAGTGGGCAAGCTCCACAACTCTTGCGCAGGCAACGGGGCCTTTCGAACTACACCATAAAACCATCCCACTTACTTCTAAGGAGAGCTGAATGAGGATACAACTTCTGTTCGGATTCACCCCTCTGGTCGGTAGATCTCTCGTTCTTCCGTCAGAGTACAGTCAAATCGATCAACGATTCGATTCTGGAGTATTAAGCCTCGACTATACCGCGCTGTTACAGGAATTCATCCCGGGGTGCGGCGGTGATCACAATTCACCGTAGAGAATTTCAAGTTGTGGTCGGCGAAATTCTGCCAGACGGGCGACGGAGACAGCCGGACCGCGGTAATGACCCATGATCGCAACCGTTAAGGCTTGAGTCACCGAGAGGCAACCTCACAACTGAGGCATCGAGGCATCAATTTAGCAAATTATTCGCAGAGATTCATAGGGGATAGTCGTTACCTGCTCCAAAGAACGTGACACTCGTGCGAGCTCATTGGAGTGATAAAGCACTAGACCCATTAAGCGGACCCCTATCTGAGATGGAGAAGAAAAATGAATAGAATTTCCAGTTCAAACTTTACTTTTGTGCTCGTCGGGACGCTTCTGCTCTTCGCATTCAGCACCCTTTCGACCCGGGCCCAAATGACGCGAGGCGTCATTTCAGGCACCGTGCGAGATGAAAATGGTGCTGCTTTGCCCGGAGTGCAAGTGACCATCACAAGCAATGGCAGCAATCTAACGAAACGGGAAGCAACTACTGACGGCGAGGGCTTCTATCGCGTGGCGGCATTGGATCCAGGATCTTACAACGTCGTCGTTGAGAAGCAAGGCTTCGGTAAAGTTGAACACCGCGAAGTTGTGGTGAAATCCTCGAGCGAGGTCACGTTTGACACGGCTTTAACGGTAGGGAATGTCGCCGAGACAGTTGACGTCACTGCTCAAACTGACGCTATAACACTTGACAAGACCAATGCGACAATTGGGCTTACTGCTACCTCGCGTCAAGCCGTGGAGCTCCCTCTCGGGGCGGCCCGAAATGTGAATAATCTTGCGCTACTGTCTCCGAACGTTTTCAGTGCACCCGGTTCAACTGGTATCTCGGCGAATGGCCAGCGAGCCCGCAATGACAATTTTACCATCGACGGTTCTGACAATAACGACATCAGTGTGACGATTGCGACAGTGCCGGTGGTCCCGGAGGCTGTCCAGGAATTCCGCGTTCAGACCAATCCCTACAGTGTAGAATTCGGACGAAACTCAGGCGCACAGATCGATGTCATCACCAGGTCGGGAGGAAACGGCTACCACGGTGATGGCTTTGAATACTATCGCGGCAGCGAGCTGAATGCACTTGATAATATCGAGAAGCAGAGTGGGCTGACGCGCCCAGGGCGGTTCAATCGAAATCAGTTCGGCTTCGATATTGGTGGGCCTGTTAAGCTGCCACACTTTGGCGAAGGCGGCAAGTTTTTTTCATACGACGGCCGTGATCGAACCTTCTTCTTCTATCTGTTCCAAGCTGATCTTACTCGGACCGGGGCAAACCTGGGGCCAACGGTCAGGATTCCGACTCCGGCTGGTTTTGCGTCGCTAAGCACAGTACCATTGAGGTCCGGACAATCAACTGCGAGCCGCGCGGCTGTGCTAAATTCGCTGTCCTTCCTCACCAGGGTCTATGGACTCAATCCATCGTTCAGAAGTCTATCAAACACAACGGTCAATGGGACAGCAGTTCAAACGGGCCTAACGAACATCCCGGGAATTCAACCGACTAATGCCTACAACCACACCATGCGCATAGATCACCGGCTCACAGATCGGGACAACCTAACCTTTCGCTACATTACAAACAGGCCCACCAACGTCAACCAGATCAGCAACACTCAGTTCGGTTCGTTGTTCGCCGGCGACCAGGTAATCAACGATAACAACTTTGCACTGAGTGAGACCCATGTGTTCGGCCCTAAGCTGCTCAATGAATTTCGATTCTCTTATGTTCGCCGAAACCTACAGTTTCCTGAGTACGATCCAAAAACACCGAGCACCACGATTTCGGGGTTTTTCTCGATCGGCGGGGCTAGTAATTTTCCCCAGGGCCGGATCCAGAACAGCTATCAGTTTTCTGATACGGCGACCCTGCAACAGGGGCGTAATGCGTTCAAGTTTGGCGCGGATATACGCCGCATCCAGTTGTTCAACCTCGCTGCATTTGATTCGAAGGGAACGTTCTCCTTTAGCAACTTTCAGGATTTCATGAATAACAGAGCGCTCTCTTTCCAACAGGCTCTCCAGACCGCGACGTTTGACGCTCGTCAGACCCAGCAGTTTTATTTTGCCCAGGATGACATTCGGATTACCCCAAGTCTTACTCTGAACCTCGGGGTACGTTACGAGTATTCGAGTGTGCCGCTTGGCTTTTTCGGTGCAACTGATACTCAGAGCCTAGGTGCGCTGGTTCCTGGGCCGGTTAAACCCGATAAGAACAACTGGGCGCCCAGCTTTGCCTTTGCATATAGTCCTCACAGCAGCAGCGGTGTTCTCAATAAACTTTTCGGCGATGGGACCGGTGTTTTGCGCGGCGGCTATCGAATTTCCTACGACCTTTTGTTTTACAACCTCCTTACGGTGGATGCTTCGAACTTTCCGCGAGTAGTTGTCCCCAGGATCGACAATGCTACGGATCAGTTTCCGAACCTTGTTCCAGTAACTGGTGCTGCTGTATTTAGTCCTTTAGCCACATATGTCAATACACCTTCGAATGCAAAGACGCCTTACTCGCAACTGTATAGCTTATCGTACCAGCGGGAGGTACATCGAAGCTACGTTATCGAGGTTGGATATACCGGAAGCCGTTCGATTAACCAGATCAACCAGCTTCAGGCTAACCCCGCGATTCTGACCGCCGCTCAAGCCGCCACTGCTGCAGCTGGTGGCGCGATCCCCAGCGTCCAGGCGCGGCGGATATTCCCGCAGTTTGGCGGGCGTGTCTTGATCGCCACTTCGGCTCAGGCCACATACAACGCTGGTTTCGTTACTGTTAGTAAGAGGATTTCCCATGGTTTGCAATTCGGAATCGCTTACACATATGGGAAACTTATGAGTAACAACGACGAATCACTGGGCGTCGGCTCAATAACTACCGGTTCGCCCCAGATTCCACAGGACTTCTCTAACATTGGAGCCGAGAAGAGTCTCTCAGCCTTCGATCGCAAACACCGATTCGTCGCAAATTACATCTATGAAGTTCCGACTCCGGGCTTTGCAAAGAATAACGGTGCACTGAAACGGATTTTTGGCTCGTGGGAAATCTCCGGGATAACGTCCAGACAGTCGGGCCAACCATTTTCAATAGTTACGGGTGTTGATTCAAACGGTAACGGTTCGGGTGGTGATCGTCCGAACTTCAATCCCTCGGGCCAGGTCATACTCGACCCCACCACAGGAAACTTCCGTACATTCACGACGTCCGGTACGCCGTTCTTCGTTCCGCGCGGCAGCAACGGCCTTCCGCTAAATTTCAGTCTTGGAAACGGTTCCCTTGGTCGGAACACCTATCGAGCTCCCGGGGCCTACAATACTGATTTGAGTCTGTCGAAGCGCATCAAGTTCGACGAAGTCCGCGAATTCATCCTCCGCGCCGATTTCTTGAATGCTTTCAATCAAGATAGTTACGGAATTCCTGTGAACAGTTTGAACAGCAGTGACTTCGGTAAAAACCTTAATAACTTTGGAAACCGCTCGATCACTCTGGGAGCTAAGTTTCGGTTCTAAAACACTTGGGTAAGGCGCGGCGCACCTTGAAGGCGAACAGTCTTCACCCGCATTTGCGTCGCGCCTTAATCACCGGAACTTTACCGTAATTCCTTCAAACACGATCGGAAACACGGTGAATACCGACCAGTTCCTCAACCTCGGACGCACCAACGTCGTAGGACGGGGCTTTACCTTTGGAGCTCGCTACTTCTTTTAGTACGAAGTAACGTTGTGTAGCAAAGCTTCAAGGCTGGCTAACTGTTAAGCTCGCCGACCTTTTTTCGTCATGAAGAAAGATCGGCGAGCTTTTTCGTTGCGGTTAGTGCTTTGAAAGAATCTTTAAAACTCAACACGGCGAAAAGCGGTTAGCTGCTGAGCGAATACATTACCCGGATTCGATAATACCGAGTTGATCAGGACGACGGGCCAGGCGGCTTGTGCCTGCTTTCGAGCGTGGCGAGACGCCAAGGATGCAATAGAAGGAGTGTATGCGGATCCTGGCACCAGTCCCATGATACACCGAGCTACAGCAGAATCAGCCTCGATTCTTGAAGCTTCGAATCCGCGATTCTGCAGGAAACAAAAGCAAAGGGCAGGGCTGATAAACCGTCGTACAATTTGCTTAGGCTTCTGGCTAAGATTGGCGTTAGCAGCCACCGTAGGCCTGCTCAACGTGCGTCCCCGCCGAGCCAGTCGACGGGGCAGAGTAGCGGACGTGAAGTTCGTCAGTCCTCTGTCATTGGCGGTAGAGTTTATATTTACGCCAAAAGCGTTGGGCGAAGTCGCAGCCGGGGTAGTTTGGGCCAACTAAACCAGCCCTGACAACACTGGTGCAGTCAACATTTTCTGAACCGAAGATTAGACGGGCCCATCGGAGAACATAATCCGAATTTGATCCCAGAATTGGGCCAGCATTTTATATCCGCATCCGTGAGGCCATATATCATCACCGCATCCCGCATTGCTGCTGCATCCCATATTGTCCCTGTCTTCCATATTGCCACTTAGCTTTAGCTAGTGGGGAACAATCACCGTCCCTTCGGCTTTAGCCGAAAAACCTCTGAATCCCGGCTCTCTTCATAAACCCTTCAAACTCTCATCAAAGCTCCTTCATCCCAGATCCTTGGGCTAATGGTCATTGACTAAATAACGTAACGTTCCAATCAGCTGTTTAGCCGAATTTATCGATTAGCCTTAAATGGATAGGTGCATTAATCAGTCAAAGACCATAAGCTAAGTGGCAATGATTCAAAACAATGGCAAAGATTCAAAACCGTCGGTCTTTCAGATCTCAAGCCAATGCGAAACGGCGGTGTACCAATCTCTCTTGTTCTGATTTAGGAATCTCGAAACTACGGACTCTTGAACTCGCAAAATTCTACCACACCGGCATACGAAGATTGCCATCCTTGATAATTCCTGCTGCGTATGGTGTTCAACGCAAAAAAAACCGGGCGTTGCCGACTTAAGGCAACGCCCGGGTAAAAAGTTCAAAAACAGTCTAACTGTTCTTAGAACTCGATTCTACCTACAAACTGGACGATTCTTGGTGAGAATGTCGAGCTCAAGCGTCCAAAGGTAGCACTGTTGACATTTGCAAACTGCGTCGCGGCAAAGTTCGCATGATTAAGAACGTTGAAGGCCTCACCGCGAATCTGGAATCGCACACGTTCGGTGATAGGAATGTTCTTTATGAGCGACGCATCCCAGTTGAAGAATCCGGGACCACGCAGGAACATTCGTTCCATATTTCCCACCGTGCCGGGAGCTACGTTAAAGAACACCTGGCCCGCAAACTGTGCCTGACCAAAACCACGCGCTGCGCGGCCAGTTCCCTTACACGTCGTAAGGTTAATGTCGATCACCGCCGGATTGATGAAATAGGTGCCGCAAGGAGTCTTATAGACGCCCTGTAACGCCTTGATCTGTTCTTTCGTTAAGTTCGATGACGCCGATTCCCTTCCGGATCGTGCAGTGCGGTTCAACGTACCACGCGGATCGACAATCGAAAGCGGTGTCCCCGATGTCCAACGGATGATCGATGTCAGCTGCCATCCACCGATGATACGATCGACAACTCCATTGGCGTCGCTAAAAAAGCTCTTTCCCTTACCAAACGGAAGCTCATAGATCGCATTTATATTGAACACATGCGTCGTATCAAAGTCTGCAATTTGGTATTCGGCATGTGGATTTGCATTATCGATCAACGGATCAAAGCGTGTCTGCCCCGTTCCGGCGGAATCCGTCAGCGTCTTAGCAAACGTGTAATTTGCCTGAAGCGTCAAACCATGCGAGAAGCGGCGTCGTGCTTCGACTTGCAGCCCATTATAATTGTACTGCGAACCGTTGTTCAGAAAGTCGACCCCGCCTGTATTTGGGTTAGGGAAAATAAAACTTCGATTTGCCCCAAGCTGCGCGAAATTCTCGGCCACGTCACCGAGGTTACCTGCGATCAGGTTGTTTCGAAGGGTGCCATTCGAAAGAGCAGATGTGCCGGCAAACGCAGCGGTGGTAAACAACTGTAATGGCTGGCAATTTGGACCCTGGACCGCAACTGTACAAATTGGGTTGCCAAAACGCACCTGGTTGTTGCGCGCCCGGTTAAAGTCATCAAGAAAACCGTTGCTCGTCGTGAGGACCTGATTCAGGTCACGGCCGCGAACCAGGTTGTGACTCTCACCATGAACATACCTGACTTCAAGGGCGGTCTGGAAACCGATCTCACGCTCAACCCCAATGTTAAATTCATAGGTGTGGGGTACCTGTAGATTCGGATCGATCGCGAATACCGTTCCGAGGAACGTACTAAGCGGCGGACTATCATTCAGCAAAAATGTCCGAGGAACCAGGAATGTCGGCGTCGCAATTGTCGGCACCGTGCTTGGTTTCTTGTCGATGTTTCCTGTCGTCGCGGATGTCGAAAGTCCGGCGTTCCCAGCAAGCGCATTATCGGCGGCCCTTACAAACTCGTCATTGACGTAGCTCATTCGGAAACCGCCCCGAATTACAGTTCGGCCTTCGCCCGGCGCAAGAATCGAAAGAAACTTGTTTTTGAACTGGGGGGAATAGGCAAAACTCAGGATCGGAGCAAAATTATTCCGATCTGGCTTGAAAAAGTTATGGCCACCCGAGTTCGTACCCACAAAGTTGTAGGTTCCGTTCGGATCCATGATCGCTTGCTCAATCGTCTGGCCGCTCGGAATTACCGGCTCAAGTGCGAGTCCATTTGGCTCCCTGATAGGTGAAAAGTAGTCGTATCGAAGGCCCAGATTGAGCGAAAGATTCGGACTAACTTTCCATTGGTCAGCAACATAACCAGAATAAGTTTCGTAATTCAAACTTCGAGTTGGCACCTGGTTTGCTACGTAGCCCGATGTTTGATCCTTGGCGTTGAACTGAACCGTTGCACTGCCGATGAGGCCGCCAAGCAGTTGGTTCAAACTATTAAGTGTTCCCAGTTGTCCCGAAGGCAAACAAAACTTATTGAAATCAGGACTGTTTGGGTCCGTAACACATCCCGAAATTGCATTGAAATTCGCCGTTGTGTACGCAAAGGTCAGCCCTCCCCCAATTACCTGCGTAGGAATCGTTGAAGCGCCAAAAGCGCCCGGACCAAAAGGTGTGATCCGGAATGCCTGGAACTGCCCACCGAATCGAATAGAGTGGTTGCCTTTAAGCCACGTAGCACTGTCCTGTGCGTTATAGATCTTTGTGTCGCGTCCCTGCTTTTGGAATCCGTTCTCTGGATTGCTAATTAAAGGTATCCTAAGGAAGAACGCAGGATCACTTTGATTCGAGTTGAAGGTCGGATCGCTCCCTTGATATCCGCCGCGGACCTCATTCGTCAGCGCATTTGTCGGTGACCAACGCCACGCCATCGCTGTGAACGGTGTGTGCGCGAACTGCGATCCATAGGGAGTTACGTTGAAGCCGGCTGCAACGCCGCCCTGCTGTGCGTCAACGTCAGGACGGAGGAGAAATTCTTTCTTATACGTATAAACAACATTGATGCTCTGGCGATCGTTGATATCCCAGTCGAAGCGCGTCGAGTAAGCATCGCGAGTTTGATTGGATTGCTGGTTGAAGGTCAAGCCCGTCGTGTTCAGCTGATCGCCCTGCGCAGTGGTATTTCCTACAGTCGGCAAATGCGCCAAAATGCGGCTGGCGATCGTTGGATCGATGCCCGTAACACCACTCACAGCGCTGAACGCAGGTGAAAACAGATTGACTGTCTGTGTTAATCCTTTGGCATCAATATAAGTGAAGTTTCCAGTGCGAGCGCCAGGTAGAAGAATCGTACGTGGAGCTGCTGTTGACTGATGCAGCAGAAATTTCTCATAAGCTCCAAAAAAGAAGATTTTGTTCTTCCAAATTGGCCCCGCGACTTTTCCTCCAAACTGATTGCGATTGAGAAATGGCCTGCTCAACTTGTTAAGATTTCCAAAATAGCTGTTGGCGGCGGCAACCGAGTTGCGATTGTACAGGTAACCGGCGCCGTGAAAATCGTTTATTCGGACGGTCCGGCACAAAGTCCGTCGCATTCGCGCGAATGAAGTTATCCTGAATGTTAATTCCGTCGCGCGTGATGTTGGTAAACGACGACCGTTGACCGTTGACAGTGGTATCCTGAGCGCTATTGGACGAGGTACCGGCTTGCAGCAACAACAGGCTTAGCGGGTTTCGTCCATTAAGCGGCAACTCCACGATCTGACGCGGGCTGACGGTATTACTCAATTCGCCGTTCGCAGAATTGACGATGTCAGCACCTGCGACAACAGACACATTTTCAGTAACCGCGCCGACTTCAAGCGTGGGGTTCAGCGTATATGTGGATCCGACGTCGATTTTTAAGTCGGTCGCCGTGTGCGACTTGTGACCTGGGGCAGTTATCGTAATGGTGTACGTTCCAACTTCAAGCTGAGCGACGCTGAATCCGCCTTCACCGTTCGTAGTAACGGTTCGCTCCTTGTTGGTCTTGTTATCCTTGACGACGACTGTCGCACCAGGAACGACGCCGCTCGCGTCAGACACGGTGCCAGTAAGGCTCCCCGTGTTTGACTGTGCCAGCGCCGGAACCGCAACTGCGACCAGCACAAGCAATGTAAACAAAAATCTATTCATAGTGAACTCCTCAAAGGGCTTTTCTATCGAGTTACCGCGGGCTAGAATCACGCAGGTCAACCTTCGTTACTGGGGAACAGGTCGCCGTGTTCTTAGACTTTTAATACGAACAACAGGAAGAAAACCGCGGATGGCTGGAAGCGCCAAGTGCAAGAACTATGCCGAAAGTGGAACGATTCTTTTTTTGGAGATAAATGCGGTTGTTAATGGCCTATGCTTAGGAATGTTCTGTTCGGAAAATTGTATATTTATCCGAATAAGTGGAGGGTGTGCGGGCTAAACTACCCTTAATTATGCAACGTTGACAGCCATATTCCCCGTGCAATCCCATAGAACACCGGTCTCTAATTGCCGGGAAATTTCGGCTAAATGGAAGATTCTCCCCAGCTACCCGCTCAAAACCACATCGAACTCCACGATCGAGAAGCCTACCGACTTGGCCGTCGAGGGACCGAATAATTCAAAATAATTTAGTCCCTTAACAACAGGTATCTTGCAGCATCGCCCATTCGGTTCCGGTTTTGCCAGAACAGGAATTTCCATTTTTCCTCTTACCTTTTCTCCCAATTATTCACGGCGACATTCGACTAGTTATATCGCGGAGTGCTTCCATCTGCGGTTCGGTGAGTTTCAACTCCCGCTGGCGCCCAAGAACCAGCTCCATATCCTTTGCGTTCGACATTTTCTGCATAGCGTCGAGTGGAACGCTTAAGCTGAGAATCTCTTCGAACA
>WNFR01007102.1_pt1 | contig 11401 bp, 9 predicted proteins | sample 5400221 | NCBI WGS metagenome assembly WNFR01 (sample SAMN13153357, study PRJNA577476) | soil metagenome | isolation source: 40 cm soil under Madrone tree | place: USA:California | collected 2016-06-14 | reverse complement strand
TCACGCGGAAGTATCGCTGGAGAAACTGACCACGCGCAGGCAGATCGAGAGTATCGAGCGTATCGACAAGCAGCTCGAGATAAGAATCCTCAATCGACACGCGCGGGGGCGCAGGGGCGCCGGGGCTGGGCATATCCGGAATGGACCTAACCTCTGCCTATCCCCGCGGGGTTTGGGGAAAGCTGAATAAGTTTTCTACATTTATGTGGAGCAACCAAGAGCCCATTCGTACTGGACCCGGGAGAGCCCACCAGGGAATTAGACCTCCCCAATTCGGGGGTATCCTATTACAAAAGCGGGACATTAGGGTAAGAAAAGTCGAGTTTCGCAGCGCAGCGCAAGTTGAAATGTCACATAACCACCCAGGCTTGCAGGATGGGGGATTCTCATTCAATCGCGCGAAGAAATTCCAATCCAAAGAGGCGCATTTCCCCGGCAGTATCCTGGCGAAGCACCTTGGCTGTGATGGGCGGGGTTTCGCTCGGAACAAGGCTCGAAGAGGCGGGTGATGGCGCAGGAATGGTTAAATGTACGATTTGATCTGGCCGAATAATGTGCGCAGATGTAATACAGGCCCCGGTAGCGCTGATATTGAGAGTCTTGGTGAGCTCAATGAATTCGGCCCCGGATACGTCGGTGCCACGGACGAATACAGGCACCTGTAAACGAATGCGTGGCGAGCGGCGAGTTGAAGACGATTCCACGATCTGCCCTTTTTTCAAAGTGTCCCGCTCCACGAGCCCTCACTTGGTACTAACGAACTAGTACGGATGCAAGCATCTCGAATGCCAGTCAGCTCTCCCGAGTACTCCCGTAAAGCCATTTTTATGAGCAAGATGACCATAGCCAGCAGAAGAGACAAATTGTTGCGCCCGGTCTCCTGCTAGGGATATCCACTTCCCTTCCTCAATTGTGCAAATGGAACGCTTTTGCCATTGACTCTTGGGGACCCCTTTGCAAGGATGAAAAGCTCACTAGGGAAAAATTTTGCCACTTTACCCGAGAGGCGGGTCTAATTGATGTCCGGACGGATTGTGGTGCCCCCCCTATCGGAAGCGCGGAACCGCACCTATCTTCCCATGGTGTTCGTCAGCGGGCTGCTCGATAAGGTCGAAAAGGCGCTGATTGTAGCAGAGCGGAGCGGCGATTTGCTGCTGGTGAATTCGCGCGCGATGAAATTGCTTGAATCGTATGGATGCACCGAAGTCAAGGGGTTGAACCTGTTTGGTGATGTGCTCCTGGCGGACTCGAAGCAGATATTTGGCCAGATCGAAAGTGGCGCGCACGAAGTTGAACTGCAAATCGACCGTGGAGGAATAAAGTCCACAGTACAGATCCAGTGGATGCCGGAGCCCGACTGGCTGGTTGTGGAACTTGAGAACAAATCCGCAGCACAGCAAGAACAAGACCCCGCAACGCAACTGACGATTCAAGAGTTGCTGCAGGAAAGAGAGATTACGTATCGAAATCTTCTGGCGGCTTACCTGAAATTGCAGGAAGTAAACCGGCAGAAAACAGTGTTCCTTGCGTCGGCAGCGCACGAGTTAAAGACGCCACTGGCGGTGATCAAAGGCTACTACGACCTGTTGCTGGCCGGTTCGCTGGGACGATTGACGGACAAGCAGAAGGACATTTTGGAGGAATCGAAGGACAGCTGCGAACGGCTGGTGCGTCTGGTCTCGATGTTCCTGAATTATTCGGCGTTGGAGAGCGGCAAGCTGGTGTTGCAACTTCGCGAGAACGATTTGCGAGATTGCCTGGACGAGCTTTCGAAACGATGGTCGGAAGCATTTCAGCGGAAGGGAGTCAGATTGGAAGTCAATATTGACCCGTCGATACCGACCTTCCGTTTCGACTACCAAAAGGTGCAGCAAGCTGCCGCCAATCTTCTGGACAATTCCTTGAAACACACGCCGGCGAGCGGCAGCGTGACACTGCATGCGGGACCGCATTTCTGGGAACGGCGTGTGGCAGCCATGAATCCGGTTGAAGAGCGCCGTAGATTCCGATTGCCGAGGCCGAACAGCGTGGAGGTGAGCGTGGCGGACTCCGGGCCGGGGATCGCGGCGGAGCATCACCAGGAGATCTTCGAGGATTTTGTCCGAGTGGACCGGAACACATCGGGAATGGGACTGGGGCTGGCGATTGCGAAGCGCCTCATCCAGGCGCATCGCGGGAAAATCTGGGTGGAGAGCAATTCACCAAGCGGGAGCAGGTTTACCTTCCTGTTGCCGATGGATCAGGGATAGGGCAAACGATTTTTTTATGGAGAGGAAAAAGTCCATGAGCGCAAAAGAAAAGATTCTCGTTGTTGATGATGAGCCGAGCATTCGAAAGTACCTGCAGACCCTGCTCGAAGTGGATGGATTTGAAGTGGAGACGGTGAGCTCAGGGAAAGAGGCGCTGACGAAAGTCAGCGGGGGCGAGCGCCCGGACTTCATTATTCTGGATGTCTTGATGCCGGAAATGAACGGCATAGAGACGCTGAAAGAGCTGATGCAGATCGACCGCAGCCTGAACGTCCTCATGCTTTCTTGTTCGAACGAAGTGGGGACGGTCGTCGAAGCCATCCGCATCGGGGCGCACGACTATCTGACGAAACCTTTTGAAAAGACGGAACTGGATGCAGCGATGCTGAAGTCACGACAGAAAAAAGAGCTCACGACGGAAAATCAAGCGCTGCGTGACTACTGCGATCAAATAACCGAAGATTTGAGTTTCCTCGCAGCCAGCCCACAGATGGTACGGATCCGCCAGCAAATCCTGCAAATTGCGCCAGTGGACGTGCCGGTCTTCATCTGCGGCGAAAGTGGCGTGGGCAAGGAAGTGGTGGCACGCATGATTCACCTGCGCTCGAAGCGCCGGAACCAAGCATTCGTGAAGGTGAATTGCGCGGCGCTGCCAGGAGAACTTCTGGAGTCCGAGCTATTCGGCTTCGAACAGGGGGCTTTTACAGGTGCAGTGCGCAGCAAGCCGGGGAAATTTGAGATGGCCAACAAGGGCACCATTTTTCTGGATGAGATCGCCGAGATGAGCACGCATCTTCAAGCGAAGCTGCTGCATGTTCTGCAGGACCACCAGTATTCGCGGCTCGGCGGGCGCCACCTGGTAGAGACGGACGTTCGCGTGCTTGCGGCAACAAACGTTGATGTGCAGGAAGCGATGAAGACGGGGAAGTTTCGCGAAGATCTCTACTACCGCTTAAACGTGCTCTCCATCAACGTTCCGCCACTGCGGGAGCGGACGGCCGAAATACCGCTGCTCTTTCGCCATTTCCTGACAAAGTACAGCGAGAAATTCGGTAAGACGCCTCCCGGACCTTCGAAGTATTTGCTGGATGCGGCTGTAAATTACCCCTGGCCGGGAAACTTGCGCGAACTGGAAAACTTCGTGAAGCGGTACATCATTCTGGAGGATGACGAAGGCAGCCTGCGCGAACTGGTCGAAATGTCCTCGACACGCCAGCGGACGTCGCCTCGTGAAGAACCCATTGTGCCTCGCGAACAAGGGCTGAAGGCACTTGTCCGGGGTTTGAAGGATGAGGCCGAAGCGGACGCCATCGCCGACGCGCTGGAAAAGACGCGTTGGTGCCGAAAGGACGCTGCGAAAATGCTGGGGATCAGTTACAAGGCCTTACTCTATAAGATGCGGCAGTTCAATCTGGATCCGGCGCCCAGGCGGAGATCGGATTCGGCGGCGAGGGTTGAAGAGCCAGCTACCGTGAACGGAACGCGTCGAGAGTAAGGCTATTCGTCTTCGGCGCTTGCCATACTTGGCACCCGATATGAAAATGGGTGTTAGAAGTAGTGTATGGACGCGAAAGTTTCGTTCATTCGACGCATGACATGGTTGAAGATCGCCTGAATTGGGATCATTTGTAACGCAACAAGTGTTGCACTGGGGCCTAGTTAGTTGTCTATGCAATCGTTAGAATTGAGCTTCGGTTGAGGCAACTCAAGGAATCTTCATCAGGGCAAGTCTCACAACGTGGCGTGGTGATCGTTAAAGAGGCTTTGGGCGCTTGAGCCAGTCCGATCTAATTTGTGCTGCGCTTGCTTCGATTCGCTAGTTAGGTTAAGCGAAAGGCGGGACTTGGGGATCGAATTGGTTCAATTTATAGAAGGGGCGCGGAAAAGTGAGAGTATCCGCGGCGTGGACTGAAAAATGGGTGAAATGACGGAACGTCGCACGGTTCGACGCTATGACTTGTCTTTACCGATCATCATTCGGATCCCAACCGAACGCACAGTAGATTCACAGCGAGGCAACACCCGGGACATCTCCACGCGTGGATTGTATTTTGTTATCGACCAGAATCTCGAAGCGGGCTCGGAACTCGATATCACGCTCACTCTCCCGGCGGAGATCACTCATGGCACAGCAGTGTTCGTCCGAGCGCTGGGCAAAGTTATTCGCGTAGAACGCCGCGTGGAAGACGATAGCACGCGAATGGGTGTGGCCGCGGTGATCGAGCGGTATGATATTATCCGCGGGGAAGATGCGCGGGCGTAAACCAACTCGCCTGAACGCTCCTTTTCTTTGGATCGGGAAAGGCCATGGACGGCAGTCCTTCTTATCTGGCCCTCCTCTGGTTGTATAACCGAGGATTTCATCTTGTAATCTTGGCCGGGTTAAGCCTACTATCCCGCCAGACCGTCTCCCGGGAGGTGTCTAATGAAAGTGTCGGATCTCATCGGGTCCCGCAAGGAAGTTTTTTCGATCACCGAAGACACGAATGTCCATCAAGCCGCGCAATATCTGCGCGAGAAACAAGTGCGTGCGGTCGGCGTTGTGAACGCAGATGGCAAGCTCGTGGGGGTAATTTCGCATAGTGATGTTTCGGACAAAGTCGCGGCAGAGAACAAATGTCCGGCTTGGATGAAGGCGTCGGACATCATGACGCGCGAACTCGTCACGGTGACACCGGACATGACCCTTGAAGACTGCCTGCGATTGATGGACCAGAACACGATCTTCCATCTCCTCGTACTCGATGAAGGACACGGATTCCGCGGGATGCTTTCTATCAGCGATATCCTGCGGGTGGTTGCCACGGACGAGAAAGCCCGCGCCGACCTACTGGAATCCTTCATTTTTCCGCAACGGTGAGCGAAGAAACTGGGAGGAACCGGTCTCACGACGAACATCAGGTAAGCTGTTCTCAAGAAAGCCCATTTGGCTTTAGAGTCAAGAGAGAAAATCCTTCGCTAGGACGGAGCATTATTTTTCTCATACTTCTTGCGTACGACCAAATGTTACCTCAAGGAGTACTGGGACTTCCCATCTGCTTCCGCACATAAGTAGTGTATAATCTGCATGTTACGCGGCAAAGGAACTTCCGACTTCTCTTCTCATGTCCACCTGCTGTTGGCCCGCCAGGTGCACTCTGCCTCAACTAGCACCTCGCCCAGCTATGCGTCAAGAGCCCTCAAATAGGAGCGCGGACCCCGAACGGAACGACCATCTCCTGCCGGATGAGGTGCTTTTCGGCCGATCACCGACAATGGCTGAATTGCGCCGGCAGGCAGAAAAGATATGCAATTCGAACATCCCTGTGCTCTTGCAAGGTGTTGGAGGAACCGGCAAGGAAGCTCTCGCCTGGTGGATTCACGCGCACTCCGCATTCCGAGAAGGAGAGTTTGTAAAAGTAAACTGCGCCGGCATCCCTGGAGCGCTTCTGGAGAGTGAGCTGTTCGGGTATGAAAAAGGCGCGTTTACTGGTGCCCAGGCTCCGAAACCTGGGTGGGTCGAGTTGGCACACAATGGCACGCTTTACTTGGATGAGATTTCTGACTTAGACAGGACGTTGCAGAGCAAAATCCTGCATCTTATACAAGATGGCTCTTTTTCGCGGATCGGTGGTGATTCTGAGCGGACGGTCAATGCACGAATAATTAGTTCGACCCATAAAGACCTGGAACAGGAAATTACCACAGGAAACTTTCGAGCCGACCTGTTCTATCGGATTAATGGCTTTCAGTTGCGATTGCCGCGGCTTGATGAACGCAGAGAAGATATTCCCGCGCTCGCAGAACATTTCCGGACTCACTACGAAAGGCAGTTTGCCAAGGAATCGCGGCCGCTGGGCCCCGAAATGGTCCAGTTTCTGCAGAGTTTGAATTGGTTCGGGAACATTCGTGAACTCTCCAACTATATCGCACGATATGTGATTATCGGGCCGGAAGCGGCGATCGTGCCTGAATTGCCGCGGAAGGGCACTGGCCTCGCTCAGCCAAATTCCGGGGAGTCCGAGTTCGTAGCGCTAAAGCATATCGCTAAGGAAGCGATCCGGGATGTAGAACGAAACGTCATCCTCGCAACGCTGCGAGCCAATCAGTGGAATCGCCGCAAGACGGCGCAAGCGCTCAAGATTAGTTACCGTGCGCTCATCTATAAGATTCAGGATGCTGGCCTGATCCAGCGTAGGGGAAGTGCCGCGGCTGCGAGGAAAGACCATTCCCCTGTCTTAAAGGCGAAGCCAGCTCTTCCTGCCGATTAGCATTTAGCTTTTCCCGTTCGACTCCCAAGTCCTGCCCAATTAGTTCCGCAGTGACGCGCGCCCAAACTATTTCAGTCAAACTAATTTGCTATAAACAAGTGACTACTTTTTGGAGCGGCGGGGTTCGGAGGGGATCGCCGCTGGGGTCTCAACCGTCAATTAGCTCCCTTTTAGGATTCCTAAGAAGCCCTGTCGGCAGCAGAAATACTATCCAGCAGACACGCCAATTCTTCTGCCTGCCCTTTCCGGCTATAGACTTGGATCAGATTTCGCTCGGGTAGCGGATGGGTACGTCTGTCTGCCGCCTCCAGAAATTCGGGAAGCACGCGATAAATAGCTTGCCAATCAGACGAGTCTACCATCGTAGCTCCGCCGGTTTGCCGCAGCAGCGCGGCAGTGTCTCCGTCATGCGAAGTAAGAGCAAGAATCGGTTTGGCAAGCCGCAGATACTCGAAAACCTTTGCGGGGATCTGGTGATTGCAGCAAGCGGCCTGAAACAAAAGCAGGCCGTCGGCGTTCGCAGCGTCCTGCAAAGCTTCCCGATAGGGCAAGGCCGGGAGCAGGCGCACAGTATTTTCTAGGCCTTCGCGTTGCAACATTTCGGCGTACGCTGATTCGTATCCGGAAGCCCTGAGCTCGATGCGGACTCGCGTGGGATCTAACATTCTGTCCTTTTGGAGTTGCGAAACGGCGCGGAAAAATGGCTTTGGGTCGCGCTCGATTGGATACAACAGACCCATGTGCACGAGGCGGAGTGGGCGATTTGAGACTGCTGGGCCGGGAAGCAGGTCTTGAAAGTCTTCTTCGTCATAACCGTTCTGAATCAGAGAGCAACGCTCAGCTGAGAGAGAAGGGTAACGCTCGAGATACATTCGAACCGCAGAGCTGGCCGTGAAAACCAGGCGCGAAGCGTGTTCGACGGCCTTTTTCTCCAACCAGCGATAGACTTGCCAGGTTTGCGGATCACCAGGATAGTTTGGTTCAGTCATCGAATCTCGAAAATCGGCGATCCAAGGTTTCCCCGTCAGGCGGTGCAAGATCCATCCGATAAGAACGGCGGTTGCGATGGGGAATGTGGTCATGATTACATCGGGCTTTTCTTTTCGAATCGCCCGGTAGCCTGCGGGGATTGCTCCAAGACACCAACTTACGTAGCGGTCGGGAAGCGCCATGGCCCTGAAATAGCGGCCCCGAAAGGAAAGATGCCGTTGGGTATCCAGCGCGAAGACCCGATCAACTCGCATAGAAGCCGGGATTTCTTTCAATTGGGTAGCGTTTGTTCGCTCGTAGGCGCGGGGATGAACTGTCAGGATGCGCGGTTGCCAGCCCAGATCCGGCAGATAACGACAAAACTTAAGCGTGCGAAGGTATCCGCTGCTCCCTGCGTGCGGAGGAAAGTGATACGCGATGATGAGGACTTTTCTCAATTCTGGGCTATGCCGCGCCGGGATCGGAGAGCTGGTCACGCAAATAGTCTCCGAACTCACCGCGACGCCTGACTAAACGATGGAGACCGCCGTCGATCCAAACCTCCGGGGGGGTCGGATGACTAAGGAAACCGAGCGGACTCGCCGAACGTGCATAAGCACCTGATTGAAATACACCGATCAGATCGCCGATGTCGATCCTCGGCAGGTTTGCACCGCGTGCCAAGACATCGAGGGGTGTGCACAGAGGCCCAACTACGTCAACGGTTTCTTCGTTAGGTTGGCCGAGTTTGCAAAGTGCGGCGAGCGGATAATTGCGCTTGATTGTTTGTCCCAGATTGCCCGACGCCGCCAAATGTTGGTGCATGCCGCCATCGAGAATGAGGAATTTCTTGCCGCGAGAAACCTTGACGTCATTCACGCGAGTTATGTACACACCCGCCTCTCCCACCAGATAGCGGCCGGGCTCGACCATGAATTGAGTACCTGAGAACACAGGATCGTGTTCTATTTCCTTTAGAAGTGCGTCCAGATCGGTTCTGAGACTTGCCGTGTCCAACTCTTGTTCGTGCGGAAAGTATGGCGTACCCAGGCCACCGCCGAAGTCGAGCGTACGCAAAGGCTTCTTCAGACGAGCCGCTACGCGCCGGGCGATCGCGAGTCCTTTGCGGTATTGGGTGACCAGGATTTGGAAGTCCAGAATCTGTGTGCCAGCAAAAAGGTGAATACCGCACACCTCCAGACCGCTGAGAGATAACATCCGGTCAATCACGACATCCAGTGTTTCCTCATCAACGCCAAAAGCCGCCGGGCGCCCACCCATACGCATGGCGCCGCCTTCAGCCTCCCCGCCGGGATTTACACGTAGCGCGACGAGTGCACGCATGCCTCGTTTTTGCGCGATTGCCGAGACGCGCTCTGCTTCCCGGAGCGACTCGATATGGATCTCTCCGATACCTTTGCTCAGCACAAGCTCAAGCTCAGTTTCCGTTTTGCCCGGACCTGCGAAGATAATTCTCTCCGGGGGGCAGCCGGCGTGCAGGGCCTGGCAAAATTCGCCAGCGGATGCAATCTCCAGTCCCGCACCCTTGGAGAGAAAATGTTTCAGAATAGCCTGGTTGGGATTTGCCTTTACCGAGTAGGCAATCGAGAATGCGGAAGGCAGACCCTTCCGCAAAAGATTCCATTTCTTATCAATGACGCCACGATCGTAAACGAACAACGGGGTTCCGTACCGACTCGCGAGCTCTGAAACGGGTATGCCGCCAATAAACAACTCTCCCTTCGAAGAAGAGAAGTAGCGCTCAAGCAAAGAAGCGACGTGGTCCACCGCTATAATCCTTCCTTGCGTCGCAGCGCGGGATAGTCCACCTTACCGCTCGAAGTTTTTGGCAGCTCGGTTAATACTTCGATGAATTTGGGCACCATGTATCGCGGCATCTTCTCCGCACAAACTGTCAACAGGGCAGAAGTGTCGATGGGCGTGCCGTCCTTGGCAATCACGAAAGCCTTGATCACTTGGCCGAGCACGTCGTCGGGAATACCGATCACGGCTGCGCCCCGAAGCTTACCTGTTTGAAAGAGCACTTCTTCGATTTCGGTGGGGCTGATCCGGAAGCCGGAAGACTTGATCATTGTGTCGCGCCGGCCGATGAAGTATAGGAAGCCATCTTCATCCATCTTCACGAGATCGCCCGAATAGCAGACCTTCTCACAATCACCCGTTTCGGGCGGCAGTAGCGGATTGGGACGCAGCGCGCGCGCCGTGTCTTCGGGGCGATTCCAGTAGCCCAGGGAGACGGTCGGCCCGCGATGCACCAGCTCCCCGATTTCACCGGGTTTGCACGGCTGGCCGTGTTCATTCAGCACTAGAATTTCCGTATCAGGAATGGCCTTACCCATCGAGGTGGGCCGCCGGTCGAGTTCTTCCGGGGGGAGGTAGGTCGAGCGAAATGCCTCCGTCAGCCCGTACATGAGGAAGATCCTGGTCGTGGGGAGCGCCAGACGTAAAACCTTCAGCACGGGTTGGGGCATCGCTCCACCGGTGTTAGTGATGTACCGTAGATCAGGCAACAGCTGCTTTTGAAGAGTGGAGCTGGGTTGCGCGAGAAGACTCCAAAGCGTCGGGACTCCGGCAAGCCCAGTGATGCGCTCCTTCAGGAGCATCTGAACGACTTCGCGGGCAAAAACGAAATTGATCAGGACAATCGTTCCACCCTGTTGAAACGCGGTCATCAGCTGGTTCATTCCAGCATCGAAGCTGAACGGGAGCACCGCAAGGATGCGCTCCGTAGAGGCAATCCCCAAGTAGGTTGAAACGATGGTGCTACCTGCCATGACGTTGGCATGGCTCAGCATCACCCCTTTGGGCTTGCCCGTGGAACCGGAGGTATAGAGGATCGCGGCAAGGTCCTTGCTAATGGATTGTTCGGGCAATTCTGTGGGACCGGAAAGTTCGTACTGCTCTTCCAAGTTAGACAACGGAAGATCGATATGGGGAGCGTCTCCCGGTCCAGTCAATACGACAAATTCGAGTGTGGGAATCTGAGGAAGAACGGCAGCCAACGTGGCGAGCTTCGCGGGCGTAGTGATCAAGCCCTTCATCCCACAATCTTTAGCGATGTGCTCCACCTGCTCAGGGAACAACGTCGCGTTGATCGGGACGTAAACGCCACCCGCCTCCGAAATGCCAAAAATGGAGATAACTTGCGCGACAGACGGCTCCAGATAGATGCCCATGCGGTCTGCGCGAACAAGCCCTGCGCGCCTCAGACCCTTTGCCAGTCCCCCGGTGCGCCGTGTCACTTCGCGGTAGCTGAGTCGCTGCTCTCCGTGAACAAGCGCCTCCTTCTCCGGCGAGTGCTGTGCGCTAGTGCGCAGCATGTGGTGAATCAGAGAGTCCATTTGCCTCCACCTGTGAATCATTCACCGCGCAGAAAATGGTCGCAGTATTTGCGTCCGCTTCGAACGCCGCATCATTCTCAGAAAACAAGATTGTACTGAAATCGCTCGCAAATTGTGCGCCGTTTCGCTTCTCATTTGGTTGCATGTTCAGGCAAATCGGGTCCGAGCGACATCGGCCGGCCCATTTTCTCGCACTCTCTTCACTCCCTCGACGATGAGATCCAGATCCTTCTCCCGTAAGTCTTGATGAATGGGGAGAAAGATCAGATTCTCATAGAGGAAGTCGGCCACCGGGAATTCCGCGGAGCAGATTCCCGGATGCCGAACTCCCCCCCAAGTCACCGCAGGAATCCCCAGTTTGCGCAGGAACAAATGGCCGTTGGGCATCTCTTCAAGAAAGAGAGGCAACACCCAGGGACACGCGCCCGCTGGCAAATCGTCAAACAACAGCCTGATGCCTCCCAGCTCAGCAAGTCTGTGCTGGAGGTATACATAGTTTCCCCTGCGCTTAGCGATAATCCTTTCGATCTCGCAATGTTCCAGCAGCACCCGTGACAGTCGAGAAATCGGG
>WNFR01013747.1_pt1 | contig 11403 bp, 14 predicted proteins | sample 5400221 | NCBI WGS metagenome assembly WNFR01 (sample SAMN13153357, study PRJNA577476) | soil metagenome | isolation source: 40 cm soil under Madrone tree | place: USA:California | collected 2016-06-14 | reverse complement strand
GGAAAAGCCGGCACTCACAGTGCGAGAAGCTGCTGCCTTTGATCGCCGCTCAAAAGCTCAGTGAAAACCGGATTGATTACCGGCCGCACGGTTAGCTGATCCTTAGAAGCCATCATCTTTGACAGTGTCAACATAGCCAGCATGGGAGCGGCCGTCCAATCAGGTATCCCAGGAACTTTGTGAAATTCCCATGGCGACACCATGTTAGAACGCGGCTTTGACCCGAACAATTCGGATTGCGTCGGTTCGGCACAAATGTTTAGGCCATGTTCTGGAGTGGAGAGTCGATGGGGCGTTGCTTTCGAATGAGCAGGTGATGGACAAAACATCACAACAGTGACAACGCGAGTGGTGGCTGGAAAGTTCAAACAACTCGCAGCGAGTCTTGTGTTTACGGCACGCTTCGCTGAAGGACGTTTTGTAGACGTAGTCGCTTTGCTGGGGTCTGACCGGGAGGACGTGTCAGAAGAAACTTCTCGCGGACGCTTCATACTTGTAAACAATGAAGTGACATTCCTAGATCTCCAACAACACCGATGACTCGGACGTTGCGGAGGCCGAGCGTCAAACCGAGCGCAAACCCTCGCCTCTATCTGTGTTGTGCCGTACCGTGCCGGAACGACGCGTACCATTTCCCATCAACTCTTAGCCGCCGCCGACCAGCCCGTCATTATGGACGCATCCAGTCTTCCGTCAGATGATCGCTCTGGCTTTGAGCATGTAGTAGCTTCTCTTCCAGACATTCCTGAGAAAGAAGACATCATCTCTGAATTGGATGGTGCCATCTTCCCTCTCCCACACTCTGATGTACTCTTATGCTAAGCAGTGCTCCAGTCAATATATGGTGATCAGGCCATCTCCCCTTGGCACCCGTCCTCTTCAACTGAGAGAGGTCTCCCGCTCTCAGAGTCTCACACGCTGAGATACCAGGTTTCATTGAGGTATGACCGTCGTTCGCCACTTCTCGATGTTCGTGTCGTAATAAAGTGTAGCTTCCCACCTCCCCACGATGATATATCTCTCCTAGTCCTCGTCTCACTTCCTTACTCATACCCCGCGACGTCCCCCCCTCAGTTACAGCTCCTTTCACGCTATGTCGGTGCTTTCGGCGTAGATGCAGAGCTATTCGGCTCGATAATCAAAACATTCATGTCCGTCAACGGGATAAAATGGACACCTGGTGTAGTCTGCGTATTTGACGGCTTGCAAAATGTGCTAGAAAGAAGTGTCCTCTGGTATGAACGACGATTAGAGTCAATAAAGGCGAGCGAAGCACTACGCGAACAAAGTCATTTGGACTCGGTCGGGGGGCCTGAAGTCGGTGGTAATGCTACCGTTCCAACCCCCGTCTCGGCCAACAAACAACCAGCTGCGTTACCAGAAGGGATCAAGTTGTTTGAGGCGGATCCTATAACAGACCGCAAAAGTGCATTCATTGGTAGAGCTTGCCGTATATCTGACCCGGCTCAGGTTAGTACGCTTGACGAGTCACTTCCAGTCTTTTAAATGAGAATCATGGCAGGTGCCAGCGATCCTGTCCTTCCTTATGGCAGATCGACGAGTGGCGAAGGCGGCTCATCCGGTAATCAATGCCTGGAGGTGTCACGTAGACAACATATTACACCAAGGTCAGTGTCACTCTCTGGTCTTGGACCATTCCCAACGGCCTGCCCTTTTTCTTCTAGACAATGACGATGACGGTGAGTCGGCGGCCGGAGGGCGCCTCGCCCATCTGTTACAAATATTAGTTCGTAAATCCACATATCACACCATCCCGCTGTAACGCTCGCCCATAGGATGTCAAGAACGTGCTAGTCATTGTCACTCGATACTTCGGTGGAACATTACTTGGTGCGGACAGGTTCAAGCACATCAACCAAGCAGCACGGGATGCTCTCGAGCTTGGTGGTTTTATTCAAGGGAGGAGATAATGATGTGATGTAAATGCTTACGTACATAATTCCCGTGACCTCGGACTACGTTGAACGGCATCAAACGTATTCGTCGTCGTTGACGTGTTGCGGAGCAGATTCGAAAGGAAAGGAACAACTCGTTCATCGCCACTTTGTATTTCGTGTCATGCAAGTTTCCTATAAGGCGTCTCGCCTTTCCTTGACAGGCGTAATAAGCTCGTGTTGTTTTGCCGTTAACAGGCTCGCAAATCGACGCTCCAATGTTTCCATCAGACTCGCCAGCTCTTCGGCTTCATCAGTCAGCAGCTCTCCTTGACCCCGTCGCCGCATCTGCTTGATCTCTTAGCAGTTTAGTCTCAGGGAGCCGTCGTTATTGCTCAATAAAGGGTTCATTGGCGGGAAATGGACCGACGCTAAAAGTGGTGCTATGGTCTCCGTTTTCAGCATGTAATCCCGTCATTCTGGTGAATTTCTCGCTCATTGCCAATTAGACCCGGCTACCGGTGAGAAACTCGGAACTGTGCCAGACATGGGCCTAGAGGAGACGAAAGAGGCTATTGATGCCGCTGCACGAGCCTTTGTAACATGGGGTAGAACGACAGCCAAGGTACTGTTCCACACTTTGAAAAGCATTTCAATCTCACTCCATTGTGGCAGCAACGTCACGACATTCTCGTGAAGTTTTACAGTCTGATGAAGGAGCACGAAGATGACCTCGCTCGTATCATTGTGGGTTTTGCTTGCCCGTTGCATAGCTTGGCTTTCACACATTGTGTGCACAGACACTTGAGAACGGCAAGACGCTGGCTGAGGCCAAGGTAGGTGGCTACGAGACAAAAAGAAAAATCTCGGTTCAGATCAGAACATTGTCAGGGCGAGAATGCGTACAGTGCCTCTTTCATAGAGGTAGGCTTGTTGACCGTCCTTCACTGATTTGACTAAGATTGGATATAATAGTGGTTCGGTGGGCTCTACTGTGCTTCCTGTAATACTAGAGCTAATAAGCAATTGGCTAGCCGGGGAGGCTGTCCGAACATATGGCGGTTAGTGAGAGATCTTGTACTTGTGTGATTTGCTCACGATCCGTCATCGTCAGAGCACGTTCCCTCGCCTTTCACTAACATTCGCAACGTCGTCATCAAACAGCCCATTGGTGATAATCCTCTATTGCATCTACTGTTTGACACTAATAATATGTCTAGGCGTCGTGTGCGTTGACAGTCGGAATAGTTTCGCTGGCGAATCTCATAACCTGAGTACAGATCTATTCTTACCCCCTGGAATTTCCCATCTGCAATGATTACTCGAAAACTCGGCGCTGCTTTGGCTGCTGGTTGTACAGCCGTGATCAAACCCCCAGCCGAGACTCCGTTTTCTGCGCTAGCCCTGGCGGAGGTAGGTCCTCTTTTCCGGGACGGAGAGCCGGCGTCCCAGATGGTGTCATAAATGTTGTTACCACGGAGAAGAATCTCAGTGACGTCTCAAAAGAGATGTGCGAAAGCGAGGTCGTAAAGAAGGTGACTTTTACTGGTTCAACTCGGGTAGCCAAACTACTATACAAGATGGCGGCATCCACTCTTAAAAGGTACGCACCCATTTATTAATTTCTTGAACAATAGTGAAGGGTTATTTCCTCAGGATTTCCATCGAGGCCGGGGGAAATGCTCCGTTCATCGTATTTGATGATGCAAATATCGACCAGGCTGTTGAAGGTGGGCTGCGTGATCGTGATCTGAAGTCGTTGGCCTTATCTTGGATGAAAGGTGCCATTCTCTGCAAATTCCGAGGTAGCGGACAAACATGTGTTTGCGCCAATCGCATCTACGTCCAATCTAACGTACACACTGAGTTCGCCTCACGCCTTGCTGAGCGAGTTGCGGCGTTCAATGTCGGCCATGGCCTCGAGGAGGGGATGTAAGCAGTACGCCGCCATTGGCGTCTATCATCTGACAGACCTCTACCTCTTAGTACCCATGGACCACTGATTCATGGCCGTGCCGTCGAAAAGGTCGGCATGCACGTCAACGATGCGGTTGAAAAGGGTGCCCAAATTCTCGTCGGTGGCAGTCCCATTGACCGGCCGGGATATTTCTTTGCACCTACCGTTCTCTCCGATGTGCCCCGAAATGCCTTAATCAATGATGAAGAGACCTTCGGACCTGTTGCGGCAATCACAAAGTTCGAAACTGAGGAGGAAGTCATCCAGCTTGCTAACGACACCGATGTTGGGTTAGCGGCTTACTTGTATTCACGTGATGTTGGAAGAGTGTGGCGCGTTGCGGAAGCTTTGGAAGTTGGTATGGTGGGGACCAACACTGGAATAATTTCGCAGGCGGCCATTCCCTTCGGGGGTATAAAAGAGAGTGGCATTGGTAAGTCCCTCCCATAAAACCAAAACTGCTGGTCTTGAGCCATTTTAGGTCGGGAAGGTGGCCACGGAATCGAGGAGTATATGAACACTAAACTCATTGCGTTTGGTGGACTGTAATCTTACGATTGACGACCATAAGTGTATGGACACCACTTTCGAGCACATCACAGCACATATCATACGGTGACGGAGTGTACTGTATCATCCTTAAATTCGCCGGCATAGGCCTCTGTGTCCTTTTACAGATTGGCCAACATTGAAGGTTTCGTTTCTTCCACCACTGGATTGATTAGGGTCCCGATTCCGGAACTAATCGAAACTTGAACAATGTCACCATTCTTCAGATACAATGGTGGTTTCCTGACAAAGCCAACTCCTTTCGGTGTCCCTGTAAGGATGATCGTACCAGGTTGAAGGGTTGTTCCCTGAGAGAGGAAGGCAATAGTTTGGCGAACATTGAAGATTTGGTCGCTATGATTCATGTTAAGAACGTGCAGTTGAGCGACATGGAGTTAACTTACGCAGTTGTTCCATCCTGAAGGACCTCCCCATTGACAACCGTTTTCAATGACAGGGTTTGAGGGTCAGGAATTGCAGACGCGGCAACAAGACATGGCCCTATCGGCGTACTGTTGTCTGACCAAATACATAAGTAAGCGCTATCGGAAATTAAAGCGAGAGGGTTGACTTGCCGAAGCCCTTTGAGAAGTCCCATTGCGAAACATTCATCTGGTGAAAGCGGAATGAAACCTATAGTCATTCGTCAGAAACGCGAAATTCCAGTTGTTCCATTCTTTCCATCACTCACGTCGTTCGCCGCGGTATAGCCTAACACATAGTCAAGTGCCTCCTTCACTGGGACATCTTTTGCTGCCTTTCCAATAACGATAGTCAGTTCCACTTCATAATCAGGAATGTGCTTCGAGACGGGCTGAGCGGCCCTTGGGATGGTGATAGGTGCATTTGGTCCTATGATTGCCGTTGGCGGCTTATAGAAAAGGATAGGTGCACTGAGAAATCGGGCGAAGTTAAATCTGTTCGACTAAGGTGAACCAGGGGTGTATGTACTTCGGTTTTTTCATGTTTGCCTCGGCCTAAATGACAGCTTCAATGCCAAAGCGAGTGCCCAAAACACATTACAGACCGCATGGTCAGCGTAGTTTAGCCCAAGGCAGCGTGCAAGCCCGATCTGCTCCCTGGACAACGGCGGCAGCAGCGTCTTTACGCTGAGCACATCCTTCGTGAGCTGCGCAGCGGGGTCAAAGGGAGACCCCAAGATCTCATGGGCCAAAACCTGTTTGTTGTTCGCGACAGCTAGACCAACTGGAGGACGCATCGTAAATTTCGAGTAGATGTTCAAAAGACAAAGGCTCCACCATCAAGCTGAGGGTCTATCGGTTGACCGATATGGATCTGGGATGTTTCTGCAGCGACAAAGCGTATAAGGCGCGTCCATTGCTGAAGTCGCTACTAGTCAGTATCCTGTCTTAAAGTTACAGTAAGCCGACGCGTGAGCGTACCGTCCGTGCCATCGCTAGTAAAAGCTAAGGCTACTGGCCTACTATAGCAGTATATACCCGATCGCTGTATTGCCGGAACCCTATGGTCCCAGACTGTAACTACGCACTACGTATGATGAATGACGACAACGGACCAACGGACCGAAAGCCTTGCCACACGGGCACGTGATCAGAGTTCATAAAGCTCGCGCTTGGCGTTGATTGGCACCTCTTTCACCAAATAATCATGAACGATACTCCCACTAGTGCCAGCGTACACGAAACCCTTCAAGACTCTTTGGACGCGGTGAGAAATTCACGTGCTCAATTCTCAGAGCTCGTGATACAATGTTATCCTTGTTGTAGTTGGTATCGGCACGCTCATCCACATCGACACGGTTGCGAGCACTCCAGACTTTGGAACGTCTCACTACTCAGGCATTTACGGCTCCGGAAGGATCTGTCACACTACAGGAATTTCTGTCGCTCCAGAACACCTTTGAATGCAATGGTAAGCCACTGCCTTCCCTGTTTACACCGCTCTGGTTCACATCATCCAGTTGCCTCGCGTACCATACCATGGATTTCGGGAGCAAGCCTTCGCCTTGATGGGCTCTTACAACGTGGGCTCTCTGACAGTACGCCGTTAGCGGGACCGCCCTAGTGTATGACACTAATGACATGCGGCCAGGTCAACGCCATGCAGAGGCTTCTGCATTGACGTCACAGCTTACACGGGCCCTCTTCATTATTCAAGGCGTTTCTCTCACACACCATTCGACCAAGGCATTCCTCGGTCGAGGGTATCCCCTTGACGTAAGAAAACTGGACCTTGTCACGCACATTCCTGGCGCTTATCTCAACGAGCAGGTGCTACTGGATCTTCTCGTGATTTCGCGCCATTTGGCGTCGCCGTCGCTCAACCAGAAACAGCCTGCTGCATCCGGTGAAGTGCACCCGCACGACAAGCAAGTGGCGTCTCCGTCTGTCTTACCCAATGCGGTGTTAGATACACTGCTCTGCATTCTGGTGGACTCTTCCCGCTCACTTCGAGTATTCGAAGGGTGTAACGGTGTCCAAACCATCGTAAAGTTATTGAAGCGGGCGCATACGCCCCGGGACGTCAGGTATATTACTTCGATCTGGTCTATCCTCGTTCCCTAACCCGTTACAAAGGATGAAGTGTCTGGAATTTCTATACTTCTACCTGATGGACGAAACTACTCCTCGCTCGGATCTCTTGGAGGTGGGCATTGAACCAAGCCACCTGCTAGCCACACCCCTGTCACCTTCGCCGTTCATCGATTCCCCGGTCAAGTTCCAATACTTTGCACAGAGCGGTCGGAATCCGTCATCGGGTTCAGATGACTCGTTTGTTTCCAGTGATTCATCACGGTCATCTTCATCATCTTCATCATCTAGAACATCGTTGTCATCCTCCTCAATGACGTCAAAGACACCCCCCTCCCCAACGAAACCGTCGTCAACACCGTCGTCAACACCATGTACAAGACCACGCTCACTCTTCATGCTTCAGAGAGAGGTGGACTTCGTACCGGCCACGCCAAAGAAGTCGCACGTGTCTCGGCTCTCGGTGGACCCTCTCCGACCCTTGAGCATACCAAATTCTCCATTTAAGAATTTTAGAGCCGTTCCAGATGGAAATGATAAAATGAGCTCAGCATCATTTCACGAAGGTGATGCCGCTGTCGGAGGCGAACAAAATAATGCCATTTCCAAACCAGGTAACCAAGATATTATCAGGACGACGGAGCAAAAGAAAGAGTTTCTAGGGTCGATGCTGGGTAACGTGGATGCGCTAGTGGAAGGTGTAAAGCGGGCCGGGATATGGGGACTTGCTTAGTCACGTCATCCGTATCATGATGATCATTACGTAGACGAGATTCGAAAACATGTGTTCCGAAGCATGGCCTGGTCATTGTCGACGTAGCATTAAGCACGACGTGAATCTGCACCGAATTACATTCTAAGGTAAGATGGATATACTAGTCATGCCTGAGAACAGAATACTACTAGACGCAGTATGAAGGCATGGAAAACAGTAGGCAAAACCTGTTCAAGAATAGAATCTCCATGCAAAGTAAACAGCAAGAGCGGCAAGGGGAACAAAATAGAAGGCACTGAATGCAGCAAGTTAGTAGGCGACGAAAGACCAGGTTGGGAAAAACGAACTTGGACGTCTGCTCAACAGCATTCTCCATGGCCGCGGCAGCAGCAGTGGACTGCAATGCTTTTGCCTTGCTCGCCTGGAGTACGAAAACGATGAGAAGAAGAACAACGATGGAGAAGAGAAATAATTACATTAGAACCCTTCTCAAACTCTCCGATTAACATCTTCGGTAAGAGAGCGCGTGCCTCATCAGAGTGTCCGACATCCTCGAACGCCTCAGTGGCGTCCTTACCTTTAGGATGGAATGAATGCGTGCACTCTCATTGAGAAAAAGACCACTGACCGGCCTCAGAAAGAATGACTTCATCTCCTCCAGGATGCTACATGTTGCGTTAAGTCTATCGTTGCATTGGATAAGAAGGCGAGAAAGTATAAACCTCTTCTATAAAATTCGTCACGTCATACACTACAAGAGGGTCAGACGCCTTGAGTGCCAGAAGCAGGAAATAGTGAAACCTTTTCCATTGATGAGGGCCCATATACTCTCCTTGTCCACATGCTGGCGTAACTCGTGAAGGTTGATGACCTTGGTGGACATGGTGGTGATCGGGAGAAATGCTGTTGAGAGGAAGGGAGAGGTGCGGATGATGGACAGTGGGTTTCTTAATAATGGTATGGTACGGCCATTTGCGAATTTGATTCCCACAAACCAAACTCAAACACTCCGTTCAGTTCGATAATTTCGTGCTCGCAACGTGGATAAACAAATGTTAATACATCTACTCGTATGGTTCTGTACGATTTGGTTTAGTACTCGAATGACCACATGAATTAGGACATTCAAGCGTGGACCAATTGCTAGCGAGTCGCTATTGCTTTTCCACTTCACCAGTAGACGAGACGAAAGCATAGCCTGCCATGTCCCTAGGCAGAAGCGAGTGGGAACGGAATCGAACAAGGCGATCTAATCGGATCATTGGTGTAGAAATTTGTGTAACGAACGGGAGTGGCAATGAAGGCGAAACAGCAACAAAACAACGCGGTCGAGACAAGGCAATGAATTTCACACTCCGCTCTAAATGGAACACGTGTCTTACTCACGGCCCGCGTCACCTCTGTGCTGCGCCCAACAAGCCCTTACCTTACCCGACATGGCTCTCGATTTCGAGTTTGAATCTTCCGATATACTAGGCGGCGCTCTCCCCGTAGGTCGTGGAAGAGTTGCTCATCACACTGGCTTCTTGTCTCTCTTCAAAGTTTGCGCACTTGGAGTAGGCATTCTTTTCTTTCTACTTGCCTTCCGTCACGGTCGAACTTTCTTATTACGATGGAAAGAGAGACACTACAAACTGTACGCGTATTTCGCGTCTGCTGTCATGAATTTTACTCACATTCGCATCAATCAGATCCATGCGTCGACGATACGGCATTCCAGACCACGACCAGCGACCATTCAACGTGGCTTATGCTGCCGCCAGACTTGCTCAGGAGGATAAGAGGAAAGTACAGGATAGAATACGGAATGTGTCGACCTTCAACCAGCAGCCAAACTCTGTCAGTCACGAATCAACAAGAACAGGTACGTTTCTCCATTCTTGATGAACTCCACCACCATTGTAATGGATTTGGTAGGGGAAATTCACGATTTACCCTCTCAACAAACTATTCCGCCTGTTACCCTTCACGTCTCCGGTTATGACCACAGTGACAAGCCAATGTGTGTATTTTGATTGTGACTTGCGTTCTGATTTTCATTATCGTTTGTTTCCCTTCCCCTTCCAGCACAAAACGGTTACCAGTTTCAAGTAGTACTCTGAATCAACCGTCACGCGTCCCCTTCCCCACCACACATTCGGACATTTCAAACTCTCGTCTGCGGCTTCCACCTCGGGGTGCTACACATGACGAAGGGGAAAGGGATCAACGTGAAACAATGCCAGAGAGGTATGATTGGACCGTACCTGAAGTAGTCCACGATTTATTAAAATCCTTCTAGTGATCACCTTGGTCACGACTCGGGTATAGAAATGGACTCGGCACCTGTAACAAGGAATCCCAAGCGAGTGGCAGACTTGAGCGACGATAATGAATTGCGGTCATCACAGGAGAAGCGCCACGACAAAAGGCGTCGAAAGGCATCGAGTCGCCGTTTTAAGAAGTACGTGCGGGATAATGACGTTGAAATGGAGGTCGACGGGTCGGACGTCAAGACTTCTCGTAGGGCCAAGAAACGTGACCGCACGGAGGACGATGACATGACTCATAACGAAGATGCCGAGTCCGCGCTTTCTCGTCATCGCAAGCGGAGACAACCAAAATCGGCAAACATATACCGTGGCCAAAAACGTGGTCGGGATCTCGATTCGCCAGGTGTGGACACGGACTATGGAAGGGGAAAGGGAAGGACATTCCGCCGCAGGTCAACCCCGGACACCGATCTATCGGCGGACGATGCGCAGATATCACAGGACCCGTTATGCAAAGGTCGACGCATCGGGGAAGAATGGGAAGCTCATGGTGTTCAGTTCAGGGTAGGGCCTGATGGACAGAGACTGCGGAAGGTACTGATCAAAGAGGATCGCCTGAAATTCAATATGGTAAGTCTTATTTGTGTGGGGTTGACTATGTCTCAATCAGTTTCAGCCTGTTGATTCTGAGCATCCGGATCGGTCTGCATCTGTGACAGCGATTGTCGAGCGATGGTACACTGAAGAACAATACACGGGAGCAAAAGAAGCACATGAATTAGCATGGCAAGATTCAGAGAAGTCTTCTGCCGAGCCTGAGATGTCAAATGATCGTGTAGTGAGTATCAATGTTGCTCATATCATTTTGTACTAACCATGAGCAGGGAGCTTCATCAAGTGCTGGCAAACAACTTCTCTGGGCTTCTACATCTACCACTGGCAGCCCCGTTCGAAAAATTCGCTTGTCTGGCCACTCTTCTGCAATCGCCAGCCCTCGTATAGCATTATTTTCCGTTCCTACGCCACCTCAGTACACTCGCCGTGTCTCGTCGCTCTATAGCAGTTCGGTGGTGAAACCCGCGGAAATGAGCCCAAAGTTGCGCCCATCCAGGTCTTACTCAAAATGGGAGAAGCAGGAATTCGAAGCAGAGGCGATAGCGCGGTTGCGTCGGAAAGCAGAGGAAAAAGAAAAGGCAAAAGCAGACGCTGAAGCTAAGGCGGTTGACGCAACGAAGGCTGCACTTACTGTACCATTGCCCCCCCCTCCGACAGTCACGAAGTCCGATGAAAAGCCTCCAGTCACCCAGATAACGACGCCTGTGTTCTCCGTGACCCAGCCTCCGAAGGCCAATGCCAAGCTTCCTGATTCTACGAATCCCCCTTCACTCTTCAAGTTACCCACCTCGTCTTCGGACACTCGCCCAAGTGAGATCAAAGACAAGCCTGAGAATAAGACGTCCCTTGCCGTTCCTGAGGGACCCTCTTTTTCTTTTCCCGCCGCGCTTCCCTCTGCAACCCATAA
>WNFR01007581.1_pt1 | contig 11404 bp, 12 predicted proteins | sample 5400221 | NCBI WGS metagenome assembly WNFR01 (sample SAMN13153357, study PRJNA577476) | soil metagenome | isolation source: 40 cm soil under Madrone tree | place: USA:California | collected 2016-06-14 | reverse complement strand
GCGGCGGCGCGAGGCTCAGAACCGCTAGTAGCACGGGAGTGATCTGGCTAACTTGCATCCCCTTCAATATGACAACGACCCGCAGCATGCGCGCCCCCCCTCCGGTGGTCCTCGTCGTGCTCGACGGGTGGGGCTTCCGACCCGGCCGCGAGGGCAACGCCATCGAGCTCGGTCAGACGCCGGTGTGGCACAAGCTGTGGGACCGCGCGTCGCGCACGCTGCTCGAGGCATCCGGCCTCGCCGTCGGTCTTCCCGAGGGACAGATCGGCAACAGCGAAGTCGGCCATCTGAATCTCGGCGCCGGCCGAGTCGTGCCTCAAGACCTCGTCCGCATTTCACAGTCCATCGAGTCTGGCGAGTTCTTCCGTATTCCGGCGTTGGTGCAGCTGGTCGAGGATACACGTCGGCACGACGGCACGTTGCACTTGATGGGATTGATTGGAACAGGTGGCGTCCACGCGCTCGATAAGCATCTCGTTGCCGCTATCGAGCTCGCCCGACGCCACGAGGTACCGGTTGCCATCCACGCTTGGCTTGATGGACGGGATACGCCACCGAAATCCGGCCTCGCCTTCATGGAGCAGCTGTTACAGACCGTCCGACCGTCCGACCGTCAGACCGTCAGCACCGTCATCGGCCGTTACTACGCAATGGACCGCGACAAGCGGTGGGAGCGCACCAAGCTGGCGTACGACGCGATGGTGAAAGGCGTCGGGATTCAGGTCCCCGATCCCATCACCGCGATCCAACAGGCGTACGCCGTCGGCCAGACCGACGAGTTCGTCAAGCCCCGCGTCATCACCGGTGCGCCGCTCATTCGCGACGGCGACGGAATCTTCTGTTTCAACTACCGCGCCGACCGCATGCGCCAGATCGTGCGGGCGCTGGCCAGTCCGGATTTCGACGGGTTCGACGTCACCGGCCGGCCCGAGGTGCGGCTCGTGACGATGACGCGCTACGACGAGAGGTTGCCCTTCCCCGCCGCCTTCGAGCCGATTGTGCTGTCACGCATCGTCGCGGAGGTGCTCTCGGACCACGGCAAGACGATGTTCCGCACTGCCGAGACGGAGAAGTACGCGCACGTCACGTATTTCTTTAACGGCGGCTACGAGCCACCCTACAAGGGAGAGGAGCGCTTGCTCGTCCCGTCGCAGAAAGTCGCGACCTACGACTTGATGCCGGAGATGAGCGCCCCGGGCGTGACCGACGTGCTGTGCAACGCGATTGCGGGGAAACAGCACGATTTCATTCTGTGCAACTACGCCAATGGTGATATGGTCGGGCACTCCGGGGTGCTGGCGGCGGCGGTGAAGGCCGTCGAGACGGTCGACCAGTGTCTCGCGCGGGTTCTGACCACGGCCGATGCCGCCCGAGCCACCGTTCTGGTGACCGCGGATCACGGCAACTGCGAGCTGATGATCGACCCCGCCACGGGCGGCCCGCACACCGCGCACACCACGAATCCCGTACCGTTGGTCATGGTGGGCGACGGTACCCCCAAGCGACATTTGCGTACCGGCGGCTCGCTTCGTGACGTCGGGCCTACGATCTTACGTCTGCTCGACATCGAACCACCGGTGGAAATGACAGGGAAGGATCTCAGGGAGGGATGATGGTCGGACGGTCGGACGGTTGGACAGTTGGACGGTCAAGGCGGGTGTTGTGGACGGTCATCGGGGGAGTCTTTCTGTCCCTCGGTCCGACCGTCCGACCGTCCGACGGGCAAATAGGCCACGACCCCGAGCACTCGCCCTACCGCGACATCCTCCTCCATTCTGGGCCGGTCTTCTTTGTCGGCCACCTGGGAGCGGACCGCGGGACCACTGGCGCGGGCACGAGCAACGCCCTGACGTTCGGGGCGCGCTACGAGATCCCGGCCGGCAAAGCGCTGCACTTTCAATTCACCGGCGCCTACCTCCATGGCGACCGATTCATCCTCGATCCCCGCGCCGACTCGTCATCTCCCGCTCGCCGCACCGGTCCGTTCAAGTCCGATCTCGGCATGGTGGAGGTTGGCATGCAGCTGCGGCTCAGCGGCAACAAGACATGGCGCGGGCTTGCTCCCTACGTGGGCACGGGGTTCGGGCTGACCTTCGACGTGAATTCGCCGGGGGACACGACGGGAAGCGGCTACCACTTCGGCTCCAAGCTGACGATCGCGTTTACGACCGGCGTGCGCTGGTATCCCGCTCGGCGCGTGATGATCAATGGCGAGGCGCGCGCGCAATTCTGGCGTCTCAAGTATCCCCTCTCCTTCCATGAACAGCGGGCGTCGGACGGGTCGCGCGTGCTTCCCCTGACCCAACCGCTCAACGACTGGACGCTCCATCCCTGGATCAGTCTCGGCATTGGATGGATTTTCTAGCCGAAGGCTTCCGGCGGGCGTGGGGACTACTCGTCGCGGGTGATTCCGAGGTTTACGGGATCGCTCTTCTCACTCTCAAAGTTGCGGTCGTTGCGACAGCCATCTCCTGCACCGTGGGGCTGCCGCTCGGCTACTTCCTCGCCACCCGGCGCTTCTGGGGCCGACGCGCCGCGCTGACGATGGTCAACACCGCACTCGCCTTCCCAACCGTGGTCGTCGGCCTGCTGCTCTACGGCCTGCTCTCACGACGCGGCCCGCTGGGTGGTCTGGCGTGGCTGTATACCTGGCAGGCGATCGTCGTCGGGGACGTGCTGCTGGCGTTGCCGATCGCCGCGGCGCTGTCGGCCGCCGCCCTTCAAGGCGTCGACCCGCGGATCCGCCGCACCGCCGAAACGTTGGGGGCGGGATCGTGGCGGACCGCCTGGACGGTGGCGCGTGAAGCGCGCTTCGCCCTTGCCGCCGTCATCACCGCAGCCTTCGGCCAGGTCGTCGCCGAAATCGGGGCGGCGATGATCGTCGGCGGCAATATCCGCGGCTCCACGCGCACGCTGACCACCGCCGTCGCGCTCTACACGGCGCAAGGGGACTTCGGCCTGGCGCTCGCGCTCGGCCTGGTGCTGTTGATGCTGGCGCTCGTGGTGAACATCGCGTTGCAGATGCTGCAGGGACGCGGCCATGCTTGAGCTGCGCGGCATCCGCCACCGCTATGAAGGACGCGTCGTGCTCGACCTCGAGCAGTTCACGGTGCCCCGCACGGGAACGGTGGCGGTCGTCGGACACAACGGCGCCGGAAAAAGCACGCTGCTTCGCCTGCTCGCACTCCTCGAGGCGCCGACAGAAGGCCAGGTGCTCTTGAACGGCGCCGTCGTGCCCCGGCGTCCACCCGCCTCGTTGCGCCGGCGCGTGACGCTGGTCGAGCAACGGCCGATTCTGTTTCGCGGCACGGTACGAGAGAATCTCGAATACGGTCTTCAGGTCCGGGACATGGGACGCGCCGCGGCCAATGGCATCATCGGAGATGTGGTGGACCGCCTCGGACTCCAGTCGCTCCTCTCGCGGCACCGTCACGAGCTGTCCGACGGCGAGGTACAACGCGTGGCGGTTGCGCGGGCGCTCGCGCTGCGGACTGACGTCCTGTTGCTGGACGAACCGGCCAGCTCGGCCGACCGTGCCGCCGCGGGCGCGTTGTACCGCGCTCTCGCCGTCGAGCGAGCGGCCCGCCCCATTGCAGTCTGCATCGCATCACACCAGCTCGAAGACGCCTACCGCTGGGCCGACGACATCCGTGCGCTCGCAGATGGTCGCCTGTCCCCAGTCACGCCCGAGAACCTGTTTCGCGTCGAGCTTCCCGCGGGCGACGGAGTGAAGACGGTGCGCGTCGGGGGTATCGCGCTCGTGGTCATGACCGATCGCGCCGGTCCAGTGGTGGTCGCGGTCCCGCCCACCGATATCTTCGTGAGCCGCGAGCCGCTCCCATCATCGGCCCGCAACGTCTTCAAGGGTCGCGTGACCGGCCTGGCCATCGAGCACCGCGGCGCCGGCGTCCATGTTCGGGCGGACATGGGCGGCGTGGAGCTGGTCGCTGCCGTGACCGCGGAGGCCGCACGCGATCTCGCGCTCACTCCGGGCGGCGCGGTCGTGTTCTCTTTCAAGGCCACCGCCGTCCAGGTATTCTAAGGAATGCCGACAGCGTATCTGACCAGGATCGTCGAATTCACTGCGACGCACCGGTTTCCCAATACCCCGGAGTTTGCCGGGGCCACGAGCGACCATAGCCATCGCTATCGCTGTGCCGTGACCGTGAAGGGTGTGTTCGATCCGGCACGCGGCGGTGTGATGAGCCTGCCTGTACTCAAGTCGCTGCTGCAGCGTGAAGTCGTGGGCCGTTTCGACGGGCGCCATATCAACGAAGACATCGCGCCGTTCGCCGATGGGAAGTGGGTCGCGACGGGCGAGGCGCTCGCCCTGCATGTGTGGGAACGGATCGCCGCGGCCTTGCCCGCGGGCGTTGGCCTGCACTGTGTGCGCATCGAGGAGGGCGCGAATCTTTATGCAGAATACCGCGGGGACACGTAGCGGCCGGATGCGGGCCGACTCCGCGGTGGTCGAGGAGTGGCCCGTCTGGCTCGAGGTGAACGGCGAGCCCGCGGTCACGTGGATGTGCACGCCCGATCAGCTCGAAGAGCTGGTGGTGGGATGGCTCCACGGTGAGGGATACATCGCGTCACTCGACGACCTCGTGCAGCTGCGTCCCTGCGCGCCCGATCTGGGATTCTGGGCCGACGTGAAGCCGGAGCGAGTGGCGCAGGTGAAAGGTGAACGTCGCAAGCCGGTGCTCGCGTCGGGTTGCGGCGCGGTCGCCACGATGCTGGCAGACCCCGATGCGATGGCCCATTCGCCACCGCTGCGCGGCGATCCTCCAGCCCCCGAAATGCTGCGCGCGCGCTTCAAGGAGCTGTTTGCGGCGGGCGCGCGCTATAACGAGACCGGCGGCATTCATGCCGCCGCGCTCACCGACGGCCATACGCTGCTCTTTCACGCCGAGGACATCGGCCGGCATAACGCGGTCGACAAGGTGATCGGTGCCGCGGTGCTCGCGCGGACACCGATCGAGAACCGCGGGCTGCTCGTGACCGGCCGGATCTCGGCCGAATTGGCGTTCAAAGCGGCACGGGCGGGACTCGCCTGGGTCGCAACGCCGAGCGTTCCGTCCACGCTCGCCGTTACCATCGCCGAGCGTTCCGGGATGGTGCTCGTCGGCCGCGCGGTCAGCGGCACGCCGCACGTGCACAAGCGCGGGTCATGACACCCGCCGAAGAAGAGGCCGTCCGCGCCCTGCTCCGCAAGGCGCGCACCATCGCCGTCGTAGGACTATCCCCCAACCCGATGCGGCCCAGCAATTCCGTCGCGCGCTATCTCCAGCGGTCGGGATACAAGATCGTTCCGGTGAATCCGGGGCATGACGCGATCCTCGGCGAGAAGAGCTACCGCACGCTCTCCCATGCGGCGCGCGATCACACCATCGACGTGGTGGACGTGTTTCGCCGCAGCGAGCTGGCGGGTGCCGTCGTGGATGAGGCGATTCCGCTCGAGCCGCAACTGATCTGGCTGCAGCAAGGCGTCGTGGATGCGGCGGCGCAGGCGCGCGCCGCCAAGGCGGGCATCCCCTTCGTGATGGATCACTGCCTCGCTGTCGAACATCGTCACCTCGAGGTCTAGATGCGGGGAGCTGTCCTGGCGGGGGGCGCTGCCAGTCGATACGGCGGGGTCCCCAAAGGCCTGTTGTCGGTCGGCGGAGCCCGCATTCTCGACCGCGTCGTCGAGGGTGTGCAGGCCGTGACCGGCGCGCTTCCATTGTTGATCGCCAACGCACCCGGTGCCTCCGCGTGGCGCCCCGATCTGAAGACCATTCCAGACGCACGGCCGGGTTTCGGCAGCCTGGGCGGGATCTACACGGCTGTCACCGCCGCAACCGGGCCAGTGCTGTGCGTCGCCTGGGACATGCCATTCGTTCCTGACGAGTTGCTGCGGGCATTGGTCGATGGCGCCGCGGCCGGCAATTATGACGCCTTTCTTCCCGAGAGCTCCGGCCGGCGCGGCCTGGAGCCGCTGTGCGCGGTGTATGGCCCGGCGTGTGGCCCGGCGATCGCGCGGCGGCTCGAAACCGGGGACTTGAAAGCCATCTCCTTCCACACCGATGTACGGGTCGGTATCCTCTCCCTCGCCCAGGTTCGGGGCTTCGGCGACCCCGACGAGCTGTTCTTTAACGTGAACACGCCGGACGAACTCGAGCGCGCGGAGGCGTTGTGGCGGCGACGCGCATGATCTCCATCATCGGCCTCAAGAACGCGGGCAAGACGACGTTTCTGGTCGCGCTCGCGGCGGAGCTCGTGCGTCGCAAGTTCCGCGTGATGACGATCAAGCACGGATCGCACCCCGCCGACATGGATCAGAAGGGCAAGGATACCTGGCGGCACTGGCACGAGGGGAGAGTGGAGCGGGTGCTGATGGAAGCACCGGGTCAGCGGGTGCTGTTCGAGCGCACCGAAGTGGAATCCGACCCCATCACGCTCGCGCAGCGCTATCTCAGCGACGCCGACATCGTGCTCGTCGAGGGATTCAAGCGCGCACCGCTTCCCAAGATCGAGGTCTATCGCGCCGTGGCGGGACCGAAACCGATATTCGATCCCGCAGTGCACGACCCTGCCGATTGGGTCGCGATGGTCACGGACGATCGTACCCTGCGCCTTCCGATCCCCGTCTTTCGGTTCACCGACACCGCCTGGCTCGTGACGATCGCCAATCTCGCGTGGGATCGCGCGAAGATACTCCCCCCATGACGCCAGCTGAGGCCGCCAGGATCATCCTTTCAGACTGTCGGCCGCTTCGTCCCGCGCGCCGGCCGTTGCGCGAGGCGCTCGATGCGGTCCTCGCCGAGGACGTGACCAGTCCGCTCGACCTGCCGCCGTGGGACAATTCCGCGATGGATGGCTATGCCGTCCGGAGTGCGGATCTGCAGGAGAGCGACACCGACCTCGACGTCATCGAGACGATCGCCGCCGGACAGTTTCCGCAGAAGACCGTAGGCAAGGCGCAGGCGACCCGCATCTTCACCGGCGCACCATTGCCGCAGGGCGCCGACACGGTGATCCGCCAGGAAGACACCGCACAGCCATCCAACGGGCGGGTCACGATCCGCAATGCGCGCGACGCGAAGAAAAATGTCCGGCGCCGCGGCGAGGACATTCGCAAAGGCGCCGTCGTCCTGCCCGCCGGCACAGCGCTCGGCCCGGCGCAGCTCGGTGTGCTGGCGTCGATCGCGTACGACGCACCGCTCGTACATCGCCGGCCTCGCGTCGCGTTCATGGGATCGGGCGATGAGATCGCCGAGCTCGAGGAGCGCGACGCGATCCTCGCGGGCACCAAGATCGCAAGCTCGAACTCCTACACGCTCGATGCCTTGATTCGCCGGTCGGCCGCGGAGCCCGTCAACCTCGGGATCGCCCGTGACAGCAAGGACAGCCTGCGTGAACACCTGCGCGGCACCGCAGGCGCTGATCTTCTGGTCACGACCGCCGGTGTGAGCGTGGGAGAGCACGACTTCGTGCGCGACGTGCTGCAGGAGCTTGGCGGGGAGCTCAAGCTGTGGCGGATCGCCATGCGGCCCGGTGCACCGGTCGGATTCGGTCTGCTCCAAGGGGTCCCGTGGATCGGCTTGCCGGGCAACCCGGTGAGCACGATGGTGACGTTCGAGCTGTTCGTGCGCCCCGCGATTCGGCGCCTGCAGGGACACGCGTTGCCGTTTCGCAGGACGGTTCCCGTCATCGTTCGCGAGCCGATCACGCTCGGTCCCAGGCTGCGACACTACCTGCGCGCAATAGTAGAGGAAGGGGAGGCTCGTTTGACAGGGCCGCAGGGCTCTGGCATTCTCACCAGTATGGCGCGCGCGAATGCCCTGCTCATCGTCCCAGCCGAGCTGCCGACGGTTCCCGTGGGGACCGAGCTGCAGGCGATCATGCTCGACGACCCGCAACACGTCGCGGAACCACCCTACTGATGGCTGTCCTCGGCTCCCCCGCCGTGCGTCGCGCGCTGCGCCTGACGGGCTACATCCTCTTGACCCTCGTCGTGTATTGGGTCAACGCGGTAACTCCGCCAGCGGCGAGGCTTGGGATCTTGTACATCATCCCGGTCCTCCTCGTCACCTGGACCGAAGGGTTGGCCTGGGGAATCCTATTCGCCGTGGTCACGACGGGATTCCGGGAGGCCATCGCGTGGGTTCAGATGCCAGCCGACACCCCGATGCTGTGGCGCATCGTCACCGCGCTGGCGTACCTCGCCGTCCTGGGCGTTGCCATGGCGGGGCTCCAGACCCTGCGACGCCGAGAGGCGCAGATGGCGCGCCTGATCATTCAGGATCCGCTCACCAACGTCCTGAACGCCCGCGCGTTCGCCGAGCGGCTCGGCCAGGAGCTGGACCGGAACCGCCGGTATCCGCGCCCACTGGCGCTGATGTACATGGATCTCGACAACTTCAAGGTCATCAACGACACCCATGGCCATCAAACGGGTGATGCCGTGCTGAAGCTCGTCGCCGACGCCATGCGCACATCGGTACGGCAGGCCGATATCGTCGGACGGCTGGGCGGCGACGAATTTGCCGTCATCATGCCGGAGACCGATGCGCACCTCGCGGACGCCGCGGCCAAGCGGCTCGTCGTCGGCTTGCGCAACGTGTTCAAGGGAACGCCGAATGTGACCGCCAGCATCGGCGTGGTTTCCTGCACGGCAACCGAGGCCAGTACCGACGATCTCCTGCGCCGGGCCGATCAGGCGATGTACGATGCGAAGAAGTCGGGCAAAGATCGGGTTGTGCAGGTCGCGATTTGATCCTGCTGCTCGTCGCGCTCCTCAGCGCGCAAGATTCCAGTCCACAGCTCTTCTACCGCGTGACCGTCCCCACGGACCGGTCCGCGTATCTCGTCGAGCTCCAAATCACCAATCCGCCGAGTCGCAGCCGACTTGTCATTCCGAACTGGGCGCCCGGCGCGTATCGGCTCATGGATTCGTGGCAGAACATCCGTGAGGTCGTCGCCGTGAGCGCCGCGGGTGATTCCCTGCCCATCCAGCACGATTCGCCGATCTCGTGGGTCATCGACCCCAAGGGCGCTGCCCGGATCACGGTGCGCTATACCGCTGGACTGCGGGATACGGATCAATGGCGACGGCCCAACAACCGCTGGTTCTTGCGCTCGAGCTCGGGAGTCGTGGATGGTCCGCGCACATTCATGTATCTCGACGGGTGGAAGCCGGCGCCGGCCCGTGTCACGTTCCAAGTGCCTGCAGGGTGGCGCGTCGCGACGGGCCTGGTTCCGACGACCGTCGACAGCACGACGTACGCGGCGCCAAACTACGACGTGCTCATCGATGCCCCTGTCCTGCTGGGCAAGTTCCTGACGTATCGGTTCAGCGCGGCCGGCACTCCCCATCGCGCCGTCGTCGATCTCGGCGGCGGCCGTGCGTACGCCCCGGGGATCTTTGTCGACATGTTGCAGCGCATCGCGACGACGGCGATCGGCATCTTCGGCTCCGCCCCCTACGCCGACTACACGTACATCTTCGTCGGTGGCCGCGGCGGCGGCCTCGAGCATCTCAACTCGACCACGATTGGCGTGACCACCGAGACGCTCGCCCGCAATCCGCGCGGCGCCGAAGCCGTGAGCGCGCACGAGTTCTTCCATGCCTGGAACGTCAAGCGCATCCGGCCGGTCGAGCTCGGTCCGTTCGACTACGAGCACGAAGTGCGCACGGTGAATCTCTGGTGGAGCGAGGGCGTCACCGACTATTACGCCGACGTGATTCTGGCGCGGGCCGGCCTCGACAGTCCGGACGATTTCGTCCGGGGCCTCGCCACTTCCATCGGGAATTACCGCAGCAATCCCGCACGCCTGCTGGTCTCGCCCGAGCGGTCGTCGTGGACGGTATGGGACTCACCAGTCGTGAACAACAGCCACGTCATCTCCTATTACCTGCAGGGCGAGTTGCTCGGCTTCCTGCTCGATCTTGCGATCCGCGACTCGACCGACAACGCGAAATCGCTCGACGATGTGATGCGCTACCTGCTCGACCATTACGCGGGCGAGCGCGGCTTCACACGCGACGAGCTGGTGGCGGCGGTCCGCAGCGCGAGCGGGCGCAACTTCGAGGAGTTCTGGCGGCTGTACGTGAGCGGCGCGACCGAGATTCCGTGGGACGACTACCTCCGCACCGCCGGATGGAAGGTGGTGTTCAACGAGACACCCGACATCGACGCGCGCATCGGCTCGATCCCGCCGGCCGTGCAGGGCGGCCACTGGCGTGCGGTCGCCACACCGGGCAGTGCCGCGGAGGCTGCAGGCCTCCGGACCGGGGACGAGCTGGTGCGGATCAACGGCCGTCCCATCATCGACGGGACCGATGTCAGCGCCGCCGTGCGGGCGGTCGGCCCGCGTGCGGAGGTGGTCATCGAGGTCGTGCGCGAGGGCCGGCCATTCATGATTCGCTTCTGGGCCGGAACGTACAATCGCGTGCGCGCGGAGCTCCGGGATGTGCCGGCGCCCACGGCGCGGATGCGGCGTATTCGCGCCGGCCTGGTTGGAGGGCTCGCGCGTTGACCGAGCGAGCGATCGAGCTGGTTCTGATCTTCACGTCGATCCTGTTCATCGTGGATCCGTTCGCCGTCATCCCCACGTTCCTGGCGATGACGGCGCGCGACGCACCGGCGCAGCGGCGCGTGCTGGCGCGGCGCGGGGCGTGGACCTGCGCGATCACGCTCATCGCGTTCGCGCTCGGCGGCAGCCTGATCTTCAAGATTTTCGGAATCACGATCGGCGCGTTCAAGATCGCAGGGGCCGGGCGCGATCTCGACCGTCATGGTGCTCGCCCTCGGGGCGAAATCGACCGCCGCGATGGTGACCGTCTACGTCTCGATCGTGCTGACGGCGCTGATCACCTTTTGGGTGCTGTCGGCGGCCTCGATCGTGGAGCGACGGCTCGGCCAGACGGGCATGCGGATCCTGACCCGGCTCATGGGCTTGGTCCTCGCTGCGATCGCCGTCCAGTTCATCATCGATGGCATCAAACTGAGTTTTCGGGATTTCCATCCAATGGGCTAGTCCCGGAGGGGGAAACTCCGGATTGACATTCGCTCAGATGGCTGATTGTGGCTGGAAATGGCAGAGCCTAGCCTACGCATCCATGGGCCCTCTCTTTTTCTTGTCGCTAGATCGCTAATGTCCTCACCCCTTGTCAGTGCGCTGCTGATCGAAGCCCCGGTGAACCGGCATTTCGCCCAATTGCATAGCGACCCGCAGACCCTCACCGACGCCGTCACGCTGTATTTGCAGACCGGTCTGCGCCGTGGCAACGGGGTCGTGGTGATCGCGTCCCCCGCGCACACCGAGCTCTTCTTCAACCGTCTGCGTGAGGACGATCTCGATCCCGGCGCGTTTCTCAAAACCGGCCAGCTCGAGCTCCACGATGCCGAGCTGACGCTGCGCA
>WNFR01023474.1_pt1 | contig 11405 bp, 8 predicted proteins | sample 5400221 | NCBI WGS metagenome assembly WNFR01 (sample SAMN13153357, study PRJNA577476) | soil metagenome | isolation source: 40 cm soil under Madrone tree | place: USA:California | collected 2016-06-14 | reverse complement strand
GACGCGCTCGACCATCGGCCAGGATCTGCAGGTCGAAGTTTGCTCCAATTGCCACCCGTTCTACACGGGCAAGCAGAAAATTGTGGATACCGGCGGCCGCGTCGATAAATTCCGCAAGAAGTACGGGGCAGCGGCGAAAGCCTAAGCTTCCGAGGTGCCCACTTTCAGGCAGAACTCGCGCGGATCTCCCGAGGGTCCGCGCGGGCCTGTGGGCGCACTCAATCATGCGCAGTTGAGCGCTTGGGGCGCCCCTCTCTTGATTCCGAGGTAAGGGCGTGCAAGGCTGCGGGGCCTGAGCGAACCTAACACATCCCCCGAACCCAACCCACCCAGTCGGAATAGCGCATGAGCACGAAATACGAACTGAAGAATCTCCAGACCGGAAAGACAACTCAGATGAACGCCATCGCGGGAAGCATCGGACCCGAGGCACTGGACATTTCCAAGGTATTTACCTTCGATCCCGGCTTCATGGCCACGGCAAGCACCGAAAGCAAGATCACGTTCATCGACGGTGACTTGGGCGTGCTGCTGTACCGCGGCTATCCGGTGGATCAGCTCGCCGAGAAGTCCTGCTTTCTGGAAGTGGCCAATCTATTGGTCTACGGGAGCCTGCCCAGCAAGTCGCAGCTGTCCACGTTTCAGAGTTCGATCACGCGGCACACCATGGTCAACGAGCAGTTGCTGCGGTTTTTCCAGGGTTTCCACCACAATGCGCATCCCATGGCCATGGTGTCCGCCGTGGTCGCTTCCATGGCCGCGTTCTATCACGACACCACCGACATCGGTGACCCGCGGCATCGCGAGATCTTCGCCCACCGGATCATCGCGAAGCTGCCCACCATCGCCGCCGCGGCCTACAAGCACACGCTCGGCCAGCCGTTCGTGTATCCGCGCAACGATCTGCGCTACTGCGCGAACATGCTCAACATGTTCTTCGCGGTTCCCACCGAGCCGTATGCGATCGATCCGGTGGCGGCCGAAGCGCTCGATCTTCTGTTCATTCTGCACGCCGATCACGAGCAGAACGCCAGTACGTCGACGGTGCGGCTGGCCGGCAGCACCGGCGCGAATCCCTACGCCGCCATATCGGCCGGCGTTTCCGCTCTGTGGGGCCCGGCACACGGCGGCGCCAACGAGGCCGTGCTCGACATGCTGGACGGAATCGGCTCGGTCGCCGGCATCGACAAGTTCCTCGGGCGCGTCAAGGACAAGAGCGATAGCGTGCGCCTGATGGGATTCGGGCACCGCGTCTACAAGAACTTCGATCCGCGCGCCAAGATCATCCGCGAGATGTGCTATCGCGTGCTGGAGAAACTCGGCAAGACCAACAATCCGCTGTTCGAGCTGGCGCTGAAATTGGAGGAAATCGCGCTGAAGGACGAGTACTTCGTCTCGCGCAAGCTGTATCCGAACGTGGATTTCTACTCCGGGATCATTTACAGCGCGCTGGGAATTCCGCGCTCCATGTTCACCGTGATGTTCGCCATCGCGCGCACCGCCGGCTGGGTGGCGCAGTGGCAGGAAATGGTGTCGGATCCCCACATGCGGATCGGCCGGCCGCGCCAGCTCTACACCGGTCCCATCCAGCGAGATTATCAGCCTATCGAAAAGCGCTGATCGATGGCGGCGCCGGCCCACGCGACATTCTGCGCCGCGGCGGCGCTGCTGCTCGGCGGCGCCGCGAATACCGCGCTTGCGGACAACGCCTGTCCGAGCGCGGCGGGGCCCGTCGCCCTCAGCAACGCGCAGTGGAACGGCTGGGGCCGCGGTCTCGACAACACACGCTACCAGCCTGAGCCCGCGATCCGAGCCAGCGACGTGGCGAAGCTCGCGGTGAAGTGGGCCTTCGGCTACCCGAGCGGCACGGAATTCGGTCAACCCACCATCGTCGACGAAAGGCTGTTCGTCGCCAGCTCCTCGGGCCGCATCTATTCGCTCGACGCCAAAACCGGCTGCACCTATTGGACATACGATGCCGCCGCCGGCAGCCGAACCGCGATCACGATCGGCGAGCTCGCCCGCACGCGGATCGCCGCCCTGCCGAGGCGGTTGAAACGCACGCTGGCGCATCTCGACGTCATCAAGGCGCCGAGCGCGGCGTTCTTCGGCGACGATACCGGCGCCGTGTATGCGCTCGACGCGCAGAAGGGATCGCTGTTGTGGAAGACCCAGGTGGACACGCACCCGATGGCACGCATCGTGGGCGCGCCGATGCTGTACAACGACCGTCTGTACGTGACCGTGTCCTCGACCGAGGGTGCTGCGGCGGCCAACCCGGGCTACGGCTGCTGCACCTTCCGCGGCAGCGTGGCCGCGCTCGACATCGCGGCCGGCAGAACCTTGTGGAAGAGCTACACCGTTCTCGAGGAGCCGCAGCCGACCCGCAAGAGCAGCGCCGGCATCCAGGAATTCGGCCCGGCAGGCGCGGCGATCACCTCGTCGCCCACCGTTGATCCCAAACGCAATGTGCTGTACGTCGCGACCGGCGTCTCCGCGACCGGCGTCGAGCAGTCTCTGACGAACGCAGTGGTCGCCTTCGACGTGGCGGACGGCAAGCTGCGCTGGGTCAAGCAACTCCTGCGGCCGGAGGCGGGACCGGGCGGAGCCGGCTTTTCGAGTTCGCCCGTTCTGCGGACACTGGCGACCGGCAATCAAGTCCTGTTGGCGGGACAAAAGTCCGGCATCGTCTACGGCCTGGATCCCGATCACGGCGGCGAGATCCTGTGGCAGACGAAAATCGGCGACAACGCCGCCGGCGCCGCGGGCGGCGGCGCCTCCGGAATCGCGAGCGCGGTCGGGCCGCCCGGGGTCGCGGGCAATCCGGGCGGCGTTGCCTGGGGCAGCGCCGCGGATCATCGCAGTCTGTATGTCGCCACCTCGGGTTTGCTGGTGCAGCCTGCGAATGCCTCCGGAAGCTTGACGGCGCTGGATATGACGACCGGTGCTGCCCGCTGGCACACCGCCGCACCGGAGCCGGCCTGCAGCTGGGGCGAGCACCATTGCTCGCACGCACAGGCGCAGGCGGTCACCGTCATGCCGGGCAGCGCGTTTTCGGGATCGATGGACGGGCATTTGCGCGCTTATTCCACCATCGACGGCAAGATTCTGTGGGACTTCGACACGGCAAGGGACTTCACGACCAAGAACGGTGTCAAGGCGAGCGGCGGTCCCTTGGATCATGGCGGAGCGACCATCGTGAACGGCATGGTCTACGTCAATTCGGGCAACGCCCTGCTTGCCTTCTCGGTCGGCGGGCAATAGGACTCGAACACCACCCGCCCTCGAGAGTTCAGGGCTAATTCGAGTCGACCAACTCCGACACCTCCCTTGCGTCCGCCCGCTTCATGGGCCGGCCGTCGACCGGGGAGTACGGCGATTGGCGGATTCCATCGATGGGAAACACGGTGGCGTCGACGGTCCGGCCGTTGGCCTCGAAACGCAGGGCGGGATGGTTGACGCTGCGTTCGGCATCCATTTTGACGCGCCGCTCGTAGAATTCGTGGGGCACTCCGAGTTCGAGCAGGCGCATGGCAACCGACTCCGATCGGTCCGCGAACAGGTGCAGGTTGATGTCGCTGTAATTGGTGGCGGTGCCGGTGAGCACCGACCCCACCAGCCGCGGCTGGAACTCGTCGAGCATGCGCATGGTGTCCAGGGCGATGCGGCGCTGCTCTCTCAGGGTATGGTCGTGCGAATCGCGCCCGAACAGCCGCTGGTGCGCGCGCAGCGCCGCTTCGATCTCGATGTTCTTGGGCAGCACGGCGACGTCGTTCACTCCCAGCCGATCCGCCGCCTTGCGCTTGGCCTGCAGGAAATCCTCGATGCCGTGCTCAGCCATGAGCCGCGCCGCCTCCTGAGCGAGAGCGTTGCGCAAATCTTCTGCACGCTGCGAAAACTTCTTAGGCATGGTCTGGTGTCCCGTATGTAACCTACTCGCTGCGCCGCACAGGATTAGAATAATGGTTTATCGCCGTCGTTCATCGGGTTCGAGCCGGGCCCTTCATAATTCTCGGATTTGGGCAGATTGCCCTCGACGAAATATTCGACGATGCTGTTGGGATTGTCCGAACTCGCGAGCAAGCCCGACTCGCGCGAAATGCGCGCCGCGACTATGCCGTCGGGCAAGGGCACCCCGTGCTTGGGGGCGCCGGCCAGCGCCTCGTGCATGAAGTAGGTCCAGGTGGGCACGGCCACATGGGCGCCCTCTTCGCCGTCGCCCAAGGAGCGATCTTGATCGAAGCCGGTCCAGACCGTGGTCACGAGATCTCCATTGAAGCCATTGAACCACGCATCGTGGTGGTCGTTGGTCGTGCCCGTCTTCCCGGCGATGTCGTCGCGGTTCAAGGATCGGGCGCGGACGCCCGTACCGCGGCGAATGACGTCCTTCATCATGTCGGACAACAGATAAGCCACCTGCGGCGTGATGATCTGCGGCGCCAGATTCTTTTCCGGAATCATGGTCTTACCATCGTGCGGGGCGGTGTCGAGCTGCGCCGCGCGCGCACCCGCCGGCGCCGCGGCGGCCCCCGGCGCGGGCGGATCATCGGTCGCGCGCGCGCACTGGAAGCAAGCCAGGGTCGGCGCCGCCTGCTGCAGCACCTTCCCGCCCGCATCTTCGACCCGGTCGATGGTGTAGGAACTCACTTTATAACCCCCGTTGGCGAAGGTGGAATAGCCGACGGCCATCTGCAACGGGCTCAATTCCGCCGTGCCCAGCGCCAGCGTCAGGTCGTTCGGCAGCTGCGATTTGTCGAAGCCGAAACGCGTCACGTAGTTCCAGGTGTACTCGCCGCCGATGGCGCGCATGAGGCGCACCGAGACCAAGTTGCGTGAATACACCAGCGCCTCGCGCAGGCGGATCGGGCCGTAGAATTTGTTGGTGTCCTCGTGCGGCCTCCAGGCCTGCTCCATGCCCGCCTCGTCGATGACGATGGGCGCATCCAGGACGATGCTCGCCGGGGTGAATCCCTTGTCGAACGCGGCCGCGTAGACGAAGGGTTTGAAGCCCGAACCCGGTTGGCGTCGCGCCTGAGTCACCCGATTGAACTTGCTTTGAAAGTAATCGAAGCCGCCGACCAGGGCGACCACGGCACCGTCCTTCGGGTCCACGGACACGAGAGCGCTTTGTGCGTCCGGCACCTGCACGAACAGCAGGGATTGGGCCGTCCTTCCCACCGTGTAGATCACATCACCCCGGGCCAGAATCTCCGACGCCTGCGACGGGGTGCGGTCGACTTTCTCATCCGGCAATTCGCGCCGCGCCCAGGAGAGCTTCTCCCAGGGCAGGGTGGCCTCTCCCATATCCTTGACGTAGATCTTTGCGCTCTTGGCCTCGACGTTGAGCACGATGGCGGGCCGCAGGCCGCCGACCACGGGGAATTCCTCGAGCTGGGCCTCCAGGTCCTTCGGGCCCGCGAGCTTGGCAAGATCGACCTTGGCGGTCGCGCCGCGAAAGCCGTGGCGGCGATCGTATTCCAGCAGCCCCGTGCGTAACGCGACGGTAGCCGCCGCCTGCAGGCGCGAATCGATGGTGGTGAACACCTTGTAGCCGGCGGTATAGACGGCATCGCCGTACTTGGCCTGCATTTCATTGCGCACCATCTCGGCGACGTAGGGGGCATCCGCCTCGATCGAGGAGCCGTGCAGCCGCGATTCCATGGGACTCGAGCGCGCCTCGTCGTATTCCGCCTGGGTGATGTAGTTGAGCTCGAGCATTCTGCCCAGCACGTGAGCGCGGCGGACCCTGGCGGCCTCGGGATTGGCCACGGGATTGACCACTGAGGGGGCCGTCGGGATCCCCGCCAGGGTGGCCATTTCAGCCACGGTCAATTGGTCCAAGCTCTTGCCGAAATACACCTCCGCCGCGGCGCCAACCCCGTAGGCGCGCTGGCCGAGGAAGATCTTGTTGGCGTACAGCGAGAAAATCTCTTCCTTGGTGAACTCGGCCTCCATCAAGAGCGAAATGTAGATTTCGCTCATTTTGCGCTTCATGTCGCGCCGCGGCGTCAGGAACATGTCGCGGGCGACCTGCATGGTGATGGTGCTCGCCCCCTGGCGAATGCCGCCGGCTTTGAGATTGGCCACTGCGGCCCTCAAAATCCCTTGCCAATCAACACCATGGTGACGAAAGAAGCGGTCATCCTCGGTGGCCAGAAACGCCTGGATGAGCTTCTTGGGGAGCTGCTCATAGCGCACCGGGATCCGGCGCTGCTCGCCGATGGCGGCGAGCAATTTCCCGTCCCGGGTGTAAACCCTTGCGCGAGATGAGAACTGGATAACGTTTGGCCACAGAAAACCGTTCTAACTTATTGCACCGGCGATATAGCGCATGCATATTACCGCCGGTTACAGGGGCATACTCATCGAAAGATGAGGACGCAAAGCCACCGGTCCTCCAGGGGTTAAAGCCTCGAGGACAGCGGGGTTGCCAGACCAAGCTTAACCAATCGCCTAGGGAGAGCATAGGCGAAGAGGTCTGAACGGATGACTCGACGCCTACCTCGGTCGCGACGACTTGTCGTAGACCCCACTTTGCGGAGCCGCCCCCGCGCAAGGCTCATTACCGTGAGTAGCTTCACGTTCCATTTAACAGTTTCTTGCTAAGTTTGCGTGGGCTAAGTTAATCTCGTGCACCAGTTTCGACCTCCAAGATACTGAGCGAAAAAGGAAAAACTCCGTGTGGTCGTTTGGCAAAAGATATCGTCCGCTTCTGGGACTTGACATAACCACCTCATCGGTGAAGCTCATCGAGCTTTCGATGTCGGGCGGCCAGTATCGCGTTGAGTCCTATGCGGCAGAACCCACGCCGCATAACGCCATCAATGAAAAGGCCATCGTGGATGCGGAGGCGGTCGGCGAAGCGATCCGGCGTGCAGTGAAGCGCTCCGGCGCCAAGAGCCGGCTCGCCGCGATCGCGATCAGCGGCGATGCGGCGATCACGAAAGTGATTCAAATGCCGAAGACTCTCGGCGAGAACGAACTCGAGGGTCAGGTCGAGATGCAGGCCGACCAATACATTCCGTTTCCGATGGAGGAGGTCAGCTACGACTATCAGGTCGTGGGACCGTCGGAGAAGGACCCGGATATGCTGGACGTGCTGCTGGTCGCGACGCGCACCGAGAACGTCGAGCAGCGCCAGGCGGCGGTGCAGGCCTCGGGCTTGACCGCTCACCTCGTCGACGTGGAGGCCTTCGCTCTCGAGAATGCCTGCGCCCTGATGCGCCATCAGATGCCCGACGGCGGACTCGACCGCACGGTTGCGGTGGTGGACTTCGGCGCCAGCAGCACCACGTTCAGCGTGCTGCGCGACTTGAGAGTCGTCTATACGCGCGACTTCGCCTTCGGCGGACAGCAGCTCACCGAAGAAATCATGCGCACCTACGGACTGTCGATGGAAGAGGCCGGCCGCGCCAAGAAAGAAGGCGGCCTCCCCAGCAACTATCAGCCGGAGGTGCTCGATCCCTTCATCGACGACATGACCCAGCAGGTCAGCCGTTCGCTGCAGTTCTACCTGGCTTCCGGCAGCGGACGTTCACAGCCCGATCAGATACTGATCTGTGGCGGCTGCGCCAACATACCCGGCGCCGCGGAGGTCATCTCGAGCCGCGTCGGCGTGCCGGCGGAAAAAGGCGATCCGCTCGGCAACATGAGGGTGTCGTCCAAGGCCAAAGCACAAGCCGTGGGCCGAGATGCCACCGCCCTACTCACAGCCTGCGGCCTCGCGCTGCGCAGCTTCGACTAGAGAGCAGCCATGCCGCGTATCAATCTACTTCCCTGGCGCGAACAGGAACGCAAGATCCGGCGCCGCGAGTTCATGGTCGCCGCCGCCGCCGCCGTGTTCGCCTCCATCATCTTCATTCTGGGCGGCAAGCTCCTGTACTCGAGCTGGACGGATGCCCAGAACGAGAAGAACAATCTGCTCAAGAAGGAGATAGTCAAGCTCGATGCGCAGATCGCCGATATTCAGGAGCTCGAGAATCGCAAGCAGCGCCTGGTTGCACGCATGGAAATCATCGAGAGGCTGCAGCGCAAGCGGCCCGAGATCGTGCACCTCTTCGATGAAATCGTGAAGACGGTCCCCGACGGCATCTACCTGACGACGATCAAGCAGACCGGCAACAAGCTCGAGATTCGCGGCGTCGCACAGTCCAGTACGCGCGTTTCCACCTTCATGCGCAATATCGATTCGTCGGTGTGGATGGATAACCCGGTGCTGCAGGTGGTCGAGTCGGCCAAGGACTCCGCGACGGGCGGCTCGAATTTCACGCTCACCAGCGATGTGGTCGGCGTGGATCTCGAGAACGGCGGCGAAACAACGGTCAAGAAGGTTGCTGCGAAATGAAGTTTCTCGATCAGCTACGTGCTCTCGATCCGCGCGACGTCGGCCGCTGGCCGCTGGCGGTGCGTGGGTTCTTCGTCGCGGCGATTTTTGCCTTATGCGCCGCGTTTGGCTGGTACATGTTCGTCTGGAACGACGATCGTCCCATACTGCAGAAAGCCGAAGCCGACGAGCTCGATCTTCGCGCCCAATTCGAAAGCAAGCAGCAGCGCGCCGCCAACCTCGAAGCGTACAAGACGCAGCTCCAGGAAATGGAACGCAGCTTCGGCGCCATGCTGCGGCAATTGCCGGGCAAGACCGAGGTGCCGAATCTCCTGGTGGATATCTCTCAGACCGGCCTCGCCTCGGGGCTGCAGGAAAAGCTCTTTCAGCCGGGCAGCGAAAAGGGCAACGGCTTCTACGCCGAGCTGCCGATCAAGATCAGACTGGTGGGCACCTATCACGACTTCGGCAATTTCGTGAGCGGCATCGCCGCGCTGCCGCGCATCGTCACGCTGCACGATATCCAGATCGCGCCGGTCGATGCCAAGGGCGGCTACGATAACTTGACCATGGACGTGACCGCCAAGACTTACCGTTACATCGAAGATGAAGGCGGCGCGCACGGGGCGAAGAAAAAGGCGGGAGGCGCGACGTGAGCATTACTCGCAACGCGGGCATCATCGGAGCCGCACTTGCCGGCCTGGTCGCGGCCGGCTGCTCCGGCGGCCAGTCGGATCTGCAGCAATGGATCGATGCCACCAAGAAGAAGCCCGGCGGACGCATTCAGGCGCTGCCGGAAGTGAAGCCCTATGAAACCTATGCGTACAGCGCCTCGAAGTTGCGCTCGCCCTTCCAGCCGCAGGGAGCGGGTTCGGCCAACGGCCAGGCGGGCCTTCGGCCGAGTTCGCGGCGCAACCGCGAATTTCTCGAGGGTTTTTCGCTCGACACGATGAAAATGGTCGGCACCTTCAAGGTGGGCAGCAGCTTCTATGGGCTGGTCCAATCCAAGGACGGCCTCGTGCACAAGGTTCAGCCCGGCAACTACCTGGGGCAGAACGACGGCAAAGTCACGGGAATCACGGGCGGAAGAATAACTCTCGTCGAAATCATACCGGATGGTCTCGGCGGCTATATCGAGCGACCGGCCTCGCTGGCATTGTCCGATTGACACCGCCCGATCGAGGCCACAGGGAGAAAGAAAGCATGAGCAGATTCAAGATACGAACGGCGATGATCGGCGCGATGGCCCTTCTCGCATTGGGCGCGATCGGCGCCGCGGCGCAAGCCGCGGATCCGCTCAAGCTCGAGTCGATCGACGTTCAAACCCTGTCGGGCCAGCAGGTGCAGCTCAAGCTGCACATGAACGGCCCCGCTCCCGAACCGCTGCCGTTCACCATCGACAAGCCGGCGCGCATCGCGTTCGACTTGCCGAACACGGCGCTTGGGCTGGCATCGCGGCGGATCGACGTGCGCTCCGGGGGCGTGGATACCGTGCTTGCGGCCGAGGCCAACGGACGCACCCGCGTGGTCGTCAACGTGGAGACCTTGCTGCCGTACACCACCAAGGTCGACGGCGATACCATCATCGTCACCTTGGGCAGCCAGCCGGGCGACGCGACCAAGCAGACCGTCATGGCTCGCGCGGGTTCCGGCCAAGGGGCAACGGCCGTCGAACGCGCCATCCGCACCATCGATTTCCGGCGCGGCGCCGACGGCACCGGCCGCGTGATCGTGCAGCTGACGGACCCCCGCACCCCGGTCAACGTGCGCCAGGAAGCCAATCAAATCGTCGTCGACTTTGCCGGCACGGTGATGCCGAAGAATCTCATGCGCCGCTATGACGTCATGGATTTCGCGACGCCGGTGCAGACCGTCGACGCGCTCCGGGTGGAGGGCAGCTCGCGTCTGGTGATCAGCGCCCAGGGCGACTTCGAACAGCTGGCCTACCAATCCGACAATCAGTACACCATCGAGATCAAGCCCTCGCTGAAGCGAACCGCCGCCGCCGACGAAAAGAAGGAGTACACCGGCGAGCGTCTGACGCTGAATTTCCAAGATATCGATGTGCGGTCGGTATTGCAGCTGCTGGCCGACACCAGCGGCCAGAATATCGTGGTCAGCGATTCGGTCACGGGAAACCTGACGCTCCGCCTGCAGAATGTCCCCTGGGATCAGGCGCTGGATATCGTGCTGCGCACCAAGGGGCTGGACAAGCGCCGGCACGACAACGTCATCATCATCGGGCCGACCGAAGAACTCGCGTCGCGCGAGAAGGCGGAGCTCGCCGCGCACAAAGAAGTGCAGGAGCTTTCGCCGACGCACACCGAATTCATGCAGGTCAATTATGCGAAGGTCGCGGATCTGCAGAAGCTGATCAAGTCCACGAATGCCAAGGATTCCATGCTGTCTCCGCGCGGCAGCTTGTCCATCGATGAGCGCACCAATACCCTGCTGGTGCAGGACACCGCGGATAAATTGGCCGACATCCGGCGTTTGGTGCAAACCCTCGACGTACCCGTCAAGCAGGTGCTGATCGAAGCGCGCATCGTGATCGTGAGCGACACCTTCGAGCGCGATTTGGGCGCCCGCTTCGGGGTGACCAGCGCGCAGAAGAACGGCAGCAACGGTCTGCTTTCGGTCACGGGCAACGGTGCCGGCGCCGACGCCATGACTCAGTCGGGGATCGCCAATTTGGCATCCTCAGGCGTGGTCACGCCGGTTTTGACGCCGGTTCTCGCCAACCGCTACCAGGTCAATCTCCCGGCGGCCAACACCAACGGCAGCATCGGCGTTTCGCTGTTGGGCGGCAGTTATATCGTCGATCTGGAACTGACCGCCGCACAGAACGAGGGCAAGAGCGAAACGATCTCCTCGCCCCGCATCATCACGGCCAACCAGAAACAAGCCACCATCATGCAGGGTGTCGAGATCCCCTACCAGGAGTCGGCCTCGAGCGGCGCCACGACGACTCAGTTCAAGAACGCCGTGCTGTCGCTCAAGGTGACGCCGTTGATCACACCCGATAACCGCGTGGTGCTCGATCTGGACGTGAGCGATGACTCCGTGGGCCGGCAGGTGACGA
>WNFR01009965.1_pt1 | contig 11406 bp, 11 predicted proteins | sample 5400221 | NCBI WGS metagenome assembly WNFR01 (sample SAMN13153357, study PRJNA577476) | soil metagenome | isolation source: 40 cm soil under Madrone tree | place: USA:California | collected 2016-06-14 | reverse complement strand
GGACGGCTTTCATGATTCGCGCTCGAGGATGCGGCTCACTTGGGCGAGGACGCGCGCGGGAGTGATCGCTTGCATGCATTGGCGGCCGATCGGGCAGCGACGGCGGTAGCATGGCGCGCACGGCACGCGCCCGACCAGCACGAAGTCCTCCGACCGGAAAGGCGCCGAGCGCGCCGGCGTCGTCGCGCCCCAGAGCGACACGACGGGGGTGCCGGCGGCGGCGGCGAGATGCATCGGCCCGGAGTCGGGTCCAATCGCGAGGCGGGCGCGGGCGAGGACGCCGTACACCTCGCGCAGCGACGTCTGTCCGCTCAAGTCGAGCGGCGGCCGCCGTGCGAGCGCCGCAGTCGCCGCGGCGATCGGTCGTGCGTCGGCGCCACCGAGGATCACCGTGTCCATACCGCGCGCGTCGAGCGCGTCGCCGACCGCGGCGAAGCCCTCCGGAAACCAGAGACGGCTTTCCCAGGTGGACGCCGCAACGAAGGCCGCGAAAGGCCGGCCGAGCGGGGCGATGAGCGCGTCGACGCGCGCTTCCTCGTCGGACCGCAGCGTGATGCCGAAGCGCGGCGCCTCCTCCGGCAGCTCCAACAGCGCGGCGAAGCGCTGGTACTGCTCGAGCTTCCAGCCGCGCTCGTCGACGGGCGCGATCGTGTGCGTGTTGAAGAGCCAGTTCAGCTCCTTCGAGTTGCGACGATGAAAGCCGATGCGAACCGGCGCGCGCGAGGCGACGCTGACGAAGCCGCTCTTCAAATGACGCTGCAAATCGACGACGAGGTCGAAGCGCCCTGCGCGCACCCGACGGAGGAAGCGCAGGAACGCCGCCGCGCCGCCGGCGCGGGCGAAGACGAGGCGCTCGTCGAGCGCGGGATGATTCTCCAGCAGCGGCGCCGCCGCGGGCTCGACGGCCCACGCGATCCGCGCCTGCGGGTACGCAGCGCGCAGCCGCATCGCGAGCGGCAAGGCGCGCGTGACGTCGCCGATCGCGCCGAGAAGCACGATCAGAATGCGCTCGGCCGCGACGCGCATCGCTCACTCCGTCCTCGCCCCGAGGCGGGCCCGGAGGTAGAGCAGCGCCGCGGTCGCAACGAGGGCGCCGATCGTGACGACCGAGATCGTCTCGAGGTGCAGCGACATGCGCTTGCCGACGACACCGCGCACGCTGAGGGTGGTCAACGCGAACGAGATCGCCAGCATGATCGCGATACGCCGCCGCTCGCGGAGCGAGAGACGCCATGCCTGCGCTTCGCCGTCATCGCTCTCGAGCTGCCGGAGATGGGGCGCGAGACCGACGGCGAACCCGTCCGCGGGCGGCGGATCGCCGACGAACGCCGCCCGCCAGAGCGCCGCGTACCCGAGCAGCAGGAAGACGAAATAGTGCTTCCATGCGAGCGGCGAGAAGAGGACGCAGATCGCCAGCACGATCGCGAGCTCGACGACGACCGCGGGCGAGCGCGGCGTGCGGCCGCCACGCCGGGCCGCGAGCGCGAACAGCAGCGCGACGACCGCGAGCGTCCCGTACACGAGTGCCGCGACCACCGGATCGTCGGACGCCTTGAAGCGTTTCGCCGCCGGCGTCCAGTAGAGCGCACCGTGCGAGTACAATCGGTCGACCATCGCATAGAGCGACTGATTGCCTTTACGCACCGGCCAGCCGCCGGCCGCGAGGCGCACCCAGAAGCGGACGTTCCGCCACCACTGCGCCGGCCCCCAGACGACGATCGGCGCCGCCGTCGCGAGGAGGCCGCCCGCGAGGGTGCCGACGAGCGCGCGCCACCAGCGTTTGCAAAAGAAATACGGCACGAAGAAGATCGGCAGCACTTTGATCGCCGCCGCGAAGCCGATCATGCCGCCGCCGAGCAGCGGCCGGCCGCGCACGACCCAGCGGCATCCCGCAAGGCAGCAGAACAGTATGAGGAGATTGATCTGCAAGCGGTCGAAGTTGCCGAGGAGAAACCGCGACGCAAGGACGAGAGGTCCGAGAAACGCGAGCGACGCAACCGAGATGCCGTCGCGCGACGACATTGTGAGCGGCCGGCGATACACCAGCTCGACCGTCATCTTCAGCATCGCATACACCAGGACTGCATTGACGGCGAGCCAGACGCCGCGCGCCAGATACACGCTGACGCTCGCGAGCAGCGCGAACGGTACGCACACGACCGCGAAGAGCGGCGGCCACGTGTTGACGGTGTCCGGCGCCGCGCCTTCGTAGATGTCGCGCCCGTGGAGCACGCGCGCGCCCGCCTCGACGTAGTGGACGAAGTCGCCCTCCTCCTTGATGTTGCGTGCCGCCGAGGCGAGAAACACGACGACCAGCACGCCCAGCACGAGACGCGCGCGGGCGCGCTCGTCGGAGCGCAGCCGGTCGATCAGGGCGCGCATCACGCGCGCGTCCGATATGCACGGTGGAAGGCGGCGTGGTCCTCGTCGCGTTGCGCCTTCGGCATCTCGAGCTTCGCGAGCGAGCGCGCAAGACGGCGAAGCGCGCGCCGGCGCGCGCGCGGCGCCACCGTGCCGCGCAGCCGGGCACGATCGAGATCGATCACGTGGACACCCAGGACGTCGTCGATGCGGTCGATGAGGATGTTGCCGACGTTCAGATCGCGGTGCTGCAAGCCGGCGTCGTGCATCGCCCGCACGGCGGCTGCCACGGCGGCGACGATGGCTGCACGCTCGTCACCGCGCGGATCGCGCCGCACGACGTCCGCAAGCGTCTCGGCGGCGGCGATCTCGCGCGTCACGATCGCACCGCGATAGCCGCCGCCGCGCACGCGATCGACGCGCGCGCCCAACACCTCCGGCACCGCGATGCCACGGCTCCGCGCCGCCGCGGTGAGCACGAGCTCGAGCAGCGGCCGCGGCCGCCGCCCGAAGTAGCGATCGCGGATGAAATGGCGCAGTACGCCGCCGCGCCGATACCAGCGCAGTACGGCGCGGCCGCCGGCGTCGAGCGGGATCGCCCACGTCGCGCCGCGGCCGGCGCGGTTCAGGAGCTCGCCGTCGACCGTCTCGGGTGTAGCGTCGAGAAGCGCGCGCACGAGGACCTCGCGGAGATCGTCGCGCACGACGACGAATCCGCCGCGGGTGTCGATCGCGGTGAAGCCCGCCGGAACGCGCCGCGCCGACGGCGAGACCCGCCGTGCGGCGGTACGCTCCTCACGCTCCCAGACCTTGGCGGCGGTCAGCACATCGCCGTACGTCTCCAAGACGGCGAGGACGACGCCGGGCACGCCATCGCGCCGCCGCATCCATAGGCGGCGCAGGAGCGCGCGTGCGGGGCGGGCCACGAAGTCGCCGATCGCGACCGATTCGCGGATGCGCGCCGCGGCGGTCGCGGCGCGGTCGAGACGCGCGATCGCGGTCGTAATGTCGGGCTCGACGCTCACGAGCCGGCCGGGCAGCGTCACGCTCACCGCCGTAGCGGCGGGCTCGCCGCGCCAGGCGATCACGACCGGCTCGCTGCTGACGTCGGCGCCGAGGAAACGATGCACGCGTGCCGCCGCGAACGCCGTGGGCGAACCGTCGGGCACGATCGCCGCCAGCGCCGCCGCAAGCTCGGGCGACGGGACGTCCGCGACGTGCAGCACGACGACGACACGTGCGCCGGCCTCGCGGCGGACGAGATCAGCGGCCGCCGCTCGGTCCGCCACCTCCGCCTCGACGATCGCGACGCCGACCGGCGCCTGCGGCTCTTCAAGCCGCGGCGCGCGCACGAGATACGGCGTGGCGTCGGCCACCGCGGTGAGCGCTGCCGCAGGGTCGGCGTCATCGGTCTGGACGACTGCCACGGCAATCGCGCGCATCCGCCGACGCTCACGCGGCGCGGACGCGCTCGATCGCCTCACGGACCTCCCCGACCTCGACGAGCCGCATACAGTCGTCGGTTCCGCGCGGACAGCGTGCACCGCCGTGGCGGCCGCACGGCCGGCACGCCAAGTCCTTCTCGACGACCGCGGCACGCGCGCCGAGCGGCGCGTAACCTTGGGATGGCACCGTCGCGCAGAAGATCGCCACCTGCGGCACGCCGAGGGCGGACGCGAGGTGCATCGGGGCGCTGTCGTTGGTGACGACCACCGCCGCGCGGCCGAGGACCGCCGCCAACACCGCGACGTCCGTCGCGCCGCCGAGATCGACGCCGCCACCGCCAGCCGCGCTACGGACCGCGGCGGTGATCGCGCGCTCGTCGGCCGCGCCGAGGATCACGCACGCGAAGCCGTCGCGCTCGAGGCGACGCACCAACGCACCGTACGCGTCGGCGGGCCAGCGCTTCGTGCGCCACGCGGCGCCCGGGCACACCGCGGCCAGCGGACGCCGATCGCCAAGCGGCGCGAGCAATGCGGTCGCACGCGCCTGCGCTGCCTCATCGATCGCGATCCACGGCGCCCGCGACTCGTCGGTCGTCGCGCCGCCGAACGGCGCCAGCAGCGCGAGGATGCGGTCGCGATCGTGGAGGTCGGTGGGACGCGCGATCGCTGTCGTGTAGAGCCGCGCGCCGGGCGCCGTCGCGAAGCCGATGCGCCGCGGAATGCCGGCGGCGCGGAGCGCGAGCGCGGTGCGAATCGATTTATGTGCCGCGATCGCGGTCGTGAAGCGGCGGCGCCGGAGCTGCGCCGTCAGACGCAGCATGCCGATGAGGCCGCGGCCGGTTCCGCGCTTGTCGTCGACGAAGACGTCGTCCAGCGCGGGGTGGCGGGCGACGAGCGGCGCCGCCGCCGGCGTGACGAGCATGGTCAGCCGCGCGGTCGGCACGCGGCGGCGCAGCGCCGCAAGCAGCGGCGTCGTCAGCACGACGTCGCCGAGGAAGCCGCTCTGGACGACGACGATCCGCTCCGCGGCGTCGCGGCCGTCGCTCACTCGAGCGTCCGCGCCTCGTCGATCAGCATGACCGGGATGTCGTCGACGATCGGATACTCGAGCCGGCAGGCGCCGCACACGAGGCCCGTCCCGGCGGCGTTCAAGGTCACGGGCTGCTTGCACTTGGGACACGCGAGAATCTCGAGAAGCTCTTGGCTGACGGCCACTGTTCACCTCCTGCGGCGCGGTGCCGACCGTTCGGCGTCGTCTATAATCCACTTGGCGGCGGCACGAAAGTTCGCGGCGACGTGGGCGGCCGGCAGCCGTCCGTCGTCGAGCGCGCGCCGCGTCGCGCGGCCGTGACCCGTGAGCACCAGGACGCCGCGCATGCCGGTCGCGGCCGCCAGACCGAGATCGACCGCGCCGTCGCCGACGCAATAGCTGCGCGCCAGGTCGAGATCGAGATCGCGCGCCGCGCGGCGCACCAGGCCCGGCGCGGGTTTGCGGCACCGGCAGCGGCGACGAAGCGGCGGCGCGCCCTCGTCGGGATGATGCGCGCAGACGTAGATCCCGGCGAGCGTCGCGCCCCGCGCCCGGAGACGGCGCGTGAGCTCGGCGTGAATCGCGTCGACGGTCGCCAGCGTCATGCGGCCGCGCGCCACCCCCGACTGATTGGTGACGAGGACGACCGCAAATCCGGCGTGCTCGAGACCGCGGATCGCCGCGGCGACGCCGGGCAGGAGGCGCAGCCCGGCGACGCTCGCGAGATAGTGCACCTCGCGATTGAGCGTCCCGTCGCGATCGACGAACACCGCCGGCCGCGGTCGCGTCGTACGCCTCACCGATCGTCTCCCGGCGGCGGCTCATGCCACGGCAGCTGCGCGCCGGCCGCGGCGACACCAGCGAGCACGTCGGCGGCGAGCGGCCCCAGGACGCGCGCAAGGAGCGCCGTTGGATTGTCGATCGCGACACCGAGACGCAGCGCCACGAGCTTTCCGCGCGCGAACGGGAAGCGCTCGAGCTTCACCAGGTCCTTTTCCGTCGTGACGATGAACTCGACGTTCTTCGCCGCGTTCGAGATCTCGTGCCAATCCTTCGTGTCGTAGGGATGGTGATCCGGATACTCCAGCACGTGGACGAGGTCCGCTTCCCAATCGCGGAGCGATTCGTAGAGCGGCCGCGGCCGGGCGACGCCGGCGAGCGCGAGCACGCGCTGCCCCGCGAGCGCCGCGAGACCGATCTCCTCCCACTCGTGCGGGCCGACGCGCACGAGCGCCGTTGGCGCGAACCGCACGCGGACGACGAGCTGATCGGGATGTGAGGGCGGCGCCGCGCCGCCCGTGCTCGCTGCATCGCGCTCGGCGACCGCGACGACGTGCGCCCGCCGCAGTGCCGCGAGGGGCTCGCGCAGGGGCCCCGCCGGCAAGAGGCGCGCGACGCCGCCGCGCTCCCCGCCATCGACGAGGACGATATCGACGTCGCGCGCGAGGCGCCGGTGCTGAAACGCGTCGTCGCAGAGGAGCAGCCGGCTGCGGAACGTCTCGACGGCGAGCGCCGCCGCGGCGGCGCGATCGCGGCCGGCGACGACCGGCACGCCGGCGGTCCGCGCCAGCATCACCGCCTCGTCGCCCGACGCCGCGACATCGCTACGCAGCGCCTCGCCGTCGCCGACGACGTGCGCGGCGGCCGCCGTACCGCCGTAGCCGCGACTGACGATCGCGACCGCGATCCCGCGCGCCCGCGCCTCGGCGGCGAGCCAGCGGGTGAGCGGAGTCTTGCCGCTGCCGCCCACGCGCAGATTGCCGATGCTGACCGTGCGCGCGCCGACTCGCCGCGTCCGCACGAGCCCGGTGCCATAGACGGCATTGCGCACCAGCACGCCGGCTGCGTAGAGCGCGCTCGCCGGCGCGAGGACGGCGCGTGCAAGCGCCGCGCGTGCGCCGCGTTCGTCCCACAACGCCGCGAGCCGTGCGCCGCGCGCCGTCACGCCCGCCTCATGACGGCGTCGCGGGCGAGCACGCCGCGGATCACGGCCAACGTCACCGTGACGGCGCCGTCGCTCGCGGCGACGACGCCCCGGGCGCGAGCGCCCGCGGCCCGCGCCGCGTCCGCATCGACGAACCACGCCAGCAGCACACGCCCGAGCGCGTCTCCATCCGCGACCTCGATGCCGCCGCCGGCAGCGACGAGGCGCGACGCCGCGTCACCGACGTGCTCCGTGTGCGGTCCGAAGACGACCGGCACCGCCGCCGCCGCCGGCTCGAGGACGTTGTGACCGCCGACGGACACGAGCGTGCCGCCGACGAATGCCGCGCGCGCGCCGACGTAGAGACCGGCGAGCTCGCCGAGGGTATCGAGCAGCAGCACGGGCGCTGTCACCGGCCACGCGGCATCCGGTGCGAGCTCGGAGCGGCGAATGAAGCGCACGCCGCGCGCACGCAGCCACGTCGCGACGTCGGCGAAGCGCTCCGGCTTGCGCGGTGCGAGCACGAGACGCGCCGCACCGACCGCGTTGCGCACGCGCTCGAACGCCGCGAGCACCGCCTCCTCCTCGCCCGCGTGCGTGCTCGCGGCGACGAGAACCGGCGCCTCCGCGACGCCGAGCCGCGTAAGCGACAAGGCGCCGCTCGGCGTCAGCGTTGCCGACGCTTTCACGCTGCCGGTGACGACGATCCGTGCGGCCGGCGCGCCGAGCGCGACGAGACGGTGCGCCGTCTCGAGCGACTGCACGCAGAAGACGCGCACGCACGCGAGCACGGGCGCGAAGAGGCGCCGCCAGCGCCGGTAACGCACGAATGCCCGTGCCGAGAGCCGGCCGCTCACCATGATCGCCGGAATGTCGCGTGCCGCCAGCGCGCCGAGGAAATTCGGCCACAGCTCGGTCTCGCTGAAGACGACGAGGCGCGGCGCCACCGCGTCGAGCGCGCGGCGTACCGTCCACGGCGCGTCGAGCGGGAAGAGCACGCGCGCATCAGCCTCGGGAAGCCGCGCCGCGGCCGCGTCGCGACCCGAGGCGGTGAGCGTCGAGACGACGAGCCGATAGCCGGGCAGCTCGCGCCGCAGGCTGCGCACGATCGGCGCCAGCGCGGTGACCTCACCGACGGACGCCCCGTGGATCCAAATCGCGGGCCGGCCGTGCTCGGTCGCGGGGATGCCGCCGAGGCGCTCGCGCAGGCCGCGGCGCCACAGGGGACGCACCGTGAGCGCGAGCACGGCGAACGGCGACAGACACACGGCAAGCAGGAGCAGCACGGCATTGTAGAGCACGAGCGGCGAACCGGCGGCGCTTGCCGACGCCGTCGACGGCGGCGCCGCGGCGGTCAGTATTGCCAGCGACCTTTGCCGAACCGAAAGATCTCGGTGACGTCGCTCTGCTCGAGGACGGTGCCCGGCGCGGCGAGCGCCGCGGCCTCGTTCGCACCCTCGCGGCGGTAGCGCGTCTCGCGATACGTGATCTTGCCGATCGGATCCTTCCCCGGCTCCTCGCGCGCGATGCACGTGCATTTCGTGTCGTAGCCGACGTACTCGCCGCTCACTCGACCGTCGTGCGCATCCCACGTGATGTGGCTCGTGTTGTACGTCTCGCGGTCGCGCAGCTTCCCCATCCACTGGTCGCAGAACGTCTGGAAGTCGCGGACCTCGGGACCGTTCACGGTCTCGGCGGGTGTCGTCGTCTTGGCGCGCACGGCGCGCCCGCCCTTCGCGGCGCCGCCCTTGCCGCCATTCGCCGCACTCCCAGCCTTCGACGCCGCCGGGCCGCCGGCCTTCGGGGCGCCGGACTTCGCTGCTGCGCCTCCGCCCTTCGGCGCCGGCTTGGCGCTCTTGGGCGCGGCCGCGCCGCCGCTCGCCGCGCCGCTGCCCGGCGTCGCCGCGGGCGCACCGCCACCCGTCTCCTGCGCCTGCACGGCGACCGTCGACGTCGCGCCGAGCACGATAGCGAAGAGCAATGCCAATGATCGCGATTCGCTTGCCATGCGCCCTTATATATGGAGGTGCGCGCCTGCTTTGCAATTCACGCCTCGGCCGCCGTCTCGAGCGCCGCTTCGGCCGCCGCGGTGACACGCGTCAGCTCGCGCTCGAGCGTCACGCGCAGTGTTTCGATCGTCGCTGCATCGGCGTCGGCGGGTACCGCAATCGATGGCGCGCCGACGAACACGACGCGGCTGCCGGGAAGCGGCACCAGCAAGCGGTCCCAGCTGCCGAGTCGGCGTGCCCACCGCGCCGCGGCGCCGATCGGGACGATCACGGCGCCCGTCGAGCGCGCGACCTGCACGACGCCGCTCTTCGCGACGTGGCGGGGTCCGCGCGGACCGTCGGGCGCGAACGCGAGGTTGGCGCCGCCGCGGTACGCGCGCAGGAGATCTTTCAAGCCGCCCGCCCATCCGCGAGTCGACGAGCCGCGGGCGGTCTCGACCCCGAGCGGCCGCACGGCGCGGGTGATGAGCTCGCCGTCGCGGTGGCGGCTCACGAGGATGCACACACGCTGGCGGCGGTGTTCCGCGAACGGCATCAGCAAGAGCCGGTCGTGCCAGAACGCAAGGATCACGCGCTCGCCGCGCGCCCAGCGCGCGAAAAGCTCGTCGCCGTTCTGGTAGCGCGGACGCAGCGTCCAACGCAGGAGAAGCAAGAGGGCGGTGACGAGCAGCGCGGCATCAGTGGAGCAGGCGCTCGCTCTCGACGCGCTCGCCGCTGTCCTGGAACTGCAGGTCGTAGAGCTTGCGATACTCGCCGCCGACGGCGAGGAGCTCCTCATGCGTCCCCTGCTCGACGATTTGGCCGCGCACGACGACGACGATGCGGTCGGCGCGGCGGATCGTCGAGAAGCGGTGTGCGATCACGAGCGAGGTGCGATTCACCATGAGCCGCTCGATCGCCTGCTGTACGAGGCGTTCCGACTCGCTGTCCAGCGCGGAGGTCGCCTCGTCGAGGATGAGGATCGGCGCGTCCTTCAGCAGCGCGCGCGCGATGGCGAGCCGTTGGCGCTGGCCGCCCGAGAGCGTCACGCCGAGCTCGCCGATCGGCGTGTCGTAGCCTTGCGGCAGCGCGCTGATGAACTCGTGCGCGTTCGCGGCGCGCGCCGCGCTCTCGATGTCCTCGATCGCTTTGCCGATGTCGCCGTATGCGATGTTTGCGCGCACGGTGTCGTTGAAGAGGAACGTGAACTGCGTCACGAGCGCGATCTGCGCCCGCAAGGAGCGGAGCGCGTAGTCGCGGATGTCGACGCCATCAATGGTGATGCGGCCCTCGGTCACGTCGTAGAAGCGCGGGATCAGATCGGCGAGCGTGCTTTTGCCGCCGCCGCTCATGCCGACGAGCGCGACGACCTCGCCGGCGTGGATGTCGACGTTGATGTCGCGCAGCACCGGCTCGGTGCCGTACGTGAAGCCGACGTGCTCGAAGGTGATGCCCCTCCGCATCGCCGTGAGCGGTCGCGCCGCCGGCCGGTCGACGACCTCGGGTTTGGTGTCGAGGAGCTCGAACACCCGTTCGGCGGCGCCGACGCCCTGCTGGATCGTGCTGTTCGTCTTGGTGAGCCCCTTGAACGGCTCGTAGAGGAGGAACATGGCGGTCAGAAACGCGAGAAACGAGCCTTGGCTGCGGCCGCCGGCGATGACGCTGTTACCGCCGTACCAGACGACGCCGCCGATGCCGAAGGCGGCGAGGACCTCGAGCGCCGGCGTCGTCAGCGCCTTGATCATGCTCGCCTTCATGTAGAGGCGATAGAGGCGGCGGTTCTCGGCGCCGAAACGCTCGCGCTCGTACTCCTCCATCCCGAACGCTTTCACGACGCGATTGCCTTGCACGGTTTCCTGGAGGAGCGCCGTCAAAATGCCGAGCGAACGCTGGCCGCGTTTGCTGAATCGGCGGAGACGCTTCGAGAGCTTCAGGATCGGCAGCACTGACGCTGGGAACACGAGGAACGCGATCAGCGCCAGCGTCGAGTCTTTGTAGAACGCGACCACGATCAGCGCGATGAGCGACGTCGTATCGCGCATCACCGAGGCGACGGCGTCCGTCAGCGCCGTGCGGACGAGCGCGACGTCGTTCGTGACGCGCGAGAGCGTGTCGCCGGTCGGCGTCCGGTTGAAGAAGGCCAGCGACAGCCGCTGGATGTGCAGGTTCAGCTCGTCCCGGAGATCGCAGATGATGCGCTGGCCGACGAGGTCCATGAGATAGTTCTGCGCGAAGCTCGTCACGCCGCGGAAGAGGAAGAGGAGGACGATCGCGACCGGCAGGATACGCAGGGCCGTCGTATTTTTGTCCGAGAAGATGTCGTCGAACACCCGCTCGACGAGAAGCGGCAGGACACCGGTCGAGGTGCTGAAAAGGAGCATGGCGATGACCGCGCAGACGAACCACGGCCACACGTACGGCCGCAGGTAGTGCAGCAAGCGCGCGTACGTCTCGCCCGCGCCGCGATGGAGCGGCGCTCCCTCGAGCGCGCGCGACACGCGATCGCTCGCGCGCGGCACACCCGGGGCGACCACACCGGCGCTCGCGCCGCGGCTCGGGCGCGTGCTCACGCCAGCATCTCGGCCGCGATGGCGGCGGTCTTGCGCGCGGCGCCGCCGCCGCCGAGCTGGCGGCGGAGCTCGGCGAGCGCGGCGGTCG
>WNFR01007099.1_pt1 | contig 11406 bp, 8 predicted proteins | sample 5400221 | NCBI WGS metagenome assembly WNFR01 (sample SAMN13153357, study PRJNA577476) | soil metagenome | isolation source: 40 cm soil under Madrone tree | place: USA:California | collected 2016-06-14 | reverse complement strand
AGGAGCGTCGTCTTGCCCGAGCCCGACGGGCCCATCAGCGCGGTGAAATCGCCGGCGTTGATGTCGAGCGTGATGTCGGCGAGCACCGGCACGATCTGCCCGCCACGCACGTAGGACTTCGCCAGGTGCCGGATCTCGACGAGCGGCGCGCTCACCGCTATTTCTTCGCCACCGTCACGGCCGCGCCGTCGCGCAGCGCCTCCGCCGGATCGAGCACTACACGCTCGCCGGCGGCGACGCCGCGCACCTCGACCAGCTCGCCGAGCTTGCGGCCGGTCGTCACCTCGATCCGGCGAGCATGGCCCTCACGTATGGCGAATACCTGCTTGCGCCCATCGCGCTCGACGACGGCGCGCGCTTGCACCGCGGGCACCGGGCGCTTCTCATCGGCGGTGGGTGCGCGCTCGAGGAACGCCACCTTCGCGCTCATGTCGGGCAGCACGCGCGCATCCTTGTCGACGAAGCGCACCTTGACCAGCACCGTCGCCTTTGATCGGTCCACCGTCGGCACGATGCGGGAGACCACCGCCGCGAGGCGCGTGTCGGGCAGCGCGTCGAGCTGGACCTCGCAGGGCTGCGCGACCCGGATCCTGCCGATGCTCGACTCGGCGACGTCCGCCTCGACTTCCAGCGTCTCCATGTCCGCCACCGTGACGACGGCGGCCTTCGCGCCCGTGGCGGAGGAAAACGGCGTGATGTTGTCGCCGACGTCGGCGTTCTTGGTGAGCACGATGGCGTCGAACGGCGCGCGGATCAGCGTCTGCTCGACCGCGACCTCGGCGGCCTGCCGGTTGGCGCGCGCCGCGGCGAGCGCCGCCTTCTGCGACTCGACCGCGGCGCGGGCCTTGTCGAGACGCGCGAGGTTCGACTCGTGCTGTGCATCCGAGATGTACTTCTTGGCGAGCAGCTCGCGCGAGCGCTTGTAGTTGGCGTCGGCGTCGCGCAGCTCGGCCGCCGCCTGCTGCACGTTCGCTTCGGCGAGCGTCACCTGCGCGGCCGCCTGGTCGAGCGCCGCGCGCACGTCCTTGCTTTCGAGGCGCGCCACGACTTCGTTCGCCTTGACGCGCGAGCCTTCGAGGACGCCGAGCCATTCCAGCCGTCCGCTCGCCTTGGAGGAGAGTGCCGCCTTGCGCTCGGGCACCACATAGCCCGCCGCGTTCAGCACCGTGAACGCGAGCGTCGGATAGGTCTTCGCCACGGTGGCCGCCTCGACCTGCACCGCGGCCGTGTAGCGGCTCGCCGCCCAGGCGGCCGCGAGCGCTAGCACCGCGGCCACGCTGCCGTAGCGCACCCAGCGCCGCCGCGGCCGCAGCCGCGGCGCGCCGTCGGCGGGCCGATTGATCTTCAGCCGCGACAAATCGTCGAGTTTCACGCTGCCGATTTTGCACCGCAATAGTGTAAGTTGTAAGGCCGATGCAGGCCGGTCCGGACACGCTCGCCGCCATCGCCAACCACTGGCTTGCGCGCTTCGAGCATGCGCTCGGAACGGGCGATGCCGCCGCGCTTGCCGCGCTGTTCCGTACAGACGGCCACTGGCGCGATGTGCTTGCGTTCAGCGGGCAGATCTGCACCCTGAGCAGCGTTCAAGCGATCGCTGCACAGCTAGCGCTCGAGGCGCCGCGCGTGCTCGCGTGCGGCTTTCGCACCGATCCCGCGCGCACCGCGCCGCGCCATGCGTCGCGCGCCGGGGCGAAGTGTGTCGAGGCGATCTTCCGCTTCGAGACCGCGGCCGGCCGCGGCAGCGGCCTGCTGCGCTTTCTCACCGAGAGCAACGACGACCCGCCGCGCGCCTGGACGCTGCTCACCACGCTCGAGGAGCTGCGCGGCCATGAAGAGCGCATCGGGGCGCGCCGACCGACGGGGCAGTCGTACTCGCGCGATTTTTCCGGCCCGAACTGGCTCGACCTCCGTCGCGCTTCACTCGAATACAAGGACAGAGAGCCGACCGCGCTCATCGTCGGCGGCGGGCAAGCGGGCCTTTCGATCGCGGCGCGTCTCAAGGCGCTCGGCGTCGACGCGCTGATCGTCGATCGCTGGCCGCGCGTCGGCGACAACTGGCGCCGGCGCTACCACGCGCTCACGTTGCACAACCAGGTGCACGTCAATCACCTGCCGTATTTGCCTTTCCCTCCGACGTGGCCCGTCTACATCCCGAAGGACATGCTCGCGAGCTGGTTCGAGGCCTACGTGGAGGCACTCGAGCTCAATTACTGGACCGGCACCGAGCTCCTCGGCGGCCACTACGATAATCGCGCCGCGCGCTGGTCCGTCAACGTGAGGAAGGAGGACGGCACCGTACGCGAGATGCAGCCGCGGCACGTGGTGCTCGCCACCGGCGTCAGCGGCATCCCCAACACGCCGGACATTCCATCGCTCGGCAATTTCCGCGGCACGCTGCTCCATTCGAGCGCCTACACCGACGGCGAGCCCTGGCGCGGCAGGCGCGCGCTCGTCATCGGCACCGGCAACAGCGGCCACGACATCGCGCAGGACCTCCATTCCAGCGGCGCGAGCGTGACATTGGCGCAGCGCTCGCCGACCCTCATCGTCAACATCGAGCCGAGCGCGCAGCTCGTCTACGGCCTCTACAGCGAAGGCCCGCCGCTCGAGGATTGCGATCTCATCACCGCGTCCGTGCCGCTCGCGCTCGCGCGCAGGAGCCACCAGCTCGCCACCGCGCACGCGCGCGAGCTCGACCGGCCGTTGCTCGAGCAACTGGAACGCAAAGGCTTCCGCCTCGACTTCGGCGAGGGGGACACCGGCTGGCAGTTCAAGTACCTGACGCGCGGCGGCGGCTACTACTTCAACGTCGGCTGCTCCGACCTGCTGGTCGAGGGCAAGGTGCGCCTCGTGCAATTCGCCGACATCGCCGAGTTCGTTCCCGGCGGCGCGCGGCTCAGGAGCGGCGAAGAGCTGCCCGCAGACCTCGTGGTGCTCGCCACCGGCTACAAAGGCCAGGAAGCGCTGGTTGCGAAATTGTTCGGCCCCGGGACGGCGCAGCGCGTCGGCCCCGTGTGGGGCTTCGGCGATGGCCAGGAGCTGCGCAACATGTTCCAGCGCACGCCGCAGCCGGGCCTGTGGTTCATCGCCGGCAGCTTTGCGCAGTGCCGCATCTACTCGAAGTACCTCGCGCTGCAGATCCGGGCGAGCGAAGCGGGGCTCATTCACTGAGCCGTCTTGCCGCCGACGCACTGGTCCTCGGGCTCAACTCGCGCCGCCATCGCGACGATGACGACGACGATCGCGACGACGACGGCAAGCGCGGCATCTATACCCCGATACCGGCCAACTACGCGAGCCGCATGACGCTCGAACTCAAGCAGATCCTCGAGGACCCGAGCGTGCCGCCGCGTGCCGCCGCGGCTGAGCGGCAGTTCGCGCACTACGAGCGCGACAACCTGGCGAAGATCAAGCAGTCGTACGCGGAAGAGGGCGGCTATCGCAGCAACACGCGCTACGGCTGGCTGCGGACCAGGGCCTGACAGCGAAGCGGGCCTTATTCGCCGAGCCGCTCGTCGGGTGGCGCGATCTCGGTCACCAGGTCGCGCACCAGCTGCTTGTTCGGCAGCGGCTCGAGCGTCATCTCGCGCTCCGCAAGCCGCGTGGTGCACGCATAGACTGTCTTCCCGTCGACGCGGATCATGCACTCCTTGCAGGCATTGGCGTTGATGCAGGAAAAACGGATCGCGAGCGTCGGATCGTGCTGCACGCGGATCCAGCGCAGGCCGTCGAGCACCGTATGGCCCTGCTCGAACGGCACCTCGTATTGCTCATAGCGGCCGGTCTCGCCCGGCGCGCCGCGCCACACTTTCAGCCTAGCTTGCAACGCTGAGCCCTCGCTCGCCGCGCCGGATGCGCTGATGTCGCTGCCAGCCCGCGCTCGTTTCCGGAAAGTCGGCGCGCTGGTGAGCGCCGCGGCTCTCGGCGCGCCCGAGCGCCGCGCGCGTGATGCACTCGGCGACGAGCCGCATGCTGGCGAGGTCGTGCAGGTCGAGCCACGCGGCATCGAACGCGCCGCGCGGCGTGCCGATCTCGGTGCACGGCGCCTCGAGACTCACGATGTGGTCCAGCGCGCGCTCAAGGCCCGCTCTTGTGCGCAAAGGCCCGACGTGCTCGTTCATCAGCGCCTGCAGCCGCACGATCTCCGCGGCCGGGTTGATATCGCGCTTTGCATGCGCCGCCTGCGCCGCCGCCTCGAGCGTCGGCATAGCGGTTGCCGCTGCCAATGCGGCGGCTTGCTCGCCAGCGCGGCGCCCGAAGACCAGCGCCTCGGTGATCGCGTTGCCGGAGAGCCGGTTCGCGCCATTCGCGGCGCCGACTGCCTCGCCGGCGGCGAAAAGGTGCGGCACGGCGGTGCGCATGTCCGCGTCGACGCGGATGCCGCCCATGTGGTAATGCGCGATCGGCGCGACCTCGATCGGCGCGCGCGTGAGATCGATGCCGTTCGCGACGAGCCGGTCGATGATCGGCCCGAACGCGGTACGAAGCTCAGCCTCGCTGCAGTGCTCGAAGGAGAGCCACACGCCGCCATGCGGCGAGCCGCGGCCTTCGGCCACTTCCTTGAGGATGGCGTACGTCGCGTGATCGCGCGCCGTCGCATAGCGGCCTTCCTCGCCGAGGAACTCCCGGCGCTCCGCGTTCCGCAGCCGGCCGCCGAGCTTGTAGCGGAACGGGTCCCACATGATCGGATCCATGCCGACCAGGCGCGGCGCGAGGTGCCCGATCGGAAAGAACTGCACGAACTCCATGTCGACGAGCTCGGCGCCGGCGGCGAGCGCGAGCGCGTAGCCGTCGCCGCCCATATTGAGCGAGGCACTGTTGCGCGCATAAAGACGCGTAAGGCCGCCGGTGGCCACGATCGTCGCCTTGGCCGCGATCGATACCTCGCGTCCGCTCGCGATATGGACGGCGTGCGCACCGACGCACACGCCGTCGCGCAACGCGAGCTCGGTGACGAGCAGGTCGCCGGTCCGGCGCACCTCGCTCGTGCGCTGGAGCTGCGCGCGTAACGTCTTGGAGACGGCAGGGCCCGTGTTGACGAAGTCGACGTACACACAGCGGGGCCGGTCGTGTCCCGGCGCCTGCACCTGGCTGATGTGGCCGTTCTTGCGCGCCCAGCCGACACCCCAGGTATCAAGCTCGCGAATGCACGCCGGGCCTTGCTCGCACAGGAGCTGCGCCAGCGGCTCCTCACACAGGCCGCGCCCGGCTTTCAGCGTATCGGCGAGATGGTGCTGCCAGTGGTCGGGCACCTCCTCGCCGAGCGCGACCGCCACGGTCATCTGCGCCATGACCGTCGCGCCGCCGCGGCCGATCAGGCTGCGATCGACGAGCAGCACGCGGCTTCCGGCGCGCGCCGCGGCGAGCGCCGCGTACATGCCGGCCGCGCCGGAGCCGATCACCAGGACGTCGCAACCGAGATGGCTCATGGGGTTCTGCCCACCGATCTTACTCATTCATGAGGCTCACATATGAATCGACAAGCACCCCGAATGATTAGAACGGCGCGCGCCGTGTAGCGTTGCATCTGCAGAACAACATTCCTTGGGGAGGAGTCCATGAGCAAGATCTCGCGCCGTGATCTATTCAAGGCGACGCTGGCCGCCGGCCTCGGCGTCACACTGCCGGGCGCCGTGCAGGCGCGCGGCCGGGACCGGGACCGCGACGATGACGACGACAATCGCGCGAGCGAGACGCTCGTCTTCGTCAACGGCCGAATTCACACCATGGACGAGAACAACCCGCTCGTCCACACCGTGGCGATGAAGAACGGACGTTTCGTCGCGGTCGGCAACGCCGCGCACGACATGGGCGAAGCGCGCGTCATCAACCTGCACGGCCGCACGGTGGTGCCCGGCCTGATCGAGAGCCACACGCACTTCGTCAGCCTCGCCAACCGGCCCGGCTATCACGTCGCGCAGTGGGAGCTCGCCTCAAACATCGCCGAAGTGCTGGCGCTGCTGGCGGCCCGTCGCGCGAGCGTGCCCGAAGGCCAGTTCATCACCGCCATGGGCGCGGGCACCCCGCGCATGTTCGCCGAGCTGCGCCTGCCGACGCTGCAGGAGATCGACAGCGCGGTGCCCGACCGGCCGGTGTTTCTCTACCAGGGCGGCGGCGGGCCGGCGCGCACCAACACGCTCGGCAAGCGCTTCTTCGAGAGTGTCACCAACCCGACCGTAACCGTCGCTGCCGACGGCTCGATCAGCGGCACGATCGGCGGCATCAACCAGGCCAATGCGGCGCTCTACCACCTGCGCATCCGCCAGAGCTTCGACGACAAGAAGCGGAGCGCGCTCGATGCCATGGCGTACTCGGCGAGCATCGGCATCACGGCCGTGCTCGACCAGACGCTGGTGGCGAAGGCCACCGGCACGCTTGACCCGGCGTCGCTCGCGCCGCAGCCGAACGACCCGCTGTTCACGCTCGACCATTACCGCATGTACGACGCGTGGCTCGCGCTGCACGCGGAAGACCGGACGCTCATCCGGCTGCAGATCAACTTCCTGCACAACCAGGGACTCATTCCCGCGCTGGGCGACCTCGACCACCAGTTGCCGGAGCTGCGCGAGCGGCTGAAGAACCAGTTCCACTTCTTCGGCGACGACATGGTGCGCACCGGCGGCATCGGCGAGTGGGCGGCGCCTCTCGTGCTCAGCACCGGCCTGCCGGTGAACCGCGCCAATCCCGACGGCTACGCCGTTTGGCTCGAGTCGCAGGTCCTCGTCGCCAAGGCGCGCTGGCGCAACGAGAACGCGCAAGCCGGCAGCATTCCGGCCGCCGCCGGCAGCGCGCCCAACACCGCCGCCATCGAGCAGGTCGTCGCTACTTACGAGCAGATGGATCGCGACTTCGGCATCAAGGAATTGCGCTGGGGCCTGCAGCACGCGGCCGTCGCGACGGCGGACCAGCTCGGGCGGCTGAAGGCGCTGAATTGCGGTGTCTCGGCCTCGGGCTTCACCTGGCTGAACGGCGTGCCGCGCGCGGACGGCCAGCCGGTCGGGCCGTATTACCCGCGCATGGTCGCGAGCGGCGTGCCGCTTGGGTTGCACGAGGACGGCGTGCACATCGCGCCGCATAACCCCTGGTTCGCGATGCATTACGCGAGCACCGGCCTGAACGTGCTCGGGCAGCAGATCAATACGGGGCAGCAGATCTCGCGCGAGCAGGCCCTGCGCATGTATACGCGCGGCGCGGCGTGGTACCTCAACCGCGAGGACGACATGGGCTCGATCGAGGAGGGCAAGTTCGCCGACCTCGTGGTGCTCGATCGCGATTTCTTCAGCGTGAGCGACGCCTCCGCGCGCGCCACGCGGGCCGCGCTCACCGTGGTCGGCGGCAAGATCGTGCACAACGCGGGCATTGCCTAGCATTGAGCGAAGCGCGGTCGGCGCTTCGCCGCCTGATGATAGATCGCAGCCGCTGGTTGTGGTCTGATTCCTTTACGACGTACGCCATCGGCGCGCGCCAAACGAGGAGGAGGGATCAATGACTGCCCCGATGAAGCTAAATGCGCTCTTGGCGCTCGCCGTCCTTGCGTTCGCGCCGGCGTGGGCGCAGAAAGAAGGCTCGGGACTTACGGTCCCGCCGGGCCCGGGCTACCGCGGCGGCGTGGTAGCGGTGTCGCATCCGCTCGCCGCCGAGGCGGGCGCGAGGATGCTGCGCGAAGGCGGCAACGCCATCGATGCGGCCGCGGCGATCCAGTTCGCGCTTAACGTGGTAGAGCCTGAGTTCTCGGGCATCGGCGGCGGCGGCTTCATGATGGTGCACCTCGCGAAAGGCCGGGGCCGGACCTTCGCCATCGAGGGTCGCGAAAAGGCGCCGGCGACCGCCGATACGACGCTCTTCACCAACCCGAACGGCACGAACCAGGGCTTCACGCCCGCGTCCACCAGCGGACAGGCGGTCGGCGTCCCGGGCACGCTGAAGATCGTCACCACGGCGCTCGCGCGCTATGGGCGCAAGCATCTTTCCGAAGTCATGCAGCCTGCGATCGAGCTCGCCGAGAACGGCTTCCCGGTGAACTTCGTGCTGGCGGGCGACGCCACAGCGGCACGCACGAGCTATTACGCCGAGACGGCCGCGGTGTTCCATCCGAACGGCGTACCTCTGCAGCAGGGCCAGATCCTCAGGCAGCCAGACCTGGCAAAGACGCTGCGCCTCATCGCCCGGAAGGGGCCGGACGTCCTCTACCGGGGCGAGATCGGGCAAGCGATCGTCGCCGCGCAGCGCGCGACGGCGAACGGCGGCAAGCCCGGCCTCATGACGCTGCAGGATCTCGCCGGCTACAACGTCGTCATCCGCGAGCCGATCTGGGGCGAGTATCGCGGCTTTCGCATCGCCGCGATGTCGCCGCCGTCCTCAGGCGGCCTGACCATGATCCAGGCGCTGAAGATGCTCGAGCGCTATCCGCTGGGCGATGCCGCGGCCGGCTTCGGCTTCGGCAAGGTGAACACGCTGCACGTGATGACCGAGGCGATGCGCCTCGCCTTCGCCGACCGCAGCGTGTGGATGGGCGACGAGGATTTTGTGCCGGTGCCGAAGCGCGGCCTGCTGGATCCGGACTACGTGCAAAGGCGCGGCGACATGATCCATCTCGCCAGCCTTATCCAGGGCACCGCGCCGTTCGGCGATCCGTGGCCTTACGAAACCGCAGCGCGGCGCGACGGCCGCACCGTGCTCGCGGCGGCCGAGCCGCTCGCCTTCGCCGGCGGCCACACCACGCACTTCTCGGTGATCGACAAGTGGGGCAACATCGTTTCCTACACGACGACCATCGAGCAGGGCTGGGGCACCGGGATCATGGTTCCGGGCTACGGCTTCATGCTCAACAACGAGCTCACCGATTTCAACTTCGGCTTCAACATGCACCGGCGCTTCGGCGGCCCGGGAGCGAACGATGTCCAGGGCGGCAAGCGCCCGCGCTCCAGCATGACGCCCACCATCCTCTTCAAGGGCGACGACCCGGTGGTCGCGTTCGGCTCGCCCGGCGGCGCCACCATCATCAACTCGGTATTCAACGTCCTCATCAACCTCGTCGACCATCACATGGCTCTCAAGCAGGCGATCGAGGCGCCGCGCATCTCGGTCACCACCGCCGGCAACTCGGTGGCGCGCGAAGCCGGGTTCGACGAGAACGAGATCAACAAGCTGAAAGCGCTGGGACACAACGTCGGCGCCCCCGGCGACATCGGCAACGTCAACGCGATCTTCGTCGACCTCGCCACCGGCCTGCAGTACGGCGCGGTCGACTCGACGCGCGAGGGCGGCCTGATTGGCTTGAAGGCCGAAGACCAGGACAAGCACGACGATGAGGAAGATGAATGATCGGCTTGCATACGCGCCTGCGCGTGGCGCAGTTCTGCAACTGATTCCGTAACCGGAGAAGCAGAGGAGAACCATGAAACAGCCAACTACGCTCGCACTTGCCGTCGCCGGCGCGCTCGGCATGTCGGCCGCGGTTGCGGCACCGACGAGCTGCGCCGACATGGCAGCGCTCGCGCTGCCGGACACGACCATCACGCTCGCGCAGGCGCTGCCGGCGGGAGCGAATCCGAGCCCGGTCGGCACGGTGGCGCTGCCGATCTGCCGCGTGGTCGGCGTCACCAAGCCTGCGGTGCAATTCGAAGTCTGGCTACCCACCTCGGGCTGGAACGGCAAGTTCCAGCTCGTCGGCAACGGCGGCACGGCCGGCGTGATCAGCTATAGCGCGATGCGCCCGGCGATCGCCCGCGGCTACGCCGTGGCGAGCACCGATACGGGCCACGTCAGCTCGGGATCTTTCGACTCCACCTGGGCGCTCGGCCGGCCGGACCTGATCGAGGACTTCGGGCACCGCGGCACGCATGTCACCGCGGTGAACGGCAAGGCCATCACGCGCGCTTTCTACGGCGCGCCGGCGAAGCAGTCGTATTACGTCGGCTGCTCCAAGGGCGGCCAGCAGGGGCTCATGGAAGCCCAGCGCTATCCCGAGGACTTCGACGGCCTGATCGCCGGCGACCCGGCCAACAACTGGACGCGCTTCTACGCCGGCTCGCATCTCTGGTACTCGATGGCCACGCTCAAGGATCCGGAGAGCTATATCCCGGCGTCGAAGACGGCGATCCTCGGCAATGCAACGCGCGTCGCGTGCGATGCGATCGACGGCATCGTCGACGGCGTGATCGACGATCCGCGCAAGTGCAAGTTCGATCCCTCGGTGCTGCTGTGCAAGGCCGGCCAGGATCCGAATACCTGCTTCACCGCGAAACAGGTGCAGGCGGTACGCGACATCCAGACCGGCGTGCGCTCGCCGGCGCTGTCGGGTGAGCTGGTGCATCCGCCGCTCGTTCCGGGCGCGGAGGATGGGCCGGGCGGCTGGGCGGCATGGACCACGGGCTCGACGCCCTTCACCGGGCTCCACTGGCTCGCCGCGGACGGCTTCTTCCGCTTCCAGGTGTTCCAGAACCCGGCCTACAACCCGATGACGTTCAACTTCGGCTCGGATCTCCTGTTCGCGCTGCATGCGGTAGGACCGGCGCTGGACGCCATCAACCCCGACCTGCGGCCGCTCAAGCGCCGCGGCGCGAAGCTGATCGTCTACCACGGCTTCAGCGACCCGGACATCTCGCCGCTCAACTCGATCAACTACTTCGAGAGCGTGGTGGACTTCATGCGCCACCGCGGCGACGACCGCGAGGACGCCCGCGAGCGGGTAAACGAGTTCTTCCGCCTGTTCATGGTGCCGGGCATGCAGCACTGCTCGGGCGGCCCCGGGCCGAACACCTTCGACATGCTCACCGCACTGGAGAACTGGGTGGAGAAAGGGCAGGCGCCGAAGAGCGTCATCGCCTCGCACCTCACCGGCGGCGTCGTCGACCGTACGCGGCCGCTGTGCGTGTATCCGCGCGTTGCCGTGTACGGCGGCACCGGCGGCACCGACGACGCGTCGAATTTCAAGTGCCGCATGCCGCGCGAAGCGCGCGAGCATGAGCATGACGACGACGACCAGGACGACCACGACGACTGACGAACAGCGATCCGGGGAGGCAGAATGCAAATCAAGCACTTCAGACTGGCCGCGACGGCGGCAGCGATGCTCGCCGCTCTCGCCGGTACCACGTTCGCGCACGATCGCGATCGCGACGACGACAACGATGCGGCGTCCGCCGCGCTCGTCAAGGCGCGGCAGAAAGCCTTCGGCGTCGAGAACGTCGACGAGAGGGGCCGCGTCGACAAGGAGAAGGTGATCTTCTCCTGGGCGACCAACACGACCTACGTCGCCTCGGTGCTCGGGCGCGTGATCCTGCTCGACAGCTACATCAGCCGGCCGGAGCTGCCGACGGCGCCGATCGACCGGCGCTACACGCCGCTCCTGCCGCAGGACCTGGTGGACGCAAGACCCGAGGCGATCTTCCTCGGCCATGGCCA
>WNFR01017723.1_pt1 | contig 11407 bp, 17 predicted proteins | sample 5400221 | NCBI WGS metagenome assembly WNFR01 (sample SAMN13153357, study PRJNA577476) | soil metagenome | isolation source: 40 cm soil under Madrone tree | place: USA:California | collected 2016-06-14 | reverse complement strand
CGCTTGACGTACTTTCTCAAAGAGAGTATATATGTCGCAGTAACTCTCCCCTAAGCCGAAACTGAAAAATGCGAGGCACCGTGAGATATCTCCGCCTAATCGCCGCTACACTGCTTGGGCTTATCCTGCTGAGCGGACCTACGTCTGCTCCTACGCCCCAAGCGACTCCGACAACTCAAGACAGCACTCAGAAGAAAGCGATCAAAGTCTGGGTGAATACCAATAGCGGCATTTACCATTGTCCTGGAACTCGCTGGTACGGGAAAACGAAACAAGGCAATTATATGAGTGAATGTGAAGCGTTGAAGGCCGGGTATAGGGCTGCGTACTACCGTCCTTGCGGATCAGATTGCAAGTAATTTTGAAACGGCGTGGCTGAATGATTGACATCGCTGTCCTCTAGCTTCTAGCTTTTCACCTGCTTATACCACTTTATAAAGAAGGCCAGAATCGGGAGACCGACACATACCCGAAACATGAGGATCGGTAAACTCGCGAGCAGGCCCTTGGCTTTGACAGGTGCTTGAATGCCAAGAGTGTCCCAGACTTTGAATCCAGGAATCATGTCAATCAAATGCCAAAGATAGAGATCGGCGAACACTCCAGGATGAAGCTCGCGGGAGGATTCATAAGAAGCCAACCCTCGCGAGAGAAGTATGTAGGACAATGTGGAGCACACGTTTGCTGCCAAGAGCACAATAGATGCGAACAGACTGAGGACCACACTCGCGCTGAACTGCTTGAAAAAAGTGTCTGTGAGCCCGAAAAGCAACAAAGCTACGACAACTCCGAGAAGCGTAGCGAAGAGCCCGCCTACAATCCAATGGCGCTTTGCACTCCAAGTCAGGACTACCCTGGAACCGAGGTATACGAGCGCTGGAAAGATGATTGCCCCGGCCAAGCCTTCGAGCCGGGTTTTCAACGCCCCGAACTCGTCAACGAAACTAAGCATGAACTATCGCTTTCCTAGGATCGTAGCCCCTCTAACGACATGTTAGGCGGGCCGCAGCAGCACCTCCGCCCATCAGTCTGGCTAATCCCGCTCTCGCTGTATTCTATTGTTTCTTGTCCCACAAGTCCCAAAAGAGTTTGAGCGTTGCTGGCCCGTGCCCCGCGTATAATGCCGTGTCGCGGATTATGCCGAATCCCCTAGTGTCGTCAATACCGTTTCCCCGCCATTCCTGTCTTTCCACGCGCACTGATGCTTGATTGAGTCGGCATAATCCCAGCGGAGGCCGACCTTCTCAGTACCAACATCGGCGGTAAGCGTATTTTCCTGCGCAGAGATGTAAACTTAAAATGGTGACTGAAACGCCGAAGAAATCTCTCCATTGGTTGAAGGCAGTGCTCTGGGCAATCATGTGGAGCACAGTCCTCACCACTTTCATGGTGTTTGCTATACAGGCAAATAATCGATGCTTTCTGATTGTCAACGGTGCCAGTTGGATGTGGACAATCTCTGGGTTGATGTGGTTCTGGCTTCTACTATTCCTACTCTTCGGTAATCGCGGTCGTTTGATTCTATTGGGATTTACTTTGCTCTTCCTCCCTGCATTTTGGACCGTGCACAGGTCCCCCATATCAGTCGGGGAAGTTAGAGCAGTGATGCACCTCCGAAAGTTGTCACAGGCGGTCGATTCTTATCGAAGAGAACATCCCATGGAAGGATTTCCAGCAAGCCTCCCGCCGATTTCTAAAGGTGACGACACCGTATCGACAGTGAAGCTTTATAAGCTCGATTACACAACATCGCGGTCCAATTCCAGCGGACCGGTTGATAGATTTGTGATTCAGGTCAATCCGTTGTGGCGAGACTGCGGTTTTGTGCGGAGCTTTGCAGTCACTGATGACGGAGAGATTCACTTCACGGTCGACCCACGACCCGCCACCAAATCCGACAAGACACTGTAAATCAGAAGTACGAAGCCACGTATTCGATTTCCACTCCGTGAGTCCTCGTAACAGAGTACTCAACCTCCGCTCCCTTCAGATACATAACCTGAAGTTTTCTGCTAGTTTGCCAGTCCAAACGGATGGCGGAAGCATCTTCAGAAAGTCGTGAAAGCGTCAGTATGATTTCGCCCTTCCTCGCGCCATCAACCTTTGCATTTGAGAGCGCAATAAATGTGCGTGTTCGCGCAACCGCTCCGCATTCTCTTCGATAGACCGTGGCTTTAACAGACTGGTCCTGAGTGGTCAGGCTTTTGACCACAATCGTTTTGCAAAAACCGTCCTCAAAGAGATGCCAACCGTATAGCCCTAAAAGGGCGAGTATAGCGAGGGCTCCAATCACTGCGAGCATTGTCTTGATTTTCGACATAACGCCACTCTACCAATCCTCATAGGGAAGGCAAGTCAAGTTCGAAGCAGCGAAAATCTGACTAGCCGTCAAAAACGCGCTTGGTATAATGCTGCATAGATGGAGGATTTTAGGCATGGAATACAGCATCGACTTTTTGCACGATGATAAAGAACTGGCGGATGGGCACTACAAGCACTATAAGGCTAGCGTGGTCTACACCTTTACGATTTCAAATGGACTCGCTAATACGCACGGCGACGTAGTGCTCACGGATGGCGGCGTGGAAATTATCGAACAGAGGGGCAAAGACCCGAAGACAGCCGCGAGAATCGTTTTAGAGAGATTCCTGAAGCAAGGACAGGACCCCTTTGAGGCTCAGATTCTTCTCCGAGTTCCGTATGGACACGCGGATTACTTCTCCAAGAATGGGAATTACGAGGCGTTGCCGACGCTAACGGAATAGGCGACTGCCTATCTGCGCCTGAAAAAAGGGGAACCCAAGCTCCGCATGGATAGGCGCGAACGCAGACGGAGAAGACGAGAACAAATCAAGATTGAGGAAAGACTCGTCAAAAAGTCGGCGGCAATTTCGGCGGAGAAAAAGGGCAACCAAAGTCTGATTGAAAAAATCCGTTCCAAAACCAGTCTGGCGTGGAAACTCGTTGCGGGTGTAATGGCAATTCTTGGTTGGTTCGTGCTGTTTCATCCCCACGTTTCTCTTGAACCCGACCGCCCTCTCAATCCCGGCGACCCATTCTCCACACTGTTTCGCGTCAAGAACGAGAGCAAACTCTTTGCGATTCGAGACCTCACTTCTACGTGTCACACAATCGATGTCATAACCTCGCACAACGTCGGAATATCCGGCATCGCCAGACCGTTGCTTCGAACGATTCCTTTGATGGAGCCACAATCCAGCAGCACAATCGATTGCCCTCCTATGATTGGCGGACTAGGAGCGGGCGCAGGCAATGTTCTTAAGGCCGAAATTGTTATCGACGTTTCGTATACGCAGAACTGGTGGCCTTCTCAGCAAAAGGAACAATTTCCGTTTGTCGGGGTCAGAGATTCTCAAAACGGCGTTTCGTGGAGTCACCGCACACTGTCTGAACTGCAATAGCTCATCAGCCCGTTCGTCCAACAGCGTCTAAGGGGCTTGCAAACAACCACTCTATTGCGCTCAGAACAGCCAGTGCGTGGTCGGTCGCCGCCATCTCTTCAAGTTTCATTTCTCCCTCGTGAAGAAGTTTGTTTCTTACACTTCCAAGCTTCTCCATAAGCGTTAGAAAGCTTTCAAGGCCGACCCTCTCAAAGCCAGTTGCTTTGTCAATCCAGTCGTTGAAGAGTGGGCCGCCTCTGGCTGCCTTGGCGAACTCGTAGAGCCTCGGGATGTTCCCACCCTTGGAAGCTACGAGGTATGCCGGGTCTCGTTTCGATGCAACAGTAGCTAAGTAATAGCGCAGCGCCGTTTCCCAAGCGGCGCACGCCATGATGATTCCACGAGGCGGGTCATGCTCCGCAAAGTAAAAGGCGTCCAGAGCAAACCGAGTATAAACAGGGACAGATTTGCCTTCGCCGATTTGCTTGACAGCGTCAGCCCACCATTCCTCGGTCAATTCAATCGCATGCAAGTTGAGGCTGAGCTTCGCCTGTTTGAGAGATTTTCCGTCGTAAATCCACTCAAACTCACCACTCCTCACCAACGGGTTTCTCCGAATATCTTCGGCGGGGACAACGGGGTATGTCAGTACCGTGTTGTCACGATGCAACGCGGCCTCTCGAATGGCCTCGAATAGGTGCCAGAATCCTCTTGCGGCGTCTTGATTGATTTGCAGCCCGTCGGAATTGCTCTGCGACGTATCCCTTCCTTGTTCGTCTGTGCATTCCCGCTCGACACTCAGAGTCATCTGTTCGAATCCTTCGACGGCGGGCTGACCAGTCGGCGGGCCGTATTGTGGCGCTTCGATTCGGACTGTGTTTTCCGTGTCTGCAAAGTAGACAACGGCGGGCGGTTCGGCTGTGCCCATGCCGACCAGAGGTATCCATCTCGGCAAGAGCTTAACACGGGGCCTTGGACGTGAGACGATACCGGGCCGGGAGGATTCATGAACATCTTGGCGGCATTGAAGCAGGAAGAAGCGAAGTTTGAGAAGCACGTTAGTACGGCGCAGCAACAGTTGGATACTATTCGTGCGGCGATGAAGCTCTTAGGTGGTATGAATGGTAGCGATAAATCGATTGGCAGGAAGAAACGTGTCATGTCTGCGGCTGCAAGAGCGAAGATTGGGAAGGCAACAAAAGAGCGATGGGCAAAATTTAGAGCAGCGAAGGCGAAGGGAAAAAAGTAGAGCAAAGATTTGATTCGAACCACACGGAGCCCTAACAATTCAAAGGGCGAAGACAAAGAGAGCCGGGGGCTGGCGTGCTCCCGGGTTTTTTGTGGAACGGCTTCACGCCTGTCCCGCTGTTGGTGCGACCGGAACGCTAGGTTGGGGCTGCTGGGCAGTTTGACTTGTCTGCGTAGTTGATTGGGATGCCGCCAACTTAAGTGCGGCCTCGAATGCGTCTGCAAAACCGCCGGGAAAGAGTTTCCGAAATGATTCAGAATGTGTTATGCCGAACATCGAGATTATTAACCCAAAGTAAGTGTTGAGCCCTTTGTAACCGGTAACTAACAGCAGAGCGCCAATTGCGAATTCTATCCCCCGAAAAAAGTGGTCACCGGGGATTAGACTTGACACCAAAAGAACAGTTCCAGTGGTTGTATTAAAAGAGACGTTCATCTGGGACAGCATTATGTAGTCCAGCGCATGTTCAACGGCAAACAGTTTCGGAAGCAAGAATGCGCCAAACACGAATCTTTTCGCTAATTCTGGCAAACGCTTCGACCCTGTTTGGTTTACCTCTTTCCCGAAACGCTCACTGAAATACTCCCTCAAACCGTCGGTTGGGATACTAAACACCTTTCCCACTAAATAGCCGAGCACCAGTGCAACGAACAACTTGGTCTTGTAGCCTAATAAAGGGGTCTGAAGTGCAGCTACGACGCTGTGATTTCCTTTCGCGAGCAGCAGAATGAGGAACAGAACACCCGGGAACAGAACCGCAACAATTTCATAAATCAAAAACACAGGGGCCAACAAAAGTTTTTCGACCCCCTCTTTAGCGTGCTCCTTTAGAGGGCCAGCGAGTGGTACTGTCTCGGTCATATAAACAAGACGCTACTCTCCGGTACTCACCCATGTCAACGGTGGGGCTCGGCGAGGCGGCCACCGCGTAACACGAAACAACAAGCGAAGGCTAGGAGCCGGGGACTGGCGCACTTTTCCCGGCTCTTTTCTTTTTCTGAAAACACATTTCCTGTTCTTCCCAGACAAGTTGGAGTAGTCCTGGCCGTACCTTCTTTTCGGCATTGACCAGGAGTACAATGCAAGCTGGGGAATACCCCAGTGTTCAAGGGATAATTTCGATGATGAAACTGAGCGACGGCGAAAAACTTATTCTGATAATGCTGTGCGAGATTCACGAGAAGTTGAAAATCGAGAACGGCGTTGATACGAAGCTTGTGAAGGAAGCGATTCACGGCGGCAACCTTTGGGGGATGAAGTGGCGGTTTACCGGAATCTTCCATGATTCTGAACCGACAGAAGAGGTAGTTCATGAAGCCACAGAAATCATGGACATGTGGTCTACCCTCGAAAGGGACTACGAACGGCTATCGCCGGAGGAAAAATCACGCGTGGAGAAAGAAGCGGAGCCATTTGGTAAGGACGTTCGTTTTCGCGGCTGGGACGGCAATGGGGAATCCGAATACATAAGCATCGCCGATTTCCTAATAGACCATCTCGATAGATTCCAAGCATTCAAAGGCCGGGACCTCAACGCTCACATGCCCACGTTGCATGCACACAGGCGAATGCTTGAGGTTTTCACTCCCTTGAGAAAATCGCGGGGGTATGCGCCGCTGAAGGCGGACGATACCATCGAAATCCTTAATGCTCAGACCCATCCCGATTACCGCAAGAAGAAAGCGGCGGTTTCATCTGGCTTAAATTAAAGCCGGGAAAGGCGAGGCGTCATGGCTAACGAAGTACCGAGCACAACGCAGTGCCCGCACTGCCACGGCACAGGTAAGCAGAACGGGCAAGATTGTGAGCTGTGTTTCGGAAGCGGAGAACAGCCCTCGCCCGGTGCTATTCAGGTAGGGGCTCCTATCTTTTCGCCTGCACCTGCGAATTCAAACGTGCCGAAGGAACAAGTAGAGCAAGCAGGCCACTGGAACATTAACGACGATGACATGGAAGGCGGAGCCGCATAGGATACTCGTAAACACCCTGAGATTTGGTCGTTGGCGGGTCCTTCGCCCGCGAAATGAGCATGCAGATAATTCGATGCGGAACGCCCGATTGTGATTGGGGCTTTCCTGTCGTAGACCCGTGGAACATAGCAGAGGCGTGCTACGAAGAATTCCGGGAGCATTGCATTGATAGGCACGACCTGCGGGAAGATGATACAGACGCGCAGATGTTTGTAGATTTGAAAGAAGGCACGCTGACGCTAATGAGGGATTGATGAGGAGTGGTAGGGCCAAACGGTCACCATAATTAAGGGACGTTTGTGAAGAGAGTATTGATTGCGGCCTCTGCAATTCCGCCGTTCGCCAACACGGTTCGCAAGTGCTCTTCCGTGCCAAATAGCGTTGTTCCCATGTAGCCCGCACCCCGATTCACGTATCTGATGGTGAGCATGTAGAACTGCGGCTGCTCGTTCCCATCTCTTACTAAGCCAATCACCTGCTCAATCATGGGAGCCGTCCTCTCCGGTGGTGGGGCTGGCGAGATTCGAACTCGCGACCTACGGTTTAGGAAACCGACGCTCTATCCATCTGAGCTACAGCCCCTACAGGAAGTTTATCACGAGGCTCAGTCATACCCATCTATACCCAAAGCTATACCCAAGCCGCACCTAAAGACACCCCATAATGCGAATTATGCCTAATTTTGGAAGAGTTAAGTCGTTTGAAACCAATGGAGACTAACCTGAGGCCACTTTAGGAAACTGCTGCTCTATCCATCTGAGCTACAGCCCCGCTCCACCATTGTAATACTTCCCGGCCATTTTCGTTCCGCCTGTGTTTTTCAAAGCGATGCCCCCGGCGCTCCCGGCATCATAGCCGCCAGATTCGTTTACGGCGCCGGGGCGACCTTCGTGATGCGCAGATTGCGAAAGATCGTCGGCCAGTATTCCCGCAGCGCGTTGCCGGCGGTGTTCAGTCCTATGCGAATTCCGTAACGTTGAAACGTGCGGCCGGCCGTTTGTTCCTTCACCGGCAAATAACTGTTCGCCAGGCTCTCGGCCAGCAGCGGCGCAATTATCCCCGCCCAATTGGCCGCGTTTTTTCCTTCATCCGTGCGCGACACCACGATGCGGCTCAGCGCGTAACCAATGCGGTGTCCCGGGCCACCATGCAGCGTCAAGAAATACCGCGGGTCACGATGCAACATTGAAGAAATCAAAAACGTTCCGAAGAAATTGCTCGAAGCTGCCGTAGCCATTGAAGAACCAAAACGTTTTCCGTACCCGCCCATTCCCTGGCCGTATCCGTCGAGGGAATTTCGCGCCTGGCTGATCCCCGCTCCGGCGGCCGAACGGAGAAACCGCGAAGGCGCGACGCTTTCGCCGGCAAAAAGTTCGAACTTTTGCTTGGTGCTCAGCGGACCCACGGTGCTGGCAATCTCGGGAAAGAAAATGGATCGCCGTTCGAGGACCGCGATGGTCGTATTGATTGGATTTTGGCGTTTCTGCGGCGCGCTTGCCTGTTTTGGCGTTGGCGCATCGGGAAGGTCACGCGGCTTCGGCTCCTGCTGTGCCGCCGCCGTTGCGGCGACGCCCAGCAGCAGTGCAACCAATCGCAGAGCCGACAAGCAGGGCCGCATCACTCCATCCTAACATGAAGGCAAATTTCGTTTTTTCAACCCCTCGGGTCGCGCAAAAAATTGCGTCAAGCGTTTTCTGTTTGGAGCATGCAGCCCGCAGCCGCATTTCAGTCATCCATTTCACTCATCTAGGGAGCGCGCGATTCGGAATCCATAGTCGGCGTATTGAAACTCCGGCGGAATGCTGGAGCGCGCCGCAGTGCGCGTCACCTTAATATGATGGCGCCAGGAGCCGCCTCGCGAAGCTTTGCGCGTGCCGCTCTTCGGTCCCTGCGGATTTCGTTCCGGCGAGTGCGCGTAGTAGCTGTCGTCGTACCAGTCCGAGCACCATTCATGGACGTTGTCGCCCACGTTGTAAAGCCCATACGCGTTTGGCGCATAGAGCCCCACTGGCTCCGGCCCCAGCTTCCAGCGTTTGTCGTAATCGGGAACCGTCTCCGGAGGCGCATCTCCCCACGGATACAGCAAAGCCTCCGCGCCACCGCGTGCGGCGCGTTCCCACTCGGCTTCGCTCGGCAAACGATACCGTTTGCCTGTTGCGCCGCTCAGCCACTCGCAGTAGCTTGCGGCCTCGTGCCAAGACACGGCCACGACCGGCATCTGTGGATCATTGAAGCTCGCATCATTCCAATTCGGCGGCGGAGAGCCGCTCGCCGCGGCAAGAAATCGCGTGTATTCCGCGATTGTCATCTGATAAGCCGCCAGCTCAAACGCATCCACCCACACGCGGTGCACCGGCTTCTCATCATCGCGCCCGGTATCGCATCCCATCGCAAACCAACCCTCCGGGATACGCTCCATCATTGGCTCGATCGCTCCCGTTTGCTCCCCACTCATCCTTGATGACGATGCCATGTCTTCCCCATCTGAGTATTTTCCGCTCTCAGGGATCTTCAGTGTTTTGTGTTCTGGTTCGCGGCAGTTGCGGCTTTTGGTTTGAGCCGCAAGCTTGCCGTTGTGGAGTCGTGGCCAGCATCTTCCCGATCGCCTTGTTTCCGTTGCCTTGCATTAGTTTCGGGCTCGAACGGCATCACACGCTCCGGATGATCCTTATCCCACCCGCTCTGCTTGATCAGCAGCGTTGGAGTGAGTATGCCTTCTTTATTCATCTCCCAGCGGGTCGGTGCAAATTCGTCGATGCTCTTGATGATGTAGGCTTCCACATAAATCTGTAGCGCATCGAATTTTCCTTCGGGCACAAGGAAGAGTTGCTCATGTGCCGTCTCATCCTTGGGCTGATACCAGTATTCGTAGTCCGGAACTCGTCCAGCAGCAGCGACCTCTACTTGCCTGACGCTCGAAAACCTCCCGAAGCTCTCGTCGCCGCGCTCCATTAAGGGATGCACGTCCTTGGCAAATTGGTCCGCCGTGCGGTCCTCGCCGCTGAAGCTCACGCCGTAAACGTGCCACCATAGCGCCGGCACCCATACTTTGGCGTCGCCATGGTTCGCCACGGCCATGTGAGCGCGCACGAGAATCATCCCATCGGCACGGTCCAGTTCTTCTAGCGTGGCTGCCAGGGTTATGGCCGGAGGGCGCCTGGATGGGACATAGATGTCCTTGTAGATGAACTGGTAGATGCCGAAACCTGCGCCAAAGAGCAGTAGAAAAAACTGCACGCTCTCCTTGATTTTCTGGGTCCGGCTCGGCCCCTCTTTCTCCGCCATGACGGCCTCCCCAAACACCTGATTGTGATTTTCCTGGCATGCCCTGCGGACTCCCCAACAACTCCCGGAGTCTGGGCCTGCTCATGTCGATACTTCTGCTCCCGCTGGCTAAACTTTGGTAGGCGGCTGTCCCGGGTTCTCCGCGCTGTTGCGTCTTAGAGAACGCGTGTGCCACCACCCCGCAATTACCGCGACGAGCAGCGCAACCAATCCTGTGATTGCACCTAGGGCCTGCGGGTCACCCCGGCGCAGGATTGCTCCCGGCACCATGAACAGCAGTGCGGTCACCACGAAAGCAATCCCCATCCGGCCAAGTGTTTGCAATTTCTTGGGACTCTTCACCACCAGATAGATCGCGGCGACCAACAGGAGAATTCCCAGGGGACTGCCCGTAGGTTGCGCCGTCTGCATAGTGCACCTCGACCCTCTCGCGGGCGTGTTTTATCGATTGGCATTGTACCTCTCCCCCGTAGTAGCGGGTCCCTAGACTTGCGGTTTTGCCTCTGGCGGTGGGGCGGGCGGGGCAAGCCCCGCCCCTACACAAGGATGATAAAGAGCCGGGATGGAGGAAGGGCGGCACGGAGTGGTCCGGTCAATCGCGGTTGGGCTCGGGCATATCGATGATGATGCGCTGGGAGTCGCCGCGGGCTGAATTGGTTTCGAGGGCGATGGCGGGGAGAGTTCGGAGAAGGAGGTTGGCGGAGGAACGCGGGGAGGCCCCACAAACCGGGGCAAAGCCCGGCGCTACGATGGCAAATACAAATGCAAAGAGGGGCGCAGCGGTGCTGCGCCCCTATAAAAGATAGGAGCACAACCCCATTCGGCATCTACTTTGAGGTGACTTCGCGCGCCAAATGACTTGCGACCACATCGCGGATATCATCTTGCCTCTTTGCAGCTGCCAGCGCTGCGTCCCTCGACCCGTAATGCTTGTTGACGATGGTGGCCGCTTTGGCAGCCAGTTGGTCGAGCGCTGCATAATTCGGGTAGGAAACGGATAACGCGACGTTCCAGTCGTTCGGATGATCCGTCACAGGATTCGTAAAGGTCTTGTAGTCCACAATCAAACCGGCTTTCTTGAACTCTTCAAAAATGGGCTTGGTATTCTCCCGGAAGTCCTTCCAGAACGCGTCTGCTTGTCCTGACTTGATATGGTAATAGGTCACGCGCCAAACAGGTCCAGGGTCGAAGTTGGGACTTTGCGCAAACGCAGGGACGGTGGCCAGTAAAGTAGCCGCAAATATGGCGGCCAGCAGCACTTTCCTCATGGTACCTCCTCAAATTTTTGACGGATCGAATTGGGCCCGATGTGGCCCCCAATGGGTTGGCCGCGAATCTACCACTCACCTGCTTCCCCGTCAACGGTCGATGGACACGGTGTCGCCGCAAAATGAGAATGTCCGGTTTGTGCAAAGTAGAAATGTCCGCTTTCATGGTTGGCCGAGGGCCCCATGGAAACGGAGCGCATCGCCTTGAGCCAACGAGAACGGGACCGATTGAAA
>WNFR01007096.1_pt1 | contig 11407 bp, 7 predicted proteins | sample 5400221 | NCBI WGS metagenome assembly WNFR01 (sample SAMN13153357, study PRJNA577476) | soil metagenome | isolation source: 40 cm soil under Madrone tree | place: USA:California | collected 2016-06-14 | reverse complement strand
CATCTCACAGAAGGCTTTATTCACTTGCAGCAACCAGCCGTCCAGACCCACGATGGCCATGCCGATGGGGGCTGCGGCAAACACGTTGCGGAAGCGTTCTTCGCTGGCTCGCAGCACCCGTTCGGCCTGCTTGTGCGCGGTGATATCCGTCACCACCAGCAGCCGACCGGCCACCGCGAGGTGCGCATTGCGGCGCGCCAGCGGGGAGATGCGCAAGCCGAAGGTGCGCAGGCCCGCGGCGTCCTCCAGGACGATCTCGGCATAGGCGTCGCTCCGGTCGCGGGCGTGGTCGAGCAGGGCGGGCCAGGCGGCGAAGACCTGGCTGCATGGACGCCCGACTGCCTCTGAGGCGCTGCGGTGCGCAAGCCGCTGGGCAGCCGGGTTGAGGTCGACGACGCGGTCGCGCTCGTCGAGCACAATCACCGCATCGTGCATGCTTTCGATGACGGCCTCGCGTGCCACCGGCAAGAGGTCTAAGAGGCGGAAGCGGAAGAGACTCCAGGCCACAGCCAGGCCGCTGATGGTAAAAGCGACAGGAGTGAGATCGAGCTTAGGGAAAGGGCTCAAGCCAAAGGAGGTGAGGGCGTTGCCCAGCCAGGGTGCGAGCACAGCCAGCAGCAAGGCCCCGGCTTGTCCCACATACAGGTGGGCTGAACGCATGAGCGCCTGGATGAGCATACAAATCAGGATGGCCCCCAGCAGCAGCAGCAGGTAGGAATACACGATGTCGATCCAGTACCACACGCCAGATGTCTCGGCCAGCGTCGTGAACGAGCCGCTGGTGTTCCAGCGGATGTTGTACTCGACCAGGCTGTGCAAAGGAGTGATCCAGACCACCAGCAGGGTGACGAGGGGCTCAACGGCCAATAGGGCCAGAGTGCGCCTCGTGAGCCAGCCTGCGCGCCCGGTGTATTGCAGCACAAAGACCAGCCACAGGGTGGGTGCCAAGGCAGCCCCCACCCACTCCATGTTGTCCCAAAATTGTGCGACCGACAAATTAGGACTCACCAGTTCGAGGGCGTAACTCAGCGACCATTGCGCTACCACCAGCATGAGCAGACAGAACGAGGTGGCCCCAGGCGCGGGGCGACGGCGCCAGAGGAAGCCGGCGACCGCAGCCGAGATAAGCGCGGAGGCGATCACAGGTAAGACATACGGAGTGAACTGCCAGTGCATCAGTCTCCTCCCTTTCGGGCCTGGCCTACGAGGAGTAGGTCCCATCAGATTCCAGCGACATTGCTTGCTACCGAAGCATCACGAGCTCCAGGTTCTGGCCTTCTTGTTACTCCTTCTCTTTCTGACACGAGGCTCAGGAAGTACAAAATAAGTTGGTAATGCTTGCGCGTATCCTACCGCCACTAATTAACACGACTGTACCGTAAGTTTAGTTTCAACACTCAGAGATATAGCTGTTCAATGGAATTTATATCACAAGATTGATTTCTAGGCAAGTAATCATGTATCAGGTTATTATGCAGATGAGCTTGAATCACTTGGGATTTTCAAGTTACATAACCGGTTCAGGCACGTGCTACGTACTAGGGATATGAAGCAGGACAATGTACCAGAGCTTCGACCGATCGACTTAGATGCACCTGTCATAACGATTGGGCGTTTTCGCAATAATGCAGTCGTACTGGAATATCCCCAGGTCTCTGGTTATCATGCACGGCTAGAACGTGAGTGCAATGGTGACTATCGCATTGTTGATCTAGGCAGTACGAATGGCGTGTATATCAATGCCCAACGTGTCATTAGAGCCGGAGAACTCAACGCGGGCGATATCATTCGTATCGGCCCATTTAAGTTTACTTACACAGGCAATCAACTGATCCAGCAGGACGAGAGTTATAGTATCCGCATCGATGCTATACATCTCAAAACCATGGGGAGCAGGCATACCCTCCTGCTAAATGATATCTCCCTTGACATTCCGCCGCGTGCCTTTGTGGCCATCGTAGGGAGTTCTGGCGTCGGCAAATCAAGCTTGTTGAATGTTCTGAGTGGTATTCAGTCCACACAGGAAGGCGTAGTACTCTACAACGGCCAGGATTATTACATTAATCGTGATGCTTACAGCGCCCAGATCGGCTATGTCCCACAGGATGACATCATCCACCAGGATCTGACCGTCCAACAAGCTCTCTACTATACTGCCCGGATGCGCCTGCCCAAAGACTTCACAAAAGCGCAGATCAAACGACGTATCGACGAGGTGCTTGACGAGGTGGGGATGCATCACCGGCGCAAGTACATGGCCAGGAGGCTCTCCGGCGGGGAACGCAAGCGCGTCGCAATCGCACTAGAACTGCTGCCTAACCCCAGTGTTTTCTTCCTGGATGAGCCGACTGCAGGCCTTGACCCGGGCTTGAATCGCAAAATGATGCAGCTCCTGCGTAAACTGGCAAATAAGGGACATACCATTGTCCTGGTCACGCATGCTACTAACAACATTTACTACTGCGATTTAGTATGCTTTATGGTACAAGGTGGTCGTCTTGCCTTTTATGGGACACCTGATGAAGCTCAGGCCTATTTCGGTACTAACGACTTCGCCGAGGTCTACAATGCCCTGGAACCAACGGCTGATAATCAACATATTCCGCAACAGGCCCAGGAGAACTTTAAACGTTCTCCACATTTCCAGCGCTACATAAGCGAACCTCTCGCCTGGGGAAGCGCGGAGCGTGACCCGGCGGCGCTTGAAACGACTGTGCTGGTTAAACGGCGCAGGCGCACTCACGCGTGGAAGCAGTTCTCGCTCCTTGCGAGGCGCTATGTGCGGCTGCTTACGCATGACGTGGGTAACTTGCTAGTACTGTTGCTGCAAGCGCCGGTCATAGGCCTGATCCTATTCTATCTTGCGAGTAGTAGCACGTTCAACTCAACAAGTATAACCACGTGCCCTTTGAGATCCAATCCGTTTGCCAACTCAGGTCCAGTTGTGTCGTTTGATTGCCAGCGTGTTGTTGAGCTGCTCAATACGCCTCGGGGGAGGCAGTTCGTACAGCGGCAAGGTGAAACCCCACAGCAAGCGCTGCAGAATGCCATCGAGCCCAACTCTGGCATAAATGCACAAACGCTGCTATTCATCATGGCTTTTGCGGCTGTGCTTTTTGGCTGCCTAAATGGCGTGCGCGCTATCGTCAGAGAGTTGCCTATTTACCGGCGTGAGCGCATGATAAACCTGGGTATTGCTCCTTATATATTCTCAAAAATCGTTGTTCTGGGTGTCTTCTGCCTTGTTCAAAGCGCCATCCTGGTCTATTTTGTGAACCTGAAAGCACCATTTCACCAGGGTATCTTCTTGCCTATCCTGGTAGAGGTCTATATCACATTGGCTCTCACGACCCTGGCGGGCTTGATGCTGGGGTTGGCAATTTCCGCGCTTGCACCCAATACAGACCGTGCTATGAGCTTTGTGCCGCTCGTCCTCATACCACAGGTGATCTTCTCAGGCGTCATTTTCAAGCTCCACACGCCGGTCTTACAGGCGCTGGGTGCCCTATTCGCAGCACGCTGGGCTATGGCAGGGCTAGGGTCGTCGATTGGTTTGCACGCGGATAAATTGGGTGTGGACAACTTTTCGTATCAAGGTACGCATTTCGTTACGCTTAATCCTGCCGCCGCAGTCCCTGGTGCTACTATGCACCTCTTAATTGTATGGGGTGCGTTGCTTGCGATCATACTAGTTCTGGGTCTTGCTATTGCGTACTTCCTGAAACGGAAAGATGTGAAGATGTAAGGCCCAACTACGGTAATTGACGCTGGTATAATTCGGCATAGCGGCCACCCTTTGCCAGCAGTTCGCCGGGCGCGCCCTGTTCGACGATCTGCCCCTTGTCGATTACAACGATCATGTCTGCGTCACGGACGGTCGAGAGGCGGTGGGCGATTACAAAGGATGTGCGGCCCTTGAGCAGGCCCTTTAAAGCTTCCTGGATCAAGGCTTCTGTATAGGTGTCTACGTTGGATGTTGCTTCATCAAGCATCAGGATGCGTGCACCGGCAAGCACCGCGCGAGCGAAGGCGATCAACTGGCGTTGTCCCTGGCTTAGACCGGTTCCACGCTCGCCAAGCATGGTCTTGTAGCCCTGGGGTAGGGCCATGATGAAATCGTGCACGCTGACGGTTTTAGCCGCCTCTTCGACCTCGGCATCGGTGGCGTCAAGCCTGCCATAGCGAATATTGTCGGCCACGCTGCCGGAGAATAAGAAGGTATCCTGTTGTACGAAGCCCAACTGTCGCCTTAGACTCGCCAGCGTCACATCGCGTACATCGTACCCGTCAATCGTTACCCTACCGCCAGTAACGTCATAGAAGCGCGGGATCAGGTTGACGAGTGTAGATTTACCGGCACCCGTTTCTCCCACGATCGCAACCGTCTCCCCGGCTTCAGCGACCAGGTTTATATCGCGCAACACCAGGTTCGACGGGTCTGGTTTGGGATTGTAGCTAAAATAGACATGATCGAAGACCACGCGCCCTACTATCGGTGGTAGTTCCTGTGCCCCGGGTGTATCCTGCTGTTGCAGAGGCGTATCTAGAAGGTCGAAGATGCGCTCGGTGCCGGCTAATGCGTTTTGCAACTGTGTATAGATATTGCTGATGATCTGGATAGGGCGGAAGAACTGCTGCACATAGAGGAAGAATGCTACCACAATGCCAACGGCGAGCTGATTTTGAACCGCCAGCCAGCCGCCGAATCCGGCGACGATAGCTGTGGCCAGCGTGCTCAGAACATCGATGGTGGGCGTAAAGGCCGAGGTTATAAACACGGCGTGTACATTCACGTCACGGTTGGCGGCGTTATGTTCGGCGAAGTGCTGGATATTGGCCTCCGTGCGGTTAAAAGCCTGGGCTACGCGCACGCCTGCAAGCTCTTCCTCTAATTCTGAAGAGACGATACCTAGTACAGTGCGGGTCTGACGAAAGGCCAGGAGGGAGCGGCGCGCAAATAATATTGTTACCAGGACCATTACGGGCAGGACAATAAAGCTGACCGCTGCCAGGAGCGGGCTCAAGACGAGCATGGCTATAACAATACCGACCAGTGAAAAGACGCTGCCGATTACCTGTGTGATGCCCTGGCTAAGCAATTGATTGATCGTCTGGATATCGTTCACCAGGCGCGACATCAGGTCGCCAGCTTTGTTCTGGTCAAAGAAGGCTAGTGGGAGCGATTGCACCTTATCGAATATTTGCGCACGCAGTTGCGCGAGAAACTGCTGGCCGACCCTGCCGATCAGGAAGCCCTGGCCGGCCTGGGCTAAAAGTCCAATAATGTAAATGCCCAACAGCAGCAGCATGCTCAGTGCCAGGCCACGGAGGTCTTTGCCGGCGATGTTCACGTCTATAGCACGTGCGATCACCACCGGCCCGGCAGCTTGCACCAGCGCGGTGATTACAACCAGGCCCAGTGCGCCTAGGAGTGGTAGGCGGAAAGGCGTAAGATAACGCAGCAGCCGGCGCAGCAGCGCACCGCTGTTAATGCGCTCCTTGCCGGTCCCGCCTGTCCCCTTTGCCGCGCCGTAGATATGGGTTGCTCGATCAGCGGCTAGTCGCTGCTCCATGTATTTATTTTCTCCTGAACCTCGACCGTAGAACTCCCCAGCCGGGGCGACGCAAGCGTCCCACACCGCTCGACACCGCGCCCGCCCCTACGCGGGCAGGACTACTTCTTTATCACTATGCAATTGCGATTCGAGTAGTTGGGTATACAGAGTGCTGCTTTGCAGCAACTCGTCGTGTGTCCCCTGGGCAACGAGTCGTCCATCGTCTACGAGTAAAATAAAGCTGGCATTGCGCACGGTGCTGATGCGCTCCGCGATAATGAACGATGTGCAGATTGCTATCAGGTGTTGCAACGCCTGCTGGATTTGATACTCTGTCTCCGCGTCCACCGCCGATGTACTGTCGTCTAGAATCAGTATGGCCGGCTTCACCAGGAGCGCACGGGCGATGGCGATGCGCTGTCGCTGACCTCCACTTAGCCCAACGCCGCGTTCACCCACAAGCGTCTCGTAGCCATCGGGAAAGCTGGTAATAAAGGTGTGTGCCTGGGCTGCACGTGCAGCGGCTTCGATCTCTTCCTTGCTGGCATCCGGGCGGCCATAGGCGATATTCTCACGTATCGTGCCGCTAAAGAGGTTGGTTTCCTGCAGCACAATGCCAATTTGCGAGCGTAGACTTGCCAGCGTGACGTCGCGCACATCGTGCCCGTCGATCATGACCCTGCCACCGCTGACATCGTAGAAGCGGGGGATCAGGTTGATGATAGAAGATTTGCCAGAGCCTGTCTTCCCCAGGATTGCCACTGTTTGACCCGGTTTGGTAATAAATGAGACATTCGCAAGTGTGAGCGTCTCACTGCCTGCGTAACGGAAAGACACATTTTCAAATTCAACGCGCCCCTGGACTGGAGGCAACACTATGGCACCAGGCTTATCTGTCACCTCGATAGGGGCGTCGATTACCTCGAACACACGGTGCGCGGAGGCAGCGGACTGCGTGATCGAGGTCAGCGTGCTGCCGAGAATGAAGACCGGCATCAACAAAAAGGTCAGATATGAGTTGAAGGCGACTAATGTTCCTATGCTGAGCTGCCCTCCTATCACCTGGGCACCACCAAACCAGATGATTGCCAGTGTGCCGAGGTTGGCGATGAAGAAGATCTGAGGGAAGGTGAATGAAGTATTACGCACGATAACCAGGTTCTCTTGCAGTAGATTATCATTGGCTGCACGGTAGCGTGCCAGTTCATAAGGTTCGCGCACAAAAGCTTTGACTACGCGTACCCCAGCCAGGTTCTCCTGTAGAATGGTGTTGAGGTTGCCAAGTTTTTGCTGTACTGTGAGGAAGCGAGGCCTGACCCGGCGTATGAAGGATAAGAAAATGAATAGAAGGATTGGAACTATGGTTAGCGCAATCAACGCTAATTTCCAGTTTGTGAGAAGGAGGATAACGGTGCTGCCAAGTAGCATGACGATGGCATTGAGCAGTTGCAACAAGCCATTATTGCCAGCGAAGTTGCGCACGTTTTCTACGTCGTTCGTCACGCGGGTCAACAGTTGTCCCGTCTGTGCCTTGTCATGGTAGCTGAAGCTGAGGTTCTCGAGCCTGGCGAAGATGACATTGCGCATGTCATAGGCTACGCTCTGGCTGGCTTTCTCGCTCAAAAATGCTTGCGTGAAAGTGAAGAGGTCGCGGATAACGGCAATGGCCAGCAGGAGCAGCGAGGCATAGAGAATCACGCCCAGATTCCTGGCGCTGATACCCATGTCAATCACTATCCGCAAAATCTGCGGGCTGATCAGGTTTGTAGCCGTGACGATCAGCAGGCTGATGAATGCACCCAGGCTGGTGCGCCAGTACTTACGCAGGTATCCAAGTGCCCGCCAGAGGTCAGACATTGCGTGCTGCCTTTCACAACGTGAAAAATGCTTGTAGTACCCATAATAGGGTGATAAAACCACGGCACCGGTAGGGTTGTTGTTCTAAGTTTAACATAAATTGAAGAGACATGGAACTTTACTGTGTGTTCCTACAGGGTTATTTAAAGCCGTCTTCTTCCCCTCCCTACCCCTGGAAAAGGGGAAAAGGTGGGGACACCCCACACCCCGCCAAGGGGCGGCCGCCCCTTGGATCCCTGCTTTGCTCAACTTTTAAATAGCCCTGGTGTTCCTACGGAGGTAGCAGAAAAGGAAAACGCAATAGGGATGGTGGAGGAAAGTTGTAGTCAGAGGGTAATCAGGCCACGGCGCACGCCGCGGCTCACGGCATCGGTGCGGCTTGTTGCTCCAAGTTTGACGTAAATCGAGGAGACATGGAACTTTACGGTGTGTTCGCTGATCTGAAGTCTACGAGCGATGAGTTTATTCGGTAACCCCTGGCTAAGCAACTCCAGGACCTCACGCTCGCGTGCCGTAAGCGCTTCATCGGGTGAAGTAGTATCGATGTCGCTTAACTCGACGACCGCTCTTTGTTCGAGCAGTTGTTCGGCCAATGCTGTAGGAAGCGCGGTCAATCCCTGGGCAGCCGCCGCCACGGCTGCCTGGAGTTGTGCCGTGGAAGCATCGGCGGGCACAACTCCCCAGCCGCGCGGCGAGAGCGCGTTCAGCAACATCACCAGGCGCTGGTTGTTGCTGGATAGTACAACAAGTGCCGGTGTCCTGTTCTCTCCGAATATACGCTGCAGGTCTTCCAGCAACGCTTCCTCGGACAGGACAATAACATCAATGCCTGCCAGGTCGACGGCGGCCAACTCGGCAGGCACCGATGCCTCACCAACCACCTGCATGTCTCCAGTTGTGAGTATCGTGCGCAGGCCTACCTGCAACATCGGTGCCAGCGCGACGATGAACACGCGAATCATGCCGCGTCGCGCTCCTGTGCTGTTAACGCTACATCGACATTCACCAGCGCACCAGCACGTAAGACGCGCAAGCGAACTGTGTCCTGAGAGCTATTTGCAGTCAGTGTTGCTCGCAACGTGGTCACGTCATTGATGGGCTTACCGGCTATGTCAATGAGTATGTCACCAACAAGCAGGCCAGCGTGCTCTGCGAGACTGCCTGGAATGATGCCAACTACCAGCAGGCCCTGGGTTTGCCCATGCGCCAGCGCTTGACGTATGCTGGCCGGTAATCCGGCTGGCTGTACCTGCACACCCAGGCTGATACCGGTTTGAGGCAACTGCGCTGCCCAGGCATTGACAACGTTGCTGGGGATGGCTACGGAAAGGTCGCCTCCCATGATCATCGCGTTGATGCCGACGACTTTGCCCTGCGCGTTGAGCAGGGGTCCGCCTGAGTTTCCGGGCGCGAGTCGCACATCGGACGCGATGTACTCCCTTGTCCGGTTGCTGTTGCGAACCTTCACCTTGCCCAGGACACTGACGATGCCACGCTGGCCCCAGGGGTTGCCGATCGCAAAGACCAGTTCACCGACGCGCAACTTCGCTGAATCGCCGACTTGCGCAGCTTTCAGGTTGTCCGCTGTGACCTTAAGCATAGCCACGTCTAAAGTTGGATCACTGTCAACTACATAAGCGTTCAGCACGCGACCATCCTGCAGTTCAACCTGCAGGTTCGTCCCGGCGTTGGCCACGACGTGGTGATTGGTGATGATGCTGCCGTCCTCATGCCAGATGACGCCAGTACCAGCCCCACGATCCCCGCGTCGTACCTGTACGACGCTCGGCTGTATGCGCTCAATGATCTGTCCGAGATCGGATGAGAATGCATCGAGCAGTGGAAACGATTGGTTAGTAGAAGGAAGTGCCTCTGTTGTCATAGTGTTTTATCCTCAACTGCGCTGGCCAATGGTTATTTGCAAGGTCTGGAGCTTGCCGCCACGAATGACTTCGAGCGGGATAGTTTTGCCGACGCGGTCGCCAGTAAGTAGCGCTCGCAGGTCTTCTGCATCCTTGAGTGCATGACCGTCGAGCGTGATCAAGATATCGCCGAGTATCAGGCCACCTTTGTGGGCGGGGCTGTCTTCATCAACCTGCACGACGAGCAGGCCATGCTCCTGGGCCTGGCCTCCACGTTGAGCCTGGGGCAGTTGTACGAACTGGCTGCTGATGCCCAGGTAGCCGCGCTTAATGAAGCCCTGGCTGGCCAGCGTCTCTGCGATGCTCCACGCGATAGCGGTGGGGATAGCAAGAGTTGCGCTGTTTACCAGGCCCGTCGTGGTAATGCCTAGCACTTCTCCCCGCGTGTTGATCAGCGGTCCACCCGAGAAGCCTGGATAGGGTATGGCATCGGTGCGAATGTAACGTTCGAGCGTTGCTCCACGTGCCATACGCAGCGGTCCGCCAACGGCGCTGACGATGCCAAAGCTGGCCATTGGTCCCTCGGTCTCTGAGCGGCCCACTGCCAGTACAAGTTGACCAACTCTGACGGGTTCGTTCGCGGCAATGGCTGCCTGGAGTCCAAGATTTGCCACGCGCAGCACTGCCAGGTCGGTTGCCAGGTCGCGACCTGCAAATTGCGCAGGGAGTGTGCGATTATCGTGAGTCTGAATGGTCAAGTCTTCTTCGCGCTCGAGTACGTGATCTGCTGTTAATACCAGGTCTGATGCGTAGACGACGCCGCTTGCGGGTCGCCCTTGACGCCCGTTGACGAGCACTAAAGTTGTGGCGATGCGCTCAACCGCGTCGGCCATTTGATTTGAGAACGTGCTCAGGAGATTGGTCTCCGTGGCTGTTTGTTCCATAGTGAAAGCCTTCTTTTCTTTTGGTACATTACGGTAGAGGTGGATTTCAACCTCTGCATGTACTATACGCTATGAGTGGGCTGTTGACACCGTCGATTCGGCTAGTAGATTACCTAGATAAATGACCAGGACACTCCTCTGATCGGCTTGCGCCACGAATGATATGCGTGCGCATGAGAGCCAGCAAGCTAGACACGTCTCTGGCAGACATAGATCATCGAGGGAGAAGTGGCGGTCAGAGGCTCTTGCTGCCAATTGCCGTAACACGAACGGATCTGAAACCCATTGTAGAAGAGCAAGGCTTCCATCTCCTGGGGAAAGACATAGCGCAGGGCCGTGTGAAGCGTCTTTTCCTCGCGTTGACCTCCTGGATGAAGAAATGTGAGATGGCGGGTTTCGTGCTGGATCTGGGTTATGGGATCGTAGTGTTGCTCTTCAGTGGTCACGAGTTGCCCTCCATCAGGCATCGTGTACTTCGGCGGGTCTGGGTGGCGGACTTCCAGGAGATTGCGTGGGGAGGGATTGCGTGTTTCAAAGAGAAAACAGCCCTCCGGGAGCATATGTTCCCGGACGCGAGCCAACATCGCTTCCTGGTCCTCTCGCGTCAGAAAGAATTGAAAGACATTTTCCAGCATGTAAATGAAAGGAAACTGCTTCTGGAGATGGAACGTGCGCGCATCAGCCACCACCCACTCAATAGAGACGGCCTGCTTAGCAGCCTTCTGACGCGCTCGCGCAATCATTTCTGGCATGATATCCACACCTGTGACCTGATAGCCTTGCGCAGCCATGCGAAGGGCCATACGTCCCGTTCCACACGCCAGATCCAGCAGAGGCCCTCCAAGCGAGCGCGCCCACTGCTCGGTCAATGGATAATCCTCTTCGTAGCCCTCGTCTTCCAGATCATAGGTCTGCGGATCTCGAAACTCTTCAAGATTATCATGATCCATCATCACTGTCCCTTTCGCGCGCTTATGGTTCGCCACCGAATTTACAGCTTCTCAGAGAAGTATACGAGATGGGGCGCGGATTCGCGAGGTGTGCTGGTAGGGATGATTCTCACCCTTGTGTTAAATTCCCATCCTTCGGTTCAAAGTTGCGGGATTCTTCAATTCATTTCCCAGCATGTTCTAATGCCGCCTATTTTTGTAAGTTGTTAGTGCTGAAGAAAAACGCTTGTTCTGTATGT
>WNFR01013067.1_pt1 | contig 11408 bp, 12 predicted proteins | sample 5400221 | NCBI WGS metagenome assembly WNFR01 (sample SAMN13153357, study PRJNA577476) | soil metagenome | isolation source: 40 cm soil under Madrone tree | place: USA:California | collected 2016-06-14 | reverse complement strand
TGCGCCCGTCCGAGATCGCGGGCTTCCGCAACCCGTTCCACGTGGTGGCGATCCCCAACATGGGGCTCACCCTCGGGGAGATCTTCTTCCTGGAGGAGCTGGCCGCGGACTGCGCGGCCGACGGCCGCTACGCGTTCCTCCTCGTCGCGCCCCCGCTGCCGGTCGCGCGCGCGGTCGGCACGCCGATCAACCCCTACGCGATGAAGTAGCCGCCGCCATGGAGATCGTACTGGTCGTCGATGACGAGCCCGACATCCGGGCGGTGATCCGCGGCATGCTCACCCAGAAGGGCTACACCGTGCTCGACACCGGCGACCCCCAGCAGGCGATCCGGATGTCCACCCAGCAGGCGGTGCACCTGCTGGTCACCGACATGGTCATGCCGCTCATGAAGGGCACCGACCTCGCCAAGCGCGTCCAGGAGGTGAGCCCGTGGACGAAGGTGCTGCTGATGTCGGCCTACAAGGTGGCGGAGGTGACGACCTCCGGGCTGCCCTTCATCGCCAAGCCGTTCACGCCCGAGGCGCTGGTGGAAAAGGTGCGCCAGATCCTCGGCGCGCCCTCTCCGTTCGCGCGCCCGGCGCCTCCGACCCCGCCCGATCCCGCGCCCGGCGCCTAGGGCGCGCGCCCGCTCACGGATAGATCTGGCGGTAGGCCAAGCGCGCCCGCGCTCCCGAGCCGCCGAAGCGCGCGTCGTAGTCCCGGGTCATGGCGCGGAGCGTGTCCGACTCCACGAAGGCGCGCAGCGACTCCTCCGAATCGAACTCGTAGCAGACCATGTACTGCCACGGCTCGGAGCCCGCGTGCGGGGTCTCGAGGGGAAGGGCCGCGTAGCGGCGCATGCCGACGCAGCCCGGGACCTGGGCCGCCTCCCGGGACCGCACCGAGTCGTACCACTCGTTGAACGCCGCCTCCTGCTCGGGGGCGATGGTGGCCTTGACGACGAAGAGCCCGGGGCGCGTCATCTGATCCGGTCCCGCGCCCGAGCCTAACCGACCCGGCCACCCCGGGCAACCAGCCGGTCGGCATTCTTTTCCGACCGGGCCTGGGTTTGCATTTCGTGTCAGCGCGCTGACAGCGATCGTCGGCCTCGCCCACTTCACGCCACGCGTGCCGAGCGAAACTCCCGAGAATCGAGCGGTCGATCCATGGCCTCGAACGTGCAATACCCCGTCACGGCAGTCCCATCACTCCGAAGGAGAAGTGCCCGTAGTGAGAATGCTCCGCGCCTCGGTCGTCCTCGCCTCGCTGGCCCGACTCGCGTCCACCCTCTCGATCCCCCAGTCGGGCGAGCCCATGCCCGGATCGAGCCCGGCGCTGGCCGCGGCCCCTCCGTCCGACGGGGCGGGCGTGCGCGCCGCGCCGGCGCGGCCGCTGCGCCGGTCCCTCTGCGCGGCCCTCGCGGAGGGCGCGTGCGCCGAGGTCTTCGCCGCGTGCGCCACCGGCGCGGTCATCACCGGCTGGGCGCTCTATCTCGGGGCGGGCACCGCGCTCATCGGCTTCCTCGGCGCGCTGCCGCTGGTGGCCCAGGTCGCGAGCCTGCCCGCCGCGTGGTTCATCAGCGCCCACAGCCGCAAGCTGGCGACGGTCCTCGCGGTGTGCATCTCGCGCCTCACCTTCCTGCCCCTGATCGGGCTCCCCTGGCTCGACGTCGCGCCCGCCGCGAAGCTCCGCCTCTTCATCGGGATCGTGGCGGTCAGCACGGTCTTCGGCGTGATCGGCAACAGCGCCTGGGTCGCGTGGATGGGCGAGCTCGTCCCCGGTCGCCTGCGGGGACGCTATTTCGGGCAGCGGACGATCTTCCTGAGCGTCGCGGGCACGCTCGCCTCGCTCGCCGCCGCGGTGACCCTCGATCGCCTGGCCCCGCTGGGCTTCACCGGGATCGCGCTCTCCGCGCTGACCGCGGTCGCCTGCCTGGCCGGCCTCGCGAGCCTGGCGCTGCTGCTCCGCCAGCACGAGCCGGCCGCCGTCCGCGAGGGCGGCACCGCCGGCTGGGGCAGCCTGCGGACCGCGCTCGGCGACCTGCGCGCCCGGCCCTTCCTGCACTACCAGCTCGCGTGGAACGGAGCAGTGGGCATCTCGGCGACCTTCTTCGCCTATCACCTGCTGACCAATCTGCGCACCGGGTTCCTGGTGGTGGCGGCCCACGGCGTCGGGGTGGCCATCGTGCGGATCGCCTCGGCCCGGCTGTGGGGGCGCGCGGTCGACCGGATCGGCGCGCGGCCGGTGCTGATCTGCTGCTCGTTCGGCATCTCGGTGGTCCCCGCGATCTGGCTCCTCACCTCGCCGGACCGCCTGTGGCCAATCGCGATGGAAGCGGTGGTCTCGGGCTTCCTCTGGGGCGGCCACGGCATCGCGGCGCTCGACCTGACGATCGGGCTGGCCCCGCGGACGGGCCGGCCGTTCTACCTGGCCGTCTTCGCCACCGCGGGCGGCATCGGCTTCGGGGTCGCCTCGGTGCTGGCCGGCCAGCTCGCCACGTTCGCGCCCGCCCACTTCGTGCTGGGCGGTCACGAATGGACCAGCATCCACATCCTGTTCTTCCTCTCCGCGCTGGGCCGGCTGGCCTCGGCCGGACTCGCGGTGCGCCTGCACGATCCGGGCGCGCGCGGCGGGGTGCCCGAGCTGATGCGCTCGCTCTCGGCGCCGATCCGCGCGGCGCTGGCCGACTCCTTCGTCCCGGACCTCGTACGCATCCCCGCCTTCGCCCGACGTCAGCGCTGAATCACCTCGTCGGCCGCGCCACCCGCGACCGGCTCGGGACCGCCTCCCGCATCAGCTCGAGCCACTTGCCGGCGAGCTGCGGGAAGTCGAGGAAGAGCCCGGTCACGTTGCCGCCCGGCCGGCGCGAGGCTGGTGACGAGCCCGCTGGCGAGCGGATCGGTCTCGAGGTCCACCGCGACGATCGGGATGGTGCGGGTGGCCCTGGACGCCGCGACCACCGCCACCGGTGAGATCGCGACGATGACGTCGACCGGCCGCTCGACCAGCTCCGCGGCCAGGCCCAGGATCTCCTCCGGCGGGCCCGGGCGCATGCGGTACTCGATCGCGAGGTTCGGGCCCTCGACGAAACCGCTCTCCCGCAGGGCGTCCCGGAATCAGTCGAAGTCGCGCCGGAAGCGCGCGTCGTCCGCGGCCGGCCCCCGAGCAGGGCGCGGCGCCCGATCATGCGGCCGGCATGCCCCATCGCGCCCGACTCTGCTAGACTCGGCTCGCCTCGTCGACCACTGAGCGACCAGGGGAGGAGCGCGATGAGCGATCTGCTGAATGACGCGCGGGAGCTGCGCCAGAAGCTCCATCGGCTCGAGGTGCTGCTCGAGATCGAGAAGGGCCCGCGCGCCCGCGGCTGGTTCGAGGGCGAGACCCCGCACGACGTCGAGCGGCCCGCCGCGATCAAGCGGCTGACCGACACCGGGCTCATCGAGGCCGCGCCGCCGCCCGATCACTTCCGGTTGACCGCCGAGGGATGGGAATTCCTGCAGGACGTCCGCGCCAAGGTCGGCGCGGCCGGGGGCCTCGACTGGACCCGCGCGGACGAGATCGACTTCTCGAAGCTCTAAGGAGGCCTCCCTCATGCTGCAGCAACAGGTCGGCGACATCACCATCCACCGGATCCTCGAGTCGGAGCGCCCGGACTTCGACGCGGCGGGCTTCTTCCCGCAGATCACGCCCGAGCAGTGGGCGCCCTACCGGCAGCGGCTCGCGGGGTGGGCCCTGGACCCGGCGGTGAACGGCCTCGTCTTCCCGATGCAGTCGTTCCTGGTCAAGACCCGGCACCACACCATCGTGGTGGACACCTGCGTCGGCGATCACAAGCAGCGCGCGCGTGCCAACTGGAACATGACGTCGAGCGGCGCGTATCTCGCGCGTCTCGCCGAGGCGGGCGTGCGGCCCGAGCAGGTCGACTACGTCATGACCACCCACTTCCACACCGACCACGTGGGGTGGAACACCCGCTGGGACAACGGCGGCTGGGTGCCCACCTTCCCCAACGCCCGCTACGTCATGTCCGAGAAGGAGTGGGCGTACTGGGCGGCCATGCACAAGGAGACCCCGCAGACCCAGATCGCGGACAGCGTGATCCCCATCGTGGAGTCGGGCCTGGCCCAGATGGTGAAGAACGACTTCGCCCTCGACGACGAGGTGCGCTTCGAGTCGACCTGGGGGCACACCCCCGACCACATGAGCGTGCACATCGCGTCCCGGGGCCGGCACGCGGTGATCACCGGCGATCTCATCCACTCCCCGGTGCAGTGCCTCGAGACCGACTGGGTGCCGCGGCCCGACTTCGACCCCAAGCAGGCCGCGGCCACCCGCCGCGCCTTCCTCGACCGCTACTGCGAGCAGGACGTGCTGGTGTGCGCCTCGCACTTCCCCTCGCCCTCCTTCGGCCGCGTGGTGCGCGAGGGTAACGGGTTCTGGTTCGAGTACGTGAAGGCCTGAGCGCGGACCGGTCGTGACCGCCCGGAAGAAGAACCACGACTGGCTCGCCCTGACCGTCGAGGAGCCGATCGAGCCCGATCTCCCCATCTGCGATCCGCACCATCACCTGTGGGACGGGGAGACCGGCCGCGTCGTCCCGCGCTATCTCCTGGACGAGATCCTGGAGGACGTCGGGAGCGGCCACCGCATCGTCTCCACCGTGTTCATCGAATGCGGCGCGATGTTCAAGCCCGACGGGCCGGAAGCCCTCCGCGCGGTCGGGGAGACCGAGTTCGTGAACGGCATCGCCGCGATGAGCGCCTCCGGCCTCTACGGTCCCACGCGCATCGCGGCCGGGATCGTGGGGACCGCCCCCCTGCGCCTGGGCGCCGCGGCGGCTCCGGTGCTCGACGCGCAGATCGCGGCCGGCGGCGGCCGGTTCCGCGGCATCCGTCTGGGCGCGGCGTGGGACCCCGACGAGGCGGTGCCCAACCACCGGACCCGTCCGCCGCAGGGCCTCTTCCTGCGCGACGACTTCCGGGCCGGCTTCGCCCTGCTGGCGCCCCGCGCGCTCACCTTCGAGGCGTGGTGCTACCACCGCCAGATCCCCGACGTCACCGCGCTCGCCCGCGCCTTCCCGGACACCACGATCGTCCTCGACCACTTCGGCGGCCCGGTCGGGGTCGGCTCCTATGCGGGCCGGGGACGCGAGGTCCACGCGGAGTGGCGCGGCTACATCCGCGAGCTGGCCACCTGCCCCAACGTGATGGCCAAGCTGGGCGGGCTCAACATGGAGGTCAACGGCTTCAGCTGGCACGAGCAGCCCCGGCCGCCTTCGAGCCAGAAGCTGGCCGACGCGACGCGGCCGTACTACGAGTTCACCATCGAGAAGTTCGGGGTGGACCGCTGCATGTTCGAGTCGAACTTCCCGGTGGACGCGGTGAGCTGCAGCTACACCGTCCTGTGGAACACCTTCAAGCACCTGACCGCGGGCTACTCGGCGGCCGAGAAGGCCAAGCTCTTCCACGACACCGCCACCCGGGTCTATCGGCTGGCTACCTGAGCTCCTCGGTCGCGCAGGACCGCGCCCGTCGTCCCGGCTCTGCGGTTGACAGCTCCGTCCCGCCCCTGGTACGGTCCGCCTGTTCGAGCGTGCGAACCGTCCGAGACCGCTTCGGCCCCCCGTAAGACGGCGCGAGCGCAGGTCGTCCACGGTGGGCTTCCCGAGGCGGCGGGCCCCATGAAGGCCCGGGGAAGTGCGTATGCCTCGCAGGCGAGGTCCTTCCGACGTCATCCCCCAGCATCCGACTCGTGCGGGAGGTGCTCCATGACCGCTCCCATCCGGCGTCGTCCCCCGTTCGTCTCCCTCGTCGGGCTCGCCCTGCTCCTGGCCTCGCTCACCGCGACCGTGCCCGGCGACGCGACGGCCGCCGACACGCCCCGGCGCGGCGGCGTCCTGCTCGCGGTGATCGGCGCCGATCCGCCGAGCCTCGATCCCCATCAGGAGAGCACGTTTGCCAACATCGAGCTGGTGGCCCCGCTCTACAGCACCCTGCTCCAGCTCGATCCCTACAGCTACCCGAAGATCATCGGGGACCTCGCGACCGAGTGGAAGATCTCGCCCGACGGACTCACCTACACCTTCAAGCTCCACCCGGGCGTGAAGTTCCACGACGGCTCCCCGCTCACCTCCGCCGACGTGAAGGCCAGCTACGACAAGATCATCTTCCCACCCGCGGGGGTCCGCAGCGTGCGGCAGAACGCCTATACCGCGGTCGCCCAGGTCGAGGCCCCCGATCCGGCCACCGTGGTGTTCAAGCTGAAGTTCCCGTCGGCGTCGCTCCTGGCCAACCTGGCCTCGCCCTGGAACGTGATCTTCCCGAAGACGTACCTCGACCGGGATCCGAACTACTTCAAGACCCACGCGATCGGCAGCGGCCCCTTCAAGTTCAAGGGCTACACCCGCGGGTCCACCTTCGAGGGCGAGCGCAATCCCGCCTACTTCGTGAAGGACCGCCCGTACCTCGACGGCTACAAATTCTTCATCAGCCCGGAGACCTCGGTGCGGGCCGCGGCCATCCGCTCGGGGCGCGCCTACATCGAGTTCCGGGACCTGCCGAAGGCCGAGGTCGAGGCGATCAAGAAGCAGCTCGGGGACAAGATCGCGGTCCAGGAGACCCCGGTGACCGGCGAGTGGGGCATCGCGATCAACAACACCAAGAAGCCGTTCGACGACGTGCGCGTCCGCCGCGCGCTCTCCCTCGGCATCGATCGCTACACGATGGCCCGGGTGCTCTATCCCCTCACCGGTCTCCGCTACGTGGGCGGCCTGATGCGGCCGGGGTCGGAGTGGGCGATGGCGGAGGCCGAGCTCGAGAAGCTCCCGGGCTTCGGGCGGGACGCCGAGAAGAACCGGGCGGAGGCGAGGAAGCTCCTCGCGGAGGCCGGCTATCCCAACGGGCTCAAGGTCGTGCTCAAGAACCGCAACGTGAAGCTGCCCTACCAGGACTTCGCGGTGTTCCTGATCGGGGAGTGGCGCAAGATCGGGATCGAGGTGGAGCACCGCCCGCTCGAGACCGCGGCCTGGTTCTCGGACGGCCAGGACACCGGCAACTTCGAGCTGATCGTGGCGCCGACGGTGGAGTTCATGGACGACCCCGACCAGTTCCTCGGCCGCTACGCGACCGGCAGCACCCAGAACTGGGGGCGCTTCTCGGATCCCCAGGTCGACGACCTGTTCTCGCGCCAGGCCCGGGCCCTCGACCCGGTCGAGCGCAAGAGGCTCATCAACGACCTGGAGAAGCGCGTCCTGGGCAACGCCTACTTCACGACCGGCCTCTGGTGGTCGCGGAACCTGGTGCACTGGAGCAAGGTGAAGAACTACGTGGCGCCGCCCAACCACTACACCAACCAGAAGCTCCAGGACGTCTGGCTCTCCGAGGACTGAGGGCCGGCGGTGCGCACGTACCTGGCCAAGCGCCTCCTGCTCATCGTGCCCACCCTGTTCGGCGTGGCGGCGGTGGTGTTCGTGATCATGCGCGTGATCCCGGGCGACGTGTCCCTGCTGATCCTGGGCGGCGACCAGACCGGGCGCATCGACCCCCAGCAGCTCGCGGCGATGCGGCATCAGCTCGGCCTGGACCAGCCGCTCGCGGTGCAGTTCGGTGCCTGGCTCTGGGGCGTGCTGCGCCTCGACTTCGGCACCTCGCTCTGGACCGGCCAGCCGGTCATCGAGGAGGTGCTGATCCGCCTGCCGCTGAGTCTCGAGGTGGCCATCCTCGCCACCATCGTCTCGGTGCTGTTCGCGATCCCGCTCGGGATGCTGGCCGCGGTGCGCCAGGACACCTGGGTGGACTACGTCATCCGGGTGGTGAGCATCGGGGGCCAGGCCATCCCCTCCTTCTGGGTCGGGATCCTGGTCATCCTCTTCCTGGTGATCTACTTCGGCTGGGGCCCGCCGCTCGAGTTCACCCCGCCATGGGTGGACCCGTGGGCCAACTTCCAGCAGCTCGTCTGGCCGGTGCTCACGATCGGGTACCGCTACGCGGCGGTGACCACCCGCATGACCCGCTCGACGGTCCTCGAGGTGCTGCGCGAGGACTACATCCGCACCGCGTGGGCCAAGGGGCTGCGCGAGCGCGCGGTAGACCGTCTTCACCCTGAACGGGGTGGGCCGCTTCGTGGTGGACGCGGTCGCCCACCGCGACTACCCGGTGGTGCAGGCCCTCGTCTTCCTGATCGCGCTCTGCTTCGTGATCGTGAACCTGCTCATCGACCTCACCTATGCGTGGCTCGACCCGCGCATCCGGTACCACTGAGATGAGCGTCGACAGCTCCCTCATCGACGCCGCCGCGACCGCGCCCCCGGTCTCCCGGGTCGGCTGGCTCGACCAGGCGTGGGCCTTCGCGCGGGCCAAGCCGCTCGGAGCGGCCGGCGCACTCATCATCCTGGCCATGCTGCTGGTGGCCGCGCTCGCGCAGCCCCTCGCCCCCTACGATCCGTACCAGCCCGACTACGCGGCGCAGTTCTCCCGGCCCGCGGTCGACCACTGGCTCGGGACCGACGAGTTCGGGCGCGACGTCCTGAGCCGCATCATGTACGGCGCGCGCATCGCGCTGTTCGTGGGCTTCGCCGCGTCGTTCGCGGGCTGCTCGATCGGCGGCCTGCTCGGGGTGCTGAGCGCCTACTGCGGCGGAACCGTCGACCTGCTGCTCGAGCGGGTGATGGACGTGCTGCTGGCCTTCCCGCAGCTGATCCTGGCCCTCGCGGTGGCCTCCATCCTGGGGCCGGCGGTGCCCAACGTGGTGATCGCGGTGGGGATCCCGATCATCCCGCGCGCGGCGCGGGTGGTGCGGGCCACCGCGCTCTCCATCAAGGAGAACCAGTACGTCGAGGCGGCCCACGGCCTCGGGGCCTCGCACTACCGCGTGGTGCGGCAGCACCTCCTGCCCAACGTGTTCGCGCCCTACCTGATCATGCTGACCGCGCAGCTCGGCACCGCGATCCTGGCCGAGGCCGCGCTGTCCTACCTGGGGCTGGGCGCGGCCGAACCGACGCCTTCGTGGGGGCTGATGCTCTCGGGCTCCGCGCCGTCGTACGCGGAGAAGGCGCCCTGGATCGGCCTGTTTCCCGGCGTCGCCATCAGCCTGGCCGTCTTCGGCTTCAGCCTGTTCGGCGACTCGCTGCGGGACGCGCTCGATCCGAAGCTGCGCGGCAAGTAGCCGCTAGCGCACCCGGTGCCCGACGCGGCTCCAGCGGGTGCTGCCGTCGGGATCCGAGGACCAGTAGACCCAGACCGGGCGCCCGATGATGTGCCCGTGCGAGACCGGCCCCCAGTGGCGGCTGTCCTCCCCCGCGTTGCGGTTGTCGGCCATCACGAACACCGCGCCCGACGGGATCTCGAGCCGGTCCACGTCCTTGGTCGCGCGGACCTCGTCGCTGAAGTCGGCGTAGGGCTGGACGACCGGGATGCAGGCGTCCCGCTGCGGCTCGCAGTTGATGTAGACGTCGTGGCCCTGGACGGTGATCTCCTCCCCGCCCAGGCCCACGATCCGCTTGACCAGGATCTCGTTGGGATCGTTCGGGTCGGTGAAGACGACCACGTCCCCCCGGGCCGGCCAGTGCGCGGACTTGTCGATCAGCACGTAGTCGCCCACCAGGAGCGTCGGGGCCATGGACGTCGACGGGATCCAGACCGCCTCGAAGCGATGCCGGACCGCCAGCGGCAGCGCCCCCACCAGGGCGACCATCGCGAGGATGACGAGGCTCCAGAAGACGCGGCCGGACGCGCTCACCGCTCACTACGGTAAGCCACCCCCCGCGTTCCCCGTGCGATTTCTCCGACGCGCCGGCCCGGTCAGCGCAGCCCGCCGGCGACGAGCAGCGATTCGCCGGTGATCCAGGCGGAGTCCTCCGCGGCCAGGAAGACCACCGCGGGCGCGATGTCGTCGGGCTGGCCGATGCGCCCGAGCGGAGTCCGCGCCTCCATCTCCTTGCGGAAGTCGCCCTCGTCGAAGCCGCCGGCGCGAACCCCTTCGGTCAGCACCACCCCCGGAAGGACCGCGTTCACGCGGATGCGCCGCGGCCCCAGCTCCTTGGCGAGGACCCCGGTGATGGCTTCGACGGCCCCCTTGGTCGCGCTGTACACCGCGGAGTTGGCCGGCGTCAGCCGGGTGGCGCCCGAGCTGATGTTGATGATGCTGCCGCCCGCCGGGCCGAAGTGCTTGACCGCCGCCCGCGACGCCAGCAGCACCCCGAGCACGTTGACGTCGAAGTGCTTGTGGAAGTGCTCCGGGGTGATGTCCTCGAGGGGACGGAACTCGTAGATCCCGGCGTTGTTGACCAGGATGTCGAGCCGGCCCAAGGCCTTCGCGGTCTCGGCGAAGAGCCGGTCGACGTCGGCGGGCTTGCCGAGGTCGGCCTGGATCGCGATGGCCCGGCCTCCCGCCCGCGCGATCTCGGCGACCACCCGGTCGGCGTCCTCCCGGCTGGACGCGTAGTTGACCACCACCGTCGCCCCCTCTGCAGCGAGATGCTTGGCGATCGAGGCCCCGATCCCCTTGGACGCGCCGGTCACGATCGCGACCTTGTCTTCGAGCTTACGCATCGTCACGTACCTCCCTGGGCTTGGGATGTCGGGAACCCGGTCGCGGTTGCCGGCCCGGCGCCGGGAGGCAAGAATTCGCAAATCCCCGCCTTGACACGCTCATACGCGCGGCCTAGCCTCGTGATCGCCGACCATGGGCACGCTTGGGCGCACGCTTGCAGGGGCCATAGGATTTGCGGGCCCGATTCTGCTAGCATCTGGCGCGATGGCCGACATCACTCCCGCCGTCCGCGCCGACCTCGCCCCGACCGGCAAGCTGCGCGCCGCCATCAACTACGGCAACTTCATCCTCGCCACGAAGGACAGGGCCACCGGCGAGTCCCGGGGTGTGGCCGTCGATTTGACGCAGGAGGTCGGCAAGGGGCTCGGGGTGCCGGTCGAGATCGTCCCCTACGACAGCGTGGCGGTCATGGGCGACGCGGCGCCGAGCGGGGTGTGGGACATCGCGTTCCTCGGGTCCGATCCGGCGCGCGAGAAGATCATGAGCTTCACCGCCGCGTATCTCGAGATCGAGGCTACCTATCTCGTGCCGGGCGGCTCGCCCCTGCGCACCGCCGCGGAGGTGGATCGCGAGGGCGTGCGGGTCGCCGCGCCGGCCCGCGCCAACTACGAGCTCTACCTGAGCCGCAACCTCAAGCGCGCCCAGCTCGTCTCGACGGCGGGCGCCGACGCGGCGTTCGAGCTGCTCGCATCCGGCAAGGTGGACGCCCTCGCGGGCCTGACGCAGGGCCTGCTCGGCCTCGCGCCGAAGCTGCCGGGCGCGCGCCTGGTCGAGGGGCGGTTCATGGGCGTGCAGCAATCCATCGCGGTGCCGAAGGGCAAGGACGCCGGCCTGCGCTACCTGCGCCAGGTCGTCGAGGACGCCAAGCGGTCCGGTCT
>WNFR01009370.1_pt1 | contig 11408 bp, 13 predicted proteins | sample 5400221 | NCBI WGS metagenome assembly WNFR01 (sample SAMN13153357, study PRJNA577476) | soil metagenome | isolation source: 40 cm soil under Madrone tree | place: USA:California | collected 2016-06-14 | reverse complement strand
GTCATGCGGAAATACCTCCCGGCCCGGAAGCGCCCCGCCGCCTGACCTCTCCGCCACCCTCCTCACGACTCAGGCGCCGGGGCGCGCCGTTTCGGCGCGTCCCCCGGTAAAGTGAATCCGCGCCGTTTTTGGATGCGCGGTCTTTGGCGCGCCCAGCGGCCGACGTGCGGCCCCGTTTTGACGCGCCCCACCGGCCACCGGTACGCTGGCCGCGTAATGCTCTCGCACCTCGTCTTCGACCTCGACAACACGCTCTACTCGCCCGTCTGCGGCGTCGTCGAGCGCGTCGACACCGCGATCACCGCGTTCATGGTGGAACGTCTCGGCATGACGGCGGACGACGCCGACGCGCTGCGCGCGCGCTATCGCAAGGAGCTCGGCACGACGCTGAACGGTCTGATGCGTCACCACGCCGTCGCACCCGACGAGTACCTCGCGTACGTGCACGCGATCGACGTCGAGGCGCTGCTGGCACCCGACGCGGCGCTGCAGACGATGCTCGACGCGCTGCCGCACGCGAAAGTCGTCTTCACGAACGGCTCGGCGGTGCACGCCGAACGCGTGCTCGCGTGCCTCGGCGTCCGCGATCGCTTCGCGGAGGTGTTCAGTCTCGAGCGCGTCGCCTACGTGCCGAAGCCCGAGCGCGGCGCGTTCGAATCGTTGTTGCGCGCGCTCGACGTGGCGGCGCCGCGCTGCCTCGTGATCGACGATCGCGTCGACAATCTCCGCAGCGCCGGGGAGCTCGGGATGCGCACGCTCCTCGTCGGTGACGCCGCCGCGCCGAGCGGCGTCGACGCGGCGGTCGCGTCGGTGCTCGAGCTGCCGGTCGCGTTGCGCGCCATGGAGACGTCGTGAGCGAGACTTCGGCGGCGTCGCTCTACGTGCACATCCCGTACTGTCACGTGAAGTGCCCGTACTGCGACTTCAACTCGTACGCCGCGACGGAATGGCCCGAAGACCGCTACGCCGACGCGCTCCTCGCCGAGCTCGGCACGTTTCGCGGGCTGCCGGCGTGGCGCGACACCACGCTCGCGACGATCTTCTTCGGCGGCGGCACCCCCTCCCTCTTCCGCCCGGCGACGATCGCGCGTCTCATTGATGGCATTGTCGCGTGCTGGCATGTCGAGGCGGACGCGGAGATCACGCTCGAGGCGAACCCGGGCACGGTCGAGCGGACGCGGCTCGCCGGGTTTCGGGCGGCCGGCGTCAACCGTCTGTCGTTCGGGGTGCAGTCCTTCCAGCCGGACCTGCTGCGCACGCTCGGCCGCATCCATTCGGCGGACGATGCACGTGCCGCGCTCGCCGCGGCGCGCGGCGCCGGCTTCGACAACGTCAACCTCGACCTGATCTTCGCCGTGCCCGGGCAGACGCGCGCCGCGTGGGCTGCCGACGTCGCCGAGCTCGTCGCCTGCGCGCCGGAGCACGTCTCCGCGTACAATTTGACGTACGAGTCCGGGACCCCGTTTCACGCGTGGCGCGCCCGCGGCGAGCTCGTGCCGCTCGTCGAGGACGACGAGCTCTGGATGTATCAACCATACCTCGGCGTCGGCGCCGGCGCGCACTCGTACGCCCCGACACCGGGATGGGGTGAGCGTTGGTCGAACGAGCGCATCCCGGAGCGGTACATCGGCTCTATCGCGGCGCGCGGCGATGCCCGCGCCGGCGGCGAGGCGCTCTCGTTCGACACGGCGGCGGCCGAGTTCATGTTCCTCGGCCTGCGCGAGCTGCGCGGCATCGACCCGGCAGCGTTCACGGCGCGTTTCCACGCACCGCTCGCGACGGTGCATCCCGAGGTCGAGCCGCTGCGGCGCGACGGGCTCCTCGTCGAGCGCGACGACCGTCTCGCGCTCAGCGAGCGCGGTCTCCTCGTTGCCGATTCGGTCTTCGCCGCGTTCCTCTGACGCGACGGTCGCTCCGCCGCGTCAGCGGACGCGGAAGAGCGTGACGGCGAACCCCGCGTCGGCGTCGATCCACTGCTCCGCGCACGCGAATCCCGCCGCCTCGCCGCGGGCGGCGATCGCCGCCGGGACGTACTTGTACGAGCTCTCCGTCCAGATCGTCTCGTCGGCTTCGAACGCGACGCTGATGCCCGCCGCGGCGATCGCCACGCGTTGCGGCCGCCGACACCGGAGGTGCATCTCGACGCGCGACTCGCTCGGATTCCACCGTGCCTCGTGTGTGAAGCCACCGAGGTCAAACGTGCCGCCGAGCTCGCGGTTGATGCGCACGAGCAGGTTCATGTCGAACGCCGCGGTCACACCGAGCGGATCGTCATAGGCACGGACGAGATCGGCCTCGGCCTTCACGAGATCGGCACCGACGAGAAACCCGTCGCCAGGACGCAGGGCGCGGCGCACCGTGCGGAAAAACGCGTCCGCCTCCGCCGGATGGAAGTTGCCGATGTTCGATCCGAGAAAGAGGACGAGCGTCGCGCCGTGGCGGAGTGACGACGTCGCCGCCTGCCGCAACCCGACCTCGTACGACGCGCGGTGGCTGACGACGTTCACGTGCGGCACGGTGGCGAGCGTGCGCGCGGAGAGGTCGAGCGCCGCCGGCGAGATGTCGACGAGGTGCACGCGCAGCGGCCGGCCGCGCGGCCGCATCCCACCGGCGAGGAGCGCGAGCTTCTCGCCGCTGCCGCAGCCGAGCTCGATGACCGCCGTCAGATCGGCGATCGTCTCCGTCATCGCTGCGGCGTGCAGCTCGAGGAGCCGCCGTTCGGCGCGCGTGATGCGATACCATGGCAGCTCGCAGATCGCCTCGAAAAGCCGCGAGCCGAGCGCGTCGTAGAGGTACTTCGGCTGCAGGCGCTTCGGCCGGATCGAGAGGTCGCGGGCGACGTCCGCCGCGAACTCGCGGCGCGCGTCGACGTCGGCGGCCGCGCCGGCACCACCGAGCTCGATGTCGGCGAGCGGCGTCGCGGCGTCGTTGCGCATCGTCGCCTCGGAGGCGCCGTCGGAGCGCGGGTGGAGCAGCGCTTTACTCATGCACGAGCCGGAAGGCGGCGTAGGGATACGGATAGTGCGGCTGAAACCAGTTCCGCCAGCTGCGACGAATCAGGGGAATCGCCGTCGCCGGCGACGCGCCCTTCATGACGAAATGGCGGCCGTCGAAGAAATCCGCCGAGTAGCCCGGATACGCCGCCGACGGCGCGAACCCGGAAAATCCGGCGAACGGCGTCGATGTCCACTCCCACCCGTTGCCGACGAGATCGCGCACGCCGAAGGCGCTCGTCCCCGCCGGAAACGAGCCGACGGCCACCGGATCGAACGCGCGCAGGTCGAAGAGACCGCGCGACGGATCGGGCGCATCGTCGCCCCAGGGGTACGCGCGCTCGTCACCGCCCGGCGTACCGAATGCCGCGCGGTGATATTCCGCCTCGGTCGGCAGCCGCTTGCGCTTCCAGCGCGCAAACGCTGACGCCTCAGCCCAGCTGACGTACACCGGAGCGGCGAACGGCAGCGGAGAGGGCGCCAGCATGCCGCGCCAGTGCCACTCGCCGCCGCGTCGAAGCCAAAACGCCGGGTGCTGCACACCGTCCCGCGCACGCCACGTCCATCCATCCGCGTCCCACAGCTCTGGGCGCGCGTACCCGCCGGCGTCGACGAACTCGAGATAGTCGCCGTTCGTCACGTCGTCGACGTCGATCCTGAACGCCGCGACCGCAACCCGATGGAGAGGAAACTCGTTGTCCCAGCCGAAGCGCACCCGCGTCGCGTCGGCGCCGAGCGTTGCCGGGCCGGCAGGAATACGGACGGTCGCCCGCTCCGGCACGCGGTCCGCCGGGCGGCGCGAGCTCGCGGTCGCCGATCGCGACGCGCCCGGCGCCCGGTCGCTGCCACGCGCCGCGTCCGCGCGCGTGTCGGCGCACGCCGCGCCGACGGCGGTTACGAGCTCGTCGCCCGCGGGCGGCCGCTTCTGCGCGTACGGCAGCTGGTGCAGCATGTAGAGGAGCGTCTCGTGATGCATCGCCTCGTGCTCGAGGATCGAGTAGAGCGCGAGGCCGCCGCGCAGGACCGGCGAGTCGGCGCGGTCGACGTCGGCGCGGGAGATCGCATCGGCGACGGCGGCGTCGGCGGCGCGTGCGTAGTCTGCTATCCGCGCGCGCGCCGGCCACGTGGCGCGCCGCGAGTGCGCCGCCGACTGGTCGTCGAGGGGATCGATGCCGCGCTCGAAGAGCACGTCGAGCTCGGGATCGAGCGGCGGGCGCCCGAGGCCGCGTCCGAGCAACGTGTTCACGTTGAATGCCGCCAGGTGACCCTCGTAGAAGACGATCGGATGGCGGAGCGCGATCGGGCGCTCGAGGAACGCGTCCGGTAGCACGATCGAGAAGAGCGTGCGCGAGCGCGCTCGGTTGCGGCGAAACCAACGAAGCGCCGCGCTGCGGTCGAGGTCCGTCATGGACTTCGCCCGACGTCTCAGGCCATGCCGAGCTTCGCTCGACCCTCCGGCGAGATCATGTTCGGGTTCCACGGCGGATCCCACACGACGCGGACGTGCGCCTCACCGACGCCGGGCAGCGCCTCGATCCGGCGCTGCGCGTCCATTGCGATCGACGGCCCCATGCCGCACCCTTGCGCGGTGAGCGTCATCGCCACTTGGACGTTGCTGCCGCCCGACTCGAGGGGCTCGATCTTGAGATCGTACACCAACCCGAGATCGACGATGTTCACCGGGATCTCGGGATCGTAGACGTTGCGAAGCTCGCCCCAGACCGCTTCGTCGCTGAGCTCGGGGCTTTCGCCGCCGCCTGACTCCGCGGCGTTCGGCTCCTTGCCGATCGCGTCGGCATCGCGGTCGCTCACCCGAAAGAGCCCGCCCATCGCCGGGATCTGCAGCGTGTACGTTCCGCCGAGCGATTGCGTGATGATCGCGAGCGTCCCCTCGGGAATCGTGACGGCATTCCCGTGCGGGATCTGGATGGCCTCGCAGTCGCGGCTGACGACGACGTTTTCGTAGCTCATGGGCGCTCCTTTCGGTGCGGGGCGGCAAACCCCCCGCCTGCGAGCGACCAATCTAGCGTCGGTACCCGGTTAGAACAACGCCGCCCGACCGTCGGTGGGAGTCGCGCCAGCTCCCGGGCGGCGGCCGCGCTCAGCCGTGGCTGGCGCGCGCCTCCGCGCCGTGCTCGACGGCGGGCGACGCGGGCAGCTCGACGACGAACGTCGCCCCGGCACCGGCGGCGCTCTCGGCGCGAATCGAGCCGCCGCAACCCTCGACGATTTGCCGCGTGATCGCGAGGCCGAGCCCCGTGCCCTGCTCGCGCGTCGTGAAGAACGGCTCGAAGATGCGCGGCAGGTCGTCGACGGCGATGCCGCGGCCCGAGTCGCGCACCGTGAGCGCGATGCTCCCAGCCTCGGCTTCCGGGCGGTCGCATCGTACGACGATCGCGCCGCCGGCAGGTGTCGCGTCGATCGCGTTCAGCACGAGGTTCATCACCACTTGGCGTAGGCGGAGCGACTCGGCGTCGACCCATGCGTCGTCGGCGCGCTCGAAGACGAGGTCGACGTCCTTGTCCCGCGCTTGCACACGGACGAGCGGCAGGACGCTGTCGACGATCTCGGCGAGGCTGACGGGCGACATCGCCGCGGTGCGCATCGTCGTGAGCGAGCTCGGTGTCGCGTCCGCGGCGGCGCCGCGCGCCGCGGCGTCGCCGGTTGTCGCGGCGGCGCTGCGCGCCGCGGCGTCGCCGCTCGGAGCGGAGTCGCCGCGCTCGCGTGCCGACTCGTGGGCGACAGCGAGAAACTCGCGCACGAGAACCTCGACGCGCTCGAGCTCCGTCACGACGACGTGCGAGAAGTCCTGGCGGAACTCGGGGTCCTCCCATCGTGCGGGCAGCAACTGCGCGAAGATCCGCAGCGCGACGAGCGGATTGCGGATCTCGTGCGCGAACGCGGCCGTCAGACGGCCGAGCGACGCCAACTCGTTCGCGCGCTGCATGAGCGCGACGGAGCGCGCGAGCGCCTCCCGCAAGCGCGCGTTATCCGCGAGCAATGGCTCAGCGTTCGCCTTCACGACGACTCCCGCAGCAAAGCCCGCGCCAGCACACGCTATGGAGAACGGCGGGGCGCCGACGACGCGGCCGAGCGCCGTTGGCACACGGCGATGTGCGCGCGTGTCAGCGCCGGCACACGAACGGGCGGCCGCGACACACGCGATGACGTGCGATCACGCAGGCACGCCGCTGCGACAGCGCGCCGCTACGCGCTCGCCGAGCGCGCCGTCTTCTCGAGGCCGGCCGCACGACGCAGATCGTCGGCGCGGTCGGTGCGCTCCCACGGGAAGAGCCCGTTCGCGGCCGGCCGGCCGAAGTGACCGTACGCAGCGGTCGCGCGGTAGATCGGCCGTTTCAGGTCGAGCGTCTTGATCAGGGCCGCCGGACGGAAGTCGAAGAGCTCGCGCAAGAGGCTCGCGATCCTCGCCTCCGGCAGGACGCCGGTCTCGAACGTATCGACCAAGACTGAAAGCGGCTCGGCCATGCCGATCGCGTACGCGAGCTGCACCTCGCAGCGCGACGCCAGACCGGCGGCGACGACGTTCTTCGCGACGTAGCGCGCCATGTATGCCGCGCTGCGATCGACCTTCGACGGATCCTTGCCCGAGAAGGCGCCGCCGCCGTGCCGGCCGTAGCCGCCGTAGGAGTCGACGATGATCTTGCGGCCGGTGAGACCGCAGTCACCCATCGGTCCGCCGACGACGAAGCGCCCCGTCGGGTTGACGTGGTAGCGCGTCTTCGCGTCGAGGTACTGAGCGGGCATCGTCTTCTTGATGACCTCGTCGGTGATCGCTTTCGCCAACGTCTCGTGGGTAACGTCGGGCGCGTGCTGCGAGGACACGACGACGGAATCGATGCGGACGGGACGGCCGTCGCGATACTGGACCGTCACCTGCGATTTCGAATCCGGCCGCAGAAACGGCATTCCTCCAGCTTTGCGAACCTCTGCGAGACGCTCGACGAGGCGATGCGCCATCGCGATCGGGAACGGCATGAGATCGTCCGTCTCGTCGCAGGCGTAGCCGAACATGAGGCCTTGATCGCCCGCGCCCTGCTCCTTGTGCAGGCCCTCGCCCTCGGTGACACCCTGGGAGATGTCCGGCGACTGCCGATCGACCGCGATCAGCACCGCGCAGGTGTCGGCGTCGAAGCCCATGTCCGACGAGGTGTAGCCGATCTCGCGCACCGTGCGTCGTGCAATCTCGGCGTACGGCACGTTCGCGGTCGACGTGATCTCGCCGGCGACGACGACCATGCCGGTCTTCACGAGCGTCTCGCACGCGACGCGACAGCTCGTATCCTCGGCGATGATGGCGTCCAAGATGGCGTCCGAGATCTGGTCGCACATCTTGTCGGGATGACCTTCGGAGACGGACTCGGAGGTGAACAGGAAATCTTTGAGTGGCATGCGATTCCTCCCAGGCAGGACGTGAGCCCAACCTTATACCGACACCCTTTACGGGTGGTCAAGGCGAAACCGGGCGATCGGCCGCCAACGCCTCGGCTATAGTGAGTCAGACACCTTCGTGGAAGCGGTCGGCGATGAGGTCGCCGAGCGCGTCGATCGCGTGCTCGGCGTCAGCGCCCTTGGCGTGCAGAACGAGGGTCGTACCCTCTGCGGCGGCGAGCATCATGAGCCCGAGGATGCTCTTGCCGGAGACCGACTCCTCGCCGTTCGAGACCGTCACGTCGGCGGCGAAACGCGACGCGGTCTCGACGAAACGCGCCGCGGCGCGCGCGTGCAGGCCGAGCCGATTGACGATCTCGGTCTCGGCGCGGATCGAACCATCGGCGAGCCGCTCCTTGTGCATCATCCGTCGCGCTTCGGCGAGCGACCCGGCGAGGCCGGGGCGCTGGGACCGGCGTGGAGGATGTGATCACGTCCGTACGCGACCGTGAACTGCGCGAGCGTCTCGAGGTCCATCGACTGGCGCGCGGAGACCGCCTTCAGAATGACCGGAAGATTGACGCCGCTGACGACCTCGACGTGCATCTCGTGCGCGAGCGCGACGCTGACGTTCGTCGCCGAGTCGCCGAACATGTCGGTCAGAATGAGCGCCCCCTCGCCATCGTCGACCGACGCGGCAGCGGCGCCGATCCGCTCCTTCAGGCTCTCGAGCGTGTCGTCGGCGGCAGCGCCGACGGCGACCATCTTCGGAACCGAGTGTCCGAGCACGCTCTCGATGCTGCGGAGCACCGCGGGCGCAAGCGAGCCGTGGCCGACGAGGACGATGCCGATCATGGGCGTGCGGCGTCGCGGTGCTGCGCCGTCACCGGATAGCCGCGGCCGGCGAGACGACGCTCGAGCTCTCCGACGATGGCGACCGAGCGATGGCGCCCACCGGTGCACCCGATGCCGATCGTGAGGTAGCGCTTGCCCTCGCGCTCGTACAAGGGCATCGCGAAATCGAGAAATGTCATCGTGTGCTCGAGAAAGCGGCGCGTCTCGCCGCGGTCGAGGACGTAGCGCGCGACCGCGGTATCGGTCCCATCGAGCGGCCGCAGCTCGTCGACGAAGAACGGATTCGGCAGGAATCGGACGTCGAGCACCATGTCGGTATCGGAAGGTAAACCATACTTGTATCCGAACGACACGAGAAAAACCCGCATCGCCTCCTCGCCGCCGGCGACGACGCCGAGCAGGCCGCGCAGCTCGTCGCGGAGCTGGTGCACCGTGTACGCCGACGTGTCGATGATGCGATCGGCGATGCCCTTCAGATCGGCGAGCTTCTCGCGCTCGCGGCGGATGCCGGCGGCGACGTTCGTGCCCTCGGCGAGCGGGTGCGGCCGCCGCGTCTCGCTGAAGCGCCGCACCAGCACGTCGTCCGCGGCGTCGAGGTAGAGGATCTCGACGCGATGGCCGGCGCGGCGGATGTCTTCCAGCACTGTCGGGTAGTCGGCGAGGAACGCGCGCTCGCGGAGATCGATGCCGAGCGCGACGCGGCTGATCTGCTCCTCCGAGTTCTGGCAGAGCTCGATGAATTTCGGCGTCAGTACGACCGGCAGATTGTCGATGCAGTAGAAACCGAGATCTTCGAGGACGCGGATCGCCGTGCTCTTCCCCGATCCTGAGAGCCCGGTCACGATCACGACCTGGAGCGTAGTGTCTCTCATCGGGTCTTCTCGTCGGCGCGGCGCCGCGCAAGGGTGACACCGGGGCCCGAAGCGCTCGCCGCGACCGGCGGCCGATCGCTCACCATGAGAATGCCGCGCCGGCGGGCGATCTCGTCGTCGAGCTTGGCGGCGAACTCGCGGGCGGTGTGATGGCCGAGCCCTTTCAGGACGTGGTTGCGCGCGGCGACCTCGATGATCGTCGCGACGCTCCGTCCCGGCCGGATCGGGATGCGCACCATCGGCAAGCTGATGTCGAGGATCACGTGCGTCTCGTCCTCGAGCCCGAGGCGGTCGGCGACGTCATCCACGCACCACTCGATCATCTCGGCGACGAGCTGCACCTCCTTCTCGCGCAGCGTCGCCAGGATCCCGAACAGGTCCTGGACGTTGATGATGCCGAGGCCGCGGATCTCCATGTGATGGCGGATCAGCTCCGCGCCGCAACCGAGAATCCGACCCGCGGCGGTCCGCCGTACCTCGACGACGTCGTCGGCCACGAGACGATGCCCGCGCGATACGAGATCGAGCGCCGCCTCGCTCTTGCCGATGCCGCTCTTCCCGAAGAGGAGGACGCCGACGCCGTGCACCTCGACGAGCACGCCGTGAAGCAAGCCGTGCGGCGCGAGGCGCTCCTCGAGCCACGTCGTGAGGTTTCGGATCAGCTCGGAGGTGCTGAGCGGTGTCGCCAGCAGCGGCACGCCGCGTGTTGCCGCGATGTCGACGAGCGGCGGCGGCGCCTCGGCGCCGTTGGTCACGATCAAGCATGCGATCCGCTGCTGGCAGACGCGCTCGACGGCGTGGCGCGCCTCCGCCGGCGGCAGCGTGCGCAAATAGCCGAGCTCCGTGTTGCCGATGACCTGCACGCGGTCGGGATGGATCTGCGGCAGGTATCCGGCGAATGCCAGCCCGGGCTTTTGGATGCGCGGCACACTCGTCGTGTTGCCGAGTGCCGCCTCACCCGCGAGGAGCCGCAGGTTCCACGCTGCTCCGCGCGCCTCGATCAGGTCCCTGATCGTGACCACGGCCGTCAGCTTAGCATGTCGACGCCGTCAGTACTTCTCGTCCTCTTCGCGAATCGTCGCAAAGAGGGCGTCGCGAGTAGTGCCCGCGAACAGGCGTTCGCGGAACGCCCGGTCCTTCAACAGCCGCGAGATCCGCGCCAGCGCCTTCAAATGGATGCCGGCGGAGTCCTCCGGCGCGACGAGCAGAAAGAAGAGACGCGTAGGGCTGCCGTCGAGCGAATCGAAATCGATGCCATGTGCACTGCGCCCGAACGCGGCGACGACGTTGCCGATCCCCGGCAGCTTCCCGTGCGGGATCGCGATGCCCTCACCGATGGCGGTCGAGCCGAGCTCCTCGCGCTCGAGCAGCACCTCGACGAGACGCGCGGTGTCGATGTTCGGGTGCAGCGTGCCGAGCACCGCGGCGAGCTCCTGCAGCGCCTCCGGCTTCGAGGGCGCGCGCATGTCGGGCACGATCGCGGCGGGATCGAGGATGTCGAGGACTTTCATCGCGATCGTGAGCGTATAGCTGACCACTCCCGGCGGAGCAAAAGTCAGGACGCCTCGGGCGCGATCAAGCCGTAATTCCCGTCCTTGCGTCGATAGACGACCGACAGCGCGTTGGTCGCGGCATTGCGGAAGACGAGGAACTCGTTGCTCATGAGGTCCATCTGCATCACCGCCTCCTCGACCGACATCGGCCGCACCGGCAGGCGCTTCGTCTTGATGACGTCGGGCCCGTTGCGACGGTCGAAACTGTCGGCGCGAATCACGTCCATACGGAGACCCGGTCCGCTCGGCTGCGTCGCCAAAGGCGGCACCTCGGCGGTCGCCGCACGGCCGGCAGCCGCCCGCGGCGTCCGCGCGCCGCCCTTGTGGTCCTTGAGCTTGCTCGTGTGCTTGCGCGCTTGTTGCACGAGCTTCTCCGCCGCGAGGTCGATCGCGGAGTAGAGGTCGCCCGTCTCCTCCTTGGCGCTGAGGGTCGTGCGGTCCGCGTTCAGCACGATCTCCGCCCCGTGCCGCCGCTTGTTGACGGAGAGAATGACGTGCGCGTCGATCGGTCGATGCACGTACTTCGCGATCCGCTCCACCCGTCGCTCGGCATGGACGCGCAACGCGTCGGTCGCCTCTACATGTCGAAACGTCACGCTCACCTGCATCGACTGCCTCCTTCTACGGTTCCGCGCCGATCTTAGCGGGGGAGCGCGCGAAGTTCACGCGGTGCGCGCAAGGCGAAGAGCGCGGCGGCGCGGGCCGGGCGGCGGGGAGCGCCTCGCTGCCTCAGCAGATCTAGCGGG
>WNFR01010926.1_pt1 | contig 11409 bp, 9 predicted proteins | sample 5400221 | NCBI WGS metagenome assembly WNFR01 (sample SAMN13153357, study PRJNA577476) | soil metagenome | isolation source: 40 cm soil under Madrone tree | place: USA:California | collected 2016-06-14 | reverse complement strand
GTGGTTCAAGAGAGCGGCCGTCGGTGCGACTCCAGAGACTCTTCAGCGCCTATGCGTCGACACCATCACCGACAGCGCGACCGCTTATTGGACGAATGCTCAAGGCAAAATCACTTCCAAGACCTTTCGCAGCGTGGCCGCTTTGCAGGGATGGATGAGTGGCAACACCTCAGTCGAGCCGTTAAATACTGTCGTGTCGGACTCCTCGAGCCCGGAAGTTCTTCCATCCAGCTTACCGATCTCACTTGCCGCGGGCGCCGGAAAGCGCGCCTCCTGATCAATGAACAAATCCTTTCCTCCCATTTTATGAACCAAGCCAACAAACACCTGAAGATCCTGGTTGTGGATGACTCGGCAGTTTCCCGCAAACTTGCCGAAATTACCCTCTCCCGTAAACCCTATGAACTCTCCATGGCCGATTCCGCCGAGCAAGCTCTCAAACTGTTTGAAACCCACCACCCAGATGTCGTCATCACCGACTGGATGATGGCGGGTGGCGGGCCCTTACAACGCTGAGATGAGAGGGGGTGCCGCACCCTTTGCGATTTTCAAAGGGTGCGCTCTTGGTTCTTCTCTTTCTCAATCAACGACATCCATGCGAAGCAACCCTTCTTCTCCTCTTTCATAACGACTCCAACTGCTCCACGGCCAGCTCTCAGGATGTTTTACCAGTTTTCGTGCCACCGGATTCGCATGCATGTAGCTCAGCTTTTCCTTGATTTTCCCTCGGCTCCAAACATTGAAATCATAAAACCTTCTTTGCCAGAATCGCTTCTCTGCGTTCTCCTTCTCCACAAACGGAAGCTTTAGTTGGCTCCTCACCTTCCGTCCCTTTGAGCGCATCCCTCTCGACACTCTTTGCTTCAACACCTGGATCACTTTCGATGGTGTCCCCTTGGCGGGTTCACTCAGCAAAAGATGTACATGCTCCGGCATCAGCACATACCCAACAACCTTGAAACCGTACCGCTCTCGAACTTCACCAAGAATCTTTACAAAGAGATTCCTGGCCCGCACCGACGCCAACAAAGGTCTTCTCTCGTAGCAGCTGAACGTGATGAAGTGCAGATCTCTTCGGCCGTAGTGCCGTTTCAGCTTGTTCTTCATCGAGGGAAACCCCGCGCACCCTTTGAAAACCGCAAAGGGTGCGGCACCCCCTCTCCTATCTACATGGGACCTTACCGGATGATATACTCTCTCCGCGCCACATGACCAAACAAATCTGCCACGCAAATTCTGTCGGCCACCCGCCATGACAAATAATGCGGATATCACAGTGAACGTTTCATGTCCCTGAAACAGACGCGGACTATTTCACTAAGATGGTGTTCGACTCAGATTAAAGGAGGAAAAGTGTTTCAGCGCTCTGTCTCAACGATGCTCTTACTAGTGGCGTTCTTTTCTTTGCCGCTCACTAAAGCACAAGTCGGGAGCGACTGGCGTAAGCGCTACGGTCCTCCTCAAGCAGAACTTTATATTCTTCCCCGTGGATTTGTTATGACTGTCTTTTACTCTGAGGAGCGACAAACGTGCAAGGCTGTTATCGAGTCCAAAGCATTGGATTCACAAGGGCTTCCTTCCCAGCAATCCAAAAATAGCGTAGAAGCCATCCTAAACGAAGTGATACCCCTCGCTGACAGAGGGCCACAAATCCGCTCGATCGGCCTCTCTAGCAGCGGGAGCGGAATTGCGTCGGTCCAATACGAGCGGATAACCGTAGGCTTCGTAAAAAGAGATCCAACCGCTGCCGACAATGTTGCATCAGCGACAATTCGGTGGAACGGGGTCAAGTGCGGGTCCCCAGATGAAGAAAGCAATGCAATACGCCCCTAACCACCGACAGCAGCGGTGATTTCACGGACGCGCCGGACGGAACTTGGCATGACGCTCCAGTCAGCGCATGTAGGGCCGTTCGTCATTGTCCAGAACATTTCCTACTATTGTGACCGCTATCCGAAGGAGGTCTTCTCATGAACGGCAAGCCGCGTGGCAAAACGATATCAAACTGCGTTCGCGTTGTTACTCTCGTGTTTGTACTTCCGGTAACCACAAATTTCATAAGAGCTCAGTCCCCGCAGCATCCCGACGATGCGGCAAACCGGCGCAACGAAGAGGTCGGGAAACTGATTGTGATTTTGCGTGCCCCCGAGCATAGAAAGGACCATCCTGAAAAGGTGGTCAGCGCAATTCAACGCTTGGGCGAAATGCGTGCCGTCGAAGCAGTCGATGATCTTGTCGAGCTTCTTACGTTTGCCAGGAGGTTCCCTTGGGAAAGAGACGATGCCATCATAGAAATCCAGCCGACCGAAGGGAACCGCTATCCCGCCACCAGCGCTCTGTTCCAAATCGGTCGGCCAGCACTGCCTGCACTCGTGAAAGTCGTCGAATCTAACAGCCTAGATTCAGTAAGAGGGCAAAACGCTGTGTCTGCCATTCGGAACATCTTTCGTGACGACCTAAGCGGAGGCGTCAAGTACCTTGAGCACGCCGCTGAAGAATCGGCAAATGTAGACTCAGGCCAGCGCCTAACCCAGGCAGCAACGCAGCTAAGACAGTTAGCAGTCCAACTCGCCAACCCCGCCAAATGAATAACGCGCGAAAAGGACAGCCGGGTGGGGCAGGCTTTTGAATTGGGTGGGGCTCGATAAGGGTAACGCCACCCGCCGGAATAAAACCTATACATTGGGGAAAACACAATGAACCGACCTCAACGAAGTCTTCGCCGTGCTCTTGTGTTGTCCTGCATTGTTATCGGATATGCATCGCTTGGATTTGGCCAGGCGAGCGATCCAAAAAGCTCTGCGATCATAGATCAGATAATGGCGACTGCTCTCTCACGTTGCTACTCAACGGTAAATGGGGTTAAGAGAATCAGCTTTGAACCTGCCACAAATGAGGAGTTCGCCCAGGTGAAAGCGCTAGGACAAAAGGCTATTGTCCCACTCGCGAGATACGTTGACTTACGACCACGAAACGGCTTCACGCAGCTTTTTGCCGTTAAGTTTCTCATGGGGATTGGCGGCTCTTCCACGTTAGGTCCTCTAAAAGGAGCCCTTGCTCAAGACCAATGGGAGGTAACCAGAGCTACCGCTCTCTCTGGCATGTTCTCGGTATCACCAGACGCAGCACGGCCCTATGTTGAAGCCGCCCTCACCGACAAGTCACACCTGGTACAGCAGAGGGCCCAAGAGTTGCAGGCTTTCTATCAAAAGCAAAACAAATAACATCACCGGTTTTGGGGGACGGCCGGGTGGCCCGGACGATAAATCCTAAGAGGACTTTGGGTGCCCTGCCCTCGGTTTTTGAGGGCGGGGCTTTTGATTTCGCCTTTTCCCCGCTCGTCTCGCATGTGTCGAAGCCATTCAGCACGCCTAATAGCCGTTCAACCCTCATTTTCGGCCATTCGCTGTAAAACACTTAACCTTTTCATTAAGATGTGCTATTCTCTCCCGTGTTTGTCGCATCCCATCCCCGCCGTCTTCCTTCTTTCTGCACCGCTCGGCCCGCTTTTGCTTCTCAACGTTTAGACCTGCGGACGTTTCGACGTTCAGACGTTCTTTTCCCCGCCCCAGCCCCAGGCCCTCAACTATTACTCTTATCCAAGCTCAAGGCTCCGCTAAACCACGCAGAATCAACACTTCTACAAGTGTTGATTCTAAAACAACTTAAAGTCCCTTTAGAATCTATCACTTTTGAAAAACCGGGGGAGGGGTCCCCATTATGGTTAACCAATTGTTGTAAGACAGTATCTGCCCGAAAGCTTCGCTGGAATCCGATCCTCCCATCTTCCGGGGTTACAGCAGTGGCACTCCTAAGAGCGAACTATGTTGGCATCTCTCTGGAAATAGACAATTTGCCGCGCCAGCGTTCTCCTGAACATTACGGACGGGGTTATGGAACACGAGTCACGAAACACAGATCACGTGGCACGAGTCACCAGTCACTATTCACCAATCACCGCTTTTCCTCAATTTCCCAAATCGAAGAACTGCCCCATCTTCCGGAACTTCTCGTACCGCGCATCCAGCAATTCCTGGACCGGCTGATTCGTCAGCGCCACCAACTGCCGGTCCAGCACTTCATCCAGGAACCGCGCCGCCGCTTCAAAGTCCGTGTGCGCCCCGCCTTCCGGCTCTTCCACAATTTCGTCTACAATCCCCAGTTCTTTCAAATCCTTGGCCGTAATCTTCATCGCCGCCGCGGCGGTCTCCGCTTTCGTCGAATCGCGCCAGATGATCGAAGCGCACCCCTCCGGCGAAATCACCGAGTAAAAACTGTTCTCCAGAATGTTCACGCGGTCGCCGACGGCAATCGCCAGCGCCCCGCCCGAGCCGCCCTCGCCCGTCACCGTAACAATCACCGGCACCGGCAGCCGCGCCATCTCGCGCAAATTTCGTGCGATCGCTTCGCCCTGCCCGCGCTCCTCCGCATCAATTCCCGGATACGCTCCCGGCGTGTCGATAAACGTGAAAATCGGCCGCCCAAACTTCGCCCCCAATTGCATGATCCGCAGCGCCTTACGGTAGCCCTCCGGCTTGGGCTGGCCAAAATTCCGCACCAGCCGCTGCTTCATGTCCCGCCCTTTTTGGTGCCCGATGACGGCCACCGGCCGCCCATGAAATTTCCCCAAACCCGCAATAATCGCTTTATCGTCCGCATACCCCCGGTCGCCGTGCAACTCGATGAAATCGGTGAACAGCAACCCGATAAAATCCAACGTATACGGACGCTGCTGGTGCCGCGCGATCTGCGCGCGCTGCCAGGGGCCGAGGTGGGTGTAAAATTCGCGGCGCAATTCCGCAACTTGCTCGCGGATGCGCCCGAGCTCAGCGTCCGCTTCGGCGTCGCCGGCGAGGTGGCGCAACTCTTCGACGTCTTTTTCCAGGCGCTCGATTTCCTTTTGCCGATCAGTCTCTTTCGACTGAGCCGCGGGCCGCGCGCCACTTTTGTTTTTCTCTTTTGCGCTCATTCCGCCACCGCCCGAACGGCGGGATTGCCGCAAATTTCACGAATGGCTTCCACCAGCTCCGGCGTATTTTTCACGCGCTGCTGCGCTTGCAGCACCGCAACACTACCTTCGGGGGAGCACAACTCAAATACTACCGGACATGGTCCCGGCGAAGCGGTGAACAAATCTTCCAAACGGTCGAGAGCATCTTCACTCGTGGATTGCATTTCGATGCGAACGCGAAGCTCGCTGGACGCAGCACGCTCAGCGAGTTCGTCCAGCTTGCGCGCTTCCTGCAAAGACAGGCGCGTACCTGCTTCCTCTACCTGCACGCGAACTTTCAAGAGCAGTGGATTCCCGGGCTTCAAAACGGTTTCCAGGCGCGCAAAGGCCTCCGGGAAGGCCAGGAGTTCCTGGACACCGGTCATATCCTGAATGGTGAAAATTCCCCAGCGTGCTCCTTTTTTCGAACGCATGGGGCGCGTGCCAACAATAAGCGCGGCGACGGTAATCTCTTTTCCGTTGCGCTGGCCTTCGACCTGATCAAGAGAGACGGTCTTCAGGTCCATCAAGCGGGAAGCATATTTCTCAAGCGGATGCCCGGAAACGTAAAAACCGAGCATGGCGTATTCGCTGGCGAGGCGTTCTTCCTCGCTCCAGGGAGCCGCTTCGCGCAATTCGAAGGGCATCGGCGCGGGCGCAGCAGCTGTACCGAACAGCCCGTGCTGGCCGGACTCGCGCGTGCGCGAAGCGCGCTGCAATGCGGAGACAGCGTCGTCCACCGATGCCAGCATGGATTCACGCGGGCCAAGCGAATCCACTGCGCCGGATTTAATGAGGCTTTCAAACACGCGCTTGTTCAAGAAACGCGACTCAATACGTTCGCAGAAATCATACAGTGATTTGAACTCGCCCTGGCCGAGCCGCGATTCACGAATCGCCTTGGCGGTGTTTTCACCGACATTTTTGATGGCCGCAAGACCGAAGCGAATGGATTCGCTAACGGGCGTGAAGTACAGATCGCTTTCGTTGACATCGGGCGGAAGAATCGAAATGCTCATGCCGCGAGCTTCATTGATGTACTTCACGACTTTCTCGGTGTTGCCGGCTTCCGAAGTGAGGAGCGCGGCCATGAATTCCACCGGATAATGCGTTTTCAGATAGGCGGTCTGATACGCGAGCAAAGCGTAAGCGCACGAGTGCGATTTATTGAATCCGTACCCGGCAAACTCTTCCATCAGATTGAAGATGCCAGTGGCTTTTTTCTCCGGGATTTTGTTGGCAGCGCAACCAGTCATGAACTTGGCGCGCTGCGCGGCCATCTCTTCCTTCTTCTTCTTGCCCATGGCGCGGCGAAGGATGTCCGCTTCCCCGAGCGAAAAACTTGCCAGAAGATTGGCGATTTGCATCACCTGTTCCTGGTAAAGGATGACGCCGTAGGTTTCTTCGAGGATGTCTTTCAACTGCGAAAGTTCGTAGCTGACCTTGGTCTTGCCCTGTTTGCGGTTGATGAAATCATCAATCATGCCGCCCTGAATGGGACCGGGGCGGTAGAGCGCATTGAGTGCAGTGAGATCCTCGATGCGGGTGGGCTGGTAACGGCGAAGAATGTCGCGCATGCCGTGCGACTCAAACTGGAAAATCGCCGTAGTTTCTCCGCGAGCGAAGAGCTTGTAAGTGTCGACGTCGTCCAAGGCGAGATTATCAATGTCAATTTTCACGCCGCGATTCTGCTGAATCATCTGGACGGTATCGTGGAGGACCGTAAGCGTCGTCAGGCCCAAAAAATCCATTTTCAGCAGGCCGATGCGCTCGAGCGCGTTCATGTCATATTGGGTCGTGATTTCATCCCGGTTTGACTTGTAGAGAGGAACAATGTCCGTGAGCGGCCGCGGCGAAATCACTACGCCTGCCGCGTGCGTGGAAGCGTGGCGCGACAATCCCTCGAGCCGCAACGCCACGGCCATCAAATCCTTCAGGCGCTCATCGCTGTTGATCGCCGATTTGAGCTGCGGCGCTTCATCCAAGGCGTCTTTCAATTCGATCCCCAGGGTCGTGGGAATCAGCTTGGCCAACTTATCCACTTCGCCGTACGGGATGTCCATGGCGCGGCCAACGTCTTTTACCGCGGCTTTGGCAGCCATGGTTCCAAAGGTGATAATTTGCGCGACATTTTCGCGGCCGTACTTTTGCGTAACGTATTCGATCAGCTCGCCGCGCCGCCGCATGCAGAAGTCGATGTCGATATCGGGCATTGAAACGCGTTCGGGATTCAGGAAGCGCTCGAAAAGCAGGTTGTACTGCAAGGGATCGACATCGGTGATGCGCAACGCGTAGCTCGCCAGGCTGCCCGCTGCCGAGCCGCGCCCGGGGCCGACGGGAACATCTTGGGCGCGCGCATAATGAATGAAATCCCAAACGATCAAAAAGTAGCCCTCGTAGCGCATCTTCTTGATCATTTCGATTTCGGAGGTCAGCCGGCGCTCGTATTCGGCCAGTGAATTTCGCAGGAAGCCCTGCTGCGCCTGCCGCTCAAGCTGCGGGACACGCGCGGCGAATCCTTCACGCACCACTGATTCAAAATAGCTGGCGGAGGTATGCCCTTCCGGAACTTTGAACTCCGGAAACGGATTGGGGATGCGCTCGACTTTGACGTTGCAGCGCGCGGCGATATCCACGGTGCGGCTCAACGCTTCGGGAATCTCGCCGAACACCTGCGCCATTTCAACGGCAGACTTGAAATAGAACTGATCGGTCTGAAACTTCATGCGATTGGTATCGCTCATGGTCTTGCCGGTCTGGATGCAGAGCAGCACTTCCTGGGCATGAGCGTCGTCGTGATGGAGGTAGTGACAATCGTTGGTGGCGACAAGAGGAATCCCGGTCTCTTTCGAAAGCCGCACCAATTCGCGGTTGACGTCTTTCTCGATCGGCAACCCTTGATCCTGAATTTCGAGAAAGAAATTGTTTTTGCCGAAAAGGTCGCGCAACCGATAGGCATTCTCGCGTGCCAGATCGTATTTTTGATCCACAACCGCTTCAGTCACCGGACCACGAAGGCAAGCCGAGAGGGCAATCAAGCCTTTGCTGTGTTTGGATAGCAAATCGTAGTCAATGCGCGGCCGATAGTAGAATCCTTCGAGGAAACCGGCGGAGACCAACTTGATTAAATTGTGATAGCCCTCAAGCGACTCGCAGAGAAGCACCAGGTGATTTGAGCCGCGCATCCCCGGTTCGGCGTCGCCGCGATCTTGGCCGTTGCCAGCATTGGTTTTCTCCCCGCGGTCATGGCGGCTGCCCTTGGCGAGATAGACTTCGCAGCCGATGATGGGCTTAACGTCCCGCTTGCTGGCTTCATAAAAGAAATTGGCGGCGGCAAAGAGATTGCCATGATCGGTGATGGCCACAGCCGGCATCTTCTGGCGAGACGCTTCATCCAAAAGCTCGGAAGTTTCGCAGGCCCCGTCAAGCAGGCTGTAGTCGGTGTGAACGTGAAGATGAACGAACTGCGGTTGGCCCATGGAACTCGATTCTAACAGGATACGGAAAAAGTGGATACGCTCCGCGGAATTTCCAAGTGTTACTCATTTGGGCTAAGTGAATTGTGGCGCAATAAAAAACACCGAAAACGGACTGATCTTGCAATCCATCGGGCTTTCCATAACTCGTTGCCGTTGCTTAGGCTGTGGCAACGACACGTACGCGTCCCAGGCGCCTTGAGCGCGGCGCGCGCTTAATTGCGATTTCGACATCGCGGCCAAGCAAGGTAAGGAATTGCATCAGCCGTTCGGTGGAAAAGCCGGAAAGCTGGCCGCGCAGCAGACGGGAAATCTTTGGCTGATCGATTTTTAGGATACGGGCCGCGCCAGCTTGAGTAAGCCGCCGTGCGCGAATAACTGCGGCAATACGAAACACAAGTGCGGCCTTGGCGAGACGCTCCTCCGGATTTGGCAGTCCCAGGTCGGCGAAGACATTTCCGCTTCCCTCTTCAACTTCGATGGCCTTAGCCATGTTCTTTCATACCTTTCGGTCGCTCCAGCCAAGCTGCGTGTTCTTCCTCGGCCCGCCTGAGGCGCGACTTAATCAAGTTGATCTCGGCTTTCGGTGTTTCGATGCCGGCTCTGGATTTTTTCTGGAAAGCGTGGAGCACATACACGCGGCCAGCCAACCGCACGGTGTAGACAGCGCGAAATGTGTCACCGCGATGGTCGGTGATAACTTCCAATACTCCTGCGCCGCAGAAGCCTCGCAGTGGTTTCGCGTCCGCATGCTTTCCACCCTGCTGGGCCGCGTAGAGGGCAAAACCTATCGAATCCATGACCTCCTCTGGGAAACCGCGGAGGTCCGCCCTGGCGCTGCCAATCCAAACGACCGGTTTAATGGTGGGCAGAGCAGGCACCATGATCATCGTATGCCCAAACAAGCATAAGGCGCAATCAAATTTCCAACGAATGGTGATGCGCGCGTCGCTTCTGCTGAGAACTTCTAGTCCCAGTGCTTGATTCGCGGCCACAACTGCTGCATGGAAATCTTGGGCTGGCGGCAATAGTAAATAGTGAAATGCTCGTTGGGCATGGCATAAGGGTGGCCGACCTGGCCCGCGGATTCCACGGAATTGAAGAACAGCTCCAGAGCCGGCCGGGTTATACCCACGGCGATGACGCTCTCGTCTTGGTAGTCTCGGGGTCCCCACAGAAAATAGCTTTGATGCGGGCTAATGGATTGTGGCAGGCCGTACTTTGGCCCGAAAAGATCAATCGCCGCGGCCTGGCCGTAGGTGTCAGCGAGGATCGCCGTTTTGGGACTGACCTCTGGTGGTAGCGAATTGTAGATGCGTGCGACTTCCACAGCCATCTCTTGCCACCCGAACATATCGGCGTAGAACTGCGGGAGAGGTCCGAGTTTCTCCATCTCAATAGGTGGAGGAGTGAAATGCAGGAGCTGCGAATAACGAATGTAAGTTTCCGGCGACAGCACTGGTACGGCCATCGGCGCCCCAATCGCTCCGGAAACCAGCAGCAAGAGCACATACACAGGCTTGACCCAACGCAGTCCGCCGCGGGAAAACCACCCTTCCATGGCGACTCCCCCCGCAGCAAACAACATGGGGTAGGCGGGAGCGACATAATAAGGCCGCCCATTCGCGGAAAACATGATGACCGCGACGAGAACCAACGAAGCCCAACCCAGAATACGAAACTGCTTGCCCTGGGGATGCGCAAAGTAGAACCACAACCCCCCCAGCACTAATGGGGCGGAGGTAGGGAGCATGTGCAGCACCAGTTGGCCGAGAAACTGTAGATGCGTGAGGGGCACGTTGCGTCCGTTACGGCGGATGTTGGCGAGCAATTCGAAAAACGGGAAGTGATGTTGAATGTTCCAGACAAGATTCGGTAGAAATATCAGCAAGGCGATCAGGCCACCGAGCCAGATCCACGGCTTGAGGAACATATTGCGATGGTGGGTAAGCAACAGTCCCGCAACAACACCGGTTGCAAAAAAAACGATGCCATACTTATTCTCGAGCGCCAGGCCAGCGACGAGACCGAACCACAGCCACAATTTCTGATTGCCCCTCTTGATTATAAGGATAAGAATGAGCGCGCATCCCGTCCAAGCAAGCGGTTCGAAGGCGTTCATCGAGATGTAGTGATTTATCGATAGGAAGACCCCAGCGACGAGCACGGCCAATGCGGCTAGAGCCTGGGCAAATCTCTTTCCGCCGAGCTCGCGGGCGATCCATCCGGCGAGAAGCACTGTGCAAGCACCTGCGAGGCCGGCAAGAAAGCGGATGGATTGCAGGGAGTCGCCAAAAAGCGTCCGCTGGATTCTTAAAATCACGGCGATGAGGGGAGGCTGGTCGACGTAACCCCAGTCCAAGTGCCGGCTGCATGCCATGAAGTAAAGTTCGTCTCCGAAATATCCGTAGAAACGCGCGGCGTAAAGATGGATCGCGAGATTGGCGAGCGCGATGTAGAAAACTATGGCCGGGCCGGTGGCGAAGCGCGCGCGGAATGGGTCGGCAGCAGATGTTCCGCCGACAAATTGCGGCCTAGCGTCGCCCGCGACCTCCAAGCAGTTTTCCTGACCAATTCGGGAGGACAACATTTGCCGTGGGTGTGGCACCTTTCGGCGGAGCAAATTAATCCGCGTTACTTACGCGCGTGACTCTTCTTCTTGGCGGAAGAGGCCCTTTTCCCGTGGAGAGCTGTGGCGGCGTGCTTCGCAGTGGGCTTCACCGAGGCAGGTTTGCCCTTGGCCGCGTGTTTGGCCTCGGCGGTCGCTGCCGCATGTTTGTGCTTAGCGGCATCGCCCATCGCTGCCGCGGCGTGCGCTTTGTCTGTGCCCTTAGGGGGCTTCTTTTCCTTTTCTTTCTTCTTCGGAGGTTCCTTGATGCCGCTCAGCTTGCGCAGGATCTTTTCGCGCTCTTCCTTGGTTTTACCGCGACCGGTCAGCTGCAT
>WNFR01020355.1_pt1 | contig 11410 bp, 11 predicted proteins | sample 5400221 | NCBI WGS metagenome assembly WNFR01 (sample SAMN13153357, study PRJNA577476) | soil metagenome | isolation source: 40 cm soil under Madrone tree | place: USA:California | collected 2016-06-14 | reverse complement strand
ATTGACAAACTCGCGCGAGGAACAGGACCGTGCAACTTTCCGCGCGCGTCGCCAGCGCTTACGCGTCGGGCGGGGACGCCACCGCGACGCGACTGTTCGGCAGCGGCACGGACCCAGCGATGCGGGAGGTGGCATGCCGGCGCGACGGTCGATGCGCCTTCGAGTGCATGGACCCCGCACGGCTATCGGTTGATGCAGGCCGAGAGCCGCGACGCGGCATTCTGGTTCGGCTTCGGCCCTTCGTACCCGACGTTTGCGCTCGGCGCGCCGGCTGTCGACGGCGGTTCCCTCGCCGTCGAGGTGCGGAACGTCGGTTTGCGGGCGGGCGACGAGGTCGTCCAGCTCTACGTCGACCTGGCGCTCGGCTCCGACCCGCAATCGCTGCGCACCGTGGAGATCACCGCGTAAACGTTGCCCGTCGGGATCCGTGTGATCCCGCACGCGGCACCGCCCGGGGGGATTGCCCACGAGCAGGCGGCTGTGTACCTACGTCGTTGTGAATGGGAATTTTTCCCATTCAACGAGAGACCCCTCAACAGGAGAATCCCATGTCGCGACTCATCGTCAGCCGTCTCTGCCAGCTACGCGAGCACCGCCGTGCGCAGCGCACACTGCTCCCGGTAGCGCTCATCCTGGTCGCCGTGACGGTGACCGCGGTCCACGCCGACCAAGTCTGCCCGTCACCTACCAGCGTGACGCCCCTCACCGACCCCGATAGCGGAAAGACGTGCAATCCCGGCGCATGCACGCCGGCGTTCTGCACGCGCGGCGACATCGCACCGCTCGGCCAGCCGGCCACGCAGGAGCTGCAGGACCGGCTCGTCACCCTCGATTGCAGTCCCCACAGCATCGCGCCGGTGCAAGTCTTCGCCGAGGCCGATCCGGTGACGCGCAAGAGCCAGCTCTTTCAGTACTACCTGCTCGACAACACCGGCTTTCAGCCGAGCGTTTTCACGACCAAGATTCCCGGTGTGAACGACGATCCGAGCACCCAGAAAACCGTGTGGGGGGCGAACTGCGGGCTGCCGACGATCGGCGCGGTGCGCCTGGCCGTGGAGCCGAAGCCCGGCCTTCCCGCCGACCCCGACAACCCGCGCGCCTTCACCAAGGACGCGGCGCTGCTCGCGCGCATGGGGAGCGGCAACAACGTCCCCGGCAACTTCTTCACCGTCGACGGGACCGCGCCACATGTCCCCGACCCGAGCGACACTTTCCCCACGCGCGTCGCCAACGTGGTCCCGATTCAGCTCAGCATGGGCGCGTACAATGCCCTCCAGCAGGCGGATGCGCACAACTACTGGGAGTTCAACTACACGACGAATTGGATCCATCCGCTCTACGAGCTGCCATTCGCGGGCGGTTTCCCCGACAAAGCAGCGACCGACCCCGCCGACACCTACCGCGACGGCGAAATCGGCGCGCTCGCCTCGATCGTCCCCGGTGACGGACCCGGCGCGAACCAGGTTCCGAAGAACGCCGTCGCCTTGGGCGACAATCCGGACCGGCCGCGCGACCCCGACCTCTTCGATTCCGACGTCGACGCACAACGCGAGTTCCGCGAGCGCTTCGTCCCGAGCGGGATCGCCCGCGAGGCGCTCCTCAACGTCTTCGAGCGGCTCGACTCCTTCGAGCAGGCCCAGCACAACCTCACGCAGCGCCTGCTCGACGGCTACAAGGCCGCTATCGCGCTCGCGGACGCCAACCACGACGGCGTCATCTCCGCAGCCGAGGGCGACATCGACACCTGCAACGCCAATTGCTTTCCCGCGACGCCGAGCGACGAGTGCCCGATCAGCGACAGCTCGTGTCTCTTCCTCCTCCCGCGTAGCTACAACCGCTTCGCCGTGACCCGCGAGATCAACGATGGTCTGCTCGCGCCGCGTTTCGCGCCGAGCACGCGCGGTTGGGCGCTGTCGGGTGTCATCCACACCGGATTCCCGGCGATTCCCGCGTCGGAGGGGGAGGACGCCGATGATCGCTAGCCGGGGGGCGGCTCACGCCAAATGCACCCCGCTGCCGGACGCCACAGTCGACACTATGGCGCGGCCCTGCACGACAAGGCGGGATTGCCCGAGAGGTCCCGTTGGCGGACGGTATCCGGTGCGGCGAGGCGTTTGCTCGGAGAGATGCGGGTACCCGCACCCAAAGCCCACACAAAGTCTCGCGGCCGATCGCGATCGACAAGAAGGAGATTGTTCATGAGGCAGCGTCAGTGTTGGAGAACGAGCCCGGTAGTCACGTTCGTCGCGGCGAGTCTGCTGACCCTTGCCACGACCACACCGACCTGGGCGACCGCACGGGTCACGACGTCGCTCATCCCGACCGGCAAGGCGCCGGGCGCGCAAGGAAAAGCGAACCTCGTCGTGAAGACTCACAGCCGGGGCAAGCTGAAGGTCGTCGGGCGACACCTCGCCCCGAACGCGAGCTACCAAGTGATCGTGCACACCGTCCCCATCGGGTCGCTGACCACGAACGGCTCGGGCAACGGCGCCGCGAGGTTCTCGGCGCCGCAGACTGCCCGCACGCAAGCCTTAGGGATCGATCCGCAGGGCCAACTCCTCGAGGTGCGCGACGACGAGGGCGATGACGTGCTCGAAGTCGAAGTTCCGGATCCGCCCGACACCGGTGACATTCAGTGTTGCTTCAGCCAGGGCGATCAGGGCGAGAACGACCAGGGCGACGATCAGGGCCAAAACCAGGGAGAGCAAGACGAGTGCGAGCTGACGAGCCCCGGCGAATGCCTGAACGAAGGTGGCGCGAACATGGGTTCCGGGTCGTGCGTACCCAACCCCTGTCCGAGCACGTCCACGGATCTGATCGCCTGTTGCGTGCCCGACGATGATGAAGATGGCCCCGAGTGTGAAAGCGTGACCGCCGTCGAGTGCACCGGCGAGCAGGGCGTCAACATGGGAGCGGTCGCCTGCGATCCGAACCCGTGCGCGGCGACGCCACCATCCTCCCCGGAAATCGCCTGCTGCGTAGCCGACGACGACGGCGTCGAGTGCGAAGAGCAAACGGCCGACGAGTGCCAGGCGCTCAACGGCACCAACCTCGGGCCAGGGACATGCAATCCGAACCCCTGTACCCCGTAACCGCCAGACGTTGAAATCAAGCGTTCCGGTCGGAACGCAAAAGGGGCCGGAGCGATCCGAGCCCCTTTTTTTGGGCGCGACGATTTTCAGGTAAGGGGTACAGACTCCCGCACTGCAGATTCTCACCGCTCGCTGGGCGCCGAGGTGCGAGGGGTCTCACGCCGCAGACGCGCCGTTCGTCTGTAACTTTCGCAACCGCCGGATGAGCAGCGTTTGACGGACGAGGTCGCCCGCACCGCCGCCGGTCGCGAGGCGACCGACATTCCACATCACGACGTGACACATGCCCGCAGCGACGAAGGGCTTCAGCTCGGCCACGATCTCGTCGACGGTGCCGGCGAAGAGCGCCTCGCCGACGAGCTCCTTCGTCACGACGCGCTCCGCCTCGTGCGAACGCGGCCGGCGGCACCGCGTTCCGCACGATGGAGCGTGGCGCGATCTCGCCGCGGCGGGCACTCATCATCGCGCCGGTGCTCAGCGGGCGCATGAAACCGCATGGCTGGCGCGGGCGCACGAAGTCACGGTCAGGCGCCTCAGCGATGAAGTGACGTGGCGCTCAGCCACCAAGGTGTGCAGCCGCTCTGCGAGCCGGTCGCGCCACCGCCGGCGAGACGCCTCGCCATGCCGAGCGATGCGCAAATGCGTGCGCGCTTCGCCGACGAAACCCCGTTATGTGACCGACAATTGACAAACTCGCGCGAGGAACAGGACCGTGCAACTCTCCGCGCGCGTCGCCAGCGCTTACGCGTCGGGCGGGGACGCCACCGCGACACGACTGTTCGGCAGCGGCACGGACCCAGCGATGCGGGAGGTGGCGTGCCGGCGCGACGGTCGATGCGCCTTCGAGTGCGATGCGCCGCTGCGTTTCGCCGTCGGCTTCAGGCGCTTCGCCGAGGCGGTACGCGTCACGCGTTTCGTCGTGCCGCCGCTGCGCTTCACGACGCGCGTCGACCCTGTGTGGGCCTCGGGGACGGCGCGAGCGTCGGCGGCAATCTGCGCCAGGCGTTGCGCGAACTGGCCCGCCGCTCCCGGAGGTACTCGCAAGACGTAGCCGCGCGGGATGTTGCCGCGGCCGCGGAAAACCGTGCTGTCGACAGCGGGGTTCAAGAGCGCGAGCTCCGCCGGACTCGTCGCGGCGCAGCTCGCGGCGACTTTACCGGCGAGCGCCTGCTGAAGACGAACCTCGTCGCCGCGGAACGGGGCGTCGAAGTCGAGACGACCGAAGTACTGCTCGGCCGCGCCCTCGACGGCGACGGCGGCGAGAAACTCGGCGTAGAAGTTGCGCGACGCGAACCCGAAGAGCGGTCCGTGGTAGCGGTGCACGATCGCGCCGAGGTCGGTCGTGCCGGTGTCGCTCACGGCGCGCATCATCCCGGCCCGTCCATGGTTGTACGCGGTGATGGCGAGCGGCCAGCTGCCGAGCGCCTCGAAGTTGGCCTGCAGGTGCTCGGCCGCGCCGCGGGTCGCGCGCAGCGGATCGCGACGCTCGTCGAGAACGCCGCCGATCTGCATGTAGCTGCGGCCGGTCGATCGCATGAACTGCCAGATACCGGCGGCGCCGACCTTCGAGTATGCCTCGATGTCGAAGCACGACTCGACGAGCGGCAGGCGCGTCAGCTCGACCGGCAGCCCCTCGGAGCGGAAGATCTCCTCCATCTCCAGCAGATAGCGGCGCGACACGCGGATGCCTTCGGCAAAACGCTCGCGCAGACCGCGCTGGGAGTGGATACGAGACGGATCGGCGGCGGCGGCGAATTTTCCCGGGCTCGGGTTCTTCGCGAACATGTTCCAGATCCGCCGCTCCTCGTCCGTGAGACCGGCGTCGTTGCCGGCGCGCGCATCGAGGCCGACCAACAAATCGTGAATGCGCTCTTTCTCCGCCGGCATGCCGGCGCGCTCGACCTGCTCGACCGTGATCGCGCTCTCGCCGCGGGCGACGAGATCACGATAATCGAGCACCGAATAGACGCGACCGAGGTGCTCGGCGTCGTGGATGACGATCTGGTGCTCGGAATACTTGCCGAAGATGTTTTTCCAGAAGTTGACCGCGACGCGCAGCGACGGCGGCTGCGGAAAATCCGCCGCGCTCGCCTGCACGCGCGCGGCGTGCGAAAGCCCGAGGCTCGCGGTGATCAACGCGGCGATGACGGCTCGACGGGGGACACGCATGCCCAACATTCTCCTCCTCCCCTCCTCCCAAACAGGCGCATGCTAATGCAGTACTCGAAAACGTGTCAATTATGAAACGATCGCGCGCAGCGGCGCTCGGGACGATGCTGTGCGCGCTGTCATGCCGGGGCGCAACGCCGCCGCCGGCGCCGGGGACGCTCGTCGTCGCGCTCGAGAGCGCGCCCGCCGTCCTCGACCCGCGCTACACCACCGACGCCAACTCCTCGCTCGTCGGCGACCTCGTGACGCGCGGGCTGACGCGCATGAACGAGCGCGCGGAGCCGATCCCCGACTTGGCGTCGGCGTGGGAGGAGCCGTCGCCGCTCGAGTATCGCTTCAGCTTGCGTTCCGACGCGACCTTCAGCGACGGCCGGCCGGTCACCGCCGCCGACATCGTCGCGACGTACCGGTCCGTCCTCGACCCCGATCTCCGCTCGCCGAAGCGCGAGGCGCTCGCCCCGATCGCCGAGGTGACGGCCGTCGATTCCCATACCGTCCTCGTGCGCCTGCGCGCGCCGACGGCGTCGTTCCTCGAGACGGCGAACCTCGGCATCGTGCCGGCGGCGCTCGCCGGGCACGGGCCGCTCGCGCCCGGCGACGTCGTCGGCGCCGGCCCGTTCCGCGTTGCCGCGACCCTGCCCGACGGCGGCGTCGAGCTGGCGGCCTCGGAGGCGGCGATGGACGGAACCCCGCCGATCGGCCGCGTCCGTTTTCGCGTCATCCCCGACGGCACGGTCCGCGCGCTCGAGCTCGCGAGCGGCGCCGTGCACCTGGTGCAGAACGCCCTCGAGCCCGACCTTCTGCCCTGGCTCGCGCGTCGTGACGGCCTCGATCTCGTGGTCTCGCCCGGCACCACGTTCCAATATCTCGGCGTCAACTTCCGCGACCCGCGTCTCGCCGACCGCCGCGTGCGGCAGGCGCTCGCCTGCACCCTCGACCGCGACGCCGTCGTGCGCGAGCTCCTGCGCGATACGGCGCGGCCCGCGACAGGGCTGCTGCCGCCGTCGCACTGGGCGTACAGCGGCAACGTGACCACCTATCCGCACGATCCGCGCCGCGCGGCCGCGCTCCTCGCCGAGAGCGGTCTCGGCCCGGACGCGCTCGCGGCGGCGCGCCGGTTCTCCTACAAGACGTCGACAGTCGAGCTCAGACGGCGGATCGCCGAGGTGTTCCAGGGGGAGCTCGGCACGATCGGTCTCGCGATCGACGTCCGTAGCTACGAGTGGGCGACGTTCTATGCCGACGTGCGCCGCGGCGATTTTCAGCTCTACTCGCTTGCCTGGGTCGGCGTCGCCGACCCCGACGTCTACTATCGGATCTTCCACTCCAGCATGCAGCCGCCCGGCGGCACCAATCGCGGCGCATACGCGAGTGCGGCGATGGACGGGCTGCTCGAGGCCGCGCGCGCGACGACCGACCGCGACGAGCGGCGCCGCCTCTACGCCGAGGTCCAGCGTCTCGCCGCCGATGACCTGCCGATCATTCCGCTCTGGTGGGCGGACAACGTGCTGGTGAAGAGCCGCCGGCTCGTGGGGTTCGTGCCGTCGCCCGACGGCGACCTGCGCTCGCTGGCGACCGCGCGGTTCGAGGAGCGCGTCGCCGCGCATTGACTGCGCGTCGACGTTCGCCTAACTGCTGCGCCGGAGGGGACCTCGTGCACGTGCGCAGACGTTCCCGAGCCCGCTCGTGACGCGCCTCGCCCTCCGTCGCATCGCCCTCTCCGTACCGACGATCGTCGCCGCCGCGACGCTCGTCTTCCTGTTGGTCCACGTCGCGCCCGGCGATCCCGTCGACGTGATGCTCGGGGAGTCCGCGGCACCAGCCGACCGCGCGGCGCTGCGGCATGCGCTCGGCCTCGACCGTCCCCTCCTGGCGCAGTACGGCGCGTTCGTCGCCGGTCTTGCGACGGGCGACCTCGGGCGGTCGCTCGTGAGCGGCGAGCCGGTGGCCCGTCTCGTCGCAGCGCGCATCCCGGCGACGATCGAGCTGACGCTCGGCGCCCTTCTCATTGCGATCGTGATCGCGCTACCTCTCGGCGTGCTGGCCGCGGCACGGCCCGGTACCTGGATCGACCGCGCCGCGGTGGCGTTCACGCTGCTCGGCACCGCGATGCCGAGCTTCTGGCTCGGGCCGCTCCTCATCATTGCGTTCGCGATCGAGCTACAGGTCCTCCCGGTCTCCGGCCGCGGCGGTCTCGCCCACCTCGTCCTGCCCGCCTGCACGCTCGGATTCGGGATGGCGGCGATCCTCACGCGCATGACGCGCGCCAGCGTCCTCGAGTGTGTCGGCGAGGATTACGTGCGGACGGCGCGCGCAAAGGGCGTCGGGCGGATCGGCGTGCTGGCGCGCCCACCGAGACGATCTTCGCCTGGCCCGGCGTCGGCCGTCTGACCGTCGAGGGCATCCAAGCGCGAGATTACCCGGTGCTGCAAGGCTGCATTCTCGCGATCGCGGCCGGCTTCGTCCTCGCCAGCACGCTCGCCGACATCGTGAACGCCGCCCTCGACCCGCGCACCCGGCCGGCGGCACCGGAGCCGCGGTGAGCCCACGCGCGCGCATTCGCGCGGCGGCCGCGTTGCTTCTCGGGCTCGCCACCGCCGCCGCCGCCGCGCCGTGGATCGCGCCCGCGAATCCGGCGCAGCAAGAGCTCGCCGCGACGTTGGCGCCGCCGTCGCGCGCGCATCTCCTCGGCCAGGACAAGCTCGGCCGCGACATCCTGTCACGCGTGCTGCACGGCGGGCGCGTGTCCCTGGCCGTCGGCCTCGTCACGGTCGCGACGTCGCTCGTGATCGGCGCGACGTTCGGCGCGGTCGCTGGGTATGCCGGCGGCTGGCTCGACGACGTGCTGATGCGAGCCGTCGACGTGCTGCTTGCGTTTCCCGGCCTCCTGCTCGCGATCGCGCTCACCGCCGTGCTCGGCGCGAGCGTGCGGAACGTCGTCCTCGCGCTCTGTCTGATCGGCTGGACGGGGTACGCGCGATTGACGCGCGGCGAGGTCCAGCGCTTGCGGCGGCGCGACTTCGTCGAAGCGGCGCGCGCGCTCGGCGCGTCGGACCGGCGCATTCTCTGGCGGCACGTCGCGCCGCTCCTCACCGCCCCGCTCCTCGTACAAGCGACGTTCGGCATGGCGGGCGCAATCGTCGCCGAGGCGTCGCTCAGCTTTCTGGGGCTCGGCGCGCAGCCGCCGACCGCGTCATGGGGTGCGATGCTGAACGACGGCCGCGCCTTCGTCCTCGTCGCGCCGCACCTGACGATCTTCCCCGGACTCGCGATCATGCTGACGGTCTTCGCCCTGAACTTCCTCGGCGACGCGCTGCGCGACCTGCTCGACGTCCGTCCCCCGACCGACCTCTGGCGCTGAGCGCGGAATCGGCAGCGCCAGGACGAGCTCCGCGCCGCCGCCCGCTGCCGCCCGCGCGGCGAGCCGGCCGCCATGGCGGACGACGATCGCCTGCGAGATCGCGAGCCCGAGGCCGCTCCCCTCGCCGACGTCCTTGGTCGTGAAGAACGGCTCGAACACGTGCGGCAGGTGCGCCGGCTCGATGCCGGGTCCGTCGTCCACGATCGTGACCGTCACCGCGTCGCCCTCGTCGGCGAGCGAGACGGTCAGCATGCCGTCCGGGCGCAGCGCGTCCGCGGCGTTCAGCAGCAGGTTCATGAACACCTGATTCATCTCGACGGGATCGCAGAGGACGTCCGGCACGTCGGCGTACGAGGCGGCGACGCGGACACGCGGCGGCAGACGGTGACGCACGAGCGCGAGCGTGCTCTCGAGGCCGGGCCGTAGCGGCGTCAGCATGAAGTCGGTCGTTTCCGCCCGGCGGCCGAAGCTACGCAGCTTCACCAGCAGCGCCACGGCGCGCTCCGTCGCCTCGCGGCAACTCGCGACCAGCAACGGCGCCTCGAGACGCCACTCCTCGACGGCGAGTGACGTCGGTCGGGTGACGCCAGGACCGTCGCCGGGTCCGCTCTCCCGCGCGCCGGCTGGTACGTCGTGAGCGGCCGCGATCATCTCGTAGGCCGCGATCGCCTCCTCCAACGGCTCGAGGTTGCCGGCGAGGACCGTGAGCGGGTTTCCGAGCTCGTGCGCGACGCCTGCGACGAGCACGCCGAACGCGCGCATCTTCTCCGCCGAGACGAGCTGCGACTCGGCGCGCGCCAGCTTCGCGTACGCCTCCTGCAGCTCGGCGTGTGCGCGTGCGAGCCGACGCAGCGATCGCGCGAGGCGATCGTGCGCGCCGGCGAGCTCGCGCTCCGTCCGCGCCAGCCGACGCGTGAGGTGGGCGCCGATGAATCCGAGGAAGACCAGCGTCAGCGTCAGCGACGCGATCCAGACGATGCGCTCGGGATCGGCACCGGCACCGGGTGTCGTCGTCAACGCGCCGGGTCGAAGGACCGCGCCCGCGAGCAGAACGAGCCCGAGACCCCCGGCAAGTGCCGCAATCCGCGCGCCGAGGACGATCGCCGTGGTGACGACCTGGACCGCGTACAGAAACAGAAACGGGCTGTGGGCGCCGCCGGTCGCGTGCGCGACGATCGTGATGAGCACGGCGTCGCCGGCGGCCGTCCAGAGAATCATCGCCCCGATGCCGCGCCAGCGGCGCACGCAGACCGCCGCGATTCCATCCATGACGGCGCCGAGGAGCGCTGCGACGAGCAGCGGTGCCAGCGGCCATGGGATGCCGGCGGTGCGTGCCGCGAGCGCCACCGCGAGGAAGAGCGCGATCACGAGCCCGCGAATGCGCACCGCCCAGCGTAGACGCTCGCGGCTCATGCGGCGTCGCCAGCGCCGGTCTTCATGCCAGCGTCGGCGTCGGCGCCACGGACGCGGTGAGCGCGCGATGAATGCGCCGTCGATCACGTAGGCGTCGTAGCCGCGGTGTGCGACGCGCACCAGCGCCGGTCGTGGGTACTCGCACTGCAAAGCGCGACCAACCGTGCCGCGAGACGGATCCCTCTACAATTCCTGGACGCTGGTATACAGATAGTCGTCAGCAGTAGAGCGGGGGGCTCTCGACAACGTGAAGACGGATCCCACACCCGGCGCCGCCGGCGCGGACGTCCACGTCGTGCTGGAGAACGTCGACATGGCGTTCGGCGAGCGCGAGGTGTTTCGCGGCCTCTCGTGCGCCTTCGCGGCGCGCAAGGTGTCGGTGATCCTCGGCGGCAGCGGCTCCGGAAAGAGCACGGTGCTGCGCTTGATCGGCGGCCTCGTTCGGCCGCAGGGCGGGCGCATCTTCGTCGCCGGCGAGGACATCACGCGGCTCTCCGAACGGCAGCTGTACGGGGTGCGCAAGAAGCTCGGGATGATGTTTCAGGGCGGCGCCCTCCTCGACTCGCTCACGATCTACGAGAACCTCGCCTTTCCGCTCCGCGAGCACACCTCGCTCGACGAGCGCGCGATCGCCGCGGCGGTGGACCGCCGTCTCGATGCCGTCGGCCTCACCGACGTCGACGGGCTGCTGCCGAACCAGCTCTCGGGCGGCATGCTGCGACGCGCGGCGCTCGCGCGCGCGATCATGCTCGACCCGGTGATCCTGCTCTGCGACGAGCCCTTCTCCGGCCTCGACCCGGTATCGGTGAAACGGATCGAAAGCCTGCTCGTGCAGATCAACCAGCGGCTCGGCATCACGATCCTCCTCGTCTCGCATCACATCGCATCGACGATGCGGATGGCGGACCGCGTCGTCCTGCTCTTGCCGAGCGGAGACCAGAACCGCGGCACCACCGCCGTGACCGGCTCACCCGCCGAGCTGCGCCGCAGCTCCGATCCGCGCGTCGTCGCCTTCTTGACCGACGAGTGCGACGACGGCGACGCTGCGGCGACGACCGCAGGCACCGCGGCGGGAAGCACCTGACGTGGGGATCACGGAACCCGTCCAGGAGCTCGGCTGGTACGCGCTGCGCTTCGTCGATCAGCTCGGGAAGCTCGCCGTCTTCGCAGGCCAGATCGTACGCGCGCTCGCGAGCCCGCCGGTACGGGTGCGGCTCTTCGTGCAGGCGGTCTTCGACGTCGGGGTGCTGTCGCTGATCATCATCTGCGTCTCGGGAACCGCGGTCGGGATGGTGCTGAGTCTTCAAGGCTACAACACCCTCGTGCGCTTCGGCGCCGAGCAGTCGCTGGGAGCGGTCGTGGGCTTGAGCCTCAT
>WNFR01007093.1_pt1 | contig 11412 bp, 9 predicted proteins | sample 5400221 | NCBI WGS metagenome assembly WNFR01 (sample SAMN13153357, study PRJNA577476) | soil metagenome | isolation source: 40 cm soil under Madrone tree | place: USA:California | collected 2016-06-14 | reverse complement strand
AGCCGAGCGGCACCTCGGTCGCGGTCGATCATATTTCCTTTGAGATCAAGCGTGGCGAGTGCGTGGCGCTGGTCGGAGAATCAGGCTCCGGAAAATCCGTCAGCGCGCTGTCGATCCTGAAGCTGCTGCCGTATCCGACCGCTTCCCATCCGTCAGGCAGCATTCACTTCAAGGGGCGCGAACTGCTCGACCTTTCGGAGCGCCAGATTCGCGGCATTCGCGGCAACGACATCTCGATCATCTTCCAGGAACCGATGACGTCGCTCAATCCGCTGCATACGATTGAGTCGCAAATCGGCGAAATCCTGCAGCTTCATAGCGCAATTAGCGGCCCGATGGCTCGGGCGCGGACGCTCGAACTGCTCACCCAGGTCGGCATTCCCGAACCGGAAACGCGGCTTGCGAGCTATCCGCATCAATTATCCGGTGGCCAGCGCCAGCGCGTCATGATCGCGATGGCGCTCGCAAACGAGCCCGATCTCTTGATCGCGGATGAGCCGACCACGGCGCTCGACGTCACCGTGCAGGCGCAGATCCTGGCCCTGCTGGCGGAAATTCGCGCGCGGCTCGGCATGAGCCTGTTGTTCATCACCCACGATCTCGGCATCGTTCGCCGCATTGCGGACGTGGTCTGCGTCATGAATGGCGGCAAGATCGTCGAGCAGGGGCCGGTCGAGCAAGTCTTTACCGCGCCAAAACACCCCTACACCCGTGCTCTTCTCGCGGCGGAGCCCAAGCCCGACCCGGCGCCGCCCCGGCCGGGTTCTCCTGTGGTGATATCGGCCGACGATTTGAAGGTCTGGTTTCCGGTCAAGCGCGGCCTGCTGCGCAGTACGGTCGGACATATCAAGGCGGTCGATGGCGTCACTCTCTCGGTGCGCAAGGGGGAGACGCTCGGCGTCGTCGGCGAATCCGGCTCCGGCAAGACCACGCTCGGCCTGGCGCTGCTGCGGCTGATCTCGTCCGATGGCCCGATTGTGTTTCTGGGCAGAAATATCCAGGGCCTGCGTTTCAAGGCGATGCGGCCGTTCCGCCGCGACATGCAGATCGTGTTTCAGGATCCGTTCGGCGCGCTGAGCCCGCGCATGTCAGTCGGCGATATCGTTGCCGAGGGCCTCAGCGTGCATCAGCGCGCGCTTTCGCAAGCCGAGCGCGAAGCGCGCGTGATCAAGGCGCTCAGGGATGTCGGCATGGATCCGGCAACGCGGTTTCGCTATCCGCATGAATTCTCCGGCGGCCAGCGCCAGCGCATCAGCATTGCCCGCGCCGCCGTGCTGGAACCGAATTTCGTCGTTCTGGATGAGCCGACCAGCGCGCTCGACATGCTGTTCCAGGCGCAGATGGTCGATCTTTTGCGCGAACTGCAGCGCAAGCGCGACCTGACCTATATGTTCATTTCGCATGATTTGCGCGTGGTCGCCTCACTGGCGAGCCATCTGATCGTGATGCGCCACGGCAAGGTAGTGGAAGAGGGACCGGCTTCGGAGCTGTTCAAGAGCCCGAAGTCCGACTACACGCGCGCGCTGTTCGCCGCCGCATTTCGGCTGGAAACCGCCTCGGACGGCGCTGTTGCTGAATAGCCGCTAGTCTAAAGGCGCTTGATCGCCGTGATCTCGCTGCCGCCCGCCTTGATGCGCGAAATCGCCTCGCGGGTGTTTTCGATCACCGTCTCCATGTGATGCGCGCTGCCATGAACGATGCTGTCGGCATCCCGCGCGATCGCCACATGGCCTTTCCAGAAGATCAGATCGCCGCGCTGCAATTTCTCGGATTCCGCAGGCTTCAAGGCCCGGCCGAGGCTATCCTGCTGCATGTCGCTGTCGCGCGGGCAGCCGGTGCCGGCCGCGTTCAATGCTACCTGGACGAGGCCGGAACAATCGATGCCAAAACTGCTCTTGCCGCCCCACAAATAGGGCGTGCCGGCGAAGCGTTCAGCCACCGCGACGAAATCATCCGCATAGGTGTCGATACTGCCGACGTGCTGTCGCGGCAGATACCAACCTTCGCGCGTCACGGCGAAAGGGCCGTCCTCGCGCACCACGGTTACGACCGCCCCCATGACGAGCGTGTCGACCGGCGGCAGTTTGATCGAGGGGCCGGCAAAGGCGAATGTCCGCAAGCTCGTGATTTTGTGCGTCGGCTTGTCGGTGGGCTTTGCCAGCGCGCGGTCGGGCAGCCAGCCTACATAGCCGTCGCTGTTCAATTGTCCCCACGCAAAACCTTCGCCATTGCAGTCATAGATAGTCACGCGCTCGCCTTTCAGCGCCTGGGTCAAAAGCATGGCATCGGAGGACGGCCCCTCGCGCAGCGGCGCGAGCGCGTCTGATATCTCGAACACCCGGCCCTCGGCGAAGCGCGCCGCCTCGATCTTTCCCTCGAGATATTTTGCGGCGAGGTCGGGCCGGGCCGGCGTCAGGCGCGGATCATCCATAGCGTTGGCTCATTAATCTGTAGATCGCGCGCGCGGCCTGACACTCGCCGCCTTCCGGGCGCGCGGGCTTCGCCGAGGGCGTCCAGCCGTAGATGTCGACATGCAGCCAGCTTTTTGCGTCCTCGACGAAGCGCTGCAGGAACAGTGCGCAGGTGATCGAACCGGCGAACGTCCCCGACGGGGCATTGTTGACGTTGGCGACTTTCGAATCGAGCCAGGCATCGTAGGGTGGCCACAGCGGCAATCGCCACAACGGATCGTTCTCCTGTTTCGCGCAGTTCGCCAAGTCCTGGGCCAGTGTCTCATCGTTTGTATAAAAGGGCGGTAAATCCGGACCGAGCGCCACCCGCGCCGCGCCGGTCAGCGTCCCCATATCGACCAGCAGATCGGGTTTTTCCTCGTCGGCCAGCGCGAGCGCGTCCGCCAGCACCAGCCGGCCTTCGGCGTCGGTATTTCCGATTTCCACGTTAAGACCCTTGCGCGACGGGAAGATATCGAGCGGGCGGAATGCGTTGCCGGCCACCGCGTTCTCGACCGCGGGAATCAAAACCCTTAAGCGCACCTTGAGCTTTGCGTCCATCACCATCAGAGCCAGCGCCAGCACGTTGGCGGCCCCGCCCATATCCTTCTTCATGATCAGCATGCCGCTGGATGGCTTCAGATCGAGCCCGCCGGTATCGAAACAGACCCCCTTGCCGACCAGCGTCACCTTGGGGTGGGCGGGATCGCCCCAGGTCAGATCGATCAGCCGCGGCGCGCGTGACGACGCCATCCCCACCGCATGAATCAACGGGAAATTCTGTCGCGTCAGATCGTCGCCGACGATGCAGTTGAAATTTGCTCCGAAGCGCTTGGCAAGATCATGCGCTGCCAGCGCCAGCTGCTCCGGTCCCATGTCGTTCGCCGGCGTATTGATGAGATCGCGGGCAAGCCCAGCCGCTTCGGCCATTCGCGTGATGGCTGCAACGTCAATACCATCAGGCGGCACCAGCTTTACGTCGGGCGCGTCCGCCTTCCGATAGCGGTTGAAGCGATAGCTGCCGAGCGCAAAGGCAAGCGCGGCGAGGCGCGTGTCATGCGGCGCATTGGCGAAGCGATAGAGACCCGGCGGCAGCAGGCCCGGCAAAAGGCCGGGTCTGAACAGGTCGCGGGATTTGCTGGTCTCCTCCTCCAGGCCGAAGACGACCTGCGCGATTCGTCCGTCCGCTGCAGGCAAAGCCAGGCAGGCTCCAGGTTTGGCCGCAAAGCCGTTGGCTAACGCGAACTGCCGGGCCTGCGCGGGAAGGCCAGCGCAGATCGCGTCCCACGTCGCCTTGGTCGCAAACGTAATGGGAATAGCTGATGTGGCAGGCGAGGTCTCGAACACTGAATGCATGCTTCTCTCGGTCTTCCATTGAAACGGGCAGGGCAGGCGTGGAGAATCAACCACGTCGTTGCAGTTTTTTTACCCGCCCGCAATCACTTGCGGCAGCCAGCGAAGTCCGTCGGCTACTACACGCCGATTAGCGGCCGTGGTAGCCTCGCCGTCAGCGCTGGTCTTCCAGGAATATCATTTTCTCTTGCGGGGGAATGCGATGGACGTTTTGTGGGACATTGTTGTTTTTGTCGGTCACGCGATCGAGCAGGTATTCATTTACGTGGAAACTCACCACTGGATTTTCGGATTTCTCGCAGTCGGGTACATATTTTACCTTCACGACCGAGCCCTTCACGCCAGGTTTGATGCGCTTGACAAGCGGGTGGATGAAATCAGGAAGCGTCTTGCCGTTGAATATTGACGGGGTGGGCTGCGACCATCGTGTTTGGCGACCATACGACCTGCCCAATCCCCGGACCGCCGCGCCCTGGCGCTTGCGCTTTCATTGAAATCGACGGGCCTTTCACGCAGGCGAACATTAACCAGCCGTTAGGGTTAACAGTCTATTGCTGGCGCGTTCGGCTCGATCAATTCGCCTGATATCGTGAGTTAAAGTGCCATGCGCCAGCAGTCCAGTCTTGCCCGGCTTCTTGCGTCAGCGGCCGTGACGGCGATTTTGGCCGCTGGTGTTGGCGGCTGCCAGACCATGTCCGACATCACGGGATCGCTGACGTCAAAGGCCGAGGCCAGCCCCGGTGCCGATTCGCGAAGCTCGGTGGACGTTTATGGCGAGCGCTATCGTAATAACCCCAAGGATGCTGAGGCCGCCCTGGCTTATGGTCAGGCACTCCGTGCCACCGGACAGCGCGCGCAGGCCGTCGCCGTGCTCGAACAGGGCACCATCGCCCATCCCGGCAACAAGCCGCTGCTCGCCGGCTATGGCCGGGCGCTTGCCGATAACGGCAATTTCCAGCAGGCGTTCGATGTTCTCACCCGCGCCCATTCGCCCGATAATCCCGACTGGCGAATTCTTTCGGTGCAGGGAACCGCGCTCGATCAGCTTGGCCGGCATGACGAGGCCCGCCGCTATTACGCCAGCGCGTTGAAGATCGCGCCCGACGAGCCGTCGGTGCTGTCCAATCTCGGCCTCTCATATGTTCTTTCCAAGGATCTGCCGAAGGCGGAAGAGACCCTTCGCCGGGCATACGCCAGCACCAGAGCCGATGCGCGGGTGCGGCAGAATCTCGGTCTGGTGGTTGGCCTGCAGGGCCGCTTTGCCGAGGCCGAAAGCATCGTGAAGGCCGATCTGCCGCCAGACGAGGCGGCTGCAAATGCCGCCTATCTGAAAGAGATGCTGAGCCGCAAGGACAATCCGCGCACAGGCGCCGGAACGATGCCGGTGGCGTCTCTCAACCGTCCCGACTGATCGCCTCGATTTGCTAACGGCATGATGCGGCAAGCATGATCGGCGTGGCCACCGGCCACGTCGGCAAGGTCATTGCATCGCCGCGACCTTGATGCCGGTCGGCCCCAGGATGACGACAAACAACACCGGCAGGAAGAATAGTATCATCGGCACCGTCAGTTTCGGCGGCAACGCCGCCGCCTTCTTCTCGGCCTCGTTCATGCGCATGTCGCGATTTTCCTGCGCCATGACGCGCAAGCTCTGACCGAGCGGCGTTCCGTAACGCTCCGACTGCTGCAAGGCCAGGCAGACCGATTTCACACCCTCGAGCCCGGTACGCTTCGCCAGATTTTCGTAAGCAACCTTGCGATCCTGTAAATAAGACAGCTCGGCCGTGGTCAGCGTGAATTCCTCCGACAGCGCAACCGATTGCGTGCCGATTTCGCTGCTGACCTTGCGGAATGCGGTTTCGATCGACATGCCGGATTCGATGCAGATCAGCAGCAGATCTAGCGCATCGGGAAATGCGCGCTTGATCGAGAGCTGGCGCTTCGTGATCGCATTTTTCAGGAATAGCATCGGCGCCTGCAATCCGAGGTAGGCCGCGCCGACGCACATGCCGATCTTCACCGGCATCGACTTCTCCATATGCGAGATCACGAAAACATACAGCACCGCCGCCAGGAAAAGCAGGATAGGCGCCACCATCCGGAAGAACAGGAACGTGACGTAGGGCGCCTGCCCGCGATAGCCGGCCATGATAAGCTTTTCGCGCGCGGCCTCCTGGGCCAGCCATTTTCCGAGGTTGAAGTCTTCCACCACCCTGGAGACGAGCTGCTTCGGGGTCTGACGCAGCGACACCTTGTCGGACTTGGCGAGACGCTCGCGCTCCCGTTGCCGGATCCGCTCACGTTCGCTCGCGACCGCCTTCATGCGCTTTGCCAGACCTTCGCCTGCGAGCAACGGCATGATCAGCGTGTACGCCGTCGCGCTCACGGCGACGGCGGCGAGCAGCATGGTCATAAACCGCGCGTCGTGGATCTTTTCGATCAGAAACTGAATCATACTGCACCGTCAGAAGTCGAAGTTGATCATTTTCTTCATCACCAAGATGCCGAGAGACATCCAGACCACGCTGCCAACGAGCATCAATTGACCGGTCGGATGCGTCCACAGCAGCGAGATATAGTCAGGGGTCGAGAGGTAAACGAGCAGCATGACGATGGGCGGCAGCGAGCCGATGATGCCCGCAGACGCCTTGGCTTCCATCGACATGGCTTGAATTTTTTCGGCCATCTTCTTGCGATCGCGCAGCACCTTGGACAGGTTGCCCAAAGCCTCGGACAGGTTACCGCCGGACTTTTGCTGGATCGCGATGACGATCCCGAAGAAGTTCGCCTCCGGCACCGGCATCCGTTCGAACAGGCGCGCGCAGGCCTCGCCAAGCGGCATGCCGATCGCCTGGGTTTCGATGATGGCCAGGAACTCGCTCTTGAGCGGCTCCGGCGCATCGGCTGCGACGACCTTGATGGACTCAAACAGCGGCAGGCCGGCCTTGATGCCGCGAACAATCACGTCGACGGCGTCCGGCAGCGCCTTAAGAAAGCTCTTTTCCCGGCGCTTCTTGAGAAAGCCTAAGGCCCAGCGTGGCAGACCGAAGCCGGCGGCGAATGCCAGGCCGACCGCGCCAATCGGTCCGCCTCCGAGCAGCATCGCCATCGCAAAGCACACGGCTGCGAGAATGCCGGAAACGATCATGAATTTCTGAGTTGACCAGTCCAGTCCGGCCTGCGTCAGGCGGCTGCTGAGCGGAAGCTTGCTTTCCTTCCGGCGGCGCGCCTCGAGATCCTTCAGCGATCCTTCGACCTGTTCGCGGCGCGAGCGCTGATTTTTATCGGCCTGACGAGCGGCGGGCTCCGACTTCGCGACGGACGCACGGCGATTCTCGGCCTTTTTCTCCCCCGACAATAGAGGATAGACAAAGACCCATGCCAGACCGCCGACGGCGGTAGCCGCGAGAAAGGCGAATGAGAGCGCTTGTATGTTCATGGCTCAGACCTCCGCGACGACTTCGGCGGCGTCAAGCGCGGCAGCAAGTCGCTTCTCTTCGCCGTAATATCGCGCGCGATCCCAAAAGCGTGGCCGTCCGATGCCGGTCGAGCGATGGCGGCCGATGATATTCCCGTTGGCGTCCTCGCCGGTTATGTCGTAGAGGAACAGGTCCTGGGTAATGATGGTTTCGCCTTCCATACCCATCACTTCGGTGATGTGGGTGATGCGGCGGGAGCCGTCGCGCAGACGGGCGGCCTGGATGACGACGTCGATCGAGGCGCAGATCATCTCGCGAATGGTTCGCGATGGCAGCGAAAATCCACCCATCGTGATCATCGACTCGCAGCGCGACAGGGCTTCGCGGGGATTGTTGGCGTGCAGCGTTCCCATCGATCCGTCGTGGCCGGTATTCATGGCTTGCAGCAGGTCGAATGCCTCCGGTCCGCGGACTTCGCCGACGATGATGCGTTCTGGGCGCATGCGGAGGCAGTTTCGGACCAGTTCGCGCATGCTGATCTGGCCCTCGCCCTCGATGTTGGGCGGGCGGGTTTCCAGGCGGACCACATGCGGCTGCTGCAGTTGAAGTTCTGCTGCGTCTTCGCAGGTAATGATGCGCTCGTCGTCTTCGATATATTGCGTGAGACAATTCAGCAGCGTCGTTTTGCCGGAGCCGGTACCGCCGGAGATCAGAACATTGGCACGGCAGCGCCCGATGATCTGCAGAATCTCCGCGCCTTCCGGCGTGATCGCTCCGAATTTGACCAGCTGGTCCAGGGTCAGCTTGTCTTTCTTGAACTTGCGGATCGTCAATGCAGGGCCGTCGATCGCGAGAGGCGGCACGATGGCGTTGACGCGTGAGCCGTCGGCAAGGCGCGCGTCGCAGATCGGCGAGGATTCGTCGACGCGCCGGCCGACCTGGCTGACGATGCGCTGGCAAATATTCAGCAGCTGCTGGTTGTCGCGGAAGCGGATTCCGGTGCGCTGGATGCGGCCCGAGACTTCAATGAAAACCGTTCCGGCGCCGTTGACCATGATGTCGGAGATGTCGTCGCGCGACAAAAGCGGTTCAAGCGGACCATATCCGAGAACGTCGTTGCAGATGTCGTCGAGCAGCTCCTCCTGCTCGGCAATCGACATCACGATGTTCTTGATCGCGATGATCTCGTTGACGATATCGCGGATTTCCTCGCGCGCCGACTCGCCGTCGAGTTTAGCAAGCTGGGCAAGGTCGATCGCTTCGATCAGGGCGCCGAAGATCGTCGCTTTGACGTCATAATAGGTGTCCGACCGCCGCGCTTCGACTGCCGGCGCGGGCGGCGCCGGTTTGGCCGGCGAAAGCGGCGGCGAAGAAACCGTAGGTGGAGATGCGCTGCGCGCAATGGCAGGCGCCGCTGCGGAAGCTGGTTCCACCGCGGCGAGTCTCATCGCCCGCGAATCGTTTTCTGTTCCGCTACGCTTACCAAACACGACGGCACTCCACGCGGGTAGCTTACTTTGCCCGCAGCTTATCGATCAGGGGTGACAGGAACGAACCCCGTGGCTTTTTGGTCTCGCCGCGGCCTGTCAGCCGTTGCGCGATCTGCAGAAACATCTCGGTGGTGCGATGACTGGCGGAGATTTCCGCTATCATCTGCCCATTGTTGGCCGCCGAGCCGAACATTTGCGGGTCGAACGGAATAGCCGCGATCGGCTCGCTCTCAATTGCCTTGGCGAATTCGCTTGCGTTGATTTCCGGCCGCTTCGGCACACCGACCTGATTGAGACAATACAGCGGCGCCCGGTCGTTGGGCCGCGATGCCTTCAGCAGGTCGAATATATTCTTGGTGTTGCGCAGATTGGCGAGGTCGGGCGCCGCGACGATCAGAATATCGTCCGCGCCGACCAAGGCGCGCTTGGTCCACCCCGACCATTGATGGGGAACGTCGAGCACGATGCATGGCATCGTCGTGCGAAGCGTATCGAAGATCGAGTCGAAGGCTTCGACGCCAAAGTCGTAGACCCGCTCCAGCGTCGCCGGCGCCGCCAGCAGGCTGAGATGGTCGGTGCATTTCGACAGCAGACGGTCAATAAACGCCGTATCGACGCGATCAGGAGAGAATACCGCGTCGGCGATGCCTTGCGGAGGGTCTTGATTGTAGTCGAGACCGGCGGTGCCGAAGGCGAGGTCGAGATCGGCGACGACGGAATCCAGCGAGAGGTCGCGCGCGATCGCCCAGGCGACGTTGTGGGCGATGGTGGATGCGCCGACACCGCCTTTTGCGCCGACGATTGCGATGATCCGGCCGATGGCTTTTGCCTCCGGCGCCGAGAACAGACCGCAAATCGAGCGCACCACGTCGATGGCGTTGACCGGCGCAATCACGTAGTCGCTGACACCGCGGCGCACCAGTTCGCGATAAAGCGCGACATCGTTGACGCGCCCGATCACAACGACGCGGGTTCCGGAATCGCACACGGTTGCGAGTTGATCGAGGCCCGCAAGGATATCGCTGCGGCCCTCGGTTTCCAGGATAATCACGTTCGGGGTTGGAGCCGTGCGATAGGCCTCGGTGGCGGCGGCCATGCCGCCCATTTGAATCTTGAGATGAGCCTTGCCGAGGCGGCGGTCTTCACCCGCCGATTGCACGGCCGCAGCGGTTTCCACCGTCTCGCAAAAGGCTTGCACAGACACACGCGGCGCTGGCGCAATGTGATCGTCCACGGGCAGCGGTGTGACGTCCGGCTGCTCTTCGGGATTCTGACGGGCGTAGTTGATCATTTGCCTGTATCGCTGAGTTTGGCCCTGTCGGATTCGGGATAGCTGGTCGTGGTCGTACTACCCTTGCGGTACTTTTCGAAAGCTTCCGTGCGTCGCGCCGTATACGCTGGGGTTTCAGACCGTGGCTGCTCAAGGTCCGACGGATTGTCGACCATTGCCGCCATGTTGCGCTGGTAGGCGCAGCCGAAATTGTAATACGGCTTGTTTTCGAAATAGCTCTTGTTCTTGATCGAGGGTCCGAGATCCTCAGGCCACAGGCCGCAGGGGCCGGCCACGGCAGAGATTTTCGGATAATTCAGCCGGATCGTCGCCATCTGGCGCGGGTCTTGCGGATGATAATGGCGGACAACAATCCCGCGCGGGGGCACGCCCGCCGCTGCGAGCAGCGCCTGAATTTCCCGGAACGCATCCGCAGCCGCACGCGCGTTCGGCGTGTCGATCGGCAGATCGGCATTGATCGCGCCGGTTCCTTCGCGGAGCCAGGTTTGCGCCAGCCCCATCACATCGGCGCGCTGGGAAGCCGAAAGACCGCCCCGCGCATGACCGACGAAGATGACGACCGACCGGTCGGCTTCCTGAATAGCGATAGGATGGCGCTGGCGATAATCGTTGGGAACGCTCGCCGTCACGACTTCGTCAGTATGCGTGCAAGCGCCCAGCACGACTGCAAGACCGACAAGCGCTCCCGCGATGCGGTAGGCGCGATTGCGGCCGACGGGTATTCTGATTGTCATCGTTTTCGTCCTCGTCCCGCCTTAGTCGGTAATAAAGCCATAGGTGCCGCGATAATTCCGGACCGGCTCGACGCGGCCCGGAACGCCGTAGATGCGATTGATGCTGCCCAAGAGATCGGCTTGTGGATCCGACGAACTCGCAAACCCATCATCCGGCCGCGACAGATCCTTCTGCGCAACGGCCCGAACGACGTAAGGGGTCACCAGCACCATCAACTCGGTCTGGTTGTTGACGAAATCGCGGCTACGGAACAGCGAGCCGAGAACCGGCACTTGCGAAAGGCCGGGCAAGCCGTTGACCGCCTGCTTGGTCTGGTCCTGGATCAGGCCGGCCATCGCCATCGCTCCGCCCGAGGGAATTTCCAGCGTTGTTTCAGCGCGGCGGGTCTTGATCGAGGGGATCGTCGTTCCACCGGCACCGCCAAGCAAAGCGTTTTCGGTCGAGACTTCCGACACTTCGGTCATCACCCGCAGGCTGATCCGCCCCTCAGTCAGCACCACCGGCGTGAAATTGAGCGAGATGCCGAATTTCTTGAAGCTGACCGTCTGGACGCATTGTCCGATAGCGCCCGCGGTCGTCGTTTGGCAGCTCACGCCGGTCGGAATTGGAAATTCGCCGCCTGAGATAAATGTCGCGGACTCGCCGGAGATCGCTGTCAGATTGGGTTCGGCGAG
>WNFR01023100.1_pt1 | contig 11413 bp, 7 predicted proteins | sample 5400221 | NCBI WGS metagenome assembly WNFR01 (sample SAMN13153357, study PRJNA577476) | soil metagenome | isolation source: 40 cm soil under Madrone tree | place: USA:California | collected 2016-06-14 | reverse complement strand
CGGCCGCACTGTGATCCGGGCTGTCCATCCGAATCCCTTTCACGGGAATCGCCTTGGGAATGAACTGCTCGGGCGTGGCAAAGTCTCCCGGCACGCCCATACGGTTATTCACCAGAGCAGCTGGCTGCAGCCGGCGCACTTCATCCACGAAGCGCTGTCCATCGTAGCGTGCCTGGGTATCCGGGTCGACCGCGTCGAACCAGACTTCCGCCACCGGTCCGTATTTGGTCAGCAGTTCATGCAATTGCAGGCTCATGTAGTCCAAATAGAGCGGCCATTCCGGACGCTCAGGCTCACCGCGGTAATTTGATTTTGCCAGCTTGGTGGTATCGCGATAGCCGGGATGGTTCATGTCTGGCGGAGAGTAGTAGAAGCCGAGAGGCATTTGGTTGGCCCGGCAAGCATCCGCCAGTTGGCGTGCAATGTCTTTTCCGTACGGTGTGCGGGTGATTTTGTAGTTGGTATAGTCCGAATCGAACATGCAAAAACCGTCATGGTGTTTTGCAGTGAAGACCATGTAACGCTGTCCACATTTGCGCGCCAAATCGATCCACGCCTGAGCGTCAAAGCGCACAGGATTGAAACGGGCGGGCAACGCGCGATACTCCGCCTCTGAAATTTCGTCCGTGGGTGTCATGATCGGCCAGGACGCTTCCACGCCGGCCACCGAGTACGGTCCCCAGTGGATGAACATTCCGAACTTGGCCTCGCGCTGCCAGGCGAGTTGGTCCGCCATGGTGCCCAGTGCGAAACACGAACGCGCCCGGACGGCCAGGGCAACGGCTGCCATCCTCGCCAGAAATATTCTTCTGCTCTGCGGCATCTTGGCGTTCCAAGTAGATACAACCAGCCAACTGGCTAGCAACTTTCTATCACAAGTGAAAGGGCGGCGCAGTACCGACTTTAGCGGTAGATGCCGCGAGTTCAAATGCCGCGCCCCTACACGAGAATGAAATTCCCGGTCGCGAGGGGTCAAGAATTTGAGAGCAGTGCCTTCTACGGATTGATCTTTTCGGCGGAGGCGTTGGCGTCTTGCTGGAGCAAGGCACAGTTGGAGACACACTTGGAGGCGAAGAATTCGATTTCGGCCTTTTTGTGGGGGACGTTGGCGGCATCTTCTGGGACGACAATCAAGGACTGGGGTCCATCGGCGGCGTTGAAGGTGCATTGAAAGGTTTGCGACTGGACGCCACGCTGCTGGCAAGAATTCTTTTCCAACGCGGATTCCAGCATGTCCGGCTTGCCGTGGAGTTGATTGGCAACGGCGGAAGGAATTACCGCGACGAGCATGGGCACCGGGGCTTTGATCTTGATGCTGATCACTTCTCCATCGTGTCCTGGGGTGTAGCCACCATAGACTTTCAGGAACGAAGACAGCTGATATTTTTCCTTGGCCTGCTGAACCCACTGAAACTCCGGCTGGATGCAGTTTTCCACGCAAGCCCAGCGGAAATATTGGACGTGGACGTCGTTGGGGGCCCTGAAGCGGCGCGTGGCCGAGCCCTGTCCGGTCCAAATCGATGCGAGTCCCTCGCCTGCCGCGCGTTCGGCCCGATTCCTTGGATCGAAAACCGAACCGAGTCCAGCAAACACCGCGGGATCAAGACTATTTCGTTCGTCGTGAACAACGAGAGTCATGGCTACCGGCGGAACAAAACAGGAAAACCTGGTTTCCACCAGATGCTCTTGCCGACACACCTCGGTTACACTGCTCAAGCTCTCAGGATTCTGCAGCGCCGCGGTCCACTCTTCTTCGCGCACCAGGAAAATCGTTACCGGTTGCTCTGCCCTGACATCCACCTGAATATCGCCGCCGTTTCCGAAGGTGCGATAGGTCAACCCGGCATGATAGTTCGCGGGGTCCAAGCGCACGCTTTCATCGTTGGCCGGCAGCCAATTGAAAACCTTGGATTGCTGGGCAAGGCAGGGCCCGGAGAAGACGCCCAGCGAAAGAATTGCGAGCAGCGAAGCCGATTTTGTGATTCTCATAGTAGGTCCATTTCAGCTTGGCATCGCGTTTGGGTGCAATAGTCCAGAGGCGAACGTGTCCACTGCGAGTACCCTGGCCGGACGGACAGGCAACCGTAGATCGAGGCGTTTCCGAGCAGTCCGGCGCAAATCCCAGTGGCCGCGCTACAAAAATACGGGGCACGGATGCCGTGCCCCTACGGAAAAATCGTAAAACACACGGTGAGTTGGGCGAGCGATTAGCGGCCGTAAACCAGGACGTGGAACGTGCCGGGGACGGGAGTGCCGCGGGGATGTGGTTGGGCGGCGGTGGGAGCGGGAGCCGGCGAAAATTCGACGGTGTCCAGGAAAAGTTTGTGAGTCTTGGTATCGAGGCCCATGGTCTTGGCGCCGAGTTCGGTCTTGAGCGTTTCGGATTCGCTGAATTTGTCGGGCGAATCTTCGTGGAAGATGTGTACGAAGCCTTCGCGGGTGGAAGCAAAGATCAATCCGGTTTCGGGTTCATAGGCTGCGGCATCCACCCCGCCGGAAATCGGGAAGGACTGGATGACTTTTCCGCTATCGGAATCGAGCACGACTAATTTTTGCGGATCGCGGCCGGCGCTGAACAGGCGATGGTGCTCGATGTCCATAGCCAGAGCGGTTGGCGCTCCAGCAGGAGCGACAGGCCAGCGCGATTTGATTTTTAGCGAAGTGGAATCGATGGCGACTAGTTCGCTTTTGTCTTCCAGATTGACGTAAACGGTTCCCTTGCCATCGGCGACGGCAAATTCCGGGCCGCCGCCCAAGTCGATGGTGCCGACCACGCTGCCGCTCTTGGCGTCAATTACCGTACTGTTGTGGGGATCGCCGTCCATCACGAAAACGCGCTTGGAAAAAGGATCGTAAAGGATGGAGTCGGCGTCCTTGTCGGCTTTGGCTTCGCCGATGATCTTAAGAGTCTGCAAATCGAAAATGATGACTTTGGCTTGTGCGCCATCGCTGATGAAGCCGCGGCCAAATTCGGCGGCCACCGCAACGCCGTGGTCTTGCTTCAAGCCGGTGATGTTGCCGACGAGCGCGCCGGTGTCGGCGTCCAGGACCTTGACTTCGGTGCCGTGCGAAACGTAGACCCGCCGCGCGGCGGAATCGACAAAGATGTAGTCGAAGTATTCGCGGGTGCTGCCTTCGGCTGCGCCGAATTTGTATTTAGTGAGCAGGTGATACTGGCTGGCCGCTTTCAAGAGTGAAAAACTGCCTAGCAGGATGAGGAGCGTGGCAGCTGCGATACGTAGGAAATTAAAGAATTTCATGAGAGCCTCTCTGGCGATGGGAGAAATTCCAAATTTAGTTTTGTTTCCGTGATCAGGATTTGCACGTGCCCGGCTGTGTCGGCCCGTGTTCGCCTAGAGAAACTAGCGCGGCGAGTATTAACACAGGATAAATTACGGCGAGGTGCCAGCCCGCCCCGGCGGGCGCCCTTACTGGAAACGCGACGATTGCGGCTGGGCTGACCAGTCGATGGGTTCGACGGAACCGACCAGGAAAGACCAGAAGAGAATGCCCAAGGCGCAAAGGACGGCAGTGATGGCAAACGGAGCGAAGAAGTTGCCGGTACGTTGAAGAACAAGACCGGTGAGGGAAGGCGCGACGACGCCGGCAAGGTTGGAGATGCCGTTTTGCGAGCCGTACCACTTGCCGACGGCTTGATTGCCGGCGATTCGCTGGGGAAACGCAAATATCCCCGGTGAAGTAGCGCCGCAGCCGACACCTGCTGCAAGCAACCACGGCAGATATGAATTTGCGCCGGAGAGTGCGCAGCCAAGCAGTCCGGCGATGGCCACGACAAAGCCCAGAGACATGGCCAGTTTGCGAATGAGGGTCGGAGTGAATCCAGCGCGAATGAAATAATCCTGCAGCCAGCCGGTCGAAATGGCGGAAAGAGCGTCCATCAGATAGTAAGCGCCGGCGACCTTGGCCATGGTTGCGGCGGAGAGGTGACGCTCCATTACCAGATAAGAGGGCAGCCAGGTGACCATGAAGTACAGCAAATAATTGCAGCAGAATTGGCCCAGCGAAGTGCCCCAGAAGGAGCGCTGCTGCCATATTTGAAGAAGACTTGGCGAGGGTGCGCGAACGGCTTGCGGCGGATGAGTAGTCAATGTTCTGTCAGTGGCTGCTGTCTGGCGATCATTTTTTCGATCACTAGCGTGATCGATCGAAGGCGCCTTCCAGATTAGCCAGGCCGGCAGCCACACCAGGCTGCCCAATCCGATCCAAAGAAAAACCGGCCGCCAACCGTATTTGGCCATCAGCATTCCGGCACCAAAAGTGCCTACTGCATTGCCCGCGCGGAGCGAGGCCATGAAGGCTCCGGCGGCGAATCCGCGGTGACGATCGGTCAAATGCTGAGCGATGATTTTAGAGCCGCAGGGGAGCGCAACTGCTTCGCCAACGCCGAGGATCAGGCGCATAGCGAACAGGGCGACGAAGGTGCGGGCCATTCCGGTGGCGGCCGTAGCCAATGACCAGATGAGGAATCCCACTACCAGAATGCGTGCGGGATCAGAGCGATCCACTAACCAACCGATGACAAACTGCATTGCGGTGTAGGTGGTGAAAAAAGCGGCGAAGAGGATGCCGAGCTGCGAGGACGAGAGTTGAAATTCGTTTTTAAGCAGGGGAGCGGCGACGGAAAGATTGCCGCGGTCCACATAGTTGATGAGAACGCAAACGCAGAGCAGGAAGAGTGTCGGGGCAAAGCGCAGCAGTTCGCTGCGGCCGGTTTGTGGAGGCGAGTGGTGCATGCGATGTGGGCGACATCGTGAAGGGTGAGGGAGGCAATTGCAAGGAAGAAGAGAGGAATTTACCACCGAGGCACAGAAAAATGCGGCAAGGAGGAAGGCAAAGATGCCGGGCTGTTCGCACCAAGTGCGGAGAAGGCGCAGCAAAGCCCAGCGCTACAAATTAGAAGGTGAGTTTGAGGCCGAGTTGTGCGGCAAAGGGAATGCCAACGGTGGTGCCGGGGCCGAAGAAATCACCGAGAGCGCCGGCGGGCGCGCGGAGCTGTTGGTAACTAGTGATGGGCGAGGTTTGGGTGCAAGCGGCGTTGAGGCAGAAGGCAGTGGCGTTAGAGAGGCTGTTGACGGGAGTGGGGAGAGCGGAGACGTCGCCGACGTAATTGTTACCAGGATTTTGGCGATTTAGAAGATTGAAGAACTCGGCGAAGGGGCGGAGCTGGATACCTTCTGCACGTTTCGAAAGGACACCGAGATTGATGTTGCGGCTGACGCGGAGATCCACCTGATAGAAAGGAGTTCCGCGAAACTGGTCGAGCGAGGTTTGCACGCCGTTGACAACGGCGCGGTCATTGCCGGAGAAGCCGTCACTGGCAATGTCGGCGGGAGTGGCGATGGTGAAAGGGCGCGCACTTTCAAATTGCGAGAGGGTGGAAACTTCGAAGCGCCACGGAAGTTGCAGCGTGCCGATCAAGACGAAGCGGTGGCGGACATCTTCGCCGGAAGGGCCGTGATCGCCGGGGCCGAAGGCGTCGAGCGGGTTGGAAACGCCGTTGACGTAATCGAAGAGTTCGCCGACGACCGCGCCCCAGGTGGTGGCGTGAGAGAGAACGTAGTTGGCGGTGAGTTCAAAGCGATTGGAAAAGTGATGTTGAAGCTGGACGGCCAGGCCGTTGTAGCTGGAGCGATTATCGGCGCGGAAAAGAGAAATGTTTGGCGAAGCAACGGGAAGAGAAAAGCCGGAGATGAATTCGTAGCGGCGATATTGATGGACGCCTTGCTGGTGTTCATAGGTGACGCTCAGGCGCCAATTCTTGGCGAAATCATGTTCGTAGGCGGCGCTGGCTTGCAGCGCATAAGGCGTGTGGTAATTGGGATCGAGGAGCGCGCCCTGACCGCCGTTTGCGCCGCTGGGGAGGCACGCGGGATTGGCGGAATCGTAGGTAATACACGGTGCGATGGATTGATTGACGGCGGTGAAGGCGTCGACCCAGCCGTTTTGGGCGAGGTCGTTGTAATAAAGACCGACGCCAGCGCGGAAAACGGTGTGTTGCGATGAGTGTGGAGAACGCGGGATTTTGCGATTGGTCGCGGCCGGAGGCGATGAACAGGCCGAAGGTGGTGTCGTAACGAAGGCCGGCGTTGATATTGAAGGAACGCGTGACGCGCCAACTGTCTTCGGCGTAGAAGCCGAGACGGCGAAGCGATTGGGAGAACGTGCCATCGCCGGCGCTGGTGTCAGTGCACACGGTATTGGGGAGAGCGGCGGCGGTGCAGTTGTAGTCGGCCATGAATTGCGGAGGATTGTTCAAATAGAAGGATGGATCCTGGGTGAATTGGACCAGGTGTTCGGCGGTGGAGGCAAGCGCGCCGCGAAGAACGGGCTCATGAATGAGATTGACCCCAAATCGAATCTCGTGGCGGCCTGAATTGTGCGTGAGGTCGTAGCGAAATTGATATTTTTGCTGGTCGCGGGCGACGGGAAAAGCGGAGATGACCGTGGCGAATTGATTGTCGCCAAAAGTTTCGAATCCAGAAGTGGTGTGAAAATTTGCGCTGAAAGGAAAAGCGAGAGCGAGCCCGAGATCGGAGTTGCGATTCTTGACGTGGTGAAAATTGCTGGCTTCGAGCGTGAGAACACCAAGCGTGGAAGGCGTGAACGTGTAGGAGTTTGAGGCTAGCAAGTTGAAATAGTTGGAGGTGGTGGTCGAACCGGTGGAAGGAAGCGCGGCTTGCTGAACAAGATCGTTCTGGGTGTGGTTACGGTCGAGAGAGGCGCGGAGGAACCAATGTGATTTATCGGACTGCGCCCAATCGAGGCGGGTGGTGAAGAGGGAGTCGCGAAACGGCACCGGGACGCTGGTGGGAACAGCGATGGAAGTGATGCCGGGGATCAGGCCGTCGGAGGCCAGTTGGGCGAGAGCGTTGAATTGTGACTGGGAGTTCCCACTGTAGGCGACGCTGGCGTTTTCGTCGATGTATTCGTAAGAAGTGAAGAACCAGAGTTTGTCGCGGCGCAGCGGGCCGCCGAGGGTTCCGACCGCATTTTGACGAGCGAACGGCTGCTTGGGATCGGGCTCGGGATTATCAAGCGGATTGCGGGCGTTGAGATTCTTGCCGCGATAAAAATACGCGGCGCTGCCGTGCCATGCGTTGGTTCCGGCGCGACTGGAAAGAATGATGCTGCCGCCGTTGGTTCGAGAAGTTTCCGCACCGAATTGGGCGGAGCGGACAACAAATTCCTGCATGGCCTCAGGAGAATAATTTTGCAGGAAGCCGCCGATGAAATCGTCATTGTTATCGCCGCCGTCCACGGAAAAATCAATGTTCAAGCCGGAGCTGCCGCCGAAAGAAACGGCGGTAATGCGCGCTTTGGTGGGGTCGGAAGGTTCGACCGGCGCGGTGAAAGGGGCCATCAGAGAAATGTTGGCGAAGCTGCGTGCGGAGAGCGGGATTTCGTCGAGATCCGCTGAAGTGATGACGGATTGTACCGTGCTGGAAGAAGTGTCGATTGGAGGTGGCGCGTCGACGCCGTCGAGAGTAATGACGACCGAGTCCCGTGCCGACGCGACGGAGAGGGTGAAACGCAGCGACGATTGAGAACTGATGGAGATCACCACCCGCTGGGCGCGCGAGGCGAATCCTTTGGCCGAAACTTCCACGGAGTAGGTGGCGGGAGCGAGCGCTGGCAAAATGGCTTCGCCGCGCAAATTTGTGAGGACCGAGAAATGAGCCGCGGATTTTTCATCAGAGACGGTGACGTTCGCAGCGGGAATTGCGGCGCCGGAACTGTCCGCGACAAGGACGAAAAGCGAACCGCGGAGTTCCTGGGCAGAAACCGAAGCGAGCGCCAGAAACACAACGGTGACGGAGATGATTGCGGCAAAGGCTAACGGCGCGAGGGCTCGGCGCATAGATCACCCGGCTAAGAGGAAAGCTAATGCTTAATTGTAATGGTAGACGCGGGAAATCGGCCATTGGTTTCGCGGCATGAAGTCTGGCGACCGTATTGTTACGGCGGGTGGAAACGCATAGAATCCGCGCAGAGAGATTGCCTTGTGGAGGCCTCATGGTAGATCGCCGGGGATTTTTATCAAGCTTTAGCGGAATAACTGTAGCTGCGGCGCTGCCGATTTCAAGAGTCTTTGCCGACCTCAGGTGCCAACCGCTACCGGCGATGCCGGATGCGGCGTTGTACGAAAAAGATGAGGAGGCGTATTGGAGGGCGGTGCGAAAGCAGTTTTTGATTCCGGAAGACGAAGTGTACTTGAACAACGGGACCGTGGGATCTTCGCCGCTGCCGGTGTTGGAGGCAATCTTCAACGCCTACCAGAACACCGAACGAATGGCGCAAACTGAACCAGAAGATTACCCGATCTGGGGATACGCTGCATGGAATGAGTTTCGCGATCCGCTGGCGGCGTTTGTGGGATGTAAACGCGATGAGATCGCGTTGCTGCGTAATGCCACGGAAGCGAACAGCTACATCGCGAATGGAGTGGATTTGAAGGCGGGCGATGAGGTGGTGATTACTGATCAGGAGCATCCAGGTGGCGAGCATCCGTGGGATTTGCGGGCCAAGCGCTACGGAATCGAGATCAAGAAAATTAAGCTGCCAAAACCGGTAGTTAACACCGCGGCGGTGCTGAATCTTTTTAATGAGGCGATCTCGCCGCGAACCCGAGTGATTTTCTTCAGCCACATCACGACGGTCACCGGAGTGGTGCTGCCGGCCAAAGAGATTTGCGCGCTGGCGCGGTCGAAGGGCATCCTGTCGGCGGTGGATGGAGCGCACGTTCCAGGGATGATGAAGCTGGACTTACATGACTTGGGTTGCGACATGTACTCGGCCAGTCCACATAAATGGCTGCAAGCGACGAAGGGCACAGGATTTTTGTACCTGCGCGACGAAGTAATCGATCGCGTCTGGAGCACGATCGCCACCGAAGGCTGGAACGACACCAAGTTGCGGGCGGAAAGATTTCAGCGGATTGGAAGTTCGAACGTGCCAGCACTGTGCGGACTGCGGGCGGCAATTGCGTTGGCCAATGAGATTGGCATGGAGCGAATCGAGAAGAGACACCGGCAGACAGCGAATTACATTCTGAAAGAGATGGTGCAGCGGGGCGCGGAGTCGTGGACTTCGCCAGATCCGGCATTGCGTTGCGCGATCGCCGCGGTGAATGTTCCGCCAATCCAGATCAGCGAACTGGAAAGTTGGATGTGGAAGACGAAGAAGATTCGAATCAGGGGCGGAGCACCAGCAAAGATCCGGCTCTCGACGCCGTATTATTTGTTGCGCGACGATGTGGACCGATTTCTTGCGGCATTTGATGAATACCAGAGCAAGAAGGCCTGAAAGCAGGAAAAAGAGCTGGGCACTGTGAGTGCACGTACTGATGCTTTCCCGGCAAACTGCAAAAGTATTGAAAAAGACAAAGGCGCGGCACAAATTCACGCCAAGCTGGACCTTATACGCTAAGATGTCGAACAGCGTTCCCGCACAAACCGAAATTGCAGCGCAGACTTCCCTTCAGCACTGGGGTCCAAAGAAAGTATGTCGGCCTCTCGTAAGATATTTGTGCTTTCAGCGGTGGCGTTCGCTGGTCACCTGGTTTCTCTCGCGGCTCACTCCGCGATTGCCAGCAGTATCATCGAATTCATTCTGATTGTATTGGCGGCGGTCGCCTGCTTTCAGGCAGCCAGCCGCGCGTTCGGATACGCGCGGAGGTTCTGGCGGCTGATCGGTGTCGCGTTTGGGCTGTACGCGGCGGGCCAAGTGCTGGCGACCTACTACGACAGCGTGCTGCACGCGTCGCTGGTGGAATGGTGGCCGAGCGACGTGCTCTTTCTGTATCACGTCGCTCCGATGGTGATCGCGCTGTTTCTGGCCGATGACAGCGCGGACTCGCGAGTATATCGATGGCAACATTGGCTGGATTTTCTGCAAATTGGAATCGTCTCCTTCTCCGCGTACCTCTTCTTTCTGTACTTGCCGATGAGAACGGTCCAGCGAGCCGCAGACCTAAACTCACTTTATTGGTGGGTTTTTACCTGGCGCAATTTCATCGTGGCATTGACGTTTGTGCTGAGGGCGGTATTCACACAGTCCAGGCTGGTGAAGTCGCTATTCGGGCGCATAGCCATTTTCCTGGTGTTGTTCGGCGTGTGTGATTCGGTTTTCGTGTACTTGCAAACCTGGCAAGGCTTGCAATTCGGAACCTGGTACGAGTTGCTGTGGACCGTGCCCCGGGTACTCATCATTTGGCTGGCGGCGAGCTGGGTTGCGCCGAAGTCGCCTGATCCCGCGCTGAAAGAAAATTCATCAGAGTCTTTGCTGTTGGCCCAATTCGCGCACGTGGCGTTTCCGTTGCTGGTGTTAGCGATGGCCGCTTCGGCGGCGGAACACCAACTGAAGCTGGCGATCGTGGCGGTGCTAGCTTCGTTTGGGTGTTCCAGTATTCGATTGGTGTTGAACCAGCGAGCGCAAAACCAGTTGCTGGCCGAACAGAAACGATTAACCGAGTCTCTGCGCGCCGCGGAAGGAAAATTCCGCGGTCTACTGGAATCGGCTCCCGACGCCATGGTGGTGGTCAACCGGGACGGTCAGATCGTGCTGGTGAACGCGCAAACCGAGGTGTCGTTCGGCTATTCGCGAGAAGAGTTGCTGGGAAAATCGATCGAACTGTTGGTACCGGAAAGATTGCGGCAGCGGCATGCCGGGCATCGCGGAGGATTCTTCCAGGAGCCGAAAGCGCGCTCCATGGGCGAGGGACTCGATCTGAACGGATTGCACAAGAATGGCTCGGAATTCCCGGTGGAGATCAGCCTGAGCTTGCTGGAAACCGAGGATGGGTTGTGGGCGTCGGCAGCGATCCGCGACCTTACCGAGCGTCGTAAGCTGGAAAGCCAGTTTCGGCAAGCACAAAAGATGGAATCGATCGGAACGCTGGCCGGCGGCATCGCTCACGACTTCAATAATTTATTGACGGTGATTTTGAGTTACGGCAGCTCGCTATCGCTGGAACTTGAAAAAGATTCGCGACAGCGGCGAGCAGCAGAACAGATCACTCAGGCCGCGGAGCGCGGAGCGGGATTGACCAGGCAATTGCTGGCGTTCAGCCGGCAGCAGGTTTTCCAATTGCGGGTGGTGAGCCTTAACGACATCATCCTGAATTTGCTGACCATGCTGCAGCGAATTATCGGAGAACACATCGAGATTAACTCGGTGCTGGCGGAAGACTTAGCTCCAGTGATGGCCGACGCCGGACAACTGGAGCAGGTGCTGATGAATTTGACTGTTAACGCGCGGGATGCGATGCCCAAAGGCGGAAGGCTGACGCTGGAAACCCAGAACGCAGAGCTAGACGAAGACTTCGTGCGCCAGCACATTGGCTCAGCTCCCGGGCCTCACGCAGTGATGACCGTGTCGGACACTGGAACTGGAA
>WNFR01007092.1_pt1 | contig 11413 bp, 9 predicted proteins | sample 5400221 | NCBI WGS metagenome assembly WNFR01 (sample SAMN13153357, study PRJNA577476) | soil metagenome | isolation source: 40 cm soil under Madrone tree | place: USA:California | collected 2016-06-14 | reverse complement strand
ATCCCTCGGATCTTTGTGCCTGCCGGTAACAGCAGCTGATCGCCGAGCATCACCGGTTCGGTGGTGACCGCAATGAATCCATCTCCATTGCGGGATTCCGAAGTGCTGATCTCGGTCAGCAATTTCAAATGAATCTGTGTGCCTTGAATGATCTGGCGGGTTTCCGCTGGCATAACAGAAGCTACAAACGAAAGAAGCGCAACAACCAACAACAATCGAACTGCAATCTTCATGGATTCCTCCTGTCCGCTTCAGCGGACGAGCTCCGTAACGTGGAGATGCACCGAGGCGAGGCCTCGTGGTGCGGCGCTGGCGCGCGGACCCGGCGAAAGCCTGCCTACAGCAGACAGGCTGCGGCAATCGTCAGGAGGATGGGGAGGAACTCCATCCAAAGGTAGCGTACCCGATTTTCAGGCGCGCTTCACGCGATTTCACATTTGTTTCGTGTCGGTCACCGCGCCGCGCAACATCCGAGGGCGCCTACGGTTGCTTGCTCAATCGTGCTGGGAAGAGTATGTTCAACCTAAATTCGGGCCCATCGTTCCACTACGGAGGATTGCACAATGAAAATTACGCGTTTAGGAATTGTGTGTATGGTCGCGGCTTCGCTGATCGCCGTCGGAAGTTCAGCATACAGCCAGGACAAGAAGGCCGCCGGATCGGCGCACGGCATCGTACGCTCGGGCGATTTGAAGTGGATGCCGATCATTAAAGGGTGCGAGCTGGCCCCGGTCGGCGGCGATCCTGCTGCGGAAGGCACTCCGTTTGTGGTGCGCTTCCGCTGCACCGCGGGCACCGTCATCCCCGCGCACTGGCATCCAACCGACGAAAACCTTACTGTTCTGCAAGGAACGTTTCAAGTCGGTATGGGCGATAAGTACGACGCCACGAAACTGGACACCATGAATCCCGGCAATTTCGCCACGATGCCGAAAGAGATGCATCACTATGCGTCCTGCATGACTGCCTGCGTCGTTCAGGTGCACGGAGCCGGCCCGTTCAAAGTGAACTGGATTAATCCGGCCGACGTGATTCCACCGGACGCCAAACCGGCAAAGTAATTTTTGGGGCCCGGGAAAACTAATCGCTCCAATCTGCTATGTTACAATTCACACAGCAGTCCTGCTCTGCGGGACTGCCGGAGCGTGGAACTTCGGGCTCTGTGCAACGAAGTCCCGCGAACCCCGCCAGGCCCGGAAGGGAGCAACGGTACCGGGATAGCTTCGTGTGCCCCAGATCACCCGAAGTTCCTCGCGCCGAAACGAAGTGACCAGCGGTCAGCCACCAATCAACCGAAATAATTGCAAAGTATTTTGCCCGCGGACTTTATTCTTCATTGAATCCTGCACCAACAAGAAAACTTAGAACTTTTCTGGAGCGCCGCGGCGTGCGAAACTTCTCCATATGAGTTATCAGGTCATCGCGCGCAAGTGGCGCCCGCAAACTTTCAAGGATTTAGTCGGACAAGAGCACGTCACCGGAACTTTGGCGAACGCGATAAAAAATGATCGCGTGGCGCACGCTTACATTTTTTCGGGCGCGCGTGGCGTGGGCAAAACGACTGCGGCGCGAATTCTGGCCAAGGCGATGAACTGCATAAACGGCCCCACCGCGGAGCCTTGCGGGGTTTGCGATTCCTGCAAAGAGATCAGCGCCGGGAATTCTCTGGACGTAATTGAAATCGACGCGGCATCGAATCGCGGCATTGATCAGATCCGCGAATTACGCGAAATGGTGCGCTACGCTCCGGCGGCTTCGCGCAGCAAAGTGGTGATCCTGGACGAAGCGCACATGCTGACCGATGACGCTTCCAACGCGCTGCTGAAAACTTTGGAAGAACCTCCGGACCGCGTCATCTTCGTGATGGCTACCACCGAGCCGGAAGAACTGGTCGATACCATCCGATCGCGTTCGCAACATTTCCATTTTCGCGCGCTGACCTTCAACGAAATCGCCGATCGCATCAAATTCATTGCCAAGGAAGAAAATCTGACCATCGCCGACGGAGCAGTCGCGGTAATCGCGCGCATGGCCGAAGGCAGCATGCGCGATGCGCTTTCGCTGCTGGAACAGGCTCGCGCGTATTGCGGCGAGAATATTGGCGATAAAGAAGTGCGCGAACTTTTGGGCGTGGTGCCGGAAGATTCGCTGAATGAATTGGTGGAAGCGATTGCCGCGGGTTCTGCGGATCGCGCGCTCGGCCTGGTGCACGCGTTCCAAAAAGAGGGCCGCAACCTTCAGCACTTCTGCCGTGAAGCGATTCGCCACATGCGCAATCTATTGATTGCCAGAGTGTGCGGCGCGGACTCGGATTTGATCGCGGCCACTCCCGACCAGCGTCCGGCCCTGGCAAAAGCGGCGGCGCAATTCAGTGAAGAGGATCTGACGAGGTTCTTCAATATTCTTTTGCAGACCGACGATGATTTGCGGCGCAAGCCCGATCCACGGGTACATCTGGAAATGGGATTGCTGCGCTTGATTCATGCCAGGCGGTTGGCGCCGCTGGAAGAACTTCTTGCGGATCTTGGCAATTCAAGCGGGAACGGCGGCTCGGCGAAGAGTTCCACGGCGCGCGCGGGCAGTGCTGTTCCTTCTGGCGTGCCAGCGTGGTCGCCGAAAAACGAATTGGCGAACGCAGCTGCCGCTGGCGCGGGAAATTCTTCTGCCACTGCATCTTTGCCGGCAACTTCTAATCCGGCAATTCCTTCTGCGCCGAAAAGCGCAACTTCGGCGCCCGCGACTTTCACTTCGCCTGCGTGGAGCGCGCGTCCGGAAGTCACCGCGAAGTCCGGCAGTGCTGCGATAGAGGCGATTTCCGCGATTGATAATCCGGCGGCTGCATCAACAACTCCGCGAATGGAAGTAACTGCTCCGCGCGAAGTCGAATCCGACATTTCTGAAGCGCCACAAGAGGCAACTGGAACGGTAGCCGCAAACGGATTGAGCGAAGCGCAAGTTGCGGAAATTCGCAGCGCGATTCAAACCCAGCAAAAATTTCTTGGCGAATTACTGGAACACGGACATCGCTGGGAGCTGGAAGGCGCGGAGTTGCGAATTTATTTCGCGGCGGAGAAGCGCGCATTTTCGGAAATGATTGAAGGACGAGACTCATTGGAAAAAATACGTGCCGTTGCGAGCACCGTACTAAATCGCTCGGTGCGGGTGTGTGCTAGGATAGAGGCGGTTGCAGCGACGGCCGCGAATGCGTCGCGCGCGGCAGACGGCGCCAAAGAATTGCGCGAGAAATTTGAACGCGATCCGATGGTGCGCTCGATGTTGCAGCGCTTCGGAGGAAAAATTTCCGAAGTAAAGCGTCGCGAAGAGGTCTCCTGATGGAAGTCAACGCTCTTCAACAAATGCTTTCCCGGTTGCGGCAGGTACAGGAAGACCTGCAACGGCAGGTGAATACCGTGGCGGTGGAAGCTTCGGCCGGCGGCGGCATGGTCACGGTGAAGATGAACGGGCAAAAGCAAGTGCTGGAAGTGCGCATTGAGCCGGAAGTTTTTGCGTCCAAGGATCAGGAGATGCTGCAAGATCTGATCCGTGGCGCGGTGAATGAGGCTTCCCGGCGCGTGGATGACGAACTCGCGAATCAGATGAAATCTCTCACCGGAAGTATCCCCGGAATCCCCGGAATGAAAATTCCCGGCTTGTTTTAGTTTTCTTCCCGCCTCGCCAGAAGTTCGATCCCTCCCAAACGTATGCCAAACAGCGCACAGCCAGGAATGGCTGTGCCACGAAAGTCTTCAATCGGTCGCACCGGACCGCTCGAAAGCGGGCGGGTTGATGCGCACGTTGCCGAGCATGTGTTCGAGTTTGCGCAGTAAATTCTCCTGGTTGATATTTTTCAGGTGGCCGGAGGCAGCGGACGAATTTGAAGTGTTGCCGGAGCCGTTCGCGGATGCGCCGACGGTTGCTACACCGTAGCCGATTTCGTAGCAGGTATCGTTGGTGAAGGCGTGGAGATAAATTCCAGAATATTGGTGCATGCTGGCGGCGGAGTGTTCGTTGAAGCCGTGAAAGTCGATGCCATCGACAGTGCGAGTGACCGGAGCGCCGCGGGACTCGGCGGAAATATTAAAATCCGTGCAGACAGTTTCGCTGGAACCGTAGTGCGCGCTCACCGTAAAAAATTCGTTCACGAAATTGGTGCCCAGATGCAGACCCTGCGGCGGCTCGACGGTAGCCAGCCGGATGCCGCCTGGTTCGGCAAAATGCATGGGAATCGGCCCGAGATAGCCGAGACCGCGATCCATTTCTGCTAACTCGCCTTCTTTCAAGAGGTAGCCTTTCGGCGCGTCAAACGCCACACCATACTCTTCGTTGGAATATTGCAGCGAAGTCGCGGCGCGTTGCGCCATTTTTTCCACGGTGAGTTTGCGTCCGGAAACAGTGGGCACAAGTTTATCGTCGGCGTCTTCCGGCGAGAGCTTGATCGCTTCGCGAGTTGAGGTCAGCTTCTTGCGTCCTCCAGAATCGTGAGGAGGCGCGGTCGCGCAGCCCATCACCCAGGAAACCGCGTATAAAAGTACCGCGCAGGTAACCGCAACGAATGCCGAATCCAGACTGACGGTTCTGGTAACTTCCTTTTCGAGTCTTTCGCTCATGACGCGAGGCCTCCCGCCGGCGAGCATCGAGAAATGCAATCGCGCAGCCGAGAAATCCGCGTTGAAAAAGAAGGACTTGGTGATTTGCGAGGCGAAAAGAGTGTGGCTGGCGGGACACGGCGTGGGGAAGGCGCGGCGGTAGGAGATAAGACTGCCTCACGCCCCCTCCCCGGTTTTCTCGCAAGTGTTCATTCTAAAGGGGGTTAAAGTCGTTTGTTTTGATACAGTTTTGCAAGTGTTGATTCTAACGAGGTTACCCGGGACGGATGGCAGCCAAACGAAAGGGCTGAATCTTTGCCAGAGTCTATCCGCGAGTGCAAGCGATCGGACGCAGTAAGATACAACAAGTATTATAACACACGAGTCAATAGGAATCGTACCGGCTTGCGAGCTGGATTGGCGAGCGGACGGAGTTTGCGCCATTGTGCGCGGGTGTGCTACACAGAGGTCATGCCAGATTTCGCCGCTCCTGTGGAACGCCTGATCGATGAATTAAAACACCTGCCTGGGATTGGCCAAAAGACCGCACAACGGCTGGCTTTTCACCTGCTGCGGCTGCCGGCGGAGGATGCACTGGCGCTGGCCGACGCCATTCGTGACGCCAAACAGAATATCCGGGAGTGCTCGGTGTGCGGAAATATCACCGACGCTGACCCTTGCCTGTACTGCACCGGCTCGAACCGGCTGAAGAAGACGATCTGTGTGGTGGAAGAAGCGCATAACATCATGGCGATCGAAAAGACGCGCATGTACAGCGGGATGTACCACGTGCTGGGTGGCTCTCTGGCGCCGCTGCAGGGCCGCGGGCCGGAACAATTGAGAATCAAGCCATTGATTGAGCGGCTGAAGGGCGGAACAGTCGAAGAGATTATCATTGCGACCAATCCGACCGCAGAAGGCGAAGCTACGGCGATGTATCTGTCGAAGCTACTGAAGCCGCTGGGAGTGCGGGTAACGCGCATTGGCGTGGGTATTCCTGTGGGCGCGGACCTGGAATATGCGGATGAAGTCACGATGATGAAGGCGATGGAAGGCCGGCGAGAATTATAAGGCGGGAGACGCTAGACGTTTGCCTGCGAAGCCCGCCCCGAAATAGCGTAAAAGACAAATCAAAGTGCGTGGTACACCGAGGCACAGCCAAGATTGGCTGGGCTACTGGCAGGGCGTACTAGCCCGCAGGCTCAGTACTCCTAGCTCGGTCTAGCCATTTTAGTTTTGGCGTTATAGAGTCACAATTCTGGAGTGGCATTCCTGTCGCAAAGAGGTCCGTTATGCCCAGCCTGTCCCACTACATGGCGCAGTACGATCACGAGCATACTTCCGGTTGGAACAAGCTGTTGCATGGAATCGGAATCCCGCTGATTTTTGCAGGGATGGTGCTGCTGGTTTTGACGAAGTGGATTTGGGGCGGCGCATGTTTTACCGGCGGTTGGGTGCTGCTGCTGTTGGGCCACAAGCTGGAAGGAAATCATCCGGCGTTTTTCCAGGGACCCATCTATTTGCTGGTTGGGCCGATCTGGGTGGCAAAAGAGGCCTGGGACTTTGTGACCGGTAAGCGGCCGGCAAGAGCGGATGACGCAGCGAAAACGGAACGCGGTAAGAGTGGTGATTAAGACTCGCGGGCCAAGGGACGAGACGTCGGGACATGAACGAGCACGACAAAAGCGGTACCGACCAGTGGAGCGATGAGCGCGAAACGGTTGATTTTCGAAGGGACCTAGTGCAAGAAAACGCGATGAATGCGGGAGAAGAACTGCGCAAGCGGCGCAGTTCACGAATTGTGCAGGCAGTGCCGCTGGTGGTCACTGGCGTGGATGCGCTGGGGCGGCCATTCCAGGAGCGCACGTCGAGCCTGATCATCAACTGCCACGGCTGCCGCTACCAATCGAAGCACTACGTTCTGAAAAATATGTGGGTGACGCTGGAGATTCCACACGCGGAGACTGGCCAGCCGCCGCGGCAGGTGCGCGGGCGAGTGGCGTGGATTCAGCGGCCCAGAACCGTGCGGCAACTGTTTCAGGTGGCACTGGAACTGGAACTTCCCGGAAATGTGTGGGGGATCGGATTTCCGCCGGAAGACTGGGGAAATTTTGTTGCCACGGGAAGCGGCAGAAGCAACGCACCGTTGCCAGAAGAGATGGTGTTGCCATTGACCGAGAAGAGCCAAGAACTGGCACAGGCATCGTTGCCGCCGGAGATGCTGCCCGCCGCAATCGGATTGGATACGCTACATGTGCTGCCAACTCCAGCGAGCACGACAGACGCCTCGTTGCAGTTGGCTCGGCAAGTAGCACGATTAATCGCCGATGCAAAACAACAGATCAGCGCGGCGGCGCGGGAAGCGGTAGCTCAGGCGGTAGCCCAGGAACAGCGGACAGCCAACGAACAGTGGGAACAGAAAATTGCCGCGGGTCGATCGACGTTAGCCGGCGAAACCGGATTAGCGCTGGAGAAGATTCAAAAGGAAAGCCAAGAACATAGCCGCGCGGTGCACGAGGCGGCAGCCAAGGTGCTGCAAAACGAACTGCCAAAGTGGCTGCGGCCACATCTCGAGAACCTGACGCGGGACATTACCGCGGAGATCTCCAGGAGCGGAGCAAAGCAGCACGAACTTCAGGAAGAGCAGCTCAGCTCGGTAACCGCGCGAGTGCAGCAGCTTTGCCGTGAAGCTGAAGAGGTGGCCCGGCGAATCGTTTTGCAATCGCAGGATGTGGAACGGCGGATTGCCGAACACGCTTCGGTGACGTCGGCGGTGCTGGACAGCCAGGCGCGGCGGCAAGAGGAAGCGTTTGGCGCGCAACACGAAAAGCTGCAGAGCACCGCAGGTTTAGCGCAGCAGAAATTGGCGGACGCCGCGGAAATTGCGCACGGCGAGATGCGGGCTCGCGTAATCGATCAAGTGGAATCGGCGCGGATACAAATTGAGCAACTGGTGGAAGCCGCGCTGGTGAAACTGAACGAAGGCGCCGCGGAAACAGCAGATCGCAGCGCAGGAGAACTGCGCGCGCAAGTGGAGCAGCTCCTGAGCGCGGAGATCGCGCAACGGGTGGAAGCGCTGCGCGAGGCTGCGAAAGCGATCGCTGGGGAAACCGAAGAGCGCGCCAAGCAGCTGCATGAGGGAGTACGCGGCGAGTTGGATCAGCAATCTCGCCATTTCGAAGAGCTGATGGCCCAGGCCGGCGAAGCCACGGCACACCTGGAATATTTTTCTTCGAGGCTGGAAAGCAGTAAACAAACGGCGTTGCAAGGTTTCCAGGCGCAGCTGGATGATGTGTTGACGCAGCGCCGCGACGAATTGCACCGGCACAGCGAAAACTTGTTCGAGGATTTGAGCGGCCGGGTTCGCCAGTCATTCGGCGAAGCCAGTCAGGACGCGGTGAGGAAATTCGATGAACAGGTTCGCACGCTGGCTGAGCCGCATATCGAAAGAACCAACGAAGCTATTAGCCGTATGGCCGGCGGCCGCTCGCTGCTGGATGCGTCACTGACGCTACAACAGGATCGAATCCGAAATGCCGCGGATGAAGCGTTTGCAGAGTCGTTAGCGCGATTCCGGGAGAATCTGGGCGGCGTGGAGCAATTGCTGCAGGAAGCTTCGCAAAGCGTTATTGGGCGAAACCTAACGGAGCTGGAAACGAAGGCCGGAGATATCCAGCACCGTGCCGGCGAAGAGATTTACAAGACCGCGGAGTGGTACGAGAAAAAAGCGCAAACTCAACTCAACACTCTGAGCGAAAAACTTGTGGAGGCCGGCGGGCAGCAGCTGCGCGAGCGCGCCGGAGAGGTTTCCACTGAATTTGCCGCGGAACTGGATCATTCCAGCCGGAACTTCGTCGGGCACGCCCAGGATCAGATGAAAGAAGTAGTGCGCGAATCGTTCGACCGCGCCCGCGAGCTGTTTGCGGAAGCCGCCGACACCACCACCGCAGCGTTCATGGACGAAATTCAGCGGCACGCGCGGCAGGAACTTGATGGGTTTTCGCAAGTGGTCAACCAGACCGGCGCCGAATCCAATCGGCAATTTGTGGCGACGCGGGAAGAGCTGGTTCGGAAGCTGACCGCGGAGCAGGAAGACTTTCTGCTCCGATTCCAATCGCGGATGGATGCAACGCTGGATGTTCGTGTGCGGGAAGCCGAAAGCAAAATTGGTGAAGGACTGGCGCCGCTGGTGGAATCGCTAAAGGCGATGACCGAGAAGCAGCGGGAAGAGTTGCGCGCGTCGATCGCGGACCTGAGCACTTCGGCGACTGGGGAGTTCAAGTCGCGACTGGACAACGTGTCCAATACCTGGCTGCTGACCACGGTGGCCAAGCTGGATTATCAATCGCGCGAAGTAGTCTCCGGGCTCTCAGCATCGGCGGAAGAAAAACTACGCGAGGCGTGCAGTGAAGTTTTCAGCAGCGTCGGCGAATCATTGCGCAAGCGGTTGCAAGAAATTACCGCGGATTTTACGAAGACCGCGTCGGCCGGCGGCAAGTAAGCCCTCGCTCCACCCGGTTCATTTCGTAATTTCTTGGCAATTTCGAATTGCGCTGGTTCCGAAGTTGCGATCCCTTCCTCGATAGCCTCACCGTAAGTAGCTGTGCCGCCGCTCCGCCTGTATAATTCCCTTTCCATGGCCAATCGAGCTTACCTACGTATTTGGACGCGGGAATTTTCGCGGGAGACGATGATCGCGCAGTTCGTACGTTTACTGGCGACCGTGCCACTCTCCGCGGCGCGGAATAGTTTCGACAATCTGGTGATTCAGGCGATTGACCCCACCGAAACTCCGGTTTCCGAATGGGATTTTCGCGAAGGAACTTTCGGCGCGCCGGAAGTCGCGGCAATTGCCGCTCAACATATTCACGAAGACACCGGATACATCGTGGAAGCGCAATGGGATTTGTGGACATTTGAGACTGAAACGATGCGGTGGATACAGGGGCCGCATCCGCTGGAAATTATTTGCCGCGGGCCGCAATACGATGACGGCGCGGCGGCCAGCGACGGCCAGTTCAGCGTGGACCTGGGATTCGAGCATCTGTTCACCGGGCACGCGGGAATTCTGGCCCCGGGCGCGGCGTCCAATCCATTCGACAGCTCGGATCACCCACTGGAGAAAACTTTCCGGCAGTGGATGTCGGTTGAAGCGAACAAGCGCGAATATGCCGCAAAGACCCGGGAGAACATCCAACAGTTGTTTGGCTGGATTGAGTCGATTGAGCGGGCGCTGCCGGTGGAGCGGAATGAATTGTGGAGCGAAGGAGAGGAAAACTTTGAAGCCCGGTTGGACGCGATATTTGGCCAGCGTTAGTGCGCTGTTGCTGATTTGATGGGCGATTCGCGGAGTCCTAGCACGAAAGGCGGCCAGCGGCTAGAATTGTGGTATTACGCATTCGGCTGGGCCGGGCCGAATGTGGCACAGGTGATGGAAGTGCTCTGCACGTTGGAAAAAGACGGCGAGCCGGGCCGAGCGGTGGAAATCAGGCTTGCGGCTGCGAGCCTTTAACGAGCCAGACCGGACAATATGACCGATAATTCTGCTTACGATGCGGTGGGAACTTCGTCTGGTAAAGAGATGCTTTCGACGTGCCGGGCGCGTGTGATCTTGCGCGGTTCCCTGCTGCTGTGGATGGTCGCTCCGCTGCTGCTGGCAGGATGCGACTCGAGTTCCGCTCCTAAACCGGCGGACACGGCAGCCGCAAAGCCAGCCGAAGCTGCGGTGCCACCGGAGATTCAATCGGCCGCCGAGGCACTGTTGGGATCCGAATCGAAAGTGCTGGTGTTCGGTGATCTGGCGAAGACCGGCAAACAACAACTTTTGGTGGCGAATGTTGTTCCCAAAACCCCCAAAGACAGCATCACCGGCACCATCGTCACGCGCGTGGTGATCGCCGAAAACGACGACGGCATGTGGACCGAAATTTTTCACGGCGACGAACATCTGAAAAACGCCAAGGGCTATCTTGGAATGACGCCGATTGAGCCGGTGAGCGGCTGGCGGGTGCAGTACGAGCAGGATCCGGTGCTGGGCCTCACGCTGTACCTTACGCCGGTAAAAGGAATGGACGACAAGCACGTGTTACCGATCGGTGTGCGCTGGAATCCAAAGACCAAGCGGTACCAGTCGCTGGACCGGTCATACGAGCAATTTTTGGGTGAGTCGCCCACACTAACCACCCCGAGGTCGCAATTGAGGTGAGCAGCACGGCAAAAGAGATGGGGAAGCCCGCACCGCCAAGGATGGACTTGAGCGGGTTGATGCCCTATTTGCGGCGCTACACCCTGGCGATTGTTCTTGGCCTGATTGTGGTGGTGCTGATGGGCATCATCGGCAACTTGATTCCGCTGGCGACCGGAGTGATTACGGATACTCTTGCAGGCAATCGGATTCCTTTTGAAAATTCCAATGGGACACACGGCGGAGCGGTGCTTGCGGTGGTTGGTGCATCGAAACTCAGCCGCGTGATTCCATACTACCAGGCCAGCAGCCGCAGAACGCTCGGCATCTATTGTTTAATCGTGATTATTTGCGTGAGCATCAAGGGATTGCTCTCATTCATCGCGCGGTGGAAATTGATCGGAGTCTCCCGGGACATCGAATTTGACATTCGCAACGACCTTCTGAAACGGTTGCTGCTGCTGGAGCCGGAATTTTACGTGCGCAATCGCACCGGCGAATTGATGTCGCGCGCGACCAACGATTTGAACGCGGTGCGCATGGTGCTGGGGCCGGGGATCATGTACAGCGCGACGACCATCGTGACCATGATTATGGCGGTGGTGATCATGGTGGCGCTGTCGCCGTCACTGACGCTGTGGGT
>WNFR01010626.1_pt1 | contig 11414 bp, 9 predicted proteins | sample 5400221 | NCBI WGS metagenome assembly WNFR01 (sample SAMN13153357, study PRJNA577476) | soil metagenome | isolation source: 40 cm soil under Madrone tree | place: USA:California | collected 2016-06-14 | reverse complement strand
GAACAATCTCGCTCCGAGCAGAAGCTGTAGCTTCCCTGCATGGCCCGTTCCAACAAACCGGGCTTCAGCATTAGCAGGACGGTCTTTCTGGAAACCGGCCTGCCTTGACCGTTGCACGAACTGCATCGATCAGTGTTGTGAAGTCCGTCGGACGCGTTCGTCGCTTCATCAGATGTTGGAGCGGTCGGCCCGCCGCTTTCATCTGTAATGCAGCAATTCATGACTTGTAGTATTGACAACCAGTTACCTAGTCTCTCTTAACAAGTTCTGGATCGCTTCCCTCGCTCCGTCAATTGCCCGAACAACCGGATCGTGTGAATAGAAAGGCTCGGGCGGTCCTTTCTCCCAAAGCTTGCCCTGCGGATACACGGCAACATAATCCCAAACCACACCATCTGTTTCGCCGATCGACTTGGAGACCAAGTGCTCCTTGTCCCAATACTGTGCGGCTCTCGTATCGGCTATGCGTTTTAGCGTCATCGTGGACGGCGCAGCTAAATCTGTCGGCAATACCGGCTCCCAGATCACGAACACTCGGATTTTTCCTTCGCGTTGTTCGTTAAGTAGTTTTTGGAATGCAGAGGCCCCCTGCAAACAAACTGTTCAAGTAGGAGAGAGCATCACCATCACGCGAACAGAATCCGCAGAATCGTTGAATGATTTTTTCAGTGTCTCGATGTTTGAATTGTCGAGTCGTACCAACGGTTGTTGCCCGGTTGGCACCGTGCTACCCAAATACAGGTAGTAGACGGCGAACAAGACAATCGCACCGACCACCGCCATTAATCCGTAAATCATGGGCTTGCGTCTCATCTTCACCTCGCCAGCACATTAGCAACCAAATTCGCAATGACTTGCGGAAACAGGAAAAACATCAGCACGGTGACAACTGAGAACCACAACACGATCGTGCTAAGCAGACTCGGTTTGCACTGGCACTGTTTCGCTCGCCATCTCTGATAAAAAGCAAAAGCGATCGAGAGCAGAGACGCCGCCAAAAGGAAAGGTCGGGCCTTCGCAAAGAACGCTGAACTTCCTGCGGCGCCGGCAGCGAAAATGAATGGAAACATCGGTAAGCAACAGGTAGAAGCCAATACGACGCTTCCCAGCGCTGCCAGACTCGCAAGAATAGTTCGACGTGATCCCGGTGCTTTCGCGCTAATTCTTTCCGCTCGCATCAGCTTACTTCTTGCCTCTTTTTCCTTGAGGAGGTTTACTTTTCCCGCCAGCAACAACCGGACAACATGCCGAGTCGCCATGCGTTTCGAGTTCACGCTCACATGCCGACAGATGCCGTGCGAGCGTGCGGCGGAAATCTTTCATAGCGGTCATCTTGTCGTCCAAGTCACCTATTTTCTTACTCAACAGATCACGAACACTCCGGCACTCTCCAGCCCCGCCCGTAGCCAGAAGTCTTTTGATCTCGTCCAGCGACAAACCTAACTCTTGCGCCTGCTTAATGAATTGGACGCGCTCGACAGACTCCGGTCCAAAAAGCCGAAAGCCACCAGCAGTACGCCCGGCGGGAGGCAAAAGCTTCAACCGTTCGTAATAGCGAACGGCATCGATACTCACTCCTGTTCGAGTCGCCAATTCACCAATTCGAAACTCTGTTTGCTCCACGACACCCTTTCTTCAACACGCCAATTATAGACTCTTGAGTTAGCTCCAGAGTCAAGTCTTGAATTCGATTAGGAGGAAGGTCGCTTGTCGCTTAATGACATGTATTGCATCATGAAGATTGCGCGTCATGCTGTCGTCGAAAAGGATTAACCTACAGCGAGAGCCGAAACGGCTTCCCAGTAGCCGATGGCCGGCGAATTCCAAGTGGCCAATACGTGGCCAAAAAAACAGGACGCGACGCATACGCGATGGTAAGGAATGGGAAAGAACGGGAAAACCTTTGATTTCTCTTGGTGGCTGCAACTTTCGAAAAGGCAAATACTTAGCATTTTGCCGGTTGGCTAATTCGCAATGCGGAGGTCAGAGGTTCGAGCCCTCTGTCAATTAGTTACTGAAGTCATATCATCGCGGGTTTCTTCCGGACGGCCAAGACGTGTTCATTTTTCGCCCGAAAGGGGTGAGAAACAGCGACGTTTATAGTCCTGACTTATGCGACTCAGCGCTCCGCGGGAATGCTTGGGTCACATGATCGTCGACCTGGCGTTGAGGTCACAAATTGTGACCTCAAATACCCATCTTGGAGGGCACGCCAGCGGTTGAGACCACTCCTTAGTTCGCAATGATCAACAGATTTCTTTCTTCTCAAAGACCGCTTCTACTGTAGAACGAAGTACTAGATATTACAGCGGTTGCGCTCATGCGCACCATCAATCGGAACTTGGCGCGCGTCTACCGCGGTTAAGAGTAGAAATTCATCTTATGACCGATGCAATGTCATTTTATGACCTACCAATTTCACTTTATGACCGATCCCACACTTCTCGTCTGGGCGCTGTCTCGAGCTTGTGTTTCACTTGCTGAATGAGCATTCATTCAGTATCATTGCGCCGACATGATCACAGTAAAAAAAGCCGCTGTGCTCGGAGCCGGCACGATGGGCGCGCAAATCGCCGCTCATCTAGCTAACGCCGGTATTCCGACTCTTTTACTCGACATCGTCCCGCGCGAATTGACCGCGAACGAGCAGGCCAAAGGACTGACACTGGAATCGAAGGAAGTCCGCAGCCGCATCGCGCGCGCCGGACTGGAAGCCGCGCAGAAAGCCAAGCCCGCCGCGTTCTTCTCTGCTGATCTTGCCGCGCTGGTAAGCGTAGGAAACTTCGACGACGATCTGGCCAGGTTGAAGGATTGCGATCTGATCATCGAAGCAGTGGTCGAAGATCTTCAAATTAAGCAAAGCCTGTACGAAAGGCTCGAGCAGCACCGGCGGCCGGACTCGGTCGTAGCTTCGAACACCAGTGGCATTCCGCTGCAGCAACTCGCTGCCGGACGTTCCGAAGATTTTCGCGCGCACTTCCTGGGCCTGCATTTCTTTAATCCGCCGCGTTACATGCATCTGGTCGAGTTGATTCGCACCGAGTGGACCAAGCCGGAAGTCTCTTGCTCGATGTTTGGTTTTCTCGATGAGCGTCTCGGCAAAGGCGTCGTGGTCGCGAAAGATCGGCCAAACTTCATCGCTAATCGCATTGGCACATTCGGCGCGCTGGTGACCATCCACGCAATGCAGGAAGACGGTTATTCGATCGAGGAAGTCGACAAGATCACCGGCCCAGTCGTCGGGCGGCCCAAGACCGCAACTTTCAGGACTTTCGATCTGGTCGGCCTCGACGTCCTCGCCCACGTCGTCAGGAACCTGGGCGAAAACCTTCCGGACGATCCCGAACGCGCCATGTTCACCATGCCTGAGTTCGTCGGCAAAATGATCGAGCGCGGCCTGCTCGGCAACAAAACCAAGGCCGGCTTCTACCAGAGACAGACAGGCGAGGGCGGCAAGCGTGAGATCTGGACGCTCGATACAGCCACCCTCGACTATCGACCGGCCCAGAAAGTGAAACTGCCGTCGCTCGAGATGGCTAAGAACGTCGAAGACACGGCCGAACGAATTAAGACGCTGGTTTGGTCAAAGGATCGGGCCGGTGCGTTTCTTTGGAAGACCATGGCGCGCACCCTTTGTTATGCGGCCGAAAGGATTCCAGAGATTGCCGATACGGTAGTCGAAGTCGATCGCGCCATGCAGTGGGGCTTCAACTGGGAGTTGGGACCGTTCGAAGTATGGGACGCGATCGGGGTCGAAAAGTCAGTTGCGAAATTGAAGGAAGAAGGCAAGAGTGTTCCGGCGAACGTCCAGCAGATGCTCGGCTCAGGCGCGAAGTCTTTCTACAAACATGAGAACGGCCAGCGCTTCTATTTTGACTTCCCTTCCGCAAAATATCTTCCAGCCTCTGATCTCCCTGGCACGATCATTCTGAAGTCGCTGAAAGATCGCACAGGCGTCATTAGAAATAACTCCGGCGCCTCGCTGATTGATCTGGGCGATGGTGTGGCCTGTCTCGAGTTTCATTCGAAGATGAACTCGATCGGGGGCGACACGCTCGAGATGCTGAAGATAGCGCTGACCGAAGTCGAAAAGAATTTCCTGGGATTGGTAGTCGGCAATCAGGGCAAGAACTTTTCGGTGGGCGCGAACCTGATGCTCATGTTGATGGAAGCGCAGGATGAGAACTGGGAAGAGCTGGACATGATTGGCCGTTTCTTTCAGCAGTCGGTGATGAGCCTGCGCTATTCGCCGAAGCCGGTCGTGGTGGCGCCGTTTCAGTTGGTCTTTGGCGGTGGGTGTGAAATGGTGCTGCACGCGGATCGCGTGCGAGCAAATGCCGAGACTTACATTGGCCTGGTGGAAGTCGGAGTCGGAATCATTCCCGCCGGCTGTGGGACAAAGGAAATGTTGGTGCGGGCGCTCGACTCGATCCCGAAAGACATGAAAGATGCGGATCCGTTTCCCTTCGTCAAACGCGCATTCGAAACCATTGCGCTGGCCAGGGTCGCGACCTCAGCGGAAGAAGCGCGCGGATTTGGTTTTCTCAGTGCGGATGATTCAATCTCTATGAACCGGGACCGCTTGATTGCCGATGCGAAGAAAGAGGTTTTGGCATTAGCCGCGAGTGGTTACCAGCAGCCGCAACAGCGCACGGACATTCTCGCGTTGGGGATGCCCGGTCTGGCGACTCTGAAGCTGGGCGTCCACATGATGAAGCGCGCCGGCTACATCTCTGATCATGATGCTTTGATTGGAGAGAAACTGGCTCGAATATTGACCGGCGGCGATTTAAACCATACGACGCGAGTATCTGAGCAATATTTGCTCGATCTTGAGCGCGAAGCTTTTCTTTCCCTAATCGGTACGCGCCAGACGCAGGATCGCATCGCGCACATGTTGAAGACGGGGAAACCATTAAGAAACTGAAGGAATGAACCACGAAGGCACAAAGACACGAAGCAAGAACCACGTAAGGCTCGTGCCTTTGGTCCGTTGAGTTGTTTTTCTTTGAGGCTTTGTGTCTTGGTGGTTAAGTTTGAAAGGTTAATCAGATGAAAGAAGCATTTATCGTGTCAGCAGTTCGTACGGCAGTTGGCAAAGCACCGAAAGGCACCTTGCGGAATACCCGCGCCGATGAGATGGGTGCAGCAGCGATTAAGGAAGCCATGGCTCGCGTACCCGGATTGCAAGCTGCCGAGATCGAAGACGTAATCATGGGTTGCGCGATGCCCGAAGCTGAGCAAGGCATGAACATCGCCCGCTCAGCCGCAATTCGCGCGGGCTTGCCGGTGGAAACCAGCGCCATGACCATCAATCGGTTCTGCTCGTCAGGGCTGCAGTCAATTGCCATCGCGGCCGATCGAATTCGGACGGGCAGCGCCCAGGTGGCGCTCGCCGGTGGCCTGGAATCCATGTCGATGATTCCCATGGGCGGACATATCATTCGGCCCAACCCATATCTGGTGGAACACTATCCCGACTTCTATTTGAATATGGGCCTGGCGACTGAGAATGTCGCGCGGAAATACGAAGTCACCCGGGAAGAGCAGGACGAATTCGCACTGCGATCTCATCAACGTGCCTTCGCGGCTCTGGAGCAGGACAAGTTTCGCGATGAGACGGTGCCGCTCACTGTCATCGTCGAAGAGTTGAACGACAAAGGCAAGAAGCAACATCGCGAAGTGATCTTCGACAAAGACGAAGGTCCGCGTCGCGACACGTCTGCCGAAGCCCTCGGAAAACTAAAACCTGCATTTCACGTCAAAGGAACCATCACTGCCGGCAATTCTTCGCAGATGTCAGATGGCGCGGCCGTCGCCGTAGTAATGTCGGAAGATCGCGCGAAAGAGCTGGGAGCTAAGCTCCTGGCGCGATTTGTCGCTTATGCGACGGCGGGGTGTCCACCGGAAGAGATGGGCATTGGACCGGTCTTTGCTATTCCAAAAGCTCTGAAACTCGCCGGTCTGACGCTGGATCAAATTGACGTGATCGAACTGAACGAAGCTTTTGCCGCACAGTCTTTGGCGGTGATCAAGACTCTGGACCTCGATATCGACAAAGTGAATGTGAATGGCGGCGCGATCGCGCTGGGTCATCCGCTGGGTTGCACAGGGGCCAAGCTTACCGCGTCGATACTGCGAGAGTTGGAACGGCGCAACGGCCGCTATGGCATGGTGACGATGTGCGTCGGCGGCGGCATGGGCGCCGCTGGGATTTTTGAGCGACTGAATTGATTTGGAGTGCGGTGACTTGTCACCGCTTTGGATTTTAATTAGGTAAAGAAGAAAGCGGCGACAAGTCGCCGCACTCCATAAACTGAAAGGACCTTTTATGGCAGCTGCAATCGAAGCAAAACAGATCGTCAAGGGTGGAAGTTTCCTGATTGAAGAGCAAACGCCGGAAAGCATCTTCACGCCCGGTGATTTCAACGAAGAGCATCGCATGATTGCCGACACCACACGGCAATTCATGGACGCTGAGGTCCTGCCGCGCATACCTGAACTCGAGAACAAAGACTGGAAGCTGGCGCGCGAGTTGGTCAAGAAAGCTGCCGAGCTTGGGCTGGTAGGAGCGAATATTCCAGAAGAGTACGGCGGTCTGGGCCTGGATCAGACGAGCGGTGCGATCATCGCTGAGAACATCGGACGGTCCGCGTCGTTTGCCACCACGCTCGGCGCGCAGAGCGGCATCGGCCTGTTGCCAATACTCTATTTCGGCACCGAAGCCGCCAAGCAAAAATATCTGCCGCCGATTGCTGCTGGTGATTTGATCACGGCCTATGCTCTGACTGAAGCAGGCTCGGGCTCAGACGCTATGGCCGCGAAAGCGACGGCCCGGCTGAGCGACGACGGCAAGGAATACATTCTTAACGACGAGAAGATGTTCATCACAAATGGAGGCTTTGCTGATATCTTTATCGTATTCGCGAAAGTCGACGGCGATAAGTTTTCGGCCTTTATCGTGGAGCGGCAGGAAGGCTGCAAGCACGGCGCGGAAGAGCACAAGATGGGTATCAAAGGATCAAGCACAACACCTTTGATTCTCGCTGATGCCCGGACGCCGGTCGAGAATTTGCTCGGCGAGATCGGAAAGGGCCACAAGATCGCCTTTAACATTCTCAATATCGGGCGCTTTAAACTGGGCGCAATGTGTCTGGGCGGAATGAAACTGGCTATGCAGGAATCCGTGCGCTATGCGAACGAGCGACAGCAATTCGGCAAATCGATTTCGTCATTCGGCGCGATCAAATCGAAGCTCGGCGAAATGGCGATCCGCACCTGGGTCGGCGAAGCAATGATTTACCGAACGTTGGGAATGATCGAAGAGGGTCTCGGCGCCGTCGCAGATTCCAAGGACATGGACGCGCGTTTAAAAGCCATTGAAGAGTACGCATCCGAGTGCTCGATCATCAAGGTGGCGCTGTCCGAATACTGCGACTTTGTCACGGACGAGATGGTTCAGATCTTTGGCGGCTATGGTTATTCAGCCGACTATCCGGCAGAACGCGCTTATCGCGACACGCGGATCAACCGGATCTTCGAAGGCACGAATGAAATCAATCGCATGTTGATACCGGGCCGCTTGATGAAGGCTGCTTTGAGTGGCCGCCTGGCGTTGCTGCCCGCCGCCCAGGCGTTGATGGATGAAATCCTTTCACCGTCGATAGCCAGCTTCGATCTGGACGAAAGTCTGCTGGGAACCGAGCAAAAGATGGCTCAGAACGCAAAGAAGGTTGCGCTAATGACGCTGGGCACGGCCGCCCAAAAGTACCTGATGGGTCTCTCTGATCAGCAGGAGATTCTGATGAGCGTTGCCGATATCATGATGGACACGTACGCGATGGAGTCGGCGATCTTGCGCACGAAAAAAACGGCGGCTGCGCGGGGTGAAACTGCCGCAGCGCCGTACGTCGAGATGACGCGCGTCTTTTGCAACGATGCGGTCGAGCGAATTGAAGCCGAAGCGAAGAACACTTTGGCGGCAATGGCGGAAGGTGATGAATTGCGCACGTTGCTGGCAGCGTTACGTCGCTTCACCAAAATGACGCCGATGAATACCGTGGCCGCGCGCCAGGGAATCGCGAATGCGATGATTGCAGCGAACCGGTACGTGTACTAGAACATTGCCGATTGGCGATTGCCGATTTCCGATTGAAGAGAGAGGAGTGGCCGCATCTGGTTTTGATTCCTTTTCAAGTTGCAGATAGGGATAAGACGTTTAGAAACAGAGGAGTACCTCTTAATTTGAAATTTCAAATTTGAGATCTCAAATTCGGGATTACAATCCCGCGCAAGTTTACTCATCACTGATTGCGCAGGAGAAATGCCCGGTGAAGTACAACCGCTTTGAGGAATTACCCGTTTGGAATGCGGCGATTGAATTGGCGGTGGGAGTCTTTGCTCTGACTGCCAAGAGTCGTTTTCGCGGTCATTACGGCACCCGTAATCAGTTAGAGAACGCCACGGTTTCAGTCTCCAATAATATTGCCGAAGGATTCGAGCGTGGTACGACCCAGGAGCTTCTAACTTTCATTTACATTTCCCGCGGCTCATCCGGTGAAGTAAGATCGATGTTGCACTTACTTGATCAGGTGCCGGAGTTCACGAATTTCAAATTTGAGATCTCAGATTTGAGATCAAAAGCTGAAAGCATTTCCAGGCAGTTGAGAGCCTGGGCGGATTCTCTTCAAAACTCAGATATTAGAGGCACCCGCTATCTAAACGACAAATCACGTCGCGCCGAAACACAACGAAAGGAACGAGAAGAATTCTTGAAAGAGCTGGCGGAGATTCGCAATCGTAAAGTTCCTTAATCTGCAATCTCAGATTTCAAATTTGAGATCGGAGATTTTAGATTCAAAATTCATCATGAAGATCGTCCCCATCTCGCTGCCAACACCCTTCTACATCGGGCCAGTCAACGTCTATCTAATCCCCGAAGATCCCATCACCCTAATCGACACCGGGCCCAAGACCAAAGAAGCGGTCGATACTCTGCGCGCAGCTTTGCGAAGCGAAGGTCTGTCAGTCGCAGACATTCGTCGCATCGTACTCACGCACGCGCATGAGGACCATTGCGGGTTGGCGCGCGCATTGCGCGATGAAGCAAAGAACGCCGAAGTGCTGGTGCACTATGCTGACTCGCTTGACGACGGACAATGTAGCGAGCTGACCGACGAAGCCGAGCTCGAGTTCGACTCAGGCGCCTTGCAGGTTGTGCACACTCCCGGTCACACGCCGGGGTCCTGCTCGTTTATCCGTCATGCGGATCGCACTCTGATCGCCGGCGACTGCGTGCTGAAACGAATTACGCCAAATCCAATTCTCTCTCCGGATCCGATCGATCGGTCGCGACGTTTTCGCTCGCTCGAAGAGTACCTCGTCAGCCTGGCGCGGGTGCGCGCTCTGGCGCCGACGCTGGTCCTCGGTGGCCATGGTGATGCGGTGCATGACTATGAGGAACTCTTTCATCGCTATTTGCGCGCGATTCGCGATCGCCAGTCACAAATCATTCGACTGGTTCCGACCAACGGCGCCAGCGCCTGGGAGGTATCGCGCGCGATGTTTCCGGGCACTGACGACGTCCATCGGTTTCTGGGTGTATCCGAAGCGGTCGCGCATCTCGACTACGCGCAATCTGAAGGAAAGCTGGCGCTCGAACTCAGTGACGGGCGCGAGGTTTATCGCAAAATCTCCTAACAAAGCCCAATCCCGGGATTCGTCGGGCCCATTCGACCGTTTCGACGCGAACCCTGTCAAAATCATATCGAAGGCCAGGCGATGAGGTCGGTACCGAGAGCCGTAGCAGCGACCGGGTGTTCTCTCGCAACTCCCAATTGATGCAGCGTTGGGATATCCGGTCGCGACCCGCTCCCGGTACTGACCCCACTGTCCGTTGGGAGAATTTGGAACCTCCTCATGACGCCGGCGTTGAAGGTTTAAAATCTTTCCGGAGGATTAGACATGACCCGCAACAAACTGGCCTTAATAATGGCTTTGGTTCTTGGCGTCGGTGCGACTGTCGGCGGAATTGTGTACGCGCAGGAGGCGGCGGCTCCCCTGGCGGCCCAGGAACCTCAAGAGCCCGCGACCGCTGACCGATCGTTTTCTTTCCTGATGGAGGGGGGAGCGTTTCTGGGTGTCGGCACTGAGGACATCTCGAAGGAAAATATGGGCCGTTATGGCATGCGCGAAGTGCGCGGCGCCGGCGTGACTCAGGTAGTGAAAGACAGCCCGGCCGAAAAAGCTGGCCTGAAAAAGGACGACGTTATTCTCCGTTTTGATGGAGAATCCGTAACCAGCGCGCGCAAGCTGAGCCGCCTCGTCAGTGAATCCGCCCCTGACCAAACTGTGCGGATCACTATCAGCCGCGGAGGCGCCGAACAGGAAGTCAGTGCCACGCTGTCCAAGCACAGCATGAAAAACCTTCTGGGCGCCGCGATTCGCGATGACGTGCTGAAAGGCATCGAAAAAGACTGGCCACAGATCCAGAGCGGCGACGGCAACTTTGTTTTCTCGTTTGGCGCAAACCGGCGCATCGGCGTTAGTACCCAGCCACTGACCAGGCAACTTGCAGATTATTTTGGAGCCAAGGACGGCGGATTACTGATCACTTCAGTAAACGAGAACAGTCCAGCAGCCAGGGCTGGATTAAAGGCCGGCGATGTAATTACGGCAGTTGATGGCGAGAAGGTAGACTCGTCGGGAGACATTGTGCGAGCTATCAATAAGAAGGAAGAAGGCGAAATATCGCTGACAATCCTGCGCGACCACAATTCACGCACGGTTAACCTTACTCCTGAAAAGAACAAGCAGCCGGCGATCATGCGTCCCGGCACTACTGGCACACGACGCATTGTCATTCCTTCAGTCCAGGTTCCGGCGATACCGGAAATGAATATTGAGATTCCGCGCATCGTCATACCAGCTACTCCACAAATCGATGTGACGGTGCCCGGAAGATCGCCGCGCGCGCGCACGGGGACCCGTGTGATCATCATCTGAAGCCTTCGGCCGAGGTTTTTCGGCCGGATCGCTGTCATTCTTAAGAGAACCGCGAATCAGGGCAGCCGAGTTAACGCTCGGCTGCCCTTTCTGTTCCTGGTTGCGCCCGCGTATAATGCGCCACCTGCACAATTCGAGAGCCAATTTGCTTTCATTACTCCCGGTGGGGCCGGGCTGTAGAGGAAAACGTGTTAGCGCAATCCAAACCCCAAGGGCCGCCCGCGCGATTGATTATTCATGATTTCGCGCGCCAGAATGGCAACGCCGAATTTGCTGAAGACGTGCGCCGAGGTCTTTCGTCGAGCCCTAAGCAACTTTTCCCAAAGTATCTTTACGATTCTCTGGGCTCACGATTATTTGATGCCATTTGCCATGTCGATGAGTATTACCCAACCCGGGCTGAGAACGAG